>JAABUV010004409.1_pt1 | contig 16876 bp, 21 predicted proteins | sample 5559971 | NCBI WGS metagenome assembly JAABUV01 (sample SAMN10711881, study PRJNA513362) | rock metagenome | isolation source: Antarctica rocks | place: Antarctica: Victoria Land, Knobhead nord | collected 2015-12-19
AACACTGAATTCAATACAAAAGATTAAAATACCTCACTTTAAGAAATCATGAAATCAAGAAATTGAATATCTGACGAAATTGCAAATCGAATTTGCAAAAAGCGAAACTTGCGAAACAATCAATATGCACTATAGAGAATTAGAAAGAATTATCAAAAAGACGAAGAACATAGTGATGTATATCAACGCATCGCAAATTCAAAAAAAGATAGCAGAGATTGAAACAGAAATCGAAACAGCAGTGATATTCACGCATGAGCTCAGCAAAGCGACAAGTGTTTCAGACAATTTTTTTATTTTTTATTTCTTCATTAAGTGCATGCAGTCTATGACTATGACATTGTTTAGACGCTATGTGTATGCTAAGTTACATGTAATCTGATCAAAGTCACTGCTTTATATCTTTTCATTGATCAATCACATCGATAGTTTGTGCATATGAGCATGTGAACTGTTTATATGATCAAGTGATCACATAAATAATCTCAAATTATGAAAGCTGATCACTTCAATGTAAGCTTTCAACTTGTCTATATGATCATCAAGCTCAGCGAGCTAAATGAGCTTTGATTTATGTAGATGAAAGCTGATCACTTCAATGTGAGTTTTCAAGTTCGTTGTATGATTACTCAGCTGAACGAACTAAATGAGCTTTGATTTATGTATTTGTGATGCATGTAAATCGATCAGAAAATCGAAAAATCGATCGATTTACTGCATCATGCAAGCGTGTAGATGCGCAAAAGCTGAGTCATGTCTTTGCAATGTATGTGTGTGTGATGTATATGAGTTGCAACGCATGCGCAAAGACGTTGCTGTCGTTCTGTATATATGAGCAAAGACTGTGTCATGTCTTTGTAATGTATGTATTTGCGACGCATGTAAATCAATCAGAAAATCGAAAAATCAATCAATTTACTGCGTTGCATCAATGTGTACATGCACAAAAGCTGAGTCATGTCTTTGCAATAACTGTGTGAATGTCGTATATTAGTTGCAGCTTGTGCGCAAAGACGTTGCTGTTATTCTGTGTATATGAGCAAAGACTGTGTCGTGTCTTTGCAATGTATGTATTTGCAACGCATGTAAATCAATCAGAAAATCGAAAAATTGATCGATTTACTGCATCACATTGATGTGTATATGCGCAAAAGCTGAATCGTGTCTTCGCAGTATATATGTGTATGTTGTATATGAGTTCAACATATGAATAAAGCGTTGTTACTGCTTTGTGTGTGATTAGGCTGCATGTAAATCAATCTGAAAATGCGAAAAATCAATCGATTTACTGCATCACATCTGTCTGTATATGCGTAAAAGTTGAGTCATGTCTTTGCAATATATATATATATGTTGTATATAAATTGCAACATGTATACAAAGATGTTGCTGTTCTTCTGTGTATGTGCAAACCTCAACACGTTGATGATCACGTTGTTATTATCTCACTTTTCAACTGTGTGTGAACTCAATGCATGAGTAAAGCATTGTTACTGCTCTGTCAATGTTAATGAGATTATTTAGCTTTTCTGACAAGCATAGCTTGCAGAAGATTCGTAGTCAGAATCTTATACAGATAAATCTTGTTGTCAATCAAGCATGAAGAGTAAGAAGTGATGTTGACAAGAGAATGTATTATGATAATGCAGTTTATCTTTTACTAATAATTTTATAATCTGTTGCAATTGTCAGAATATTATTACTTTAATAATTTTAACATACTCATTCTTTTCAAGATAAAGATAATTAATATCTTTACATTGATGTTATAAATAAGAAATATTTGATTTAATAATTTTGAAAAAACAATGCTTTGAATTTTTCTAAATTGATGCAAATGACTAAAAATATTCTTTCATGCTCAATATTCTTAATAATATTGAGTGAACTTTTAGTCTTGCTAGAAGAATATGTTGATGAAATCAATTATAAATGAGTTTAAAAATGATGAAATAAATTTTTTTTGGAATTCTTACTCGATTCAACACTCATTATGAATCTATGCAAGATTTTATATATTGTAGTGAGTGCTGCGCTAGCATAACGCTCTTTTTGTATCTACTATCACTTTTTCTGCGCTTTATACTGTAACTGTTCTCAATGCAAGAACTTTATGAGCTTGTTTCTTCTTTATTTCTTCTTTCTTTCATCTGATTCTTTGATGACATCATAGTCTTAAATTGATTCAGTATGCTTGTTGAAAGTATTATTCAAATAATTGCTGTTATCACGCTTCTGATTTCTAGAAGCTTTTTCAAGTTCATGATGTTCTCTTCATATTGCATCATCTTTCATTCTGTCTTTCATTTAAAACATGTTAATAAAACATGCTTAATCGACATTCAATCTTTGTTGCACTTGCACGTTGTTGTAGTGATTTTGAATACTCATCTCTCATGTAGAAATTGATTAAAGTCAATTTTCTTAATGCGTAGCTGCGTCAATAATGCGCTGTGAAACTTTGCATGATTCTTGTGCAGTTGCAGATGTTAATGTGTCATTTCTGATGTCAAATATTGAAAATGAGCTGCGTTGAATCTTTCTTTTCAGATCATTCTTCATGTTTGTCTGATTTATTTCTGTATGAACATCAATCTTGTCATCACTTCAATGCATTGATGCTCAGTCAGCAATAAAGATAAATCATGTGCATTATCAGTCATTTTGTTCATCACTTCATTTTCAAGTATTTCTGCATGTTTCGCTACTTAATGTAACTTCAGCGTAACTTCTCAAGATTAAATGCTTTCATGTACAATCTGAACTCATTGCAGACATGTTTGATCTTTTGTTGATATCATAGCTTTCACTGTTTTCAAAGAAGTCTGACTATCACTGTATACTTTGTATATCTTTTCATGACACTCTTGATTCACTGTTACTACGTCTGCGAAATGTTTCGCTTTCGCGACTAATTCTTTCAGCTTATCATGATGAATGATGACTAAAGTCAATTCTCTTAATCTCTTATTTAGCTCTTAGTTCATTCTCATTGCAATCATTGTAACATCATCTTTGCTGTCACTATCATTCAAGTAAACTTTTTGCTTTGATGTAAATATGTTGAAATTGTATTATTTTATTGACATTTTCTTGTTTGCAACTATAACTATCTTTGATGATTCTGATCAAAAAGTTGCTGTGTAAAGATGACTTTGATTCATCTTTGTTTATTCAAGTGTTTCTTTCATTCACTTTTGCTTCAGCTGTAAAGATGTCTTATGCAGCTTTGATTTTCAATCTCTTTTGAATGTCAAATTGTTGTGAATTCAATGCATTGTCATCTCAATAACTTCATCTGATTTTCTAGAGTTCATGTTTATTATCGATCTTTGTATCAGCTTTTGTAAGTGAATATTTATCAACATCATTTTCATTTTCATCTGTAGAATCTCTGTTGATGTCACTCAATAAATATCAATGATCTGTTGCAATGCTCTTTCTTGCGTTGATCTCAGCTTGATGCTCAAACTTTTTTGATGATCTTTCATTTTCTGTAATGTATATCATATGATGACTTCGTGACTAAGCAGAGAGTGTATCATCGCGAAGTATATTTGCTTACTCGTTATCATTGACAAATCTCAAGTAAATTCAATGATTGTGTGCATGATTTTTTGTTTAATCACTAGTTTTGCTTCAACATGATACATGTAAATCACTCATTTCAGCTTAAAGTTCAGTTGAACTTTCAAGACTCTGATATCTGATTTCAAATCAATCTGATGTTTCATCAACTTTACATCAACTTTCATATTGAATCATTTAGAAGTTTTTGTAAAGTGAATCAGCTTATGCTTTGTTATCAAGAATTTGATATTATGCATTTTTGATCACTGTTTGCATCTATCATAAATCTCATTAAGAACTCTGCAATTGCATTTTATAAACTCTTTGTATATCAAGATATTGATATCATTCATGAAGTTTGTAAAGTTAGTTTTCAGCTTGATGTCATCACATGCTTTTAACAAGTTCACATTGTAGAATAAATATAATATCAATGATAGCAAAGAGTCTTGTGATACGTTGATGTTCATGCTGTGTTTCATCATCATGTAATTATTAATTATGATCATGATGCATTAATCTTTCAGAAAGTTCTTCACAAACTTGAAAAACAGTCTAGAAACTTTTCTCTTCTTCATGTCATGTAAGAGTTTGCTGTGCATCATATTGTCAAATGCATTCTTTTCATTCAGACTCAGCAGTGAAACTACTTTTCTTCTCATGTCACTTTACACAGTATGTATCTTTTTTATAATTAGTTGCAAAGTCATATTTATTGATCTGTGCTTGCAAACTTTCATCTGAATGTTTAATATTAAGTTGCAAGCTTTTATAACATTTTGCAAACATTTAAATACAATGAACTTCAATACTTTGTTCAATGTATTAGAAGTATTCCCGACTCAATGCACGTTTCGATCTCGTGCACACTCTAAACTCGATTAGCAACTCATACTTTTTTTATTATTATTCAACCATCATTCATAGAATCAAATTGCAATTAATATAGAGAGTTGTCGATATCTATATGAAGCTTTCAAGCTATAAGAATCAATCATCAAATCGCTTAGAAGCTTTGAATTGTCTTTCAGCTCGCGTAGACCTGATTTGACTTGACCCTCTTTTCACCTTCTTAATAGCAACAAAATCAGTGAATTGCTGTACTTTCACCTCTTTAGACTTCTTCTTTTGCCCTTTCTGAAACTCTTTAGCCTTCAGCTTTTGCTTCTGAATTAGACGTCGTTGCTCTAATTTCTTCGCTCGTAGCTTCTTTTTTCGCTTCGCTTTCTTCTCTTGCTTCGTCTTCTTTTTTTCTCGTTTCACCTTTCTTTCAGCTATTAAACGCTGTTTCTCTTCGATTCTTTGAATCTGATGATCACGAGTCGTCTGAATCTTATTAGAACTAAAAAACACTCTCTTTGCCTCATCATTAATCTCTAAATCGTCAAATAAAGACTTTTCACGTCGTCTGCGACTTCTCTCAATACGTACTGTTCATCGAAGATTTTCATTTTCTGCTTTCAAAAGAGCAACATCTGTAGTAAGCTTTTCAACCGTATTGTTCAACTTACGAGCTTGCGAACCAATTGCTTCTTCTACAACTGACTTCATTAATCATTGAATCTTTCTTCAATCAGCTTCTGACAATGCTGAAGAAGAAGAATGACTTGAAACAGATCTAGCGTCCGATTTAATCTGCTTTATGACCTGTGACAAATTGAAAGACAGCAATTCTGTCTTTTCTCATTCACTTTTGATGTTGACAGACGTGAAAGCAGCTTGATATGCAGGTCAAAATAGGTCAAAGAAGTCTCTTTTCAATATTCGAGAAAGTTCTTGACTCTTAAAAATTCAGTCGTTCAGGTTTTGCGAGTAGTAATTGGTCAAAGAATTGAATAAGCTGACATTCAAAGGTTGAAGACAATGCGTAGAATGAGAAGAATATAAAGTCACGAGCATCTTGTTCTGCTCACATCAGTCAAGAAACTTCATGTTGATATGACTGTCATGCTCGTCAATAAATAGAAGGCGATAATCGCGTGAATTTCTGACTTTTGACCTCGTATTTCGGTCAAATACGATAGTGAGCCAAGAGTAGATCAATTCATCGTTAGTTCAGTCAGTAGTGAAGAAAGCAAAGAAGCAGAATTGCTCTTTGAAATCATATTCAGTAAGTCAGCTGTTCTGAACATTGCCTGATATCGCCTGATAAATGATCAAAGAGAGTATATAAGTCATATTCATGCAAATGATTGCAATCAAGATAATTCATTCTCTATTGTCGTCTTGATCAGCACTCAGCAATTTGTCACTGTCAAAATGCTTTAAACTAAAGACTCTTTGAGTCTTTTGAAGAACTTCAAGTAGAAAGCTCTTTTCGTTCATATTGTATGTGTTTGAAGAAAGAATCTCATATTCTTCGATTTTTTGCTTTACCTACCCTTATATTAGTATGAAACTAAACGTAATGAAGGCACTTACAAGGTCAAAATAAAGCTAATATTGATATGCATTATTGACTTTCTTTCGCTCTAGATCAGCGTCTTGTAGAAACTTTGACTGCAGTATATCTGAATGACGTCGAACAAACTCATAAGACCAGTTTTTGCCTGGCTGTTTTCCAGATATATTATACGCAAAAACGCGAATCATGACATTGAGAGAAGATATATCACGCTTGATAAGCTTGTTGATATAGCGAATAAGCTCTTTTTCTTGTTGATTCAAAAGAATTGACGTCGTTTGCTTGCTTTTCTTCACGAAGGTCGTTTTGCCCCTATGTCGTCGCGACAGCGTGCTTCGATTGATATTGAATTTCTTTGCAGTTGCAATGTAGTTAAATGAGTCTTGCAAAGCTAGATCTGCAAGCGCTGCCTCAATTGAAGTCATTTGAATTTGTAATTGATTTTTGAAGAAAGATGAAAGTAGTAAAGTGAGATGTGCACGAGATCAAAACGTGCATCGAGTCGAAAATACTTCTAAGTAATGCAATTGATTTATATATTTTTGCATTGAAGTAGTTTTTCTTGTCTGACTTTTGCATTACTATTGTGACTGTGCTTTTGAACTGAGTTGACTGTATTTTCTTCTGTAAACATCTTTTAAAGAAAAAGCATATTTATTCTGATGTATCATCAACGAGTCTGCACATTATTCTATTTATGTATCTCATGTGTTTCAATGTCTTGTTAGATGTCACTTTGTAGATAACTCTCTTAATTTCATGATGCATCAATAAAATGTCATCTTCAATCAAGAGTGAATACTTGAAGTCTATTATGTTCAGCATGAAAATCTCTGAAGATGATAAAAATCGAGTTAAAAACATCATCTTTGCTTTATTTTGCATTGTTGTGATGATGTCAGAATACTCTGACTTGATCAGAAAAGAAATTGTCACTTAAGTCAATGTATCTGCAACTGCATTTCTTACTCATTTCGCAGTTTTAAACAGTTTTCTTGAGAATTGTTCAACGTTCTGCATGATCTTTTAATATTCACTGCATTTCTGTTTTCTGATAATCTTGCTCTTCTTGTCATATGCTTTTATATACTTTGTTCAATCATCAATGATTTAACAGCTTTTTCTTATTTGTTGCATGCTCTTGATGATTTTCATACACTTCTTTGTTCATTCTGCTTTGATTATTTCATGTAATTTTGCTCAGAAAGTGAAAATCTCAATGATTTTCTTCAATGCATTCAGCAGTTGCTTAATGTATTCATTTATACATCGACATTTTATTTTATGATTCAACAATGATTTCAACATTTGTTCTTTCAGAATATTAATGAATTTCTCTTCATTCATTATCTTACAGTTGCAACGCGATTTTTATGCTAACTTTTTGCAGACTTTGAAATCTATAATTGTCTGTATCAACAAATGATCTGAGAAGTTTTTCATTTCTTCATCAATTTCACATTGTATTAATTGATTCATAATGTCATCTGTCATGAAGATCAAATTTATTGTCATTTGAGATTCTTGATAATTTCTCATAATTATGTCTTAAAATAATGTTAGCGATGCATCAATGTTTATGATCATTTTAATTAACTCATTTAACAATAAATGTTGTTTTAAATAAAATGATTATTCTCATGTGAAGTGATGCAAATTGAAATCTTCTACAAGAATGCTTTCTTTTGACATATGCAGCATTTTTTTGATGTTTGAAAAATTTTCTTTTTCATGAATAATCTTATGATCTTTGAATGATGAATTGTATGCTTCATGAATGTATATAGCTCTCTGAATCATTTGTGCATCATCTGTTAATGTTTATAGCATGATTGTATTTACATCTTTGAAGTATCATGTTGAGTATCAAATGTTGCTGTCGATTTTCTTGTTTATGTAAAAACAGATTTTATCTTCATTATTCTTCAGCATGAAGTCAACAGTTGCTGAACAGTATGCTTTGAAAATGTCATCAAATCATCAAAGTTCTTGAAGAATCAGAATGTCATAATTCTTTATCTTTTTCTCATGTAGTAATGTTATCATCATTTTGATTCTGAACTTGTGAACGTTGTACTGTAGTATTCAAAGCTTCTTTTGCTGAAACATTAAAGTTTACATTTCAAACTATTTTGTGTTCTCTTGAATGTTTGCAAAACACTTGCTTCACTTGTAAGATTCTCAACAAAAGATGACATTGATAACAATGTGATTGACTTTGACTTTGATTCATTTGATCTTGACTTCTTGATCAAATGATTCATTATAGTGTTTTCTGATGTGATGACTGTGCTGAGCAAATAACTTTTATTCATTGAGCGTTTCTGCTTTCTCTTCAAGTCATTGTTCATCAACGATTTCAGATTGATAAATGTTTCTGTGAATGTCTTTAATGTTGCTGTCTTGAGTTCTTTCTGCTCTCGTACGACATGATATAAAGATCTGTGCTTTGTGACTCTCTTTATTCTTTCTTTTTCAGCTTGTCATTTATGACATTGAGAGTCAAAGACTCTGTGTATGTTTCAACATGCTTCACATTTTCATATGTCTTAAGTTTGTTTGTAAAAACAGTGCTTCAAATGATGATTCAACATGCAGTAAATGCATTTCTGTTTGTTTTTGCACTTGTACATCTTATGATCATATTCTTGATACTTTAGACACTGATGCACTCTGCAGCTTAAGTCGTAGAACTGTGTGATCTTTATGTTAATCTTATGACATACTTTCTCATTAATCAGCTTGTTCATCATTTCAGCACTGATTACACATATCATCAGCAAGATGTATCTCTTCTGCTCATTCTTTTTTGTGAGTCACTCAATCTTTTCAATCATCATTTCTGAATGTATGTTTTTGTTGATCTTGATGAGTGTTTTTGCTTCTTTCTTCTTTATGTTCTTAAACATTTCTTTGATTTTAATCTCATGTATCACTACTTCAAAACTAACTTCATGCAAATATATGTTCAACAATATTTCTTTGATTCAAAAATCATTTTTCTTCAATGTTCTTTTGCTGTTCTTCATCTTGACTTGAAATATCAGCAGTTTCAATCATCTTTTCATCATCTCTATGTTTTTGTATGTTGATAACATCTCATTGACATCAATTTCTCTCGCTCATCTCACTACGTTTTTTGTTGTTATTGTCATGATTTTCTTTATTTCTTCTTTTTCTTTGATGAAGATCTTTACTTCAAATTTCTTACAATAATTTTGCATTGACAATGATATGTTAACATTGAACACAAGATGACTTTCAACTGATGTCGTTAACTTTACGCTCGCTCTCTTCGCTCAGCTGTCAACGTGTTCTCTCTTCTTCATAAACTCTTTTTCAAGTTTGCTCATTATCTTTTTCAATCTCTTCAGCTGATTCTTCATGTGTTGATTAACAGTCAACACAGTGACGTGTTAACACGTCAGCTTTTCTATCATTTCTATCAAACTTTTTATCTTTTTTCAGAGCATCAGCTTATTGTTTCTACATTCATTGAGTTCATAAAGTATTTGCAGTTTGTGTAATTTCTTCTGTATATCTTTCATCTTGACTGAATTTTTCTGCAAGATAATGATAATTGCTTCTCGTTCATTCATTGACATCACGTCAATAATGCTTCTCATCTGCTTTTAATAATCAGAATGAAGTGCAAGCATCATGTCAATGATGTACTTTGTTTCTAGATAGTTTAAGTAATTCATTTTCGTGATTCAATTTGTTTTGACTTAAGTAAATAAATAATATTAATTAAGTATTACAATGAAATTATGAATTTGAATTTAAATGAGATTATTATTGAATTCTGAAATATTTATTGCAAAAAGAAGAATAATGATCAAAAGATCAATGAGTCTGCTGATTCATTTTAAGTATTTTTAAAGATTGTTTTGATGCAAATTTATAAATAAATCTGCAATATTGTCTTATTTATTAAAAGTCTTGCATTTAAAGTAAATACTTATTAGAAGTACAAGATCAGTAATGAAACTCATCTGTATGTAATGTTAACTACAAATTTACTGTTTAGCTACAGTAAAGTCTAAAGATTATTAAAAGTTTGAATGACATTGAAACGTTGCATGATGATGAAGCGCTGTGCATTGATCGTATGCAGAGTTTTCATGATTATGCAGACTTTGATAATTTCAATGCGCATGCTACAAGCAATCTGCATGCAGATAAGAAAGTCAAATAGAATGCAAAATTACAAGAAAAATCGCTTATGAAAATCATTCAATTCAATATCTTGTCATCGTGATGATAAGAACTGAGACAGAACATTCTTGCATTTGATCTGTTGAAAATGATTAACAGAAAGAACTTAAATTATGAACATTCTAATAATAATAATAATAATAATAATAAATTCATACACTTTTGTGACATCGATTAAGTTGACTCATGAGAAACTCTATGCTATTTATATCGAGTGAACAAAACTCTCTGAGATAGAAAATCACTCGCTGTTTATACAACTGCTTCACGCAGTCAAAACTATCATTATGAGACTATGTATCAAGTTAGTTCACGTTGATTGCACGTTAAAGAATGAGTGATTCAGTCACTCTAAATTGCTTCAGAAGCTTCGTTTTCATCATCATTCTTGCAGCTGCTCTGAGACTCTTCGTGATAGCGACAATTATTCAATAGTTTAAGAAGTCAACGTCTTGTAACATTCTTAATCGCAGATGCGATCAGTTCAAGCAATGCATGAGTACATGTTTCATCATTTGATGATTTCAGTTGCAGTTGCATCACACACTATCTGCGTCTGAAACGTTTCTGAAGTGCAGATAAGCATTCAGATTTATGCTTTCAATTCTGATATAAGTGACGAAAGTGCTTTCAACTTTCTGAAAATCATTTCGCATCTTTATCATCTTGTTGAACAGATGCAATCTTTGTGTCAAAATGATGTGAACATTTGCGATGCATTTTCTATATTTTTCTCATCATTGCTTTCACTGACTTCTGTGATACTGCATTATTGCGATGCTGTCACTAGTTGAAATCATTGCAGCGAGAACTAATCACTTGCATCTTTGCTGTATTTTCGCATCTTCTTGAATTGAGTTGTTCAGAAGCGTCACTTTTTTGATGATGAGAAAGTGAGAAATGATGCAATTAACACTCATCAGATGAGCATATATCAGTTTGCATGCTTGTCAGATTTTCTGCATACGATCGTTGATTCAACTGCGTAACGTGATCTTGTCTTGCAGCATGTTCAAATAAACATGCAGCGAGCTTGTGTACATTTCTGCTTTCAGAATCTTGATGCTTACTCTTTTAAACATCTTTGCAACGTAATGCAGAGTCTGATTCTGTAGTGTTTCAAGTTTACATTCTTTGTCTGACAGTTCTTTTTCTTTCTCTCGCTGATGTCAAACTGATGCTTCAAATGCAATTTCTGATTTTATCACTGCTGAGTATATTTGTTTTGCTTTTGTGAAGATTGCTCTTCATGTAAAGACTTCAAGTCAACTAAGTGCTAGCATTCATGTGACGTGATTCACTTCGATTTGACGAAGATGCACGTCTCATCGCAATTTCATGTTCAATTGTACTCTCAAAACTTGCACATCTGATTTCAACTTAATAACTGAGCTTTCTATTTGTATGCTGATCATCATGTTAAATCTCTTTGATTTTCTGATGAAGTGCATAAGTTCATACTTTTCTGATGCAAATGTTGCGTCATGAGTGCGAGCTCATTTCGCGCAAACGTCGTGCGCTTTGCTCAATGTTCTGCAAATTTCTTCAATGAATTTATTGTATGCTAGAATGTTAATGTCATTTATGAAGTCAAGCACTTCAATCTTAATTCTCAATGCTTTGCACTTCTCAATCAGACTTGTGTTGAAGAATAGAAAGAGAATTGATAAAATAAGAAATCTTTGTGATATGTTTGCATTTATCTTGTGCATGTCACTCATTTGCTCATTGAATCTCAGCAATGTTTCTTGATTCTCAAGAAAGCTGCATGCTCATTTGACTATGTAGTCTAAAGTTCTTTTCATTTTCAAAGTATGCAGAAGTCTGACGTGCAAGACTTGATTAAATGCTTTGATGATATTTAAACTTAGCATGAACGCTACGTATTTGATTTTGCAGTCTCATATCATGTGAATCTAATCTACTAGTAGATTTAATGTTGAAATCATGAATCGCTTGCATCTCGCTCTCATTTGAGCATCAGATAGCATGTGATGAGTCTCAGCTATATCACTCAGTCTTTTAGTCATGATCAATTTCAGAGCTTTGCTCATGATATCAAGCAAAGCAATGAGTCGATAAGTCTTTGAATCAGTATAATCGCTCTTCTTTAATTTGTGTAGTACTATCATTTGAGTCTTTTTGAACTGCTTTGAATGATATCTGCATGTTACACATGCGTTGAATAAACTCATCAGTATCAAGATCAGTTCTGCAAGATCTGTCTGCAGCATTCTGTTTGAAATGTCTGAAACATCTGATGCTTTGTCTGCTTTTACTCTTTTGATTGTTTGTCTCACTTCATCTTCTGAGATGTGTAAGTCAAATGACATTGTCAAGAATATAAATGAGTTTGCAATGTTGTTGATGTTTGTCTGAGAAGATGAAAAGAAGAATTTTTCTCGCAATATTTCGATTTTTTCTTCAAACGTCATTGTCATTTGTTCATTGTCACTTCACTTCAATGATGAAAACTGAGAAAGTTTTTTAGATAGCTGACTTTTGATTCTGACTCATTTTGCGAAGCATCATATCGATTTAAGTGCATTGCTTAGTTCATGCATTTGTGATTTGAAATGTGCGCGCTTTGCTTGTTGAATAATCTTGTTTTTATGATCATTATGTTTCAGATATTCATTTCACGCATTTAATGTACTTTGTGTTTTTCATATGATTTGCAGTCGTCTTGATTTCGTTACTATCTCTGAGCAGTTCAAATATCAGAAGTTTCTTGCTTAACTTGATGATTTTGTCAAGAAAGTAGATTTCTCAATGATCTCTTATAACATCTTGATAACTTTGCACATTCTTTTGTTCATCATTGTCTTGCTGTTCAAAGAACGATTCGACGAAAGATGCATATGCAGATACGCGCTCAATGCTTCTGTGTTCATTTTCTTTCATAATTGTTGAGTTGAAGACTGTACTGAAGTTGTTTGTAGACAAAGTTCTGTGACAATCAAAAGATGATTCAATTCTTGATGCAGATTGATGCATATCTTGCACTTGCATGTCATGAACTGTATTTTCTCGCTGCTAAAGACTAAATCAATAGTTGTAAACTGATTGTGAGTCTCATGAGTAATAATGTCTGATTTCAGCAATAATTTCAGCTTAGCATTAGTAATGATGTCAAGTAAACTGTCAATCGCTGCATGTTGAGTGAAGCATCTTCATTTCTTTCAGTGAGAATGATGTAGATTAAAATCTTTCATGATCAGTTGTTTGCAGTCGTTCTTGAGTAGCTCGCTCAAGCGAAAGATGATTGAAGATTTTTCTGTAAATGTAGAGAACAGTGAACACGAATTGTAGATGTTTATAAGTTGCAACGTCTGCATTTCGTTGTCTGTGTTGCAAGTTAATATTCTGATTAAGCAGATGTCTAACTCAACTGTTTCTATCATTCATTAATTGAGTCTTAAGCATTTGTTCACATATATGCAAGTTCTTGACTGTGACGACGTGTTTTTCACTAAATAAAAGAAGTTGTGAGCTGAGTTAAATGACTGCATACTGTTAATGTTGCAACTCTGCTTCTGTATGATTACAATGTCAAAATCACGAACTTCTCTGTTGATTAGAAAAGATTTCTGAATTTTCAATGATTTTCTGATGTTGTACTGCAGTATTCATAGAAAAGATTGTTTCATCATAAAGTTATTTGTAGCTGTTGTTGACTCTGCAAAGAGAAGACTCTTTGAATACTCTCAGTCATTGAGAGTCTGTCTCATCTTCTGATTTGTCGTTTCTGACTCTGCTTGAACGACGTCTCATCTGAGTCGTTATTCACGCAAGAGAAACGATCGACGCGTCTTTTCTTGACTTCTACCACCTGTCATGTTGATTCATGAGCGGCTAGACTGCGTGTTTTCAGCACAACTGTCGTTGAGCTCGACGAGTTCGCTGAACTGAAAGAGTTCGTGAATCTTAAAGAGTTTGTTGAACTTGAAGAGTTCATTGAATCTGCAGAGCTTGAAGACAGCAAAGAGCTCAAGAATTGCAAGAGTGTGCAATTGTATTTAGACGCTTCTGAATATCTGAACGATTTGTTTCTATAGATTTTGAACGCTTGTTTCATCTGCTGTCATTATTTGAAACAGATGCATCTTCAGAGTTCGTGATTTTCGTTGCAGTTAGTGCAACATCTTTTATTTGAAAACATCATGAATCTCTTGATGTGATGTTTGTCTGCGCACTTGATGCAGCGTTGATTCTTTCTGCAGAATCTAATCATGTGATCAAATTCTTGACATCTGAAGCACTGTGTGATGCAACAGTTCTTCTTGAACAGCTTGCATATGCATTCATGATATGCATTTAGCATATTCACGTTCATCAGTCAATTCATCATCGCTTTGATTGCTATCTTCATGATGAGCAATGAATGAGTTTTTTCGCTCTCTGCTACTTTCTTGAGTCAAACTATTCTTAGAATCTTCAGATTCTCATGAAGCTTCGCGTTATTCTTTATCAGCTTGCTAATGACTTTCTTCTGATTGCTCATGTTGATTGTAGTGCACATCTCATGTGTCAGCACTGTGAAGATTCGTCGTGATATGCGCGTCAAGTTTGCAATTTCTTTTGCTCATTCTTGAATCTTTTTCAGATTTGCTTATGCATCTGAACTAACTGCGTGAAGAAAGATGTCTTTGCTACTCAGCTTGCAAAGAAACATGATCAAATCTCATTGACTTGTTGACATGTCTACTATTTTTTGAAGAATCTGCTCAATGATCTTCTTCTGCATCTTTTCTATTTCTTCTCTGTCTGCTATCTTTATCATGACTTCACGTCTCTTGCGAAGCGACGACGACTTTTCTCTGAGACGTTGCTTTCTCGTTGATGATTCTTCTCTTGTCACATTTGCTCATGACATGATTTTCAATGAGAAACGCGTATTTCTCTGCATTTGTAACTGCTTGCTTAGCAGTTGAACTGATGTCTTCAGTTTCTGTACATTCTTCGCGATGAACATGTTCTGAGTCATGTGATGTTTTTCTTCTGATTCAAGTCGAAGACGATGCATCAGCTTCAGTGTTATTTCTCTTCACAAGTAATCTTTGCTCATCTCTTTCTTTAACGTTGATGTCTTTATTAGTAAATCTATAATGTCAGCTATCTTCTCTTTATCATTGCGTGAGCGTTGCAATCTTACGTCGCTGTTTCTTTGCAACGAGTCAACGCTGCTCGCAATCGTCATTGAATCAGCATTACTGCTGCTCATGCAATTTGTCATTGTTTATTCGTCTACTCGATCTTTTCTCTCTCGTTTATAATGCTCTTTTCAAAAGTTCATTTTGCGCGCGTTGTGATTGTTTCTCATGAACATTCTTTAAAATTACATGTTAACTACGTATAAATCTTGTTAAGACTGCATATTTTTTTTTCTATTTTTTTTTATTAAGTGCATGCAGTCTATGACTATGACACTGTCTAGACGTTGTATGTATGCTAAGTTACATGTAATCTAATCAAAGTCGTTGCTTTATATTTTTTCATTGATCAATCACATCGATAGTTTGCATATATAAGCACTCTTGCTCAAACTCTTGCAATTGTACTCTTGTTTTTCTTCATCTCTTCACATTCTTTGCGTTCTACTCTTTCATTTCTAATAGTCATTTTCTCGTTGCAATTCAAGTATTTTTCAAATACTTTAGTGTTGCAATTCTTTCGATTTTGATGATGAACAGCATCAATATGATGTTTGTGTTTTTGAGCTGAGTCTTTTTCTTAAGCTTTATCTGCTCTGATCTATAATGCTTGCAATTTAGTAGTAAATGCTTTGACGTTTGACTCACATTGCATTTTTCATAGCATTTGTTCAAATTATTCTCTGATAATCGATGCAAATAGCTTTTGAAATAGTCATGTCTTATTTTCAACTGAATAAAGATTGAAAACATTAATCTATTGATTTTTCTAAGCTCTTTTAGTGATTTCTGACTTAAATTCACGTTTGATATGTGCTTTCTATACTGATTTTCCTTCTTGATGCTGCTTTTTCAGACATTTAATCATTGTAATTTCGTCTCTTTGCAAATTTGCTTTATGATGAAGCTTATGATGATTGCTTTCATGTTGTTAATAACTGATAATTCTTGAGCAGCGCTTTTGATCAATTGATCTGCTTTTTCATTCTCAATAATGCTCTTGTGACTTGATATTCATTGTATGCAAATTTGACACTGATTCTGACGTAAATTGATTAAGTTTTATCGTATGTCATCAAATAACTTTGCATTGATGTTGCTCTTTGCGTTTAGTCTTTGCAAAGTCATTTGATTGTTTATGTACACTTAAATTTCGCTGTTTTTGAGTGCTTTTTCGCTGCACATTACGATTGCATCGCTAATAGCTTGCAGTTTCGCTTTCATTATGATAATTTTGCCTGAAACGCTTGTCGCTTTGCTGCATCTGACGAGCTCGTGCGTGAATATTACTGCTGTTTCGATTTCTGTTTCAATCTTTGCTATCTTTTTTTGAATTTGCGATGCGTCGATATACATCACTATGTTCTTCGTCTTTTTGATAATTCTTTCTAATTTTCTATAGTACATATTGATTGTTTCGCAAGTTTCGCTTTTTGCAAATTCGATTTGCAATTTCGTCAGATATTCAATTTCTTGATTTCATGATTTCTTAAAGTGAGGTATTTTAATCTTTTGTATTGAATTCAGTGTT
>JAABUV010004415.1_pt1 | contig 16868 bp, 11 predicted proteins | sample 5559971 | NCBI WGS metagenome assembly JAABUV01 (sample SAMN10711881, study PRJNA513362) | rock metagenome | isolation source: Antarctica rocks | place: Antarctica: Victoria Land, Knobhead nord | collected 2015-12-19
ACGCGCTCTGCTGGCCGCCCACCCCGCCCTGCTCGACCCCACCGGCGTCGCCGTGGGCGTCAGCCGGGGCCAGGGCCGCTGTGTCCCGGTCACCCTGCCCACCGCGCACCTGGAGCGCCATGTGGCCGTCATCGGCAGCTCGGGCACGGGCAAGACCACCTTTGCCCTGGCGCTGGCCCGGGGCATCCTGGCTGACCCCTCCTGGGGCCTCTTCGTGCTCGACCCCCACAGCGCCCTCGCCGCTGGCGTGCTGGCCGCCCTACCCCCCGCCCGCGCCGCCGCGGCCCGCTGCGTCAACTGCGCCGACAAGGCCCGTCCCGTGGCCCTCAACCTGCTCGACGCCCACGATGGGCGCACGCTCTCCCAGATCGAGGAGGGCCTGATCGTGGGCCTGCGCTACCACTGGGACGGCAGCTGGGGCCCGCGCATGGAGAACGTCTTCCGCTACGCCCTGCGCACCCTGCTGCAGGCCAACCGCGTGCGGGCGCGGGGCGACCAGTATACCCTGCTGGCCATCAACCCTCTGCTGGCCAACGGCCCCTTCCGCATGGAGGTGCTGCGCCAGACTCCCGACCGCGACCTGCAGCGCTACTGGCTCGACCACTACGCAAATCTGACCCGCCAACTGCGCGAGGCCAGCATCCAGCCCGTGCTCAACAAGGTGGACCGCTTCAACCAGGAGGTGATGGCCAATATCGTGGGCCAGAGCGCCACCACGCTCTCCTTTGATGGGCTGCTCGACCACGCCGCCCCGCTGATCGTGGACACCGCCTCGTGGGAGATCGGCACCGACAACGCGGGGCTGCTGGGCTCCACCCTGCTCTCCCTGCTGGCCGACCGCATGCGCGCCCGCGGCGTGGGCGCCCAGAAGGTGGCCATCATGGTCGATGAGTTCCAGATGACCCCGGCGGACTGGGGCTCCCTGGTGGAGAGCCTGCGCAAGTTCGGCGGCTCGTGCATCCTGTGTACCCAGTCGCTCGCGGCCATCGAGGACGTGCAGACCGGCCTGCGCGGCGCCCTGTTCGGCAACCTGGGCACGGTGGTGTGCTTTCGGGTCAGCGCCGAGGACGCCCGCTATCTGGTCCCCGAGCTCAACGAGGATGTGGAGGTGACCGACGCGATCAACCTGCCCAACCTGCGCGCCTACATCCGCTCCACCGATGGCCGCCAGCGCCTGCCCGTCTTCTCGGTGGACGTGCCGCTGCCCCCACCAGGCGACACCGGAATTGCCGACGCCGTGCTGGCGCGCACGGCGCGCGCCTGGGGCCGCGACGGCGCGGCCGCGCTGGCCCAGCGGCAGGCCTTTCTGGAACGCATCTACACCCCCAACGGCCTGGCTCCCGTCCAGGGCGGCCAGTCAGGCAGTGCGCCGCGCTCCAGCGGCGGCGGAGCCACGGCGGGGGGTCCGCCTCGGGTGGCCGCTCTCCCCAGCGGCGGTGCCCTGGGGGCGGCGGGAAGTCGCACTCCAGCACCGGCCGGCGCGCTCTCCCCCACCGGTCTGGGGCAAGCCCCGGCCGCGGCGGGGCAGGCGCCCCCACCAGCCGGGGCCACGGCCAGGCCCGGTGGCCAGGGCGCGCGCGGCAAAGGGGTACGCACCCGCAACAACAAGAAAACCAACCGACGCGCGGCGGCCAGCGCGGCCGTCGCGGCGGCCAGTGGCGGCGCCACGCCATGAGCGCGCCGCACCGGGCGCCACCCGCCCCGCTGACTGCTGATCTCCTGCTGCGCACGCTGGCTCAGGTCCCCCTGGTCAGCGCCCGTGATCTGGTCACGCTCACCGGCGCGGGGGAGGCCAGCGTGCGCCGCCGGCTGCGCGCCGCCACGGAGGCCGGGCTGGTGGAGTGGGTCACGCCACGCGCCGACCGGCTGCTGCCCCGCCGCCTCTCCCATCTCACCGCCGCCGGCCTGCACGCGGCGGCCCAGGCGGCGGGCCAGGACCCAGCGGTATTCACCCGGGACCACGACCTGACCGAGGCCGCACTGCTGGGCCGCCTGGCCCGGCTGGAGCACCTGGCGCTGAGCCGCGCCGTGCTGCTTGATCTGCTGCGCGCGCTGCCCACCGTCGAGCCCGGGGCCGCCGTGGTGGAGTGGCGGCCCTGGCCTCTGGCCCTGCCCACGCCTCAGGCGGGCCAGGGTGGTCTGGGCCAGGTTGTGGTGGATGGGGCCGCCGTGCTGCGCCGGGTGGGGGCAGAGCCAGGGCCCGGCCTGTCAGCGGTCGTCCTGCTGTGGGACGCCGGGGAGGGCGATGTGGCGAACCTGCGCCCCTGCCTGGCCGGCCTGTTGCGGGCGCGGGCGGCCTGGCGGGGCCTTGATCCGGCGCGCCAGGCCGGCTTCCCCACCATCCTGCTGATCAGCCCCACGTGGGCGCGGGCGTGCGCCGCGCTGCTCCAGGCCGCGCTGGTCGCCCACGCCGCCGGGGCCGCGCCCCTGGCCCTGCTGGCCAGCGGGGAGGCCGGCGCCGTGCTGGCCAGCCCGCTGGGTCCACTCGACCCGGCCCTGCCGTGGCACGCGCCGCTGGGGCCGCCCGGTTCCCTGCTGGCCAGCCTGCCCCTCTTGACTCCAGGGCTGGCCTGGACGCTGGCCGAGGCCCGCGGCGCGGCGGGGTGGCCCGGCAGTCTATCCACGGCACGGGGTGGGGCGCTCCCGAACGGCGGCTATGCCCGGCGCTCGCGCGCGGCGTGGGCAGGCGCCGGGGAGACGGGGCAGGCCCCCGGGACCCGGGCGGCCCTGACCCTGCTGTGCCTGGCCCTGCCTCCCGACGCCGGGGCGGTCCTGCGGCTGGTCGCCCGCGCCCCCTTCCTGGACGCCGCCCAGATCGCCGTCCTCCTGGACGACGAGGGCCACTCCTGGGCGCCCCTGCTGCGCGACCTGTGCGCCCGCGGCCTATGCCGCCGCCTCCCCGTGCGCCCACTGCTGGTCCCCGCCCGCGACGTGTTCGTGCTGACCTGGCCTGGCCTGCGCCTGCTGGCTCTCCAGGCCGGGGCGCCCCCACGCGCCTACCGGCGGGCCACCGGCGCTCTCGCCCTACCCCACCGGCCCGATGGGGCCGGCGGCAGGATGGCCGGGCTGGCCCGCCTGAGCGCGCATACCCGCCTGATCCAGGAGATCCCCGTCTCCTGGGTCCAGGACATCCGGCGCGCCGCGACCAACGCGGGCGGGGCCGGCGGTCCCGTGGAGTTGGTCTGGCAGGGCGAGTGGGCCTGCGCCCAGCGGTTCTGGGGCGATGGGGTCTGGCGCATACTGTATCCTGACGCCCTGGTGCGGCTGACCTGGGCTGGAGAGACGACCACGTTCTTTCTGGAGGTGGACCGGGGCACCTATGCCGCGCGGCTGCTGGCGCCCAAGCTGGCCGCCTACCAGGCTTACCGGGCCAGCGGCGCCTGGCGCGCGGTCGCCCCCGTCTTTCCCACGGTGCTCGCCGTCACCAGCGGCGAGGGCCGCCTGCGCGCGCTGCTGGACCACGCCACGCGTGTGGCCGATGCCGCCCTGACCACCCCGCTGCCCTTGCTGGTGGCTACCCTGGAGGACGCCCGCGCCCACGGCGCCCTGGGCCCGATCTGGCGCGCCGCGCCCTCAATGCCGCCCGGACTGCTCCTGGAGCAGGTCAGGCTGCTCAGCGACCGGGGGCCACCGGCGGCGGCCCAGGGACCTGTCGTCGGTGGGCCGCCCGACGCCCCGGGGCGCGGGACACAGGAGAGGAGAGGGCAATGAATGAAGGAGGAGGCATGATGATGGTCTGGCGTTGGGAACGGATCGGGGGCGCGGGGGCCGTGCTGGTTCTGCTGTCCGTCGTGCTCAGTGGCTGCGGGGCCGGGGCGCCCGCTCAGGGCGGCGCGGCCCTGCCCCACCTGGAGGCGACGCTGCGCCTGGTGCCCCTGAACACCGGGGCCAGCGGTGGTCAGGTGGCGCTCAGCCCCCGCTGGCGGCGCGCCGTGGTCCTCGCCGGTGGCACGCTGTCTCTCGTGGACCTGGCCCACGCCCGCGTGCTGGGCGCCCTGGCAACAGGAAGAACGGCGATGGGAGGATCAGGGGGGCCGCCGGGACCGGCTCTCCTGGCCCTGGATGAGCGACGTGGCCGCGCCGACGTGGTCCGCTCGGGCACGGCCGGTCAGCGGCCGGACCTGCTGATCGTGGCGGTGACCAGCGGCCGCCTGCTCACCCGCACCCTCCTTGACGCTCCCCCTGGTGCCCTGGTCAGCGCCCTGGGGAGCGCCGCCCACAGGGGCAGCCTGCTCGTCGCCCTGACGCCGGGCGCGCCGAGCGGGATGGGCAGCCTGTGGGGGTCCGCGCCCCTCTCTCGCCTGGCCCGCCTGCTGGAGGTGGGCGCGGATGGGCTGACCCGCCAGGCAGCGGACCTGCCGTTCACGGCAGCGACCCTGATCGTGGACGAAGCGCACGACCGCGTGCTCGTCGCCGCGCCGGGGGCCACGGACCTGGTCGGGTTGGACATGGGCCGCCTCGCTCAGCGCTGGCGACACGCCGGCCCCTACGCTGCGCTGAGCACGGCCTATGATCCATACCGTGGGCGGCTGTGGCTCCTGGCCCCCGGAGGGCGGGCGACGGTGCTCGCCGCCCGGGATGGCCAGGTGGTGGCCACCATCCCGCTGAGCGCGGCCCGGCCGGCTGATTGGCGGCAGGGGACCGACCTGAGCGTTGACGGGGCCACGGGCGCGGCGTACGTCTCCTGGTGTACCGGCGGGGGGACGGCCCCGCGCTGCGGCCTGGACCGGCTCGACCCCGGGCGCGGCACGCGGACAACCGTGGCCAGCGTGGGTGGCCTGCTGCTGGGCCTGGACCCGGTCCACGGTTTGGCCCTCCTGCAGGACGTGGCTGGCGTGGTGCGGTCGGCCTGGATCGGCCAAGCTCAGGGCGGGGCCGCGCCGCTCCCTCTCCCGACGGCGCTCGGGGCGGGGACCGGGACGCGCACACTGGAGGTACCCGTCGCCGCGGCGGCACGGGAGGCCAGGGCGGCAGTGGCCACGCCGGAGGGCCTGCTCCTGGCCCTCGACACAATCCTGCCTCTGCACGACGATGTGACCAACGCGCCCACGACCGATGGCCTGGTCCTGATCACGCTCACCGTGCCACCTCCGCGTGGGATCAGCCGCGGCCCGCCAAACTGAGTGGATGGGGCGCTCCCGCGAGGAGGGAGGCCGTGTCTCCGCTGGTCGTGGACCGCGCCTCGGTTTCCGGAGCGACCACGACGAGCTGTCGTACGCCCACCAGAGCCCAGGTGAGAAGGGGAATGCGCGGTGATTATGTGCTGGGTCACGGTGCTTGGGGATAAGGCTGTTAATAACTGGCTTGTGGCGCCGTGGGTTCACTCCTATAATCGCAACAGTGATGTTGTCACGAGGGGTATGGGCCAGGCACCACGCTCCCCTGCCTCTCGTAGCTGGGGCAAAGAGACAAACTGGTAGGAGTCCGTAACAAAGCGATGGGGAGACACCAGGGATGACGTACACGACCGAGACATTCACAACGGGGCAGGTGAGGTCGCTGACGAAAGTGACGGCCCGTCAGCTCGATCATTGGGCGTGGACAGGCTTCCTTCAACCAACCGGGCAGGGCGCCGTCAAGCGACGGTACAGCTTCGAGGACCTGGTGCGCATCCGCGTGGTCATGCGCCTCAAGGATCAGGGCGTCACCTTGCCGATCATCCGCAAGGCCGTCGCCAAGCTGCGGGAGTTCAGTAGTGATCCCCTGCGCGAGCTAAGCCTCGTCGGAATGAACGGTGAGGTCTTCCTCTACGGCAACCGGCGCGAGGCCGAGTGTGCGACGGACGGCCAGACGGCGTTTCTCTTCATGGACGTGGGAGAGATCGCACGCCAGGTCACGACAGAGGTGATCTCGCTGGATGACCCGCGGCAGCCGCATCGGAGATCGGCTGGCGTAGCCTGAATGAACCATCGGCGCTCCTGCTATCGGGAGGAGCGCGGGAGACGTTAAGGAGAGATGGTATTGAGCCAGACACGCGTCCTCCCTCCCTAGAGGGAGGACGCGGACGAGTGGGGATGTTTCAGGAGACTGAGCGCTCTGGCGTCTCCTGCCAACCAGGCAGGAGACAACAAAAACCTCCGCGCAGTTGCAGCTGGGCGGAGGTTCTTACCCGAGAGTGATCCCCGACGTCAGGTGATGCGATGGAGTGCAAACCGGTGCATCACAGGATCGGAATGAGGAGGCGTTCAAACCTGCCGCAACGGGATGTTGTGGTGGGCCAGGCCTCTTTGTCTCCTAATCTTATGCTTACGCCGGCATTGCTGTCAAGTGCCAAGAGAGCGCACTGGGCGCCAGGGGACGGGAGCGACGATATGGACGGACGCGGGCGCAGCTGGCTCTCCGCACGGTCCTGGGGCTTCGCTCCAGTCACACATGGCTCGGTGGGCAGCCTAAGGGGGAGATGATCGCTATGACAGAACGGGTACGCCTGCCGGCTATTGGGCGTGCGATGGGATCGCCGGAGCCCGACACGGAGGAGGACAGTCTCAACCTGGAGGCGGGGATTCTGATCCGTGATATGCGGACGAATGAGCGCTTCTGGACGCACGATTGCCTGATTGATGACTATGGACCGCTCCTCGGTCCCGACGCTTTCACTATCTACGCGTCTTTGTGCCTGATGGCCAACAAGGCACAATATTGCTGGCCGTCCCTGGCCCGGTTGGCCCGCCACTGGAGCAAGGGGAAGACCACCGTCTCACGCGCGGTGACTCTGCTAACGGATTTCGGGCTGATCTACGTCAAGCGCTCCCGCCGCGAGGATGGTGGAGACAGCAACAACATCTACTATCTTCTGGAACCGTTGCCGTTTCCGGAGGGCGCCGCACACCTTCTAGCCGCCCTACAGCAACGCGGCCAGACAAACGACGAGGCGGCATCCTACGCGGCAAACCTCCTCGCCGAGAACTGGGAACCGCTCAGAACCAAGAAGGCCGCACTGAAGAATCGGGCTGATTGGCTCAGCCTTGTTGAGGACACCATAGCCCGTTCCTCTCTGGGACGGGGGGGTCCTGGAACAAAACTGAGGGGGTCCTGGGATGGAACCGGGGGTCCTGGGATGGAACCGGGGGTCCTGGCCGGGAGTGGGGAGGGTCCTGGGATGGAACGGCGTGGTCCCCTCCAGAACCCGGGGGGGATCGCTGTGGGAATGGGTGCCGTTCCTCAGGGGGACTCTAAGGGAACCCCAGACCAAGGGAACCCAGAGAAGGGCCCCCAGGAAGGAAACCACCACCAAGGGGCTGGTGGTGTGCTCTTGCGCTCAGATGAAGAAATCATGGGATACCCTCTCGATGATGATGAGGTCTTTATCGAGGCTAGCGTGGACGGGGCTGAGCCCATCCGGCTCCGTGAGCTCGTCCGACGCGACATCCTGGCGACGGAACACAACTGGAACATCGCTGTCAGAACGGAATGCTTCTACTCGGCCGAACAGTTCCTGGGCCTGGCTGGAGAGGAGTGGACGCCGCTTGAAGAGCGCAAGCGCGCCTATCATGGTGCCCTGCGCCGTGATCTGCACGCGACGTACAAGGAGATCGGCGCCTTCTCAGTCGAGGAGGCGCTCGGCGCCCTTTTCACCGGGGATCTTGTGGAACGTTTACGGCCGCCGGATAGCGATGAGGAGCAGCGCGTGCGCGGCTGGCTTGCCTATGTGTACGGCGAGGCGGGCAAGGGACTGGACAATCCCGCCGGTTTCCTTCGAAGCAGGATCGAAGCTGGCCAGTGGCCGCCGCGGGGAGTGGCGCGTCGGCATGGTCGTGGGGAGTAGGAGGGGTACCAGCGCCGGGGCAAGGCTCTCCCCGGCGCTGGTACCCCGTTATAGGGAGTGCACGCGTGGGCAAGATAGGGGAAAGCGGGGCCGACACGCCGGGATCAGGGTGGCCCGTCCAGAGGATCAGCAGGTGTTCTGCCCAGGGCAGCGCCATAGTCCCGCAACCACCCCATGGCATGCTCATACTTGCCAATCGTCAGGTTCTTGTAGGTCGAGACGGAGAAGCGACGGTGCAGTTCCGAGAAGAGCGAGGCATAGTAGTTCTTCTGCTGACCGCTCCCAGCGCTCTGCCGGGTCAGCTCCTGGGCGATCATCTTGATCGTTTCCTGCAGTTCCGCCGCCTGCTCGTCGGTGATGGCGTTGCCGGGGTCGAGACGGCTCTTGAGCGCCCTCACGTCGCGGATTGTCTCGCCCATCACCTGCGCTGCCCGATCCAGGCGCCCTTCCTGTACGGCGAGACGGCGCTCGTGGTCGGAGAGCGCGCCGCGTATCTCGGTGGTCGCCCGCTCCTGTTCGCGCTGAAAAGCCAGCTGCTGCTCGGCCATCGCGGTCAGCGCGCGCCCCAGCTCGGCCACCTGTTCCAGAGATAGGGTAATGGGGTCGCTCTCCGCGGGCGTCGTTGCAGGCGTGGTCGTCGTTGGCAACCCCACCTCGGTGGCAAACGCCTGATACACTTTCTGGATGACCCACTCCTTGTACGCGCGCAAGCGATCGCGCAGGTCGGCGCGGATGCGCTCCATCTCGATACCGGACACCCAGTAGGGGATGTAGGTGAGCAGAAAGCATTGCATGCGCTGTCGTCCGCCGGGCGTCTCCACCGCGACCATCATCAGACCGTGCTCCATCACGCCATCGCGGCGGATGCGCTGGCGTTGGCCGTCGTAGTCTAGACCGAGGCTCTCGCAGAGTTGGCGCAGGGGGACGTAGATCGAGCCGTCCTCCAGGCGCACGGCGACGATATGCTCGTCCTCAGCCAGAAGGACCTGACGCTGCTCCTGGGCCACGGGCACGATCGCTCTGGTCGCCGGGCTGGGCCGTGTCGTCTTCTTGCTCTGTGCCATTGCTCTCCCCTCACACGATTCTAGGGAGGAGTGTATCATCTGCCGCGCCCGGCTACCAAAGGGGTCTGTATCATGCAGACCCCTTTCCTTGAGCAAGGACCCTGCATGACGCGGACCCCTGGCCCCCCTGGACTGTCGTGCGTCGCGGAGTTGGCGCGACTGGGACCAACTGGGGCCAGCCATGCTCGGTCAGCGACGCTCCTGGACGGTGGAATACGCTATTGCTCCCTCAAGGGTACCGTGCTATGCTGCGTTCAGGTGGTGGGGCTGGCGCCTGGCACCACGGAAGGGGCGTGGATGAACGAGGTGATGACGCTTGAGGAGGTCGCTGACTATCTGCGCGTGCATTACACCACGGTGCGGCGCTGGCGTCGGGAGGGTGAGCTGCCGGCCCTGAAGGTGGGCCGCACCTACCGCGTGCGGACAGCCGACCTCGATGTCTGGTGGCGCGAGCGGACCCAGCGGCACGGTCGTGGGGGCGACGAACCTGCTAGCGGCCAGGAGTAGGGACGGACAGTGCAGAGAATCATCGCCATCGCCAACCACAAGGGCGGATGTGGGAAGACCACCACCGCCTTCAACCTTGCCGGCGTGCTGGCCGAGAAAGGCACGCGGGTGCTCGTGATCGACATGGACGCGCAGGGTGCCCTTTCTAAGGGATTTGGGGTTGCTCCGCCTGCGGACGTCTCGCTCTCCGATGCCCTGGCCAGTGATGACGTGGACATCAGCCGCGTGGTGTGTCACACGGCGCTGGCCAACGTGGACGTCATCCCCGCCGACGAGCGCCTCCGTGAGGTGGAGCTTGGACTGGCCGGCAAGTTCGGTCGGGAACTGCGCCTGCGCGCGGCGCTGCGGGAGCATCCTCAGAGCGCCTATGGCGTGATCCTGATCGACTGCGCGCCGTCTCTGGGCTTCCTGATGGGGAATGCCCTGGTCGCCGCCGGCGAGGTGCTTATCCCCGTTGATCTGGGCACCGACAGTCTCGACGCGATGGTGGAGACCATGGAGCACATGCGCTTCATTCGCAAGGAGATCAACTACAAACTGCGGACTCTGGGCGTGCTGATCAACGACGTGAAGTCACGTACTGTCTACGGGCAGCAAGCCGAGGAGTTCCTGCGCAGCAAGTACGAACGGCTGGTCTTCTGCGCCACCATCGCCTCATCGGTGGTCATCCCCGACTCAAAGCGGGCGCGGACACCGATCGTGGTCTACCAGCCGCGATCGGCGGTCGCCGACCAGTATCGGCATCTGGCTGACGAGGTAATCGCCCGTGGGGAGGACAGCTATGGCCAGACGTAAGACCCTCGACTTCGCCGGGGTGGCCGAGCCGGTGCGCATCGGCGTGGCAGCCCGGGACATCCTCCAGAAGACGGTTGACGATGGCGTCTCCGACCTGGAGATGGCCAAGCAGATCCGACTGGACCTGATCGAGCCGGACCCTGACCAGCCCCGTAAATATTTCGACGAGGATACCCTGCGGGAGTTGGCCCAGAGCATCCGCGTTCAGGGTGTGCTGCAGCCCATTGATGTGGAGTGGGTGCCGCAAAGGGAGCGCTTCCGCATCATATCGGGGGAGCGGCGCTGGCGCGCGACGCGCCTGGCCGCTGATATGCAGGAGCAGGAGACCGACGCGGCGCTGCCGCGGCGCGACCTGGGCCGCATCCCAGCTATCGTCATGGACGTGGCGGCGGTGGACCGCTATATCCAGCAGGTCTACGAGAACGAGCAGCGGGCCGACTACTCGGACGTGGAGCGGGCCTTCGCCTACGAGCGTCTGAAAGAGGCCTTCGATATGACCTGGGAAGACCTTGCGGGGCAGCTCGGGCTCTCCCTGGGGCGCATTCATCAGATCCGCCGCACGAAGAACCGCCTGACCTCCAGCGTGCAACATGACATAACAAGTGGACGTCTGACCGGGCGTCATGGCCTTGCGCTAGCGCCTCTGCCACCCGAGGCGCAGGAGGCGGTCGCCGCCGCAGTCAAAGAGCGGCGCCTGACGCACCACCAGACGCAGATAGTGGCCCAGCAGGTGCGCGGCCTGATCGAGCCACCGTCAGGACCACTTCCAGCGGGTGCGGACGCGCCTGCGGCGCAGTCGACAGGCGTAGCTAATCATCTACCTATGAAATCGCCAGCGCTCTCTGCCGCTGGCCCGCTCATCGCGGCGCTGGAGCTGGCCCCTGCCTCAGCGCTGGAAGGCGTGGAAGGTGTAACATGTTACACCCTGGCCGAGGTGGTCGAGCGCGCCGTGGAGGCGGCCGTGACGCCGCCCGCCGCGCGCTCAGGGCCACGCCGTGGCGAGGCGGCCCGGGCATTGGGCCTGATGCGCCAGCTCACGCGGCTGGACCTGGCGTTGCCCGCGGCCCCCGCCGACCGCGCGGCGCTGGCCGACGGGCTGGAGGACGTGATTGCCTGGGCGGAGACGCTACGCGACCGGCTGCGCGGGGACAGGGCGTAGCATGATACACCTTGCACATTCCATCTCAGGCGGGATTGTGGTAGACATTATGCGTATAATGTCTACCACAAATGGGCGCACGCGTCATGGCCACTTCTAGCACGGCCCCCACGCTGGCCGGGGCGGAGGCGGCCTTCATCGCGACCCTGCCGGCCAAGAGCCCGCGCACGGCGGCCAACTACCGCTCTGGCCTGCGCCGCTTCGAGGAGTTTTTGCGCGCGGGCGGCGTCGACCTCCAGGTCATGCGCACGGACGAGCTCTCAGGTGAGGTCCTGGAGCATTTCTATACCTGGCTCCTGGGCATCCATGGCCGAGAGCGGCGCGCCACTGCCGTGGCTTACACGGCAGCTGTGCGCGCATTCATCCGCTTCCTTGACCGCCGGCGCTGGTTACACGCGGACCTCTCCTACGAGCGGATCAAGGACGGCGTCCAGCAGCTGATCGGCCGTGTCGCCTACAAGACACCACGCATCGACGACGCTGTGGCCGTCGTCGTTACTTATGTTAACAGCCTGCCTGTCCCGCCAGCGGATGGCAAGAACATGCAGGAGCGGCTGGTCCTGCTGCGTGACCGCGCGCTGCTGACCACGCTCTACGCGACGGCCATGCGCCGCGCTGAGCTCTCATGGCTGAACCGCGCGGACATCCAGGATGGGCGCGCCGCCCAGGGCCTGGTCACGGGCAAGGGGGAGAAGGAGCGCATGGTCTTCTTCGACGATGAGGCACTCTCAGCTATCCGCGCCTACCTGGAAGCGCGCGGGGACAGCCATCGACCCCTGTTCCTGCGTCACGATGATGGCCGCGGCGCGCCCGGACCACGCGGTGAGCACTGGCGCCTCTCGCCCCAGTCGGTCTGGGGGGTGGTCAAGACCTACGGTCACCTGGCTGGCATCGAGGTGACCACGCACCACCTGCGGCATCTGAAGGCCCGCGTTATGTTAAATGCGGGCGCACAACTCTCCGAAGTACAGGATATCCTGGGCCACGCTAGCCCAGAGACGACCAAGAAGATCTACGCGCCGTACACCACGCAGCACCTGCGCGAGGCGTTTGATCGGTTCAGCGTCTCTGCTGATGAGGTGGCGCGTCGCGCCACCTCACGGTGAGGCGGCTGTTTGGTTGGCAGCGTCAGATGTCAGACCGTGCAGGTGCGGCAGGTGTCGTTGGGCTGGCAGAAACCACCCACGTGGCCGGAAGCGTCACGTGTCACGACACGCCCTGCTCCATGCAGATGTCGTCCTGACTCACACAACAAGTGGCGGTAGGCGCACCGTAATTCCCCACGTAGCGGGCAGTTGCGATGACTGCGTACTGAGATCCGACGCTTGCCCCTGGCCCGCAGGCAGAGCAGATCATCGACGTGGCGGGCTGGTCACCATGCGTCGTTTCGCTACGGCCAAAACGACGAACTTGCAGCAAGGAGACATGTAGTAGAAGATTCTCACAGAGGATGATCTGCGCATAAACAGTTGGGATATGGGTGGCTGGCAGGCGAGGCGCAGTGCTGATCGAGACGGTCAGCACAGGCTCCGATGTCAAGGCCTTGAGCGACGTAGATCGGCTATAAGGACATCGGCATCATACAGGCCTGCCGGCGTGTGGATCGTGTGGAGACGGGAAGAAAGAGGCTATGTGCTAGAATAGGAGCAAGTAGGCGTAACAGGTTGGGGAGGGAAACAGGACGTGGGAGCAGAAGAGGAGGAGCCGCGCGAGCGGCCCTGGTGGGTCCGCGAGGACAGGGAGCTCAGCGTCGCCGCGCATGCGCGTTCCTCGCGGGTGGGGCAGCGGGAAATCGGCCCGTACCTGCGCACAATCACGAAGACGGCGGTCGCCGTCACCTGCCTTGTGTGTGGGGCGGAGGTCCGGCGTGAGGGCTATCCTGGGCCGAGGGTGCGTTACTGTCGTGACCCGTGTCGGGCTGAGGCTGCGCGTCAGTCGGCGGCGGCGCGGATGCGCCGGATGCGTGCCCGGCGCCGGCCTCCGTCCGCGTCTCCCTGACATAGGCGGGTCACCAGCATGTCTACGACACGTGGGGCGCCGCCGAGGGCCTTCCCTGGCCGACCACAAACCTGTGCTGGTCGCGTCGGTCATCCGCCCCTCCTCTGCTGTCCATGCCGCACGACGAGACAGGGGTGATCAAGCGCTCGCGGCACAGGATCCAGGCTGTGGTCAGCGCAGCAAGGGTCGACCCGCCAGCGATCCTTCCCCGCTCCTCGAGCGCACGGATGAGCAATGCGGCCAGCACAGGCACGTCGTGGAGTGATTGGAATGGTGGTGTGGTAGCGCCAGGCCAGGAAGAGAAGGGCTACCTCATCTCTAGCGGTCCTGGCGTGAGCAGCGCACCGTGAGGTATGACGGGATGGATCTTCACGACAACTGGCGATGCCGTCACCACATGCAAGAGCGATAGCACAGTGTGGCGCTACTCTGCACAAGCACTGACAGCAGAGTTCTGCGCGGGGCAACCGGTGGTGTTACCTGGCGTAACCAGTCAGTAGCCCAACCTCGACGCCAGGAGTGGCTAACAACGTGATGAGCCAGAGGCAGCCGCTCAGCCCCCAACCACACGGATCACCAGTGCCACCCTCACCCCGCTCGGTTCCGCGCGCTACGGTCGGCATCGGAGTCAGCAGTGCCGCACAATAGCGACGGCAGCAGCCAGACTGACACCCTTGCCTGGAGTGACTGGGCGCTCAACGGTCCGCCCCCGAAGGACGACTCCCAGCCGACCCGCGCCTAATGGGCGCGGTCCCAGCGGGTTGTTGCTCGCCCTGGTCGATGGCGTTACTGTTTACTACGACATGCGGGATGTCCACGGGAGCACGGTCCACCTGACTGACCACTGGGGCAAGGTGGTCAACACCTACAGCTATGATCCGTATGGCAGCGACCTGGGAACCACGGAGACGGCCAAGATCCCCAACCCCTGGCGCTATGCCGGCGGCTTCTATGACACGGAGAGCGGACTGTACATGATGGGGGCGCGGTACTATGATCCCAGCCTGGGCCGCTTCTTGCAGCAGGACCCGCTTGGTGGGGGAAGCAGCAGTCAGTATACCTATGCGTCAAGCGCTCCATGCAACAATAGCGATCCCACTGGCATGGAGACATGCTACTGGCACATCACCAGTGCTACTATACACCGACTAATAGATCAGCTAAACAGTACGGCCCGCGATGATCAGCAGGAGGCCATCATTATCGGTGTAATCGGTACAATAGGACTCGACACTATAGGAGCCGGTGTGGGAGCGGCAATAGGCGGTATACCTGGGGCTGCTGCTGGAAGTATGATAGCAGGCGCGGCGGGAGCAGGCCTTGCCGCACCGATCGCTATTAGGGCCAATAATGAGTTTACAGCAGCTGCGTATCTCGGTAACCATACTGATAGCGTTTACGTTGGCTACAATCCAACGCGATACGGCATGAGTGGTTGTCGCTCCGACGAGTCCACGAATCATGATCCTGGCACTACGTTACCGAGCAACCTTCAGGATTCACTTTGGCAAACAATAGGCCATCCGTAGTCATACGGGTGAGGCAGGTGGCGACATCGCAATCAGCCTGTGAGACTTTGGCGAGGCCACCTGCCTCGACTCTACTCTTGAAGGTGTGTAGACGTTACCAAATAGATATGACTGATCAGGCAAGATCACATCAGATGGGGACGAGCCAGGAGCAAATCTCTGGTGGCTATCATTTCAAGGGGGTGAGTGTGATATGAAAGCAGAGCCTAGTCGTAGTGGCCAGATGCGATCAAAGGCCCTCATCCACCTAGAGCGCCGCCCAGCGTGGTCAGACAGATGGCAGGCGTATCACGTCTTCATTGATGCTAAAGACGTAGGGCCTATTCGGCAGAGAGAAAGCCATGACTATGAGGTACAGCCAGGACAGCATACGGTGCGCCTGAGGATTGCTTGGGGCTCAAGCCCGTCCCTCTCTCTTGATGTTGCTGCGGGCAGCACAAGAAAGCTAGTCTGCAAGTCCCACCCGCATTTTCTGACGGTGGTCTATTTCATTACGTTCGGGCGCCACCGCTATATTGAACTATATCAAGAAGCTTGACAGCGATGCGCCCACCATTGCAGCAGATGATCTGTGTTGCCGTCGGGACGCTTGGGCGGGTCGTGTATGACCAGCCCGGACTAGCTCCCCGGGGCTAGTCAACCATTCATAGGTTTCGCGGTGGTAGTCTCTTGTGCTGGCCGTTTGGTTCATCCGGCGTTGCCATGCCCCGGCGGAGCGCGCAATCCCAGACTTGATGATCAGCAGAAGAGTACCATGAGCTATCAGCGCACCGCTTGCACGAGGCTTGAGAGCCAGCGCCATTAGGCTGGTTCCCCATGCCGCATAAAAATCCAGCAGAGTGGATACTCCTGCATCGCCCGTGACTGACGTTGCAGCGGTTGTTGCTGGATCGGCGTGGCGTGATAGGATGCACGCGCCTCGCGGGGTTGGCCACCGGCCTGGGCGTGGCGACCGCCGACGGCTGCTACGGAGCGGTCGCGGGCTTCGGCCTGACCCTTGTCTCCACGCTCCTGCTCGCCCAGCACATCTGGCTACGCCTCATCGGTGGCATCTTCCTCTGCTATCTGGGGATCAAGACGCTGCGCACGGTGCCGGCCACGCGCGCAGCCGCCGCTGGCGGGGCGACGCTTCTCGGTGACTATAGCTCGGCCCTCGCGCTGACCCTGACCAACCCGCTCACGATCCTTTCTTTCGCGGCGATCTTCGCCGGCCTAGGAGCCGGGGTGGGGAGCGCCTATAGGGCGACGGCCTGGCTCGTCTTCGGCGTTTTCCTCGGCTCGGCCCTTTGGTGGGTCGCCTTGACGAGCGTCGTCGCCGCACTGCGCGGGCGCGTCACACCGCGTGGCTTGCTCTGGGTCAATCGCGCGTCGGGGGCGATCATTCTGGCCTTCGGCCTCCTCGCCCTCCTAAGCCTTCGGTGAGACACCTCCTCGGATGACGAGTGCGGCCGGTGACACGGTCTCTCGTTCGAGGCCGTGTCATGCCGACAGTGGTATCATGGCCCAAGCACGCTGCCACAACTGAAGGGCGCGTGCGCCGGTCATGCCGCGTTGAGGATCGTGACGCAGGAGGATTTGCCAGTGCAGCGTGATACGTCGGGCATTGATCGGCGGGATCTGACCGCACGCCTCGCCGCAGCCTATGACCTGGATCTCACTGGCCTCTCCTTTCTGCCCCTCGGGGAAGACGGCTATAGCTATCGGGCGGAGTCTGTCTCCGGCACACCGTACTTTGTCAAGGCACGGCCGGTACGCAGGCAGCAGGCGGCGATCCTCGCTCAGGCATTCCGGGCAACCGTTTGGCTCCATGACGTCTATGGGCAGAGCGCGGTGCTTGCTCCCCACAGGACAGGCGCACGTGCTCCCTACATGCGCTACAACAACTTCATCGTCGCCCTGTTCCCCTACATTGACGGCGCGAGCATGATGGATGCCGCGTTAAGCGATGCGGCCTGGCAGCGGCTGGCTGGTCTCGTGGCCGACGTACATGAGGGCGCACGTGCCCTGCCTATCAGCCTGCGGGTGAGAAAGGATGTGTGCACCATCTCCTA
>JAABUV010004416.1_pt1 | contig 16866 bp, 18 predicted proteins | sample 5559971 | NCBI WGS metagenome assembly JAABUV01 (sample SAMN10711881, study PRJNA513362) | rock metagenome | isolation source: Antarctica rocks | place: Antarctica: Victoria Land, Knobhead nord | collected 2015-12-19
CACGCAGCCGCGGCGCGAGATCCAGGTGCGCCTTGGTGACTGGGGCGGTTCCAGCAATCCAAGCGGCCGCGTCGGTGAGCAGGGGTGCCAGCGCGCCGAGGTCGTGGTCGACCGGTCCCCGGACGACGGCGTGTCCCGCGTCGGCAAGGCGCTGCACGAGATCCACGTCGCCCGTGGAAAAGGACCGTGAAGTGACAAGCACGCCGCTCACGACGAGCTGTCCCGACGTCCGAAGCGGCCGGCGAACCAGGGCTCCATCGCGCGGTATGCAGCCAAGAAGATCTCGTGACGTTCGGCCCAGTCGATGTCACCACGCGGGGTGAACTCGGCCGTCACCTCGGACAGCCGGGTCGCCACGCCAAAGTCCGGTACTGCCCCGATGGCGACGGCCGTCGTCACGGCCGCGCCGAGGCTATTCGCCTCCTCGACGATGGATCGACGCCGAACCGGTCGCTCCCAGATGTCGGCCATGACTTGCAGCCACACATCGCTGGTAGCACCGCCCCCGATCGCGTCGACGTGCGGCACTTCCGCACCTGCTTCGAGGAACGCCAGGAGGTTGGTGCGCATGTTGAGCGCAACACCCTCAAGGACAGCCCGCACCAGGTGCCCTCGGGTGTGCTGTCGGCCGAGTCCGACGAAGGCACCGGACGCCTCCGGGTTCCAGTGGGGACTGCGCTCACCGAGGAGGTGCGGCAGGAAGTAGAGGCCGTCTGCCGACGCGCCGTCATCCGCGGCTCCCTCCAGCGCGGCGCCGACCCGGCCGGACTTGCGACCGCTCTCGAGGACGTCGCTGATCCACTCCAGGGAGGCGCCCCCCGCAACCATCGTCGCGGTCGGCGCATAGAGCCCAGGGACGACGTGGTTGAACGTCATCGTGCGCTGCTGCGGGTCGTGCAGGGGCGCCTCGGAGGTCAGCGAGATCCACGAGCTTGACCCGAGATAAGCGTATGCGCCGGCGCCGGGTTCGACGACCCCTGCACCGACCGCGGCGATCGGACCGTCGCCGCCGCCGACCACAACCTGGACGGTCCGTGGCAGCCCCAACTCGGCAGCTGCCTCACGGGTCAGGGTACCGGCGACCGTCGTCGCCTCGACGATCTCGGGGAAGAGTGCGCGGTCCACTCGCCCAGCGTCGAGGACCTCGTCCGACCAGTCCCCGGCATTTTGGTCGTACGCGTTGGTGCCGGATGCGTCGCTGCGGTCGGTGAGCAACCGGCCCGTCAGATGCCAGGTGACGTAATCCTTTGCCATGCATACGTGGCGGGTTCGGGCGAACCGCTCCGGCTCGTTCTCGCGCACCCACATCACCTTCTCCAGCGAGTAGGTGGCATTGATCCGATGCCCGAGGATCCGGTACGCCCGTACCCCACCGACGCGTTCGCCGAGAGCCTTGGCCTGGGGGCGCGCGCGATTGTCCGCCCAGATCAAGGCCGGCCCGACGGGGCGCACCTGGCCGTCGAGAAACACCGCCCCCATCATCTGGCCGCTCATGCCGATCGCCGTAACTCGCTCCGGGTGCCCCCCGCCTATGGCGACGAGATGGTGGGTGGCCTCGCGGACTGCGCGCCACCACTGGTCCGGCTCCTGCTCGGCGATACCGTCGGCGGCGTACCGGGTGGGGTAGGTAACCGTGACCGCGTGGAGCAGCCGGCCCGAGTCGTCGTGGAGGGATGCCTTGTTGCCGGTGGTACCCAGGTCGTGCGCGATGATCACGGAACGCTCGAATGGGCGGGCGACGCGTAGTCGGCGAGGCGGTGTCCGTCGCCGTCACGCAGGACGCGGTGGCCGAGACCGTGCTCGACGACCCATCCGTAGTCGTGTCCGGCGGTGCCCGGATAGATCGCAAGGAAGCTGTAGGGCTCGCTGCCGACGTTGACGCTGCGGTGGGCCCATCCCGGAGGGATGTAGCCCATCACACCAGGGGCCATCTCGAGGTAGCTCGCCGTTCGCCCGTCGTACATGACTAGTCCGCCGCGACCGGCGAGCCCGAGGTAGATCTCGCCCTGGGGATCCGGGTGCTGGTGACCCTTGGTCATCCAGAGCTCCCCGCCCGTGTCGCCGGGCTGGATCGTCGTTATCGACTGGGGCAACTCTCGGGGGACCTCAGGCACCGGGGACGAGATCACCTCGTAAACGACCGGATCGCCGTCGTCGACGGCCCGCCGCCAGGCCTCCCTGTCGGCGAAGCAGCCCTCCATGTCGGTCATCCTTCGTACCAGGGTCGGGCCCTGGAGTGAGACTGAGGCCTTCAGTAGGCCAAGATCGACGGCGAAGGGCGCCAGAGGAGGGGTGCGGAAGGCGGTCACGGATCCTCCTTGAGCGGCGAGATGTATTCGAACTTGAGCGGCGAGATGTATTCGAATGTTATCCGACCTGTCCTCGCCTGTCACCTCGCGTTGCTGGAGTGGACCGCCTTCTCGGCCTCAAGCTCGAACTCGAAGCGGCTCCGATCGCCTCGGTGGTGAGCGACGTAGTACTCGACCGGGCGCCGCGCCGCGTCGAAACTCATGCTCTTGAGGATCATCACAGCCGGGTTGGCCGTGATGCCCAGACTCTCGGCCAGCACGGGATCGGCGATGGCGGCCTCCACGCTGCGGCGGCCACCGACGAGCTCCACCCCCGCCTCGGCGAGGAGACCATAGAGGGACCGGTCCGCGAGGTCGACGCCGAGGACCACCTGTGCAAGGTCGGCTCGTAGCCGGGTCGTCGTCCAGCACCACGGCTCGCCGTCGACGTAGCGCAGCCGCTCGATGGCGATCACCCTGGTCTGGGTCCGGCAGTCGAGCGCTGCGGCGACCTCGGGATCGGCCTTTTCCCAGCCGAAGCGCAGTACGTCACTGTGGACTCGCCCCCCCCGGCTCGTCACCTCCTCAAAGAGGCCACGCAAGGAGTGGACGAAGGTCTCGCCGGTCTTCCCGTCCCCGACGAAGGTCCCCTTGCCCTTGTGGCGCTGGACGACGCCTCGTTGCTCGAGCTGGCCAAGCGCTTGTCGGACGACGGTCCGCGAGACGGAGAAGTCGTGGCACAGGTCGTGTTCGCCGGGCAGCTGGTCGCCGATCCGCAGGCCCTGCTTGCGGATCCCGTCCGCGAGAACCCGCGCGAGCTGGTCGGCCATCCGCTCGGGCGAGCGCTTCCTAACGAGCGCCCGCATCTCGTCGCGGATCTGCAGGGGGGTCCGGCGAGCGGTCAACGGACCACCTCAGCTGCGCTCGTTCCGGCCGACTCAGAAAGCGGTGGTTGGGCCCCTGGGTGCTCGACGTTGCGGGCTGCGGCAGCGCTCGCCGCGCGCATCGCGGTAACCCGGTCGTCCCCTTGGCACAGTCGCGCGGCGAGCGTCCCGCAGTAGGCGTCGCCCGCGCCGGTGGTGTCGACCGCCGTGGCTACTTCTGCCTTGACGACATCCTCGCCCCACCGCGAGCCGCGGGAGCCCAACGTCACCAGAACGTTCAGGGCGGTGTGACCGACCTCGCGCATCAGTGCCTCCTCGTGCTCGTTCACGACGAGGGGATCGGCCAGGTCGAGGACGTCCTGGGGCAGGGGCGCATATGGTGCCAAGTTGAGAATGACGCGGCCGCCACGCTCGTGGGCGTGTCTGGCGGCTGCCGCGACGACGTCGTGGGGTAGCTCCAGGGGCATCAGCAGGACATCGTCACCGTTGATGTCCTCCAGCTGAGCGAGGTCGCCCATCGACATTGCGCTGTTGGCGCCCGGCGCCACGACGATCATGTTCTCCCCGGCCGCGTCGACGAAGATGATCGCCGTCCCTGTCGGCCGGCTCGCTTCGAGGCCCATCCGTGAGGTGTCGACACCGAACTGGCCCAGCCGGTCGAAGTACTCGTGCCCCTGGAGGTCGTCGCCGACCTTCCCGATGAGCATGGAGTGTGCGCCGGCGAGCGCCGCGGCCACGGCCTGGTTGGCACCCTTGCCCCCGAACCGGTACTCGATATCACCTGACATCAGCGTCTCGCCGGAGCGCGGTTGCCGTTCGACGGCCAGACGCAGGTCCTGGCTCAGCGATCCGAAGACAATCACTCGCCCCATGAAACGTCTCCTTAGCGTGATGCCGTCGGTGGGCGGCCAGCGCCCACCTCGGCGGCTGCCGAGGTCCAGGTCAGCCAGCGCCCCGGATTGGTGAGGATCTGTTCGGTGAGGGTATCGCCCAGCCGCTGGCGGACCCGGGGGACGAACCGTTCGCCCAGGTATGCCAGTCCAGGCATCCCGCCGTACGCCCGGTAGCGCGACCGGCGAGCGACGTCGTTACCGAGCAGCACTCTGTCGGCGTGGCCGGCGGCGGCGATCTCGGCGAGGCAGTCGAGCAGGATTGCGTCCGGCCACTCCCGGGCGCGGCCGGCCCCGTCGTGGCCCAGGTATGCGCCACGTGAGGCCAACTCGGCGTGTAGGCCGGAGTCCGGGTTGCGGTCGGCGTGGGCCAGGCATACCCGGGACTCGGCTACCCCTTGGTCGTGCAGGATGCCGAGCACCTCGTGGGCACCCGTGCAGCGCTCGGTGTGGACCATGATCGGCGCGCCTGTCACGCGGTGTGCCGCCGCGACGGCGTCGAGGGTGACCCGCTCTACGCTGGAGATGGACCAGTAGTCGATGCCGGCCTTGAGGAGCCCCGCTCGCACCGGCCCGTCCTCGGAGTGGGCTGTCGCGACCGCCGCGAGCGGCTTGCTCAGGTAGTCGTCGTCGTCAACGGCCATGCCCTCGGTGAGCTCGCGCACGAAGATGCGAGTCAAGTGGTCCAGTTCAACATCTCGCCATCCCGGCTGGTCGGCGTAGTGGGCCTCGCGGTGCCGACCGGTCGTCGCCACCACCTGGACCCCTCCCCGCCGCGCCGTGCTCGGGAGCTGCGCCGTCTGCCGGCCGAGCCCGAGCGGCGTCGCTTCGACGACCGCTGTGAAACCGGTGCGAAGCAGGTCGGCCAACTCGCGGGCACCGGCCCCCGGGTCGGTGAGCTCGTCCCCCGGAAGCAGCGGCGTCCGCTGGAAGACGTGCTCATGGTAGTTCGTCGGTCCGAGCTCGACCGGGCTGAGGTCTGCGCACACCGTGCGGACTGATCCCTCCAAGGCGACTCGCTCCCTCCCTCGCGCTTTCGCCCCCGAGCGGGTGGACGTGTGGTTACAGTGACAGAATATGGCTGTGGATGCGCTACGTCTCTATGCCGACAGCGCGGATCTCGACGACGTCGACTCGTTGCTCTCGGACGGGCTTGTCCGCGGTGTGACGACAAACCCCACGATTCTCGCCCGTTCGGGCTGGAGCGTCTGTGACCGCCCAGCGCTGGCCGTCAGATGGCTCGACGCCGGCGCCGAGGAGGTCTTCTTTCAGGCCGTCGGGGAATCGGTCGAGGAGATGTTGGCCGACGCGCGGCGAATCCGCGACCTCGGTGCCGTCGTCAAGGTGCCCGCGGTCCACACGGGCTGGGTGGTAGCCCGGCGGCTCGCTGACGAAGGCTGGCCGACTTTGGTCACTGCGGTCTACACCGTCGCCCAGGCGGCCTGTGCCTGGTCGGTCGGGGCGGCGTACTTCGCCCCCTACTTGGGTCGACTCTGCGACCGTGGCGTCGACGGCCACGCGCTGGTCGCCCAGATGGCGGCGGCCCTGAGCGGGGCGCCGACCCGGCCCTTGGTCGCGAGCGTGCGTACGGCCGACGACTTGGCCCGGCTGGTCCTCGCCGGCGTGAGGCACGTGACGGCTGCGCCCGACGTGGTTCGAGCCTGCTACCTGGACGAGGCGAGTGAGGAAGCTGCGGCGCTCTTCGCTATCCACGGCGCCAGGGGCGCCGACCGAGTCGAGGCGCCATGCCCCAGACGCGCGGGACGACCGGGTTGACCCGATCCCCGCGTAGCGCCGCAGTTGTGTCCTCAACACTCAGCCGCTTCGGGGAGTCCGAGACCACTTCAGCGGAGTCGTCGACTGGGTCGAGCACAAGCACGAGCGCGTCGTGGTGACCCCGTAACGGCCGGCGGCCGACATTCGCGGCCGCATGGGACCCTGCAGGCGCTCGCCAGGGTCTCGGGCCCGGCTGCGGCCGGCCCGGCCCAACGCGAGGCAGCCCGGCTGCGCAAGGAGAACGAGCGCCTGGAGCGGGAGCTGGACAAGGCCCGCAAGGTGATTGAGGTGCAGTCAAATCTCTCGGCTCTGTTGGACACGCTCGCGACCGACAGCAGCAGGAACGACAGCGAGCGATGCCTCCCGAACGCCCCTACCAAGAATAGGTGGATCCACACGCAAGGAGGCTTGGTAATCCACTCCCTACGAAGCACCCTGTTGGGGACATCCACGCGGCCAGCGACGAAGCAAAGACGCGAGTCCGCGTACGGACTTGGTGGCGAGCCTCGCGGGAAGGGTTGAGGCAAAACCCCGGCCCGCAGTTCGGGATTCTTCGGAGGGCGTGTCCGAACCGGTCGATCTCGCACAGTCGGGTCATCGTCCCGAGATCCACCCTCTGGAGCGTCCGAAACCCGTGTGCGAAATACGTGTCGCATAACCTGAAGAGTCGACGGATGGTGAGACACTTGCCGGATGGCCGCGGCGAGCACTCGATCCGGCGATCTCATCGGCTACGCCCGCGTGTCCACCTGGGATCAGACCCCGCCTCCAGGTCGACGCCCTGAAGGAGGTCGGCTGTACCCGCGTCTTCACGGACCACGCCTCTGGCACTCGCAGCGACCCGGCTCTAGGCGGCCCGCGGTGAGGCTCCGTCGGCCCTCAAAGACGCCTCGTGGGTCGTCAGGAACCGCGTCAAGGCTGTCAAGGGACGAACACTGTTCGTAAAATGCCTGCGGACTAAATGCGGACTAACGGCGACTTCGAATCACGTTTCCGCAGGTCAGAGGCCTAAAAGTGGATGAGTCGGTCGATACGCCGGGTTCTGTTCTGCCCCGCCGTTACCAGCGGTGCAGCGACGGTCATCCATCTCGGCCGGCCATTGCTGACCGGCTCTAGCGCTCTACCCGCAGACATCGGACGGGCCGCCCTCGGTCGCCTGCTGTCTGAGCTTGCTCCAGGTGGGGTTTACCGAGCCGCTCCAGTCACCTGAAGCGCTGGTGGTCTCTTACACCACCGTTTCACCCTTACCTCGCGGGGCCACCGGCCGGAGCCGACGCACCCGCGAGGCGGTCTGCTTTCTGTGGCACTGTCCCGCGGATCACTCCGGGTGGCTGTTGGCCACCACCTTGCCCTCTGGAGCCCGGACGTTCCTCGGCAGCTGAGCCGTAGCTCACCTGACGCGACCGCCTGACCGACTCATCCGGCATACAGCCTAAGGCCAGATCGTCACACCTTGGACACGGAGGTATGCCGGGAGCCTCCCTCGTGCGACGATCGTCACCCGAGCGGTGGGGAGGGTCTGCGATGGACGACGTCGAGGTCGGGCCCCAGGACGCGCCGGTACGGGAGCTCCCCCAGGGTCGAGCCGCGCCCCAGGACGCCGCGTCAAACCGATCAGCCCTGACACCCGGCTGGTATCCCAGCCCGGACGGCAGCCGGACCCTCAGCTGGTGGACCGGCCGACACTGGAGCCGGACCGTCCCCCGGAAGCCTCTCCAACGCAACCCGATCCAGTCCCGGGTGCCGCTCGGGCGCCGGTGCCGGCGCCGCAACCTCCCCGTCACGCTCGGTCTGTCCCTGCTCGGTGGGCCGCTCGGTGCGGTGTATGCGAACTGGCGGATCGGTGGGCCGATGGCGGCGGTGACCTGGCTGGCCGTGGCGAATTCGATGGAACCGTACGCGTCCTTCACCTACGCCCTCCTCCTGCCGGTCAACGCCGCGCTGGCCGCGCACCTTGCGGCGCGGCACAACGAGCGGGTCGACAACCAGGAGGCGCTGCAGTACGCGCGCCGTAGCCTCTGGCGCCCGGCCGACCGACCGATGGCCGCCACGGAGTTCGCCCGGTTCGGATGATTGCAGCCAACGAGATCATCGTTGTGGACATGTGCCTGGCAGACCCCGGCTCCGGAGGCCTCACCCGGCACGACCCCAAGACCTACCGCCCCGGCGCCGCCCTGGACCGCGCCGTCCGCGCCCGCGACGGCACCTGCCGGATGCCCGGCTGCACCACCCCCGCCATCCGCTGCAGCTCGACCACGTCACCCCCTATCCCAACGGCCCCACCAGCACCGAGAATCTCGCCAGTTTATGCACCTCCCCCCACGGCTTCAAACACCACGCCGGCTGGAAGCTGACCATGACCGCCGACGGCACCTGCACCTGGAGCTCACCGCTCGACCGCACCTACACCACGCATCCCCAGGATCACCGCGACCTCGCCGCCTGAACGAGGGCACCACCGGCGTGCGAGGATCGTTCTGCGAGGACAGACGCACGACAGCAAGGACCGCCATGACTCGAAGCCGGCCGCAGGACGCACCAGCCTCCACATCCGGAGCCCGTCAGGACGCGCCGGTGGGCTCGAAACGTCCCACGCCGAAGCCCGTGCAGAGCCAGGACAGCCCTCTCGAGGCCGGCTGGTATCCGAGCCCCGACGGCTCCCCCACCCTGAGCTGGTGGACGGGCCAGGGGTGGAGCAGCACCCAGGGACCCATCCCGAAGGCGCCGAGCATCCCTGTCCTGAACGGTCAGGTCGTGAGCGCCGACCCAGCGCAGGGCTCGCCGCGTCGTCGGTGGCCCGGCCGGGACCGGCGCAAGGGATACCTGCGGGCGGTGCTGCTCACCGCGTTCCTGGGTCCGTTCGGGCTGATCTTCGTGAGGTGGCAGCTAGCGGTGGCCTACTTCGTCGTGGCCGGTCCGCTGTCGGCCGTCGTGGGAGACCACTGGGCACCGCACACGTCAGTGTGGTCGAGACCGGTCAGCATCGTGCTCGCCGTCCTGTCCGTTGCGTGGCACAACCATCGGGTGGACGGCACGCCGACCCCCCTGCACCGGCGCTGACCGGGCAGCCGTCAACGGGAGAGCGTGGCGTCCACGACGGCGGTGGCGACCCACTTGGCCGGGCAGCGGCCGTCGAAGTCCTGGTCCGTCCGGGCGGGCGATCCCCGACCGCCCGAAGGCCGTGTAGAGGCTGTTTGGCCTTATGGGCGCTCGCCGGGTTCTACGGTTCGCTGGGCCTGGCGCTCGTCCAGGAGATGACCGGCTCGAGCTCTGGCCCGTCCTCGGCGGACTGACCCTGCTCGTCCTCGCCGGCGGAGGTGCAGTGCCATCTCGCTGGCGGCGCCGCATGAGCGGTCCGCCGTCCTGTCCGTCATCTACTTCGTCTCCCGTCTCGCCCTGGGCCTCCCCGCGGGGATCGGCCGCGTCCTCGCCATCTACGCCGGCGGTCTGCAGAGAACGGCGAATCGAGTTCGGAGCCGGCGTCATGGTGCTTGCCGGGATGGCCCTGGCGGGCTGGGTCCTTCCGACGCCAGCCGAGCACCGGAGCCTGGAGCCAGCCGGCCCGCCCCAGGACGCAGCACGCAGCACGCAGCACGCCATCGTGCCTGGTCGGTCGGCTCCCAGGACGTGCGGCTCAGGACAGCTGAAGCTCAAGAGTGCCTTTCGACACGTCAGCGCCGGTGACCCGCACCTGGACCTGCGAGCCCGGCTGGGACGTGCCCCTGGCCCGGGCCACGATCGCCGGATCCGTGAGCTGCACGACGACGGTGTGGTTCTTGTCGTCGTGGTCGACGACGACCGCCGCAAAGATCTCGCCGATGTGCGAGACCATGATCGCCGCCTCGACGGCATCGGTGCAGGCCCGGTCGACCGCGTTGGCCCTGCGGTCACCGGCCTGCATGAGGTCGGGCAGGGTCGGCAACGCCTCGCGCGTCCAGTCGGGCACGTCCCGACCACTCGACAGCGCCTCGCAGACGACCAGGCCGAAGCGATCGACGAGACGCCGCAACGGCGCGGTGACGTGCGCATAGGGCGCGGCGACCGCCGAGTGCATCGGCTGGTCAGGTGCCTTCCCCTCGAAGGGCGTGTATCCGGCGCCACGAAACAGCGCCGTGGCCTCGTGGACGAGCGCGAGGTGTCGAGGGTTGGTGCTCTCCAGCCGTCGGAGGAACTCGCCGTAGGACTCACCGTCGACCCACCCGATGCCGAGCGACTTCGCCTGCCGGCGGAACCGCGCCACCGAGCCCTCGTCCGGCGGCGGCATGGTCCGCAGGATCCCGATGCCGCCCTTGATCATCATCTCGGCGGCGGCCATGCCGGTCATCAGCGAGATCTGGGCGTTCCAGTCCTCGATCGGCAACGGGGGCCGGAACCCGAGGACGAACTGCCCCTGGTCGCCTCGGGTCACCTCCTGCTCGGGCATCGGCAGATCAGCCCCGCCGCGACGTCGCTCGAGCTCGATGCGCTTGAGGCCGACCTCCTTGAGCAGGAGCAGCCGCTCGTCGCCCGTCCCGGCGTCGATGGCCTGCTGCACGCCGGCGTAGTCGAGGCGGTCCACGCTCTTGACCCGGGCCCGGTAGACCGTCGCCTCGACGCCTTCTGCGTCACCCCGGAGGCTCATGTCCCACACGAACGCGGGACGCACCTGACCCGCCAGCAGGCTGGCGGCGCCCTCGCTCAACTTCGGCGGGTGCAGCGGGGAACGCTGGTCCGGCGCGTAGATCGTGGCCACCCTCCTGCGTGACTCGTTGTCGATCGCCCCGCCGGGAGCCACGAACGCCGGCACGTCGGCGATCGCGTAGCGCACCCGGTAGCCGTCGCCGTCGCGTTCGATGTGGACGGCCTGGTCAAGATCCATCGAGCCCGGAGGGTCGATGGTGAGGAACGGGACGGCCGTCTCGTCCCGTTCGGGCAGCACAACACCCGCCGACGCCGCTTCGGCCTCCGCCTGGACGGCGGGCGGGAACTCGCCGGGCACGTCGAGCTCGACACGGATCGCATTGAACCGCGCGAGCAGCGCGCCTGGCTCGGCAATCGCCTGCCGGGTCAGGATGACGGAGGGCGTGCGGTAGCGGGTCACGGACGGGGCCATGCCCGTCACCATATGCAACCCCCCAACCCCAGCCCGCACCTTCGCTCGACGCGGCGTCAACCCCCACCCCCGGAGGAGCTGCCAGCACCGTCTCCTAGGCTTCTCCGGTGCTCATCCTCCTGCCACCCTCCGAGGGGAAGACGGCGGCAGCGCGCGGACGGCACCTCTACCTCGACCGGCTGGGCCTTCCCGAGCTCGGCGCGACCCGCACGTCGGTCCTCGAGGCCGTCGGCCGGACCAGCCTCCTCGAGGACGCAGCCGAGCGGCTCGGCATCTCCCCCAACCTGCAGGGCGAGATCGCCCGCAACACCTACCTGCTCACCGCGCCGACGGCCGCCGCCGGCCGGGTCTACTCGGGCGTCCTCCACCAGGCCCTCGACCTCCCCTCGCTGGACACCGCCTCGGGCCGCCGGCACACCGCTGGCTCCTCGTCGTCTCCGCCCTCTTCGGTGCGGTGCGGATGGGAGACCGGATCCCGACGTACCGGCTCTCGACGGGGGTCAACCTCCCGCCCCTGGGTCCGCTCGCGGCGGTGTGGCGCGGCCCCCTCTCGGCGACGCTTCCGGGCGCGGCCGGGCGCGGCTCGTCGTCGACTGCAGGAGCAGCACGTATGCCGTGGCCTGGGTGCCGCAGGGCCTGCTCGCCAGGCGGTGGGTCCAGGTCCGCGTCCGGGGCGCGTCCCATCTGGCCAAGCACACGCGGGGCCTCGTCGCACGCCACCCGTGCGAGATGGGCGTCGAGGCCCGGCCGCCCGGGGCGCTGGCCGAGGTGGTCGGGCGGCGGTTCGACGTCGCGCTGGCTCCACCGGTGAGGGCGGGGCAGCCGTGGACCCTCGACGCGTCCGCACGGTGACGGCGTGACCGGAGCCGAGCTCGCCGACCTCGCAGCGCGGGTCGGCCCTGTCCTGGCCTTCCTCGTGGCGATCACGGTCGTCGCCGAGATCGCTGACCTCGCGGGGGTTTTCGACGTCGCGGCCCACTGGGCGGCCCGAGCCGGACGGCACCGGGTCTGGGCGCTCTGGCTGCTCGTCATCGCCATCGCCTGCGCGAGTACCATCGTCCTCAGCCTCGACACGACGGCGGTCCTGCTGACCCCGGTCGCGATCACCGTCGCCCGTCAGGTCGACGTGCCACCGTTGCCCTTTGCGATGGCGACCCTGTGGCTGGCCAACACCGCGTCGATGCTCCTGCCGGTCTCCAACCTCACCAACCTCCTTGCGCTGCACCACATGAACCTCCTCGGGGTGGGGCAGCTCGGCTACCTGCGGCTGGCCTGGGCCCCCGCCCTAGCCGCGATCGTCGCCACGGTCGCGCTGCTCGCCGTGCGGCACCGGCGATCCCTCAGGGGGCGCTACGCGCTCGAGGCGGCACCGGAGCCCCACGACCGGGTGCTCCTCGTGATCGCGTCGGTCTGCTGCGTCGCCCTGGGGCCGGCCTTCGTCTCCGGCGTCGTTCCCGCGATCCCTTCGGCCATCGCGGCCGCCGTCCTCGTCGGCACCGTGCTCGTGCGCGACCGGTCGCTGCTGCGCCGGGTGTCCGTGCCCTGGCTCCTGGTCATCGGCGTCAGCGTCCTCTTCGTCGTCGTCGACGTGGCCCTCGCCCAGGGCCTGCGCGAGGTCCTGGCTTCGTTCGTGGGCACCGGCACCGACGGCGGTGCGCTGGTCAGGGTGGGCGCCGTCAGCGCCGTGTCGGCCAACGTCGTCAACAACCTGCCGGCCTACCTCGCCCTGGAGGCGGTCACCGCCGACGCCCCGGCCCGGCTCATGGCCGTGCTCATCGGTGTCAACGTCGGCCCGCTCATCACGGTGTGGGCGTCGCTGGCGACCCTCCTCTGGCGCCAGCGGTGCCGCGCCGCACGGCTGACCGTCCCCACGGCATACCTGGCCCGGGAGGGGCTGCTCTGCGCCCTGGTCGCCGGCGCCGCCGCCCTCGGAGCCCTGCTCCTCGTCACCTGAGCCCTGCTCCTCGTCAGCTGAGCCCTGCTTCGCCAGCTGAGTGCTGCCCTCGTCACCCGAGCACCTGCTTCGCCAGCTGAGCTCTGCTTCGCCAGCTGAGTGCTGCCCTCGTCAGTTGAGCGCGTCCAGGCCGACCGTCACGTCCTCCAGGAGATCGCGCAGGTCTTCGAGGCCCACGGAGATCCGGAGCGTGCCGTCGGTGATCCCGACCGCCGCACGAGCCTGGGGCGTCAGGCGCCGGTGCGTCGTCGTCGCGGGATGGGTGACCATCGACTTGGCGTCGCCGAGGTTGTTCGAGATGTCGAGAAGCTCGAAGGCGTTCATCACGGTGAACGCCGCTGCCTTGCCGCCCTCGACGACAAACGTCACGACGGTGCCGCCGCCACTCATCTGCTCCTTGGCGAGCGTGTGCTGCGGGTGGCTCTCGAGCCAGGGGTGGACCACCCTGGTCACCGACGGGTGCCCCTCGAGAGCCCGCGCGAGCTCGAGGGCGCTGGCGGCCTGCTTCTCGACGCGGAGCGAGAGGGTCTCGAGCCCCTTGACGAGGGTCCACGCGTTGAACGGCGACATCGCCGGGCCGGTGTGCCGGATGAGGTTCTTGACCGGGCCGTCGATGTAGTCCCGCGGCCCGAGGACAGCTCCCCCGAGGACGCGGCCCTGGCCGTCGATGTGCTTCGTCGCCGAGTAGACGACGATGTCGGCGCCGAGCTGCAGGGGCCGTGAGAAGACCGGCGTGCCGAAGACGTTGTCGACGACGACCTTGGCGCCCGCGGCGTGAGCCAGGCCGGCGACGGCCCGGATGTCGACGAGCTCCTGCATCGGGTTGCTCGGCGTCTCGAAGAAGACCGCCGCCGTCGGCTCGCTGAGCGCCTCGCGCCACTGGTCGAGGTCGGGCCCGTCGACGAAGACCGACTCGACGCCCCAGCGCGGGAGGATCTCGTCGAGGATGACGAAGCACGAGCCGAACAGCGCGCGGGAGGCGACGACGCGGTCGCCCTGGCCGAGCAGTGCAGCGAGCGCGACGAACACCGCCGACATGCCGGAGGCGGTGGCGAAGCAGCCCTCGGCGCCCTCGAGCAGTCGCAGCCGCTCCTCGAACATCGACACGGTGGGGTTGCCGTAGCGCGAGTAGATGTACTTGTCGATCTCGCCCTTGAAGGCCGCCTCGGCCTGCTCCGCGCAGTCGTAGACGAAGCCTGACGTCAGGTAGAGGGCCTCGGCGGTCTCGTCGTGATTGCTCCGGGCCAGTCCTCCACGGACGGCGAGGGTGTCCGGCCGCAGCCGGCGCGACGACCGCTTGCCGGCCAGGTTCATCCCTGCCGCCACGGGAGGCCGGCGGCCTTCCAGCCGGAAACACTGCGGTGGCCCTCGCCGTCGTGCGGCCCCTCGAACCCGTGCAGGACGTTGTATGCCGGGCCGAGGCCGTGTGCGCTGGCCAGGTCGGCCGCGGCGGCCGACCGGACACCGGAGCGGCAGAGGAAGTAGACGGGATCCCCTTCTGTCACACCAGAAGCGCGCAGCTGGTCGAGGAACCCACCATTGCGCACACCGCTCGGGAAGGTCTGCCACTCGATGGTGACGACCTGCTTGCCGACCGCCCCCAGGTCGGGGAGCCCGACATAGGTCCACTCGGCCGTGGTGCGCACGTCAACCAGGACGGCGTCCGGGTCGTCGCGCAGTGCGGCATACGCGTCCTCGGGGCTGACGTCTCCCGCGTGGCTCATGGCCTCGAGGATGTCACAGCGTCCGTGGCCCGGGTGCCCCTGTCCGACTCCCGGCTTAGTCCCTCCGAGGCTCGGCAACCGTCCTGACGCAGAGGGGATGCCGTCTCAGGGGCCGAAGAGGCCGGAGTCGGCCGTGCGCACCAGGATGCGGCTGCACTCCTCACAGCGCAGCACCTCGTCGGAGGGTGCCGCCGTGATCCGGTTCATCTCCTGCGGGTTGAGCTCGAGCCGGCAACCGCCACAACAGCGCTGCTTCAGCTCGGCCACGCCGACGCCACCGCCGCCCCGCCGCACCTTCTCGTAGAGGGCGATGAGGTCGTCTCCGACGCCCGGGAGGATGCCGTGCCGCCGACCCGCGACCTGTGCGCCCTCGGCGTCGAGGTCGCCGACCGCCTGGTCCCTGGTCGAGGTCGCCTGCGTCACCCTCGCCGTCAGCTCATCGCGGGCGGCCTCGAGCGTCGCGACCTGCCCACTCAGCGCCTCCGCCCGCTCCATGACCTCGAGCTCCACGTCCTCGAGTGCCGACTGCCGTCGGGCCAACGAGCCGACCTCGTGCTGCAGCGCCTGGAGGTCCTTCGCGGACCCGGTGCCGGAGTCGAGCCGGGCCTGGTCGCGCGCCGCACGGTCGCGGACGAGCTGGACGTCTGCCTCGGCCTTGGCCACCTCCCGCTGGACGTCGCCGAGCGCCGTGCGGGCGTTGACGAGCTGGGTGTCGTGGGCTCGGGCCTGCTCCTCGAGAGTGGCCAGCTCCTTCAGCTGCGGCAGGGTCGCCTTCGCGTGGGCGATCTGGTCCAGCCGGGAGTCGATGGCCTGCAGGTCGAGCAGCCGCAGCTGGCGGGTCGGGTCGGCTTTCAGGACGTACCTCCGGCGGCGTTGGCACCGACGACGAAGGTCCAGGGCTCGGTGCGCAGTGTTGAGATGAAGGTGTCCAACCTAGTCGACGGCTCGTGTCCCCCAGCACCCCCGAGCACCCGCGCCAGCTCCTCCTCGGCGCTGGCCAGCCAGACCCACTCGCTCGCCCAGTGCCCGGCGTCGACGAGGTAGGGGCGGCCGCCTCGCGTCTGCTCCCGGTTCTCCAGGACGGGATGGTGCCGCAGGTCGGCGGTCACGAAGACGTCGGCCCCGGCCTGCCTGACCGCCTCGAACCTGTCGTCTCCGGCGCCCCCCACGACGGCCACCCGGCGCACCTCCTCGTCGGGTGGGCCGCTGACCCGTATGCCGCCCACTGTCGCCGGCAGCGCGCCGGCCAACCGCTCGACGAACGCTCGCAACGTCATCGGCCTGGGCAGTGTCCCGACCCGTCCGAGGGCATCCTGACCCGCGCTGAGCGGTTCGACGGACTCCAGCCCGCAGGCCGCGGCGAGGGCGTCGCCCACTCCCGGCGTCGCGACGTCGGCGTTGGTGTGGGCGCAGTAGATCGCGAGGTCGCCGAGGATGGCCCGGGTCACGGTCTCCCCCTTCGCGGTGGCGGTGGCGACGCTGCTGACTCCCCGCAGCAGGAGCGGGTGATGGGTGACGAGGAGGTTCGCGCCGGCGGCGACGGCCTCCTCGACCACCCCCAGGGTGGGATCGACGGCGAAGTGCACGAGGGCGACCGGCTGGCCCAGGTCGCCCGTGACGAGCCCGACGCGGTCCCAGTCCGTCGCCGTCTCCGGTGGGTACAGGCGCTCCAGGGCCGCGACGACGTCGGCGAGCACCAGGGCTGAGTCTGAGGTCGTCATCGGCCCAACCTACGACGCCGGCCAGGCGTGAACGAAGGTCACCTCGGTGAGCGGGACGATGAGCTCGCGATGCAGTCGTGCAGCGCATCTCGTGCCACCGCCCCGTTCAGCCGGTCAACGCTGCGGCGAGGCAGGTCGGCGACGAGCAGGGCCAGCTCCTCGTCACGCCGCCGTGATCTCAGGACCGACGACGGGTGCGCGGTCGCCACGAGGACGGGGGCTTCTTGAGCTCAGCGGCATCCGTCGGCCACTCCAAGGGGCGGCCCCTGGAGGCCCGACCCGGAACGACGCGCCGTAGACCGCCTGCCCGGCGGTCGCGCCCATCAGCACCACGACACGGGGCGAGACGACGTCGAGCTCGGCGAGCAGCCACGGCTGACAGCTGGCTACCTGCCAACGGGCCGGCGACCCGTGGATGCGCCGCTTGCCGTTGACGTGGAAGCGGAAGTGCTTGACGGCCATGGTGCGAAAGACCGTGGTCGGGTCGACGTCCGCCTGCTCGAGCGCCCGGTCGAGCAGGTGCCCGGCCGGACCGAC
>JAABUV010004417.1_pt1 | contig 16864 bp, 13 predicted proteins | sample 5559971 | NCBI WGS metagenome assembly JAABUV01 (sample SAMN10711881, study PRJNA513362) | rock metagenome | isolation source: Antarctica rocks | place: Antarctica: Victoria Land, Knobhead nord | collected 2015-12-19
CGCGCAAACCGCGGCCCGATGCGCCCCACCACCGCCGTAAAATCGGTATCCCATGCCATCGGTGCCGTCATGCCGCCCCCTTCGCTCACTGCCAGGGCACTATTCTCGCATAATTACAACTGTAGTACTAATCATCGTTCAACAAGCTTGCGACGGCAGCGGGACTGGACCTCGGCGGTGCGTGCCGACAGCCCGTCGAAGAACCGCTGCAGCTGCTCCTGCACCTGGGCCGTGGTGCCCAGGCAGGTGTTGGCGGTGACCTCCTCGCGCGCCCAGGCCCAGATGGCCTCGTCGGGGTTGCAGTCGGGGCTGTAGGCCGGCAGGCGGAGCACCCGCAGGGCGAGATCGGGGGTCGCCAGGTACTCGCGCACCGCGTCGCCCCCGTGCGCCGGGCCGTTGTCCCCGATCACGATCAGCGGCGCGGTGTGCTTGGCGCGCAACTGGCGGAGGAAGGCGGCGCTGGTCGCGGACGAGCTGGTCCCGGTCAGTTCCATGTACGCCGTCTCCCCCGTCTCCAAGCAGATGGCCGAGTAGTAGCTGGCCTGCTCGCCCCAGCGTGGGCAGCTGGAGTCGACCAGCGCCGGCTACCCTTTGAGCACCCATTTGCCGTGTAGGTCGCCGTCGGCCCGGAAGTGCGCCTCGTCCGCGAAGAAGATCTTCGCCCCCGCCGCGCGGGCTTCCACCAGCAGGGCGGCATACGCCTCCACGAAGGCGGCGCGTTTCGCCTCGTCGGCCTTGAGCAGGCGCTTCTTGGGGCGCTTGTGGACAAAGCCGAGCCGGTGCAGGGAGCGCGTGCAGGCGCTGCGGCAGAGCCGAGCCGGTGCAGGGAGCGCGTGCAGGCGCTGCGGCAGAGCCGAGCCGGTGCAGGGAGCGCGTGCAGGCGCTGCGGCAGAGCCGGACCCCGCAGCGCACCTCGATGAATTGGCGCACCACCTTCCAATTCCAGTTGGCCAGCGCAATGCCCACCTCCGCCGGCGTCGCCTGCACCGCCACCTTCAGCCCCGCTTGGGCCGCGGGGTCGAGGGCGGGGGGGGACCGCCGGTCTGCTCGCAAGCCAGCGCGGCGGGGCCGTCACGCTCGATGACCGCCAGCCAGCCCCCGATCGTGTGCGCATCGCGCTCCAGCAGCGCCGCGACCTTGTTCGCCGACCAGCCCTGTGCCAACAGCCAGAGCGCGTGCCAGCGCTCCCGCTCGCGCGGTGTCGGGGCACGGTACATGCGCTCCCGGACCTGCCGGCTATCCAGCTCCCAGTGCGCCAATATCGCCGCAATCTCGGCCATGGCCCTCACCCCTACGCGCCGATCGACCATCGCTCGCAGTATAGCTGCAGGCTATGTGGTTCTCATCGGCGCTTCGGTTTAGGAGCGGCGGCCACCAACACGTTCCCTCTTTCCGGGCACGCGGCGCTTACCGGAGGTAACCTCCTCAAGCCTTACGGAATTTGTCGTAGAGTACCCCCAGGACAACACCGAGCGACAGGTTCGCCGCGAAGAAGTACACCGCCCCGCTCAACGGCACCTCCCGGAGGCCAAAGGCCCCTTCCCCTAAGATCGGCATTACCACGAGGACGGCGCCGAGCCAGGGGAGGAAAGAGAACAACGCGCCCTTGACGAGCCCGCTGCCCGGCAACACCCGCTCCAACGCGAACACGTATAAGAAGACCATCCCGAACCCCGCCAGGTAGCGGAAGGCCAGACCGAATAGCATCGAAGAAGGACCGGGCAGACCAGCGGCGGTCCACAACTCGTCGATCCCCAGCCCTTCGATCACAGGCCCGAGGATGAGCGTGGCAAACCTCAGCGGCGCCCCGCCTCCCGCCTGGATACCGAGCGGTTCGGCTAATCTCAAGATGATTGTGCTGACCGTGATGGCGATCAGTCCGGCCCAAAACCCCGCGCTTATTCTCGTCATGGTTCTCCTTTAGTAGTGGTCACCGTCGACGAACCGAGGCTAGGTGCCGCCATGTGGTTCGTGCGAGTGAGGCTGAATGCTAGAAAGGCCACGAGCGTCAGCGTCGGTGCGGTGCAGCCTCAGCGGGTGCTGGGGACGACAATGAATTCTTCGTCATCCTGATCGCAGTGCCCGGATCTACCGATTGCGCGCCCCGTGGCCGCGCCGTGCGCGGAGGAACTACCAGCGCCAACGTAAGCGCCGCCGCGCCCGCCAGGATTGCGACGCTCGCGCGCCGCGTTACACGCGGCGCGGGCGGCGGGCCCCACGCCGAGGGGACACGGTCCATTGACCAGGTGCCGGCGAGGACACGCCAAGCACGTCGGCGCTCCCACCACGATAAGTTCCCGTGCGCCGCGTTGAACGTGGCGCGGTCGGGCATGAGCGGTGAGGTCAGCAGGGTTTGGCGGAAACGGAAGAACCACGCGCCGGGTCGGGCGGCGAGGACCAGCCAGTTGAGCACAATGCCCGAGGCCGGGTCAATGGCGACCCTTACCAGGCGTGGGACAATCTTCCCGCCGTGCGACCCGTGGTGGACCCATTCGATGTTCCATTGCTGCGGGTCAGCGTGTTCCTCTGGATCGGCGCTCAGCGACGGGGCATCGGGTGCCGCGTGTTGATTGTCCCGGAGGACCCCATGCCAGACGCGCGCCAGCCCCTGTTGAAGCATTGAGCGAGCGGCTTCCAGCGCGTCTCGCTGGAGGGCTTCCGCGGCCAGCAATGCCGTGCCATGGTCCGCCGTCGTTCCCGTGAGCCAATCGGTGTATTGCGCGACGCGGTCCGGGCTAAGCAAGCCAAATGCCGCAAGGGAGGGGCTTGGAGCGTCTCCCGGCACGCAAAAGCCACCCGATCCGCAGTGCGCGCCTGGTGGGCAATCGCCCAGCTCGCCGAGACCTTGGTGCCAGGCATGATACCCAGTCTGGCCCGGGACATAGATCCGCTGCCCCGTGACCTCAGATCTGAAGATGTAGTCATTTAGGTCGCTACCGGTCGTAGGTGCTCCCTGCCGACGCTGCACCTGCCCGCGGAAGCGGATCTCGGTGCCGAGGGGCGACCGGAACATGAACGGGAGCCAAGTATGTTCGGTGGCGTCGGTGACCAAGGTGGGAGGATGCAAAGAGGGGAGTTGCGCTACCGCTGGCCGGTAGGCGGCCGTGCCGACCCGCCCGCCGCCTGGCCCTTCGGCGCAGGGCTGAGGGTTGGCTAGACCTTTCACGCAGACTTCTGCTGCTGCTGAACGAAGTTGCTCTCGGCTTACCGCGTCCGTGCGCTGTAGGAGCGCGCGGGCAGGGGCGCGTATCTCGGACGAAATCTTTGGATCCCGGACTAGAGTGCGCAAGGGGCGCCCATCTGGGTTGACCCGGAACCCCAGGAGTGTCGTCGCATCCGTGTCTGGTGATACCTCTGGTGTGTCATCAGTTGTCATCGCTCCCCCTTTTATCACCCACGCCCCAACTCGTTCGCCGGGTCGCCATCGTAACCCCACATTACATCGAACTAGCTAGCCCTGTAATATACCACCCTCATTCCGGGACGCGCGATCACGAGCAACGGGTTCCAATCGGCGAGTGCTTTATAGCGGGGCACTGTCAATTAAAGTCGCGCTGTGGGGCAAGCGCGTGCTTGGAGGCGTGTTGCGGCGGGGCGACGTCGCCGCTCAGGCCATCGCCGGGGTGCCGGTGACCGCCCGCCAGGTGGCGCAGCGTTCGGCTCTGGTGGCACGGTAGGCTTCGGCGGTGAGGCGGTGGCGGCGCGGGCGGAAGTGGCCGGCGATCGGGCCGTAGGCCGCGAGGAACCGTTGGGCGTGACCCGGGTCCTTGAAGCGCCGCATCCGCCGCTCGCGCTCGCGCGTGGGCTGGTGCGCATGCTCCGCGCGGTTGTTCAGCCCCTTATGTCGTCGGTGCTCGACACTGGGCAAGACCGCGCGCAGCGCCGCCCCGTAGCTGGCGAGCTTGTCCGATATCACCACGCGCGGCACATACGTGAGGCCTTTGAGCAGCTTGTGCAGGAACTTCGTGGCCGCCCGCTTGTCGCGCCGGGGCTGCACCAGGATAGCGAGCACGTGCCCCTCCTGGTCGACGGCACGCCAGAGATAGTGCTGCGCGCCGTTGATCTGGATGAAGACCTCGTCCAGATGCCACTTGTCACCGGGGCGGCGGCGGCGGCGCAGCCCATTCGCGTAGACCTGGCCGAACTTCAAGGACCACTGGCGCACCGTCTCGTCGGTGACGATGACGCCGCGCTCGGCCAGCAGCTCCTCGACATCCCGGTAGCTGAGGGCGAACCGGAAATAGAGCCAGACGGCGTGCGCGATGATCTCTGGCGGGAACCGATGGCGCTTATAGGTGAGGGCGGCAGCTCTTTCATTCATGCCCCCAGTATCGCACGCCTTGGCGGTTGATCTTTACCTGACAATACCCTGCACCGCATCCCTACCTCGAGGCAGGGGGCCGCGAAGCGGGATCACCAATGGATACTATCACACGGGAGGGTCGTCCTCATCCGGATCACCACACGGCTCGGCGCGCTGGCGCGCTGTTCCTCACCCTGGTTTTCCTCGCGCTCGTCGCACCGGGAATGGTCGGGACCCCGGGCCGTGCGACGGGGGGTGCGTAGGGGTACCCTGCCAGCGCGTTGTCGTCGTGGGCACGCCCCGTTATTGCTCGCGCCCGTCGCCGTCCGCCCCTTTCACCGTCGGCTCGTCTCTTCGGCCGTCCCCGTAGCCGATCCGGTCGGGGATCTGCACCAGCAGCAGCTCGAGCAGGATGGCGACGAAGGTGCCGACGACGATCTGCTGGCTCAGGAGCAGGCCCCAGCCGGGCGACAGCTTGTCGAACAGGGGGGCGCCCATCAGCGGCAGGCCGACCCCGAGCAGGACCGCCAGGCCGACCACCAGCAGGTTGCGCTCGGTCTGGGCCATCCGGGCGAGCAGGCCGACGCCGATGACGATCAGCGAGCCCGCCGCCGGCAGGAAGATCCCGCCCACCACCGGGTCGGGCGTCGCCGCCAGGGTCGCGCCGAGCTTCGGCACGAAGGCGAGGACCAGGAAGATGCCGCCGGCGTAGGTCACGGCGTGCCGCGAGCCATTCCCGGTGAGGCGCAGCAGGCCGACGTTCTGGGCGTAGGCGGTCGTGGCGAAGCCGCCGAAGAGCGCCGACACCATCGACCCCGCCGCCGCCCCGGCGACCCCGCGATTCAGCCGCTCATCGGTGATCGCGGTGCCGACGATCTCTCCCGCCGCGTGGTAGACCGCCACCGCCTCGAGCACCGCCACGATGAAGGCGAGCAGGAAGATCGTCGTCGCGCCGAGGTCGAAGGCGAGGCCGCCGTAGGGGAGGAGCTGCGGGATGCCGAGCCAGGGGGCCGCGGCGACGGGCTGCAGGTCGAGCCGTCCGAGCAGGGCCGCCAGCGCATCGCCCAGCAGGAGCGCCCAGACGAAGGCATAGCGCCGTGCGACGCCGCGACCGAAGGCGCTGAGCAGCAGCACCGCCAGCAGGGTTGTCGCGGCGATGGCGACGGTATCCCCGCGCGCGAAGGTCGGGCCGGTCGGGTTGCCGCCGAGGAACTCGGTGAGCGTGAACTGTGCGAGCGCGAGGCCGACGAGCAGCGTGACGGTGCCGGTGACCGCCGGCGTGAAGAGGCGCCGCAGGCGACCGAGGAGCCCGGTCGCGGCGAGGAGGAAGATGATCGCCCCGGCGATGAGGATCCCGGTCGTCGCCTGCGCCAGTCGGCCGGCCTTCCCGAAGCTGATCATGAGCGGATCGAAGGCGGCCGACGGCCCCTCGACGATCGGCAGACGGACCAGGCGGGTCGATTGGAGCAGGGAGACGAGCCCCGCCGCCAGGAAGATGGCGTTCACCATGTTCCCGGCGAGGGCCACCGGTAGCCCCGCCACCGCCGCCACGAAGACCGGATCGAGCCAGACATTCGAGACCAGGACATGCTGGAAGCCCAACGCCAGCCCCTGCGCCACGCCGGGTCGTTCCTCAAGTCCTAGCACCAAGCCGTCGGGCCGCTCTAGGCCCTCGCTCGTTGCCATCGTCGCCTCCTGCCGCCATGCGCACATACGCCGCGCGTCATGGACCATCGCTCAACCACCGCACCGGTGGAACCGTAGGATTGTGACCCCTCGCCCAGACCGCGATCGGGCGCATTCGCGGCAGCCCTTGCTCCGGCTGGGCCGTCTATGGCCGCATGCTGCTCCCGCGCTCAGAGCGGATAGCCCTCCTCGATATCGACCCAGCGCACGAGATCGAGCAGGTTGAAGCGCCCGTCGTGGTGCCAGGCGGCGTCGGGGTCGGGCATCTTGCCGACCGGGCAGATCCGGGTCACGCCGACCGCGCCGAGGGCGGCGGCCAGGGCGTCGCGTCGCGCGGGTTCCAGCGCCAACGCGGCGGTCTGCAGGAATGCGCGCACTGGCGCGAGGAGCGGCCCGAGCGCCTCGGCGCTCGGGAGCGGCTTGACCAGCAGCGTGCGGTTGAGGCAGGTCGCGGCGAACGTCGGGTCGGCGTCGTAGACGACCGTCGCGCCCCCCGCGTCGTCCCCGCCATGGAGGGTGACAGCGTTCGGGTCGAGGCTGGCGCGGAAGTCGGCGTCGCGCCGGAAGGCCGCGACCGCCGCGCTCTCGGCGGCGGTGAGCCTGCCGCGCGGCAGATTGCCGCCGAGCCGGGCCAGTTCGGCGGCCAGGGTGGCGGCCCACTCGCGCGGCGTCACCGCGCCCCCCTCCTCCACGTAGAAGAGGTGCGGCGAGACGCAGCCCTGCTGGTCGAACTTGGCGCAGTCGTAGGCGGCCCGCGCCGCCAGTTGCCGCGCGAGGCGCTCATCGACCAGCGCCTCGCGCCCGATCACGCCGAAACTGATCTTGTGGCCATACCCGACGAAACGCGCGCCCGGGGCCACGCGCCGCCCCACCGCGCGCACCGCCTCCTCGCCGCCGTAGGCGATCACCGCCTCGGCCCGACCGAGGGCGACCGCCTCGAGGTCGGGGGCCGCGCCGCCCGGCCACCAGGTGACGGCGAAGCAGCCTTCCAGTCGCGGCTCCAGCGCGATCAGGGAGCGCGCGAAGAGGCCGGCGAAGAGCGGCTCGCCCGAGGCGAGCTTGCCGAAGGAGGCGGACTTCAGGAGGGTCGCCATGATCAGGCTCTGCGCGGCCAATCCCGGCACATTCCCCGAGAAGATGTGCGTCGTCAGCGCGGGGCCGAACGCACGACTCCGACCCGGCACGATCCGGCGCTCGCGGAAGCCGTCGAGGATGTCGAGGTCGCCCAGCTCGGCACGCACCAGCGCCTTGAGCGTGTCCCGCGTGAAGAGGCCGAGGTAATCGTCCAGGCCGCGCCGCACCATCGCGTCGGTGTAGCCGGTCACCGGGGGCAGGGCGCGCTCCGCTTCGACACGCGGTGGGTAGTCGCGCGCGAGCCAGCGGTCGCGCGCGGCGTCGAGGAGGGCGATCAGGTCGCGCGTGGTCGCCCCGACGAGCCAGCGTGCCCGCGCCGCCGCCAGTCGGTCGAACACCGCGTCGAGCTGCGCCGGGGTGGGCTGTGGGAAGCGCAGCGGCTGCCCGTCGAGCGCCACCTCGGGCAGGGTGTACCACGCGGCGACCGCGCCCGCGTCGAGGCCGGGCAGGAGCCAGTGCGCCGCGTCGCCGCTCGTCGCGATCATGGCCGTCCCCCCGCGCGGTCCGCCTGGCCCACGGCGGCGAGCAACTCGTCCAGCGCCACCGAGCAGCCGCGCGCCTCGGCCCCTTGCGCCCGCCCCAGCAGCTCGAAGCCCCCGCCGAGCGCGTAGCCGACATCCTCGCTCAGCACGGCCAGGGCCGAATTCCGATTGCCGAGGTCGTAGTGCAGCAATAGGCCGCTCTCCCCCTCCGGCAATTCCTCCAGCGTCTCGGGATCGACCACCAGCGTGTGCGCCCACGGGGGCACGAGCTTGTGGCGCGGCCCCGTCGTCCCCACGACCCGATCGCGGATGGTGCTGTCGATGAACTGCGTGCTGTGCTCGGTCATCCCGTACATGTTGACGCTGTACTCGCGCGGCACGCCGAGGCGCTCCCGCAGCAGCGTCGCGAGTTCGCCGCGCCCGATCTCGCGGCTCTGCCCCTTGAAGCCCCCCGTGTCCATCACGCGGCTGCCGAGGGGCAGGGCGAAGCGCAGATCGTCCTGGACCAGCGCGTCGAAGAGGTGGACGAAGGAGAAGGAGGCCCCGAGCAGGCAGAGGGGTCGCCCGTCGCGCTCCGCCTCGCGCAGCGCGGCGAGGACGCGGGGCAGATCGAGGCCGTGCTCGTCGATCGCGAAGCCGCTGCCGGGTGCGCCGAACTCCCGCATGACCAGAGCGAGCCAGTGCGCCAGCGAAGAGTTCGGCAGCGTCTCCGGCGGGGGGAAGAGGGCGAGCATCGGCAGCGCGCCCGGGGCCACGTCCGGCACGACGGTACCCGCGAAGGTCGCCCGTACGGACGCATCGTAGAGGCGGAGGTGCGGGTGGTAGTGGCGACTGCGGCGCTCCGCCCCCCCGGTGGTGCCGCTGCTCATGAAGACCGCCGCGGCCTCCTCGATCGGCTCGCAGGCGAGCGTCGCCGCCTTGAACGCGGCGATCGGGACTGCGGGGATGTCGCGCCACGCGCGTACCGACTCCGGCGTGCGGCCCTTGCGCAGGGCGTACTTGCGGTACGGCTCGTTGTGCGCGAACTGGTAGGCGAAGAGGCGCAGCGCCAGTTCCCCGAACCGGACGTCGTCGTGCGGCCCCGCGAACCCCTCCGCGATCACGGCGAGGATATCGGCATCGAGTCGCGCCGCTTCGCTCTCCGGCTGCGCGACGACGCGCTCGGCGGACGCGACGGTGCCGGGGCGGATGATGACGCGCCCGGTGACCCGCCCCGCCGCCAAGTCGTCGAGCGCCGCCGGGACGTCGTCGAGGCCGATCGTGCGGTCGATCGTCGCCCGCAGGCGGCCCGTAGCGGCGAGGCGGAGCACATCGGCCAGTTCGCCGTAGGTGTTGCCGACGGCGGCGCGGAGCTGCAATTCCTTGACGACGAATTCGAGGGGGTTGAGGAGGAGGCGATCCTGCGAGTAGCCGATGAAGACCAGTCGCCCGCGACGGCGCAGCATCGCGACGCTCCGCTCCATCGTCTCGGTGCTGCCCACGAGCTCGAAGACCACATCGGCCCCTTCGTCGTCGGTCAGGCGGCGCACCTCCACCGCCGGGTTGAGCTGGTCGGCGTTGATCGTCTCGTCGGCACCGAGTTCGGCGGCGAGCGCGAGCTTGGTCGGCGTCCGCCCGACCGCGATGACCCGCGCCCCGGCCAGTCGGCAGAGCTGGATCAGCGCGTACCCGACCGCGCCGACGCCATAGACCACGACCGTCTCCCCCAGGCGCACGTCCGCGACGGCGCGGACGGCGTGGAGGGCGGTGGTGGCGCTGCACGCGAGGGCCGCGGCCTCCTCCAGCGAGAGATCGGGCGGGAGCGCGACGAGGTTGCGGGCGGGCACGACGACGTATTCGGCGTAGCCGCCATCGGCGGTGAAGCCGAACTGGTCGACGACGTCGCGGCAGAGATTCTCCTGCCCCTGACGGCACCAGACGCAGCGACCGCAGCCGACATAGTAGTAGACCACGACCGGGTCGCCCGGCCGGACCGTCGCGACCCCCGCGCCGACCGCCTCGACCACGCCCGCGATCTCGTGGCCGGGGATGAGCGGCGCGACCCCGAGGTTCAACGTGCCCTGCCGGAGGTGGAGCTCGGTGTGGCAGATCCCCGCCGCGCCGACGCGCACCAGGGCCTCACCGGCACCCGGGCGCGGGATGGGCACCGCATCGGCATGGAAGGGCTCGCCGGGGCCGTGATAGCGCACGGCGCGCATCGTCGCGGTGGCGGTCATGACGCTCATCCTCCCCACGCAACCCCGACCGTCTCGGGCGCGACCGTCCCGGCGATCGGGCAAGAAAAAACCGCGCTGCCGATCCTGCGATCAGGGCGCGGAAATGTGATGCCTGACTCGACCGGTCTGCGGCTCCATATGAGCACGGAACGCGACGGAATATCTATCCTACCGGTCGTTCACCACATTCCCTACGCCGGTACTAACCGGATCAGGTTCGAGGGGTTAGCGGTCGCGGGACCGCCTCTCAGCTCGTCGCTCCCCCTGCGGTGGACGGACTATTCGCTTGTCTAGCGGCATGGGCCGGGCCGGGCCGCGTGCTGGGCATGAGTATAGAGGACAGCGCCGTGCCGCACAAGCTACCGGTCGTGGCCCGGAGTCGCCCGTCGGGCGCGACGACGGTGCTCAGCGCCCGCGCCGCGTGGCCGCGCCGTCGACGAGGAAGCGCTGGCCGGCGAGGAAGACCAGCAGCACCGGCAGGCTGACGATCACCGCCACGGCCATCACGAGCGCCCACTGCGTCCGCTCGCCCTGGAAGAATTGGGCGAGGCCGAGTTGCACCGTGTACTTGTGCTCGTCCGTCAGGATGAGGAAGGGCCAGAAGAAATCGTTCCAGCGCGCGACGAATTCGAGGATCGCGACCGTGGCCAGCGCCGGGCGCGCGAGCGGCAGGGCGATGGCGCGATAGATGGTGAGGTGGGACGCACCATCGAGGCGGGCCGCTTCGATGAGCGTGCGCGGGATGCGCAGGAAGAACTGGCGGAAGAGGAAGATGTAGAAGGTGTTGGCGATGAAAGGGACGATCAGCCCCTGGTAGCTGTTGAGCCAGCCGAGCGTGTTCACGGTGAGGAACAGGGGGACGACGATCGCCTCGAAGGGGACGATCAGGAGGGCGACGGTGGCGGCGAAGAGGAGATCGCGCCCCGGGAAACGGAGCACGGCGAAGGCATACGCCGCCAACGAATTGACGACGATCGAGCACCCGAGCGTGATCGCGGTGACCAGCGCGCTGTTGAGCAGGTACCGCCCGAGCGGGACGCTGGCGAAGGCGAGGGCGTAGTTCTGGGGCCGGAAGGGGACGGGCCAGAACGCCCGCCAGCTGCCGAGATCGGCCAGCATCCTGCCGCTCGGTTTGAGGGACGAGACGAGCATGAAACCCACGGGGGCGAGCCACAGCACGGCGAGGCCCCCGAGCAGCAGGGCGATGCCGATGCGCCGGGCGCGTGACAACCGCCACGGGGTCGGTCTGTCGCGCCCCGTCTCCCACATCTCAGCGCCCCGCGCCCGCTTCAACCAGGCGGCGCTGGATGAACGTGATCGCGAGGACCAGCAGGAAGAACAGGACCGCCGCCGCCGCCGCATACGCGGTGTGGCGGAAGCGGAGTCCCTCCTCCCAGATGAAGTAGATCAGCGTGCGTGTCGCGCCGAACGGCCCGCCGCGCGTCAGTACGTAGACCTCCGTGAAGAGGCGCAGCGCGTAGATCGTGCCGACGACGGCGACGAAGGCGCTGATGGGGCGCAGCAGCGGCAGGGTGATGAAGCGGAATTGCTGCCAGCCGGTCGCCCCATCGAGCGCGGCGGCCTCGTAGCACTGGGGCGGGATCTGCCGCAAGCCCGCCAGGAAGATCACCATGTAGAAGCCGACGTTCTGCCACGCCGCGAGCGCCCCGATCGCCGGGAGCGCCTGGTCGCGGCCGCTGAGGAAGGGTTGCCGGGGGAGGCCGAGCCCGGTGAGGAGCTGGTTGAACAGCCCCTGCGTTGGGTGATAGAGGTACGACCAGACGACCCCGGCGACGACGACGGAGAGGATCGTGGGGTAGAAGAAGGCGGCGCGCAGCATCCCGCCACCGGGGAGCCGCAGGTTGAGCACCAGGGCGAGCGCGAGTGCCAGGGACGCCTGGAGCGGCACGGCGCCGAGGGCGAAGGTGAGCGTGACGCGCACCGCCCCCCGGAAGTCCGCGTCGTGCAGGAGCTGGCGATAGTTGTCGAGGCCGACAACGTGGGTCGCGTTCGGGGCGAGGAGCTGGTAATCGGTGACGCTCAGCCCGAGCACCTGGAGGGTCGGCCAGACGAGGAAGCTGGCGAGGAGGAGACCGGCCGGGAGCAGGAACAGGTAGCCGGCGAGCGCCTCCGCGCGCCGCGCCGCGCCGCCGCCCCGGCCCGGGCGGCGCGGCTGCCGCGCACTCCTCACGAGTGGTACCCGTTGTTCCGCGTGATATCGTCGTCGACCGCCCGGGCCACCGCGTCGAGCCGCCCCTGGACCGGGCTCCCCAGGGCGATGTCGTTGATCGCCTCCGCGAACTTCGCGGTGAGCACGGGGTAGGCCGGGGTGACGGGCCGGGCCTTCGCCGTCTGCTGGAGTTGCTCGCCGTAGAGCGCGTAGGGTGCCGTCGCGTAGAAGGGGAGCTTGGCGTAGGCGGAGCGGCGGGCGGGCGGCAGCTTATTCGTCTCCACGATCGGCACGATGCCCGAGTCGGTCGCCACGAGCCAGCGTAGGAGCTCGGCGGCGGCGGCGGGATTCTTGGTCGTACTGCCGATCCCCCAGGCATAGGAGCCGCTGGGGGAGACCTTGGTGGTGAAGTAGGGGAGGGGCATGATCGTCCAGTGCAGGTCCGGGAAGTCCTTGAACCCCTCGATGACCCAGGTGCCGATGATCTGCATCGCCACCCGCCCCTTCTCGAAAGCCTTCGGGTCGGGCGTGGCGCTGATACTGTCGTCCTTGAAGAGGCGCTGGAACTCGGTGAGGACGTTGACCGCCGCCGGCCCGTTGACGAACCCCGTCGCCCGAATCTGGTCGGGCGCGAGGAGGTCGCCGCCCGCCGACCAGATGAACGGCGAGACCGCGTAGGTGAACCAGTCGCTGACGCCGTAATCCAGGTGCATGTCGAGGCCGCGCACGCCGTTGCTGGTGAGGCGGCGCGCGGCCTCGGCGAATCGCGACCACGCCCAGGCCGATGGTATGTCGGTCGGCGCGGTGATCCCGGCCTGCGCGAAGAGCGTCTGGTTGACCATGACACCCATGCTGGAGCTGAACGCGCCGAGCGACCAGAGCTTCCCGCGCCAGGTGCCCTGCTCGATGATCGAAGGGACGAAGTCGCCCAGGTCGTCGGGGGTGAAGTAATCGCCGATCGGCCCCAAAATCTTCCGATAGGCGTAGTCGGCGACGAATGGCCCATCCAGTTGGAGGATATCGGGGAGCTGCTTCGCGGCCGCCGCGCTCTGTACCTTGTCCTGATAGTCCGTGTCCGGGTTGGCGATCGGAGTGATGTCGACCGCGATGCGTCCCTGATACCGTTGGCCGAACGCCTCGACGATCCGGCGCGTCGTCTGCGCCTCGAGGTTCACGTCACCGCCGGTATCGCCGAAGATCCAGGCCCGGATGTTGGCATTATTGAATGCGGTATCAGAGGCGGGCGGGCCCGTGCTGCTCGCACTGCTCGCGGTTACGCGCGGGGTGGCACCGGCGGCGCTGGTGCTGCTCGGCGCGGTCGGCGGCGCGACGGGGGGGGCGGTGACCGGTGTTTGGGTGGCCGGGCCGCCGCACGCGGCCAGGAGCCCTGCGCCTGCCGTACCGGCAGCGATCGTGAGGAATGCCCGACGCGTCAGGCGCTGGGATCGGTGGGCCATCGGGGGGTTCCTCCGGTGTCTCTCGGTCGTTGCCTGATGCTGCCGACCGGTTCTTGCGCGTCTGCGCACGTTGATGGGGGCTATCGTAGCCCAACCGACGCAACGACGAATAGTACCAGAGCGCCGTGGTGCGGTGGTACCCCCGCCAACGCGACTCCCGCTCCGTGGCACCGGACGTGATGCACCGCAGTCGTATCCGCTACGCTGCCCACCAGTGCCGGTGTTTGCGGCGCCGACCCACAATCGACCGATACCGTTCCGAGCGCCACGATCCTTCGCGGTTGGCCCGCCGGGCGGAAAGGGCCTATACTCCCGGTAAGAGCATCTTCGGGGCGTGGTGAGGCGCGGCCAGCGGCGGCGTCAATTCCACACCGGCGGTTAGAGCCCGCGACCCGCCTGAGGCGGTTGATCCGGTGGAACTCCGGGGCCGACGGTACAGTCCGGATGGGAGAAGGTGTGTCGATGCTTCGTGCTGCCCGCTGACTGTGCGCTTGCGCACGTTGCGGTGGTTCGGCGTACGCGCATTTCCCACAGTCACCAGAGCCCCGAAGGCGATGCCTTCGGGGCTTATTGTCGTCGTGCGACAGGGGGGCAACATGGAGCGATCGGAAAGCGGAACGCGGGACGACCGCACCGTACATGCCGCGATTGATCAGTCGGTCGAAGAACGCGACCAATCGTTCATGGGGGTGGCCCTGGCCGAGGGTCGACGGGGGCTGGCGCGCACCTCGCCGAACCCGGCGGTCGGGGCGGTGCTCGTGCGCGACGGCCGGATCGTCGGGCGGGGCCAGACGCAGCCGCCGGGCGGACCGCACGCCGAGATCGTCGCCCTGCGCGAGGCCGGGGAAGCCGCCAGGGGCGCCACCCTCTACGTCACGCTGGAGCCCTGTGCGCATCACGGGCGTACCCCCCCCTGTGTCGACGCGCTGGTCGCCGCCGGGGTGGCGGAGGTCCGGGTCGCGCTCGTCGATCCGTTCCCCCAGGTGGCCGGGCGGGGCATCGCCCGGCTGCGCGCGGCGGGGATCCTCGTCGCGGTCGGCCTCGGTGCGACGGAGGCGAGCGAGCTGCACGAGGGCTTCTTCACCCGCCTGGCGACGGGGCGACCCCACGTCACGGCCAAATGGGCGATGACACTCGACGGGCGGATCGCGACGCGGACCGGGCATGCGCGCTGGGTCACCGGTCCGTCCGCCCGGCGCGAGGTCCACCGCCTGCGGGACCGGGTCGATGGCATCGTGGTCGGCGTCGGCACGGTCCTCGCCGACGATCCGTTGCTGACGACGCGCCTGCCGGACGAGGACGTCGGCGTCGGCGGTCCGCACCACCCCCTGCGGATCGTCCTCGACAGCGCCGGGCGGACCCCACCCGAGGCCCGCCTCCTCCGCCCGGACATCCCCGGACGGACGGTGATCGCCTGTACGGCGGCGATCCCGGAGGCGCGGCGCGCGGCTTGGCGCGCGCGCGGTGCGGAAGTGCTGGTCGTGGCGGGGGACGGGCCACGGGTCGATCCGCGCCGCCTGTTCGCCGAACTGGGCGCTCGTGGCCTCAATACGCTGCTGGTTGAGGGGGGCGGCGAGACCCTCGCGTCCTGCTTCGCGGCGGGGCTGGTCGATCGCGTCCTGGCCTTCGTCGCGCCGCAGCTGGTCGGGGGCCGGGGCGCGCCGGGTCCGCTCGGGGGCCTGGGCGCGGCCACGATGGACGGGGCCTATCGGCTGCGCGACGTCGTCGTCCGGCACTTCGACGACGATCTGCTGATTCAAGGCGAGATCGACCGGGGCGGGGCGGCGGCCGACGAAGCGGACGGGCCGGTCGCCGCAGCCCCGGCGACGGGCGAAATCTTCCACCAGCGGACGAAATCTACTATCGGCAGGGAAGAATCTCTCGGCGACGGGCGAATTCTCCCATCGACACAAGGAGGCGACCATGTTCACCGGGATTGTTGAGGAGGTCGGGCGGATCATCGAGACGCGCTTCGAGCAGGAACACCCACGACTGCTGATCGGCTGCCGCACGGTGTTGGCGGGCGCACGACCGGGCGACAGCATCGCCGTCGAAGGGGTCTGCCTGACCGTCGAGCGGCTGACCGAGGGGGGGTTCGTCACCGGGCTGATGCCTGAGACGCTCCGCCGCACCGCGCTCGGCGCGCTGGTGCCGGGCCGCGCGGTCAACCTCGAACGCTCGCTGGCCGCAGACGGGCGGATCGGCGGCCACTTCGTCCAGGGCCACATCGACGGGACCGGCACGGTCGTCGAGCGGCGCGAGGAAGGGGCGGCGGTGCTCGTCGCGATCGCGGTCGCGCCCGCGCTGGCGCGCTATATCGTCGAGAAGGGCTACATCGCCGTGGACGGTGCCAGCCTGACCGTCGTGTCGGCGTTGCCCGATCGCTTCACCGTCTCGCTGGTCCGCCATACCCAGGAGCACAGCACGCTGGCCGGCAAGGCGCGCGGCGCGGCGGTCAATCTGGAGGTCGACATCCTCGGGAAGTATGTCGAGCGCTTCGTCGGCCAGGTCGGCACCATCCCGACGCGCCTGTCGGACACGTCGCTCGCCGGGCGCTAGGGGGCAGCATGCTACGGACAACGATCGACGACGCGCTGCGGGCGCTACAAGCGGGGCGGTTCGTCATCGTCGTGGACGACGAGGACCGCGAGAACGAGGGCGACCTGGTCATCGCCGCCGACTTCGCCACGCCCGAGGCGATCAACTTCATGGCCCGCGAGGGGCGTGGGCTGATCTGCGTCGCGCTGACCGGCGCACGCCTCGACCAGCTCGGCCTGCCGCTGATGGTGCCGCACGCGCGCAACCGCTCCGGTTTCGGCACCGCCTTCACCCTCTCGGTGGAGGCACGATGGGGGGTGACGACCGGCATCTCCGCGCACGACCGCGCCCGCACGATCGCCGCGCTGATCGACCCGGCCGACGGCCCCGCCGACCTGGTCTCGCCCGGCCACATCTTCCCCTTGCGCGCCCGCGACGGCGGGGTGCTGGAGCGCGGGGGGCAGACTGAGGCGGCGGTCGATCTGGCGCGACTGGCCGGGCTGACCCCCGCCGGGGCGATCTGCGAGATCATGGCCGAGGACGGCACGATGGCCCGCCGACCCGCGCTCGAGGCGTTCGCCGAGCGCCACGACATACCGCTCGTCAGCGTCGCCGAGTTGCGCGACTACCGGCGCGCCCACGAGGAGGGCCGCCCCCTCGGCGAACGAGCCTCGTCGCCCGTGCTCCGCGTCGCCGAGACCATGCTGCCGACCACGCATGGCTCATTCCGACTCTATGCCTACACCCCGATCGCGCAACCCGACCGCGAGCCGGATCTCGCGCTGGTGCGCGGCAACCTCGCGCCGGACGCTGACGCCGGACGAGCGCCGCTGGTGCGCCTCCACTCCGAATGCCTCACCGGCGACGTCTTCGGCTCG
>JAABUV010004418.1_pt1 | contig 16864 bp, 12 predicted proteins | sample 5559971 | NCBI WGS metagenome assembly JAABUV01 (sample SAMN10711881, study PRJNA513362) | rock metagenome | isolation source: Antarctica rocks | place: Antarctica: Victoria Land, Knobhead nord | collected 2015-12-19
CTACGCCCTGCCCTATCCCGATGATGCGGCCACCCCGCCCGACCTGCGCGCCCTAGAACCGTGCGCCGACGCCCTGCCTGCGCTCGCCGCCTGAGGAGACCTTTAACGCAGATGAAACACACCCAATTGACATAGAGCGTTTCGCCACCAGCGAAGACCAACGCGGGCCCTGACTTTGTCGTCATACACGCCGGCTTCAAGCAGTCAACCATGATCCAACCGGTTGCACCCGAACCCCATCGTCTTCCAAGGCCGATCGCAAGCGCTGCAGTAGCTCAACGGCGTCGGGTGTATCCCCGTGGACGCAGATGGTTTCCCCGCTCATCGAAATGTCTTCGCCCGTTATTGCTGTCACGACGCCCAAACGGACCATGCGGATGGTCCGCGCTATCACCTCCTGCACATCGGTGATCACGGCACCCGGTTTGGAGCGGGCGACGAGGCTACCGTCCACTTCGACGGCGCGATCCGCGAAGATCTCCCGTACCACGCGGAGGTTGCGCTCATGTGCCGCTATCTCAAACACTGAGTTGGGCAAGACGAACAGGAGCGCCGTCGGGTCGAAGCGGGCGACGGCGTCTGCGATCGCGTGGGCTACGGCCGGTTCTCGCACAGCCATATTATAGAGTGCGCCGTGAGGCTTGATATGCTGGAGGCGCACGCCTGCCGCCTGGCAGAATCCGGCCAGTGCGCCAATCTGGTAGATCATGTCTGTGACAATCTCGTCATGGCTCACCCGCAACTCTCGTCGACCGAAGCCAGCCAGATCGGGGAAACCAGGGTGGGCTCCGATCCCAACACCGTTCTCATGCGCGAGATGCACGCTCGCCTGCATGGTTCGCGGATCGCCGGCATGGAAGCCGCACGCTATATTGGCGGAGGACACGACCTCGAACAGACGCGCATCGTGCCCCAGCGTGTACCGGCCGAACCCCTCACCAAGATCGCTGTTCAGATCGATGACATCGACCATAGAGCAAGTGTCCCTCCATGGCTATCGCCGGAGCCTGAGAGGAGACCGGCGCGATATGACAACTTTAGGGCGTGGTTGCGGACAGTAGGATACGATCACGTTTATCAATGTCGAATTATCTTCCCCTGTATCGCGGCCACCTTGGCCGCAAATCGCTATAGAGATCGATGACGACCGGTGCACTTGTTCTCACTCCTTGCTATCCTCACCTAGGAAGGTTCTTTATCATCCAACTCCTGAAGCCCCACAGCAGTGTGAGGACACGCTCTTGCCTTACAGCACAGCGCATCCCCCGCCACCGCCGATTAGCTCTTCCTCCAGTTGAAAAACTGGTTGGTGGTCTGGGTGTACCAGGTGGCGCCATTAACGTTCGACCGCATTGGCAGATGGAACCCTGGCTGAAAACCAAAAACCCAGGGTGCATCATCATCGATCATCCGTTGGATCTGGGTGCTCAGGCTCTTCCGTTTCTCAGAATCAAAGGTCGTGATCAGCGTGTCGATGAGCTGGTCGACCTGCGGATTCTGATAGTTTGCCGAGTCGAAGAACGATTTGGACCCGAAGAACACGAAGGTTGAATAGCCGGGATCGGGTACGTTGGGCTGTTCTCGATCGAGAGCCATAGGGAAGGTGCGTTGGGACAGCTTCTGTGCAAACACGGCCTCCGGCAGCTTGTCAAGGGTGACCTTGACACCGATCTTGGCCAGGTTCGATTGAAATAGAATGGCAAATGTGTCATGCTCGGGGACTGTCGTTTTGTAGGACAGCGTGGTGGAGAAACCGCCACCCAGCCCCGCTTCTGCAAGAAGCGCTTTGGCTTTCTTCAGATCCTCATGATACGGGAACACCCGATTGGTGTAGGTTGGCCAACTCGATGGGATGCATCCTAGAAGTGGAGTTGCAGTTCCGTAGTAGGCGGATTTGTTGATTTGGTCGCGCGGAAGTGCGTAGTTCAGTGCCTGACGTACCTGCACCTTGTTGAACGGCGGATCTTTGAGGTTGAGATACACGTTGTCATACAGATTCGCGGTCCATGATACGACCTTCAGACCCGGCAGATTTCGCGCCGACGATAGTTCAACCGGCAGGAGATTGTAGGCGACGTCGACCGCTCCAGTACTGAGCAGAGCCAAACGGTTCGCAGAGGTCGGCACCTCGCGGAAAATGATCGTCTTGAGCGGTGGCGAGCCACGATAGAAGCCTGAGCGTGCCTGCATCACCAGTTGTTGGCCCGAGACACGACTCGTCAGTGTGTACGGGCCGAAGCCCGCCGTGTGTTGCGCTAACCATTTGGTCGCCCATGGGTCACCCGACGTTGCGTGCTTCTTGCACTCGGTGGAGTCAAGGATAGACATGTACGGCTGAGCCTGGATAGGCAGGAGCAGGGTATTGGCCTTGTCAGCGATCAGTTGAATCTGGTAGCGGCCCGTCACCTTCCAGTCGGACGGATGGCGCAGGAACATTGTATTGAGAAAGAATGTCCCGGTGGACTTCAGGTTCCAGGCACGATCATACGTCCACTTCACATCTTGGGCCGTCATCTCATGACCATATTCACTGTAAATGTCCGGCCGCAAGTTGATGGTTAGCGTCCGGTGATCGTGGGAATACGACCAGGATTTCGCAAGCCGATGCTCCATCGGTGCATTGAAGTCAAGGGTATAGCTACCGTCCGAGCGTCGCACCTGGTGCCATTCGACCAGTTCCTCCATCGTATTCTGGAGTACATCGAAGGCAGGAATCTCGAAGGTGAACTCGCGATCCAGGTTCGTGGGAACTTGCGGCACGGCCACGACAAGGGTGTTAGGATCAGAGGCCTCGCTGGCTGCACGGGCACGGAAAGCGGGTAGGCCTAGAGCGCCGCCTGCGGCGACGGTACTCGCGGCCAAGGCGCCTCGTTGCAATACCTCACGGCGTGACAGACCTTTGCCACGATTACTGTTGTCATCCATTGATCGTACCCTCCCGTTGAATCGACGGCGCCACCGTCAGAACAGTTGCCTGGTAGTCTTGACGTGCCGTCGTCGTGATGCATGTGATGAGTCCGCTGAAGTGGAAGAAAATCGTGTCCCATCTGTCGTACAGACGCGTTCGGTCGCATGGCCCCCTTTCTTCAGCACCGCGATGGTGGAAATACGTTGCGATCGATGTGAAGCACCGCGGTAACCAGACCTCGCCATAGGCTGGGCTACGCAGGCTTGCCGTACCTTTGGCCGAAACGGCAACGACATGTTGTGATGTCCACAGGAAAATTTATGCCTGCAACGTCGCTCCAACGCCTGCGATAGCCCGTGCGTTTTCGGCCACCGATGCTGCACGTATACGTAGTCCCTCTCACGACGAGGCCTGCCGCAGTAACAGCGGCAGGACAACTACAGGGTTGCCTCGTGCGCAAGTCTGCTCTCAAACTGGTCAGCGGTCGTGGTAGCAGCCAACGGCGGCCGCTGCCGGTACATACTCAAGAACACGGACGTTGTCGCCTCCTCGCCGACACGCTCAACGGAAGGTACGCTGGTCGCCAGCAAACGCAGTGTTGCCACATCGACAAGGAGGTGAGCACGCGCACAGAGGTGATGGTAGGCACCACGTGCGGTTTCATCGGCAACCTCTGTAATCCAACTAATCGCCGTAATGTCCGGATAGACATCGGTGAAGCCTGTCATCCACGATGCCCATGGTCGCGTTGGATCGGGCGTAATAGGTTCAGCGTGGACCAGTACGCCATTGACGTATGTCGCGGGAAACCGCTCAGGCAACCACTGGTGGACGTACTTCTCGAACCGGTCGGCCCAGGTGAGGTTCCAACTCCTGATCTCCGCATCCTGGTTAAGGTCATCGACCACTACGTCTCGTAGAGCCAGGGCAAGGCGTTCGTGTCCTTCAAATTGCGGACCGCGCGCAAACGGCAGATACAGGTAGATCAAGCCGCGCGGGATCCAATCGCTGGCAAACCATGGATTGGCATAGCCACCAAATGGTTGGACCCATTCATGCGACGGGAAACCGTGATCATCGGTCACGATGTCAGGGAGCCACATGCGATAGACCCGCGGCAACACGCGCGCTTCCGGATATGGTGTTGCATCGTTCATGTAGTCGAGGCGAAACTCCATCCCCCGCGCATTGTAGCGCCCGGCATGCAACATCCAGGCCGGATGATCACGCTGGAGTTCTTCATGCAGAACAGCGCCATCGACGTTTTCGAAGGGGACAACGACCAGGTTTGCACGTTGCAGGTAGGACCGTATCGTTGAGTCTGTGGCACATAGTGCGACCAAACGCAACAATGCGCTGGTCCCCGATGTTTCATTGGCATGATGTCGCGTGTTGATGAGTAACGTGGGTTTGAATGTGCTCTCCTTTGCCTGTGAACGTAAGGGGCCCGGCAACGGAGCAGTAACCTCAACCGCATACGAGCGACGTCCCTGGAGGCTCGATCCAGCCTGCCAGACACGCACCTCAGGATAAAGAGCCAGTCCCTGGAGGAGGGCTATGTTCTCCTCATATCCAATAAGGCTATCCCAGGTGATAGCATCGGCCATTGGAGGAGCGGGGTTGGGACTCCGAGACGGCGCGGGAGTGGGAGTAGTCGCTGGACCAAGAGAATATGTTCGATCTTCCTCACCGGCGCTGACAGTCACATTGACACGCTCCACCGCCGATCGCAACGGGGTATCGAGGTAGAGGTGGTGCTTGTGGAGCACTGTCAGCAAGTCAATGCGCTGGGCACAGGCGAGCATTTGAGGCGTATCGGTACAGATAACCGCGACGTCGGCCTGAGATATGCGCGCCCCGGCGGGAGCGACAACGAGGCGCGTCGTGCGTGGACGGGGACAGGAGAAGGGCGAGATCTCGACCGCACCCTCTGTGGTCGATCCGTCGGACATTTCTGCTCGCCACCGTACGAGTGGTTGAGGTGCGCGCAGTTCGTCCATGCGAACGTGTACCGTGACACCAGCCTCGAGGCTCTGGTGGATCCGCGGCACAATGAGCCCTGGTGCGCTGTGTGGACTGGATCTGGGGAGAGCTTGCGAGTCATCGTTCTGCCCCATCCACGGAGGCTCGTACGGAGACTGTCCGGATGACTGCGCCTGGGCAGTAAGCGTGACAGCGCTACAGTAGTCGAGTGTGACAAAGTAGAGATCTTCGTGGAGGCTTTCCAGCGGGCTGAGGCGCTCCTCTCGAAGTCCAACTGCCCGATCCTCCTCGCTGATGGCGAGGTCGATATCAAGACGTTCGAAGTACGGACCACCCTGAGCCGACCGCACGCCGCCAGATAGCGTGAGGATGTGCTCGCCAATGCGCGGCAAGATAGTGCCTTGATAATAGTCCCAGAACATGTCGCGGTCCGTCGGCATACGGCGATCAATCACCACTGTGTCATCGACGCGCACATGAAGCCAACCCGTGTCAGGATGTACGAGTCCCCAGTGCGGATAACCGGGCAAATAGGGGCGTTCGTCCGTACACGCAGTGAACCTGTCTCGCCAGATTATCTGGCCATTGACAGCTTCGGCGATGACCTCATATGTCGCGTCCAGGTTGTCGCGCAAGTCGAATTGTATATTGGCAACGTCGATACCTAACTCGCCAGCCAGCAACTCGTCGACCGGAAACAACTCCTGAATCCACCGGGTCGGCAGATCCACCCAACCGGCTCCCGAGGCTGGAGCGAACCGCTTGCAGGCGATGGTCAGCCGACCGATACTGCCAAGCCCCCTTAGCTGCGGGAGCACAACCTCCAGGAGCCAAGCACTCCCCTGCTTGTATGTAGGTCGAACGATGATGGCGCAATGCTCCCTCGGGACACCTGCCTCCACGAGAAAATCTAATATGGACGTCTGAAGTGAACGCCGCACCTCGAGCGGCTCGCTCACGCGGAGGTCGACTTCCAGCACGGTTGGAGGCGTCATGCGATCGTGTAGAAGCGGACGTAGATCATCGGCAAGCACGGCCTGAGCATAGTCTACTTCCCATGGAGCCTCCCAGTGATCGTCGACGATTGGAACAAGAGCGGTTCTGTCCAAGGTCTCAACGGCCACGTCTATTCCCGGAACAAGTGCCTGTAGAAGCGCGGCCATATAAGCATCGGTGCCGGGAGCGGGATTGGCGACAAATGCCGCTATGCGCAAGGATGTCTTGGATTGACCCGCCAGCAGCAATGCGATCTCATCGAAGCTGGTCACCGCTGCCACGACCTCACCTGCCGGGCTCCTGCCGTCGAGTATGGTGTGCAACTCCATTTCCATGTCCGCTAACACAGGATCGCCCCGCTCCGGCTTCTCGATGTAGGGCGCGCGCGCAGCCAAGTAGCGCAACGCTGCACTGGTTCCCTGCGGATCCGCTCCCGTCGCCGCGACGATTAGTTGCCCGGTATTGTCCTCGCCGGCGACGAGCACGCCCGAGCTTGCCGGGACGTCGCGCAGAATATCAGCTACTCCCGGCCGGTTGTGCCGCGCGGCGTCGCCGATCAGGATATGCACGTCTCCCTCGTCCGTCGGCCCTGCCAGTTGGTCCATCACGGCAATGGGCAACTGTAGTCCGAGCGTCTCTAGGCCCAGTCGAGCGGCCACGTCGCAGGCGGCCACAGCCTCGACCGCTGTGCATGAGGCTGGTAGAACGATGCGCGCGCGCAGGCGATCCGGTAGCAGGTTGCCGCGCATGTCCACGAAGAGGCCGTTGTGCACGTCGTACAGAGCGGACAGCGCCAAAGATTCGTGGCGTACGATGGATCGCAGGGGCGGCTGACACTGCAGGGATGCCGCTGGCAGTCGCGCATCTCCGGACGGCAGAGCCCGGGTCACGCGGCGCTCCATATCACCCCCGCGCACCCACACTACGAGGCCGCGTGGCCCGAGGGCCTGGCCGACCAGCACAGGATAATCCATAGCTTCAAGGAGCGACACAACGCTCTCGCCTGTCGCCGCGTCGGGGCACTGGATGTCCACGTCTAGCTGGTCTATCCCTGGGCGCGATGCCATCACATGTGCGCCAACGATGGACAGAGATTGGACTCGTGTGCCTTCGGGGTCCAGCGCACGGAGGAGGTCCGCAGCAATATCGGCCAGAGTTCGGTGACCGTTTCCAATATGCCAAGCGTAGGGTAAGCGGCTGTAAAGCAGACTCGCAGCAGCAGCCAGACCAGCGCCGTCAGCGCCGTTGACGGCAATCCCACTTGGAGTTTGCCCTGTGGGCGGCACGAGGAGCACGCTCCCACGGCCAGCACTGCTTGCCTGCGGGACGAGCATGGGTTGCGGTTCGCGCGTAGTGCTCATCGTGCTGGGCGCATCAATATAGATAGGGTACACGTCAGATGACCGCTCGTCCGTGTCATCCTCAACGACGGCAATGGGGAGCCCAAGCGACATCGTTTCGAAACCAAGGCGAGCTGCCACATTAACAGCAGCCACCTGCTCATCAATTGTCGCGTCGCGACGTAGCACGATACGCGCACCCACAGCGTCTAGCCAGCCGTCACCATTTTGATCCTGCAGCAAGCCCCGCGACGTATACAGGTCGGTCAAGTCCATGATGCAGGTCCTAATACTTTATACTTTAGTCAGGACACAAAATACGGGAGTCGTGATCTCTAGGCTGACGATAAACGCACATGATCTCTAGGCTGACGATAAACGCAAGTGCGTGCTGTCCTATTGCGAAGTATATCACTAAGAGTATATGATTGCGCTCGGCCGTGTCAAACACTGCATTGTCACGAATAATACGGAGTGTCGATCATGTGAGGCCAATCAACGAGCGAGGGGGTGCCTCGTCTCGGGCCCCCATGTGCGTCCACTTGCTGGAGGGATAGAACCAGCTACCGCCCATCGGCTAGACGGCATCCTTGACAAGGTAGCTCGTGTTTGATATATCCTGCATACATCGGCTTGTCAATGGACACGGCAGATGGGTGCCGTTGTACGGGGCCACCGATAGGTGGTACTCACGTAGGCTGTGGTCGCTGAGTAAAAGGATGCCGCAGTGAACAAGCACAACCTGCTCCTGTATGTGGCCAAGCGATTTGCATTGCTACTACCCCAACTCCTCGGTATCTCGCTTGTCACCTTTGTGTTCCTGCATCTCCTCCCAGGCAATCCCGCATACCTTATAGCCGGCAGCCTTGCATCGCCGACCGAGATTCGATCCATTCAGCATCATCTGGGGCTCGACCAGCCGATCTACGTGCAATATGTTATATACGTGAGCAATCTCATCCATGGTGACCTGGGCAATTCTTGGCTCTCGGGAAATACGGTATCGAGCGATCTCATCCAGCGTGTCCCCGCTACCCTCGAACTCGTGTCCATCGCCGTGGTCATTGTTGCCATTCTTGGCACTGCCCTTGGGGTAGTCGTGGCGGTGAAACCCACTGGTTTGATCTCTCGCGCCATCTTCGGTTATGGCTTGCTTGCTGGTGCGTTACCAGATTTTTGGATCGGCCTGATTCTCATCTTCGTCCTATATTTCAAACTTCATCTGGCCCCCGCACCCCTTGGCCAACTCGGCATCAACGTACATGCGCCCCCTACTGTCACTGGCATGTATCTAATCGATAGTGTGCTAACCGGGAACTGGAGTGCCTTCAGTTCCAGCGTGCAGCACTTGATTTTACCCGAGATGACGCTTGTGTTTGTTTATACCGGTCTCGTGGTACGCATGGCTGCCGCATCGATGGAAAGCGTCATGCGAACGGACTACATCCGCACAGCACGCGCGTCCGGGTTAAGCCGCGCGCGTATCACTTGGAAGGCTCTGCGGAACGCCCTGCCGCCGGTCGTGACGGTTCTGGGTATCAGCTATAGCTACTTGCTGGGAGGCGCCGTCTTGGTGGAAACCATCTTCTCATGGGGAGGGATTGGTCAGTATGCTGTCCAATCTGTCTCGAACTCCGATTACATGGCCATCGAAGGATTTGTCCTCGCGGCTGCTGTGTTCACCATGATCGTTTACCTCATCGTGGATGTTGGGCACTTCTTACTCGATCCCCGTGTGAGCTCGTGATGGACGTGCAGCCGACGCAGGACGTCTCGTCCATTCAGACCACCCCTCCTGGTCCCCACCATAGCACCAGAGGTAGAACAGCGTGGCGATGGATGTGGACGGAGGGCACATTGCTCCTCGCGTATGGTAGACGACGCCCACGTTTTCTGCTTGGACTAATAATTATTCTCCTCACATTCATCCTTGCCGTAACGGAGCCGATCATTGTCCCGTATTCGCCGATCAGCGTCTCCGCAGACGTACTTCAGCCTCCGAGTCCCACCCATCTGATGGGCACGGATCCAACGGGCATGGACATCTTCTCGCGCGTGCTTGCCGCGTTACGTATTGATTTAGCGATTGCCCTTGGAGGCACGCTCCTATCCTTTGCTATGGGGGTTATCCTTGGTGCCGCTGCTGGGTACTGGGGCACCACAAACGGCCTCCCCCGCCTTCTTAGCGAGGCATTGCTCCGCATCATGGATATGATCCAATCGTTTCCAGTCTTTATCTTTGCCCTTGGTCTCGTCTCCTTGAGCGGCCCAAATGCCAAGAACGTCGTCCTCGCCATAGCGTTCGTTAACCTCCCCATCTTTCTGAGGTTAACGCGTGCAGGGGTCCTGGCCACTCGCGAGCAATTGTACGTCGAAGCGGCACGAAGCGTTGGTCTCGGTGACAGGCGAATCCTCCTTCGGCACATCATACCCAATTCAATCGAGCCCGCCCTTGTCAATGCGTCGATCACCGTCGGTTCTGCCATACTGCTTACAGCCGGCTTGAGTTTCATCGGGGCAGGCATACGCCCTCCGACCCCTGAGTGGGGTTCCATTATCGCCACGGGATCCCAGTACATGATCACGGGCCAGTGGTGGATTGGACTGTTCCCCGGCCTCGCCCTATCTTTATGCGTATTTGGCTTTGCGCTGGCGGGCGATGGCCTGCGCGAATACCTTGACCCTGTGAAACGACAGGGGGTTGTCCGGGTCGCGAAGAGAGGAAACTAAGGATAGCCTGTCGAGCGACGTAGCGCCTGTCGTGACAGTCTAGTTCTCCGGTAACAGCGGGACATAATATATACGTAAAAAGGAGGAAATCCATGCCTGAGGCAGAATGCAGCGGGATCAACTTGTACTATGAGGTAGCAGGTAGCGGTACGCCTATTGTGTTGATTCAGGGTCTCGGCGGTGACGGCGCGTCGTGGTCACTGCAACGCGACGCTCTAGTCCAAAAGTTTCAGGTCATCACGTTTGATAATCGCGGTGTCGGCAAGAGCGACAAACCAGTTGGCCCGTATACTACGGCTCAGATGGCGGAAGATACGATGGCACTCCTAGACCATCTGGGAATCGAGCGCGCCTTCGTCATGGGCGCGTCCATGGGGGGCATGATTGCCCAGGAAATAGGTCTGCGCTGGCCAGATCGGATACGCGGGCTCAACATCATTTGTAGCTACAGCGAGGTCGACCCATTCGCTGTGCGGTGGTTTGAAATTCAGAGGCATCTTGCTGAACAGGGCAGTAAAGAGTTTCGCATTCGCCAATCATCGCTATGGCTGTTCCACCCACGTTTCTTCGCACAGAACCCTGAGGAAATCGTGCGCATAGAGCAGGCGCTGATCGAGAACGCCCAACCGTTGGATGGCTACATAGGGCAATGGGAGGCTTGTATGAGCCACAATGCGACGGATCGGCTTGGTCAGCTCCAAATGCCGGTGCTCGTCTGTGTGGGGCGGGATGACATCATTCTTCATGTGGAAATGTCGCGGCACCTCCATAGGTTGATCCCTCATTCTCAGTTTGCCGTGCTGGAGGACTGTGGACATGGATTACTCTGGGAAAAGCCGGACGAAGTGAATCGGCTCGCGCTCGACTTCTTTACAGCGATTCTGGCAGGTGATGGGGCAACCACGTTTGCGAGGACGTGACGAGCACATCCCACCTGTGTCAAAAATTCACCGCCGTTACGCTGTCGCGCAAGTTTATTAGGGGTCGTTGCCTGAAACGCTTGTTGTGAATTAAATGGGCTATGCGCGGCCATGTTACGGCTAGCATGTGCCCCCGCGAGGTGGCGCAGCGCCGTATCTTGGCAGGCCAATGCGCTGGTGCGACGTACCACATTCTCTGCGCGCATTGTAGTGCTGAATACGCCCTGTCGATGGGCAAAACAGGCCAAAAAACTCACAACAAGCGTTGAAGGGTGCGAATGTTGGCTTTCCCCCGAACTGTACTGTTGGACGGGTGAAACAGTCACAGTTCGCAGCACCCTGTAGCCGTATGCGCGTATCGTCGTGATGCGAACTGTGACCGACTGTTTGTCAGGAGGAATGTTCATGTGGCGTGAGGTTACACCTGTATGTATTGGGACAGGGCTTGCCTTTGCCGAGGGAATCAACTTCGATCGTAATGGCACGCTCTATTGCGTTGATGCAGCGAGCGAGGGTATTTGGCGCATGTCGCCTGGCGGCGAACTGGGCGAGTGGACGCGCACAAATGGCAGGCCAAACGGCTCACGGTTCGGGCCCAATGGCGACCTGTTCATTGCCGATTGCGGACGCCAGGCCATCCTGCGCTTTTCCGCAGGCGCAGCTACGGCCACAGCAATCGTCTACGCCGATCGTTGCGAGGGCCTGCCTTTGCAGGGCCCCAACGATCTTTGTTTTGGTCCCGACGGAACTCTTTACTTTACCGACCCTGAAGGCTCGTCACTGGAGCGGCGTAGTGGTGCTGTCCATGCTGTCGCATTAGATGGGACTGTGGCACGCGTTGTGGATGGCCTGGCTTACTCGAATGGCATCGCTGTGTCTCCCGACGGCAGCACATTGATAGTTGCCGAGACGCATACCGGTGTGATACACCGCTACCGCTTAGATCCCGCACGCCGCTACGAAGAATTGAAGCCTTTGACTACCTTGAGTCCCGCGAGATCGAGCCCCGACCCAGCCGGCCCCGACGGGATTGTATTTGGGGCTGATGGCAACCTATACGTCGCTCACTTCAATGCGGGTGTTGTACGCGTAATCGCGCCCGATGGTGCCATCGTTGCCAGCCTACCCTCAGGAGGTGATACCCCGACCAATGTGGCTTTCTGGCAGGATAGCCTATATGTGACCGATGGAAGCAGCGGTTCAATCTACCGTCTTGACGTCGATGTGCGTGAGCAAAGGCCATTCAAACGCCCGTGGTAACGCGGCACGCCAGTCGCCATTGTTGCTCCAACGAACTAGTCTTCCGAGTAGGATGCGTCAGATTTCAGAAACAGCGTTGGTCACTGGACGGCCGCGCGGGTATCCTTCTCCTTTTATAAGCGTGCGATAAGGAGCGAGGGATGAGCTGCCCGTACTGCCAGGGGGATGCGACACAGGAGATGGAGCGAACGACGGCGTTAGGCTACCGCCTGTTCCGCTGTCGTCCCTGTCGCCGCACCTTCAACGAGCGCACGGGCACGCCGTTCAACCACCTGCAGGTCCCCACGGATATCACGCTGCTCGTCGTCCTCTGGCGGTTGCGCTACAAACTCAGCCTGCGCGATTTGGCTGAGATGTTTCTCACGCGCGGCTTCACGTTCGCGCACGAGACGGTGCGGGAATGGGAAGAACGCTTCACCCCACTGCTAACCGAGCGCCTGCGCGCCAAACGGCGCGGCAAAGCCGGCCGTAGGTGGCACGCCGACGAGTTGCGACACGAGGTCGCATGTATAGCTGTTGAGGTTCCGAAAGGAGGACTCAACCGGGCGTGCTGTCGCCCGTACCCTACCGGAGCGTGCGGCTGGAGCAATCCGGCGGTGCGATAGCCTTCGGGACAATGTAGCCTCGCCCGGAAGGGCGGCGGTTCAGCCGTGAGGCGTGAACCGCGACTGCCAGCACCACGGTGGTCGGGAGCTAGGGTCTGATGGTAGGGCTAACTTAGGTGAACCGCTGATAAACGTCGTCACGTGCAACACGCCAAAGGTGCTGACAGGCGTGGACCAAAAGGTGTGTGGCCGGGTGCAGGAGTTCTCATCTCTCCTGCCGCAGACAGGAGCGCCACCGGCGAATAGGCGGAGCCTACCCCATCGCGGTATACATGCGGAACGTGGTAAGCCCATTGCCCTCCCGAATGGGACGACGTGCCGTGAGGCACGTCTACAGGGCAGCGGGTAGAGGAGGAGGGAGCAAGCGAAGGCCGCGCCGTAACGGCGCGGATAGGGGTTAAGCCACACGGCGACATCATCCCGCGCGAAAGCGCGCAGACTTCCCTCTGGTCTTTCGGCACGAGAGAGCACGGCTAACCGACTCAGGAGGCAAGGCAGATGACGACAGCACAGGCCGCTCCCCCCGCGCGGGCGGAGGGGGGCGACGCTGTTGGTGCGGCTTCCCACGCGGCAACGGACTGGCACCAGACCGACTGGTACAAGGTTCAGCGCACCGTGCGTCGGCTCCAGGCGCGTATCGTGCAGGCGACACAGGCGGGCCGGTGGGGCAAGGTCAAGGCCTTGCAACGCTTGCTCACCCACTCGTACAGCGGCAAGGTTGTAGCCGTGCGGCGAGTGACGGAGAACCACGGCAAGCATACGCCCGGCGTGGATCGGGCCATCTGGGACACGCCGGAGAAGAAGATACAGGCCGTGCACACGCTGCGGCAACGCGGCTATCGGCCGCAACCCGCGCGGCGTGTGTACATTCCCAAGAGCACGGGCAAGACGCGCCCGCTCGGGATACTCACCATGCGGGACCGCGCGATGCAGACGCTCTATCTGCTCGCGCTCGCCCCGGTGGCGGAGACCCAGGCGGACCCGAACTCCTACGGATTCCGGGCCGAACGATCCACGGCCGACGCGATGACCCAGTGCCACAAAGTCCTGGGACGACGCACATCGGCGCGGTGGGTGCTCGAAGGCGATCTGAAGGCGTGCTTCGATCACGCATGTTGATACTCCCTTCAAAAAGCCAGCGTCGTGAGCGTGCCGTCTTTGAACTGCCGGAATTGGTCGAGCGTGGCCGGCGCGTCGGGAAACAGGAAGGTCTTGCGCTGCGGGTCTTTGGTCACCTGAATACTCCCTTTATAGATACGATCATAGATCCAATGCGGGGTGAGGTCAAGCGCCTGGGCGATCTGCGTCACTGAGAGGTAGCCGGGGACGCGGCGCGGGTGCGATTGGCTGCGCTTTTGGAAGATGCGGTGCTTGAGGCGGATAATCCTGACCGTGTTGGGTAACATATGGCGGCTTTGCGGCGAGCGATAGCCCCGCGCCGTGAGCATCTGGGCGATCTCCTCATCAGGGACGCCCCGCAGACTCTCCGCACGGATGATCCGCTCTACCTCCGCCGCCTCCGCGAGATCCGTCCACCTCCCCACATGGACGGGGACGCTCAGAGTGGTCGTCTCCCCGTCGCGCCAGACGATGCGCGCTTGGACCCGATCCCGCGCCACCCGCTGGATGACCACCTTGTCGATGAGCGCGCGCAGCAGCGCCTTCTTGTGGGCCTGGTCGATGACGCCATCTTGCCATATTTGTGGCATATGCTGCCCCACCGCCGCGAAGCGCGCCCGGAGGTCGGGCGACAACGGGAGCGGCGGGGTGGACGGCCGCTGCTGCTGGGTATAGGCGTCCTCCGCCTGTTTGAGGGCGGCGAGCGCCCCTTCCCAGCGCCGCTCAAGCTCGCTCGCCACGAGCCGATTGTCGGGATCGACCCGTGTGAATTGCCGCTGGGCCAGGTCGGCCTCGTAGCGCAGGCGCTCCAGGTGCTGCTGGTGGGCGTGGTCAATGCGCGCGTCGCGGGTGTGTTCCGTGGCGACCGCGCGGGCGTAGGCGTCGAGTTCGACGGGGGCGAGGGCGGCAAAGAAGGCGTCCACGACGGCCTCATCGACGGCGTCGGCCGGGATGCGCTGGCAGATGGGCACGCCGTACTGGGCGCGCAGGTAGGTGCAGAGGTACTGCGTTCCTCCTTTGTACTGCACGACCAGCTTGTGCCCGCACTCGCCGCAGTAGACGATCCCGTGCAGCAGGGCCTTGCCCGGACGCGGGACGCCGCGCGATTTGTTGCGGTCGTACTCCGCATAATTGTCCTGGAGCATGGCCTGGATGCGCGCGAAGGTTTCCCAGTCGATGTACGCCGGGTAGACATCGTTGACGCGGATCTTCCATTGGTCGAGGGGCAGACGCTCGATCTTCTTCTGTGTCGCCGACGGCCCGCTCGTCGTGGTGCGCGTGCGCCCGTAGACGAAGGCGCCCGCATAGGCCGGGTTCTTCAGGATCTCCAGGATGGCGGCCACGGTCGGCTTCTTCCAGGCCACGTCCCCGCAGCGGTCACGGCGGGGCAGCAAGAGGTCGTGCGTATTAAGGTAGTGCAGGACCCGGTTCGCCGAGCGTACCTCCAAGAAGGTGGCGAAGATCAGGGCCAAACGGTCCTGGACCTCCTGGTGGGGGTCCTTAGCGGCCCGGCCGAGCGGGTCGCGGACGAGTCCGACCGGGAGTGTCAGGGCCAACTCGCCCCGCGCGGCCTTGTTGAGCAGGCCCGCAGTCAGCCGCGCCTTGATGGTATGGAGTTCCAATTCCGATAATTGGCCCTTCAAGCCGAGGAGGAGGCGTCCGTTGGGCGAACCGGGGTCGTAGATGCCGTCCCGGTCGGCGATCAGGCAGCGCCGGTAGCCGCACACATCGAGCAACGGATACCAATCCGAGCAGTTGCGGGCCAGGCGGGTAACATCGTAGGAGAGGATGATGCCGACCTGGTCCAGCGTCACTTGGGCGACGACATCCTTGAAGCCTTCCCGCCGCTCGGCGGAAGCGGCGCTCACACCGATGTCGGCGTCGACGACCACGACATCCTCAGGACGCCAGCCGAGGCCGACGGCGCGCTGCGCGAGGGCATATTGCAGGCGCAGGCTCTCCTGATGGGTGAGGGCTTGGTGCGGGGTCGATTGGCGCACATAGATGATGGCTTTGCGCGCCAGGTGCTGAGGCGTGATGAGTTCGGATGTAGTCATGGATCACCTCGTGGAAGATCGCGGCGAGGTCGTCGACGATCTGGTGTTGCAGGGTGGGAGGGAGGCGCTCCCACAGGTCGTCGGGTCGGCAGGGCATAGCGCACCGCACTGCGCGGCCAGGGCTAAGAGGTCCGTGATCGCTTCGCGCGTCAGCTTCGTCGGGGTGAGTGGCCGCGGCGCCATCAGATTAGTCGAGACGAGCGGTAGACGCAAGGTCATGTGGCCGCGGTAGGCGACCAAGACGTGGGTCGGGCCGTGCGCGGGCCGGCCAAGGGGACGCAGCAGGAACTGACGCCCAAAGAGGGGATGGGTGGGGTCGGTGACTTCGACCTCGGTCACCTCATCAAGGAGTGGGTCATTGAATGGGGTAGGAAGATGGGGGCTCGTTCGACCGGATCAGCCATGACTGGCTCGTGGCCCACGTCCCCATGGACAAAGCCATGCTGCACAAATGGCTGAAGGCCGGATACATGGACAAACACGTCCTCCACCCGACGGAGGAGGGGACGCCGCAAGGCGGTCCGCTCTCCCCCGTCGCCGCGAACCTCACCTTGGACGGCCTCGAAGCGTTGTTGCGGGGGCGATACCACACGACGAAGAAAGGTCGCGCCCACAAGGTGAACCTCGTGCGGTTTGCCGACGACGTGCGCCGTATCACCGAGTATTAGATCCCTCTCGGAGAGGGGAGGAGTTCGGAAGACAGGCTCCTGGGTCAACAGCTTACCCGGCGGCGAAAGCCAAACGGGACCGTAGCATGCTAGTAAAGCGGGAGGCATCGGAAGACGTTTAGGGTGTCGTCCCGCAAGACCCGCGCGATAAGGTGAGGACCGCATTGTTCAAACCTCAGCCTCCAGCGATGCAAGCGAACATCTCCCGTCTACAGCGTCTGTTACGGGGCCATCCCGATAGGGCGGCAAAGTCGTCGTCGCTCGAACCTTCCGCGGGA
>JAABUV010004420.1_pt1 | contig 16860 bp, 27 predicted proteins | sample 5559971 | NCBI WGS metagenome assembly JAABUV01 (sample SAMN10711881, study PRJNA513362) | rock metagenome | isolation source: Antarctica rocks | place: Antarctica: Victoria Land, Knobhead nord | collected 2015-12-19
CACAATAGAGTGCCACAACATGCAAACCATGAGCATGCAGCAGATGCATGCTCTCCACCAGGAGGCCACAGCGAGTGACCAAGCAACAGGGTAGGTAAACAGGCAGACTGTAACCCTACAATGCTCGCAGGCTCCAGGCACCAAATGGAGCCAATCCTCCCCTCAACACAATCCTGCCGCACATCTTGCCAGAATGGGGAGGCGCCGCTATGTGCGCGAATGCATCGAAGCGACACAAATGCGGCGCATTGCTGCTGAGCAGCGGCACAACGCATGGCGCAGGCGCGCAGCCGCCACGGGAGCGACCCCGCGCGACGCAGCGCCGAGGCGGCGCGCCGCGCGCGACGCCGTGCAGGCGCTACGCGCCCACCAGCACATCCGCCACAAAGTTGGTGTGCGCGCGCAGCTGCCGCGCGGCCGGCAGCGGCAGGTCGCGTGGCACGCCGACGCGGTCGCGCATGTACCCCAGCGCGGCGGCCGCTGGGCCGCCCTCGAACGCCGTCGCGCCGCCCTGGCCGCCGCCCGCGGCGCGCAGCGCGTCCGGCCCGCGCTGCTTGGCGTCCGCGCCCACCAGCAGCGCGTGCGCCACGTGCCGCAGCGCTGCCACGGCCAAGGCCGACACCGTTAGTGGCGGCCGCCGCGGGCGCTGCCCTGTCCAGGGGCATGCATGCGGCGTGCGCGGGAGCCCAGCGGCAGCCTCTTGCGCACGAGCCTGCACAGAATGTGCACGGCATGACTGCATGGGGCGGGCACGATGCCACGCATTCACCCTCTCTGGATTTTCTTTCAACATTTCGTCCGACCCTGGGAGCGGCGCGCACCCGCATCCACCGATGGCATGTGCGCCTCGCCCGGTTCGGCGCTCGGGTCGGCCAGCGGCGCGCTGACCGGCCGCCGCCCGGGCCGCCCGCAGCCGCGCGCCGCAAAGCGCGTCACGGCCGCATGGTTGCCCACCAGCCGCGCGGCTGCACGCAGCATGTCGATTGGCGGGTCCTCGCCTGCGGCCCCAGCGCGCTCCCCGTTTAACAACCGCCAGAGCCTTGCAATCAAAAGGTCTGATGGAGGAAGGTGCACCGCAGGGCGCGCAGCCCCTGCACGAGCGCCGGCGCGCGGGCGCGGCGCCTGCGCAGCGCAGGGGCTGACCTCCCAGCCCTGTAGCTACGCGCGGCTGCATCCACGCTTGCAGACACCCTGCCGTGCAGGCGTGCCTAAGCAGCTGTGCGTCAATCGCCTTGGCTCCACACCACAGGCATGTTATCAAGCGCACCGGGCGTGTGCGACTCCGGCTGAGAGGCGCCCGACAGTGGCGGCAGCGGCAGGTGCCACGAGCGGCCGTCAGTACCGTCAATAGCGGCCGCCATGTCCTCTGCCTCCGGGATGGACACGCAGCCTGCGCGAGAGCGCCGCCAGCTTTTCGGCAGGCCTGCGAACCACCCGTGATCCGGAGCGGCATGCACACACACCACCTGAGCGGTATGCTGTCCAGACAGAGCACAGCGGCATCCTAAGCAGACAGAGGCCGACCGGGCGTGCACCGCGGGTGCGGTGACGCAGGGTGCGAAACGCATGCTTGCCTGGACGCTTGCGGTGCCATTTCAGTGCCATGTAAGGCATGCGCACCCCCCAGCTGCGGCGGCAGGTCGTGGACGTGCGTGTAGTAGTCCGACTTCAGCCCCAGGTACGTCTCTCGGCTCTCCATGGCGTCGAACCAGCGGTCCACGTGCGGCCAGCGCCTGCAGCGCGCCGCGCGCGCGTTGCCGGCCGCTCCAGCCCATTTGGAGGCGCGCTGGCGCTGCCGAGCCGCGGAAGGCGACGCGCTGGCGCGCCGCAGAGCCGCAGATGGGCGCTGACCCCCGCGGCAGATGCGTACCCCTGCATGCGTGCCTGAGGCGCAGGTGCACAGAAGCCTCCTCGACACCCACAGCTCTGCTCATGTCTGCTTTTACCTCTGTTCGTCTAAGACAGGCTTTACCCACACCCTGAGGGATGCCACGCATCCCCTGCTGCGCCTGCACGGGCGCCGGCCGCGGGGCGGGCGCGAGCGCGCGCGCGCACCCGGTGCCGCGCACGGCCAGGCCCTTGTAGTAGGGTATGGACGCGGCGATGCGCTCCAGCATGGGCGCAAACACGCACTCCACCAGCGACAGCTCCGCGCCCAAAAAGTACGGCCCGCCGCCGGCGCCCAGCTCCGCGTCCACTGCGTCCATCGTGGCCTCGAAGCGCGCGCGCCTGCCCGCATTGTCCCTGCGCGCGCGCGCGTGTCCGCCCACCCACTTATTTTGCACTTAATACCCTTGTGCACTCGCCCACCCTTTTCACTTGCACCCATGCACTCTTTTCTCTTGCACTCGTCCACACATTCCTTTTGCAGACACCCTGCATGCGAGCGATCCGCACACAGCCATGTCATCACTGCTTGTACCTGACAGCTGCTCATGAATGCCGCACCCAAGTCACAACCAGGCACGCATTGTTAATAAAGAAAGTCTGGCGCTTGTGCGGCGCCGCAGCGCACCAGCCCTGGCACAGCCAGCCGAGCCAGTCGCCAAAGAGGCGGCGCTCCAGGCGCAGCAGCGCGTCCGCGCGCGCCGCGGCCGGCGACCCGGCCGGCGGCAGAAGCGGCTTGTGGTCCGGGAAGCGCTCCTACGTCGCAGGTGCGGCTCAGCCCCGCGCTGCCTGCAGCAGCTGTGCTCAAGACAGCTTCCAGGCAGCCTTGTGGCTATTCAATTGTGGCTATTTACTTTGTAGGTATATACTTATTGAACAGAGCCTCCATGCCGGGGGAAGCCAGTCCAGGAGCCAAAAAAGCCAGCTGCTGCGGCGCGCGCCTCCAGCAGGCTCATGATCTCAGCGCTCTCTGTCACGAGCATGCCGTCGATCTCCAGCGCCGGCAGCAGCCCCGATGGCACCTGCCGCGGCAAAGCAGGCCTCACCGCACGTCAGAGCTCCAGGCGATGCGACCGCCCGAGCAGCGCATTGGCTGACTGCGCAGCGCGGCGCACCTGTCCAGCTGCAAGGGGTATGCGCATGCCGACAGGGCCCGACACCGATGTTCCCGAGGGTACAGGCATTATACGCCGACCAGCCAAAGCATGTGTGCGAGCACCAGACACACGGCTACACACGTGGGCAACAAGACAGCAGGGCACCTGGGCACCTAAGCAGCTGTACACCTGGGCAGCCTAATGCACGACATGCGTCAACTAGACGGCAGGTCGCTGCGGCACGCGCCTTGCGGGTGTACTCGGGCGGCTTGTCGCCGTAGCAGCGCATGTTGATCTTCTCGATCGTGTAGGGTATCCGCTTCTCTTCAAGCTGCGCGGCGGAGCTGCTGCGTAAGGACATGCCGATACGCCAGAACACACTCTGGGACATGTGCCACCTTGTGAAGAGCAAGCAGTGAGAGCAGAGCAGCGCACCTGCAGCCAGACGCGCTCGCAGTACGGGCACCACGCCGCGCTGTCCCTGCGCAGCAACCAGCGCATCAGCAAGCTCCTCGCGCATCTCTGACCGCCTGGCCTCGCTGACCCCACTGTCTGTGTGCTGCCGTGCGCTGCACGCAGCCTGCAGCAAGGTTCACGTGGACTCGTTCGTATGCGAGACGCATGTGACAACGGGTGGCAGCCGGGAGGCTGATGCCAGCGCATGCAGGGCGCGCCTGTAGAGCTTCACCTCTGGCTCGCCGGCCTGCCCGAACGTGCGCCGCAGAGCCAGCGGGTTTGTCGGGCCCTGCAAGCGCGAGGACGAAGGGGTGTCGCGGCTGGCCAGCCCAGCAGCATAACTGTTTGCCTGTGACGTGCAGATACGCAGCGCCGGCAGCAAAACCCGGTGCACCGGACGCGAGCCAGGACACTGCCTGGCCAGCCCCAATAAACAGAGGCGGGACGCATTCGCTGGCAAGCTGGAACAGCGCAAGCGGAGGCCTGCGCACCGCCTCCAGGTCCGCCGGCTGCCAGCCCAGCTCCGCCTGCTGCGCGCGCACCAGGTCCTCCAGCGCCTCCCAGCTCGGCGCATCCGAGAAGCGCATGCCGCCGCCGAAGCTTTGCTCCTCCTCGACCTGCTTCAAGCATATGCCATTTTGCAGCAACTCTGTCCCACGTGCTCAAGAGACGCAGCCTTGTTGGGCCTAGCTTTGCAGCATGCGCTGTACCAAGCTAGTCCACTTCTGCAAGTGTGTTGCATGCAAACACGCAAGGCTGTGGCTGCATGATACTGAACGTTTGCTGGTGTGTTGGACGTAGTCGAGGCGATACCTGTCCGCCCAGTGCCTTCTTCAGGCCGGCGAGCATCGCGCCCGGTAGGCTGGCCGCGCAGCGCACGTCCGCCCTCGCCCGCCGTGCGGTGAACGGCGGTGGTGTGCGAGGCGCACGCGTGGGCGGCACGTGACGCGGCAGCTCGGCTGCGGCCAGGCACGCAACGGCGGGTAGCGCGACCCTCCTGACCACACTCATCTGCTTGCGCAAGGTGCCTCCAGTATTCGAACACACGCAGGAAGTGGCGAAACAAGAGAGGCACCAACTTGGTGGCACTAAGAGGAGCTTTGCAGGGCTTGCTGCTGATGACTAATAGCGAGACATTGGATTCAACATGACGCCTGAACCATTTCGAGGAGAAACACTTGAGGAACACTTGCAGGCTACAGCTCGCCTCCTAGCGCCGCAGTTTCGCGTGCACTGCGCAGTGCGAGATTGCGGAGCGCGCTTTGCCGCCCCGCAGCAGCAGCATGAGGCTGGCAGTGCTCGCCAAGCTTGGCGTGGGCGTTCTTTTCGCCATCGGGTGCGCCGTGCGCCTCGTCAGTGTCCCCATGCTGCACTTCAGCACGCGCCGTTTAAACACCCACGCATGCGGTGCTCGTCCTGTGGTGCTAAGGAAACCAAGTGGAGAGACTGAAGACACACACACTGGCTGTCACCTGGCCTGTAGCAGGGGTGTGTGCGCAGGGCGGTAAGAGTGCTGGCGGCATTCCTGTTGCGGCCAGGCTTGCAACCCACGGCAGATCCATGCCGCAAGCGGCGGGCATCTAGCAGTGGGTCTGAACAAGAGCCGACGCTGAAGCGCCAGCAGCTCTGCGATGGTGCGCAGGGGTGCCCATCTTTCTCTGTTGTGGAGCACATGGTGCATGTGTCCCCATGCCAAACACCATATCTGTTGTGGAGCACATGGTGCATGTGTCCCCATGCCAAACACCACTCAATTGCAAGAGCAGCAGCCTCGGCAAAGCGGCCTGCTTAGCCGTCCAACAGCTGCTGTGGGGGAGGCAAGCCTATGTGCGTGTCGTGTCGTGCCACACACCAGTGCGGCACCTTGGCAGTAGCAGTGTCTGGACTGCACTGGCTGGGCGGAGCGCTTGCAACACCCTGGCGGCACCCGCGCGAGGGTGCCTGTAGCACACGTAGGCCCGTGCAGACACCTTGCTATTACCCAAGCCAGCACAGGCAAAGCTGAAGACCATTCTGCAGGCGCAGTCGCCTCCATCAAAGCGACGGCCACGGCGGAGGACGCCGCGCTCCCGCCGCCGCCGCCAAAGGTCACGGACATGAGCGACAGCTGGCGCGCCAAGGTCACCGTGTCGGCGGAGCAGCAGGCCGACTGCGGCAAGCTGGCGGCGGTGTACGACGGCATGCGCGCTGCGTTCCGGCGCGACGGGGTCAACCCAGCCGCCATCCGCGCCACGCTGTGCGCACGGCCCTGCATGCTTACTCTTACACAGTGTAATGTTTGCACTGGGCGGCAGGTGTGAAGCTGCACCCCATAGGGTGTCTTGTGGCTGCCTGCTACATGTACATGCATGCATGTTTGCCAAATCATGCCAGCACTTCCTTATTCTGGCAACACAGGTGGTCAACTGCAAGGTTGTCCTTTGGCCAGGGCTCTTCCTGCAGCACTGGTCATTGGCAACCTTAGCAACGTAGTCGTTTTGCCTATGCACGATGCAGGCGCGTCTTCAATGTGAGTTTGGGATTGCTGGAGCAGGAGTCTGCACGACCAGCATCCTCTGTTCCAGACACAGCCTAAAGTGCTGCCTGCTCTGTGCAGGCAGTTCTACAGCACCGAAGGCACGCCGGAGCCGCTGCTGTATGCGCACTTTTCCACGCCGCTGGTTCATGGCGCCGTGCGCCTGGCGATGCTGCAGCCACCCGCAGCCATTCGCGCCACCGCGCATGAAGCCGCTGACGCGGTGTCACGCGCTCTGCCCGAAGGTGCAGTCTCCTGCCCATGTCCTGTTTCATATTGGTGTGTTTACGTGATTTCATAACACCACCAGCATCATTGATGTCAATGTGCACTTGCCAGCAAACAATTGGCAAGAGGCAAACCGGTAACGACCCAAGCATATACCTACAACAGCAATTTCTTTGCAAGACAGGTGTGTACAGGCGCCTGAACCCACTGACCTCATATGGCTGTAGGAGGCACAAGTAAACCAAGAAGCTGTCTGCGCAGGCATCACGTCTCACCTGACTGCCGTCAACAGCCACCACATCACCCTCTTCATGACTTCTCAGGTGCTTATCCTCCACCACAGCCCGCCACATGTCTGGCAGAGCATGAATCTCTCTTGCACAGCTACAACATGATTGGCCTAGTGTTCTGCCTTTTCTCACTCCCAGGGGCGCACTTGAGCTTAAATAATCAAGTGTAGGCTACACCCTTGGTGTTGTTCTGGATGCGCTAATACAGCTGCAAGCTCGCGCTGGTGACCCTGGTCCCGGCGAGGCTGCAGCCTGGAGACCCGCGCCCCGACGCCTTCGACCCAGCTGGAGGCGGCCTGGACCTCGCCAGGCTGTCTGGCAGCATCCCCGCGCCAGATGCGGCCGTGCTGGCCAGGGAGCGCAGCACGTTCCGCCAGCTCGCCGCCGCCATGCCCGCGCCAGTCATGGAGGTGTGTGTGGCTTGGATTGTCACGTTTGCAGCAGCACTGCTTGCAGATTACACATCACTATGCCACCACACAGGACTGATGTACCAGGCCTCTTACAGTGCACCGCATTTCGACCGTGCACGTGCTTGCTCGGTACACCCCAGTGTCCCGCGCACTGCACAAGAGGGAAGACATGTGATATCTGCAGTTGTGCTGCTCACAGTGTCAGATTTGTGCCTCGTCAAGTAGTGAGTGCACGCCTGCACCGTAGGTGCACAGCCTGGTGTTTGCGTCCAGCGGCGCGCTGCTGCTGTGCTGCGTAGACCGCAGCGGCCAGCTGGCGGGGCTGCGGAAGCGCATGCGCGAGGCCTTCCCAGGTGCGCAGGCTGCACCTTTTCCTCATGGGTTGTTCGCCTCGGCTGCTGGCCGCTACAAGCTGGTGCGCCTGTGCGAGTGCGCAGCAAAGCAGGAGTGCCGCAGTCGCAGCCGCCTCACTTAATAGTGTGAAATCACACAATCCATGTCTCAGTGCATAGAGGTCGTGGCCTGGAGGGTCCGTGCTCATATGCCATCAACTGTTCTTCAGCAATCAATTGTGGTGCATTAGCTAGCATAGGCGTTCAGGGTTCGTCTCTGGGGAAGTGCAAACAGCACCGTATAACGCCGTCTGCTGTGGACCAGGCGCGTCAGCCAAGCAGTCGACCATCTTTCACGTGACGCTGCTACGCCTGCTGTCGCCGCAGCAGCTCTCGCCGCCGCAGGTGGCTGCGGTGCAGGCCGCCGTAGACGCCGCCGCCACCGCGCTGGTTGGCCAGCGTTTCACACCGCACCACATGCTGTGCGCACCCACTGCCAATACCTGCGCGTACCGCAGACGCTGTTGTCCTGTAGCCAGACCTGGCAAGAGCTGCATGCATACGCCTTGCAGGTACGTGCTGGAGCGGCAGTACACTACTGTTCAGGGCGACCGCCTGGAGTGCGCCTTTGCTGCGCCTGCTGAGCCAGCGGGCCGCGAGTCGCCATGCTGAGGCCCTTGCACAGGCAGACCTGCGACAGCTGTTGCTGACATCCCACCAGGACTGGCGTCGTCATGTGATCGACATGCAGTGGCTGCCCCTGACTGCTGATTGACCAGAGTGGTCCCTTGTCGCGCTGCTGAGCTGGCGGGAGAAGCGACCACACTGATAATATATCATGCATCGTGTACGATCACGCTTCACACTGGATGCTGAGGCACAGCAGGTGCACTTTTGTCTTCTCCTTACAGTGCTGTTCTGTCGAAGGCTGTGCTGCCTCTGCTTATACAGGAGGCTGGGTTCTAGCTAGCACTCTCAGGCCAGCGGGGGTTACCGGGCAGGCCGCTTGCAATCACAGTCTACGTAGCGAACGCACGCAGTGGCACACTGTAGCTCTCCGCATGGGGTGGGCACATGCGGTCCCACTTTGCGTGACGGCGGGTGGCGGGGTGTTTGCGCTGAGGCCAAGGCGGGCAAGTCCGTGCCAACTTGATCGACATGTGCACTTTCTGCCTTCACACTGCCTGGCACGCTGCCAGGCGTGCCATGCATGCGCTTAGAGGCTGCCCAATCTGGTGACATTGCACCCTTCCGTGGGAAGCGATGACGATATGGAGCCGTTTTGGTGCTCAGGACCTTGGTGACGGTCTAGGTGGTGCCCAGCATCTATGGTCAGGCGTGTTTGATTAATGCTGATTGTAGCTACGTTGTACTTCCTTAGCATCATTGACATGCAAACACTGTTCGATGGTGAGTGCAAGACAGACTGGGGAGGACATCAAGACCCCTGGTGGCTGACCATGTCAGAGAACGTTGTGATGGTGAACATATGTTTGGTTTGCATCTCAAGTCCTCAGCAATGAGCCTGGCCGTGTAAACCAGTACCATGCAATCATAGACCACGAACTGTTGCATGCGCCGAGAAGATAGAGTGACCCGTGCATCATGCACGGTGCATGTACCAGGCCCCCTGCACAGAGCGGGCGTGGAGGGCCTTGGAATGCCAGGCTGGCCATGCAACTTTTTGAACGCATTAACATCCAGCCAGTTCCCCAGCCAGGTTGCCCTACTGAAGTACACAGTGTGAGTGTATTGTATAGTGACAATCCACCGCTAAACAAGACGCACTTTGGCCTTACAGGTGGTTTGTTATTCTACGTTCAGAGCCAAGACCGCTTGTGAAGACTGAGGTGATTGGGATGTGTACGCAGCCCGCTTGTCAATGCTGAGGTGTGCTTTTCGAAGCAGGGCGCACAGGACCTGGTGCCAGCCTTGCCACTGGTCGCCCTGGAACCGCCTGCGCTCTATGCCTTCTTTCCCGAGCGGAAGGCCGGGCGCCGCGGGGCTCTGCACGCAGCCTGCTAGCGCCACAGATGGAAGCGTAGACACAGTGGTTATTGGAGCAGGTGCGTTGCGTCCAGCATGTCACTAGTTTTTTTTTTTTTTTTTTTTTTTTCGCAAAGTGCCTGTGCCCTGGAGCGCTTGTATGTGAGGACCTACCGCGCTGTAGACAGCTGCAAGCGCGGCCGTAGTGCGGCAGGTGTGGTAGGACTGGCTGCTGCACGTGCACTGGCACTGACCGGCCGCGAGGTGCTGGTCATTGAGCGAGCCGATGCCGTTGGCACTGGCACGAGCTCCCGCAACAGCGAGATTATACATGCAGGCGCGCCGGGCTGCACAAATCTGCTGAGTGAACGGATTCTGGAACTACAAGCGCAGGGCGTGTCTGCTGTGGTGCTGAAAAGCCGCCGCGCCACATCACCTTGCACGCCCCCAACTCCCCCGTCACAGGTGGTGGCGACCCCGTGCGCAGGTATATACTATCCGCCAGGCAGCCTGAAAGCCAAGCTGTGCATGGAGGGCCGCGGGCGGCTGTACGAGTACTGCCGCGAGCGCAACGTGCCACACAAGCAGCTGGGCAAACTGCTTGTGGCCACTGAGGAGGATGAGGTACACCGGCTGCCCACTGTGTTGTATTTGGGACGTGTGGGCCACACTGTGACTACATTTGAGATGGACTTTGCAAGATTGCGTGCTGCATGCATGGAGTTGCATGAGTTTGCACGGTATGCTGGAGGCACAACCCCAGGACTCCAAAACCATCTGGTACTCATGCCCCACTCAGCTCGGATCAGGGTGGCAGCATGTGCTGCCAGCACAGTGTCAAATAAATGTTTAAGCAATTAGCACAAGCAACCTGGCGTTGCTGCTGCACGTCCAGCAGCCAACATGTGCTCAACTTGGTGTGGGCTCCAGGTTCCGAAGCTGCGCAAGCTGCTGGAGACGGGCCACAGGAATGGCGTGAACGACCTGGTGTGGCTGGACGCCGCGGCGGCCAAGGCGCTGGAGCCGGAGCTGCGCGTGGCGGCCGCGCTGCACTCGCCCTCCACCGGCATCGTCGACAGCCACAGGCACGCGCTGAGGCTGGAGCACACGCATGTGCAGACTGCGCACGGTGCTTTCAAGCACCTGCGGAACTGCAAATGCAGGATGTGTGCACACACGTCCATGACGCCTTTTTGAAGGCATGCATGCTGCGCCTCCGCCCCGTTGCAAAGAACCCTTTCATGAGTGCCCCCTACGGTACAAAGCATCAACGTGGCCTCCTTGTTCAATTACTCGCTCAAAGCAGTGGACAGCTCCCCCACTGTGAGCTTGGCCTTTCACAGCACGGCTCAGAGCCGGCCGTCTCACGCCGGCAGCTTTGCGTGCACGCAGCCTCATGCTCGCGTACCAGGCAGACGCCGAGGCGCATGGGGCGACGGTGGCGCTGAACAGCCGCGTCGTCTCGGCTGACGTGTCCGGTGCGGCTTCCGGAGCATCTCTGTGCGGCCTGCACGCGCGCCTGCCAGCCGCCCCTGACTCCTTACCACCACCTGGATGTGGTCACGGCGCTGCGGCCGCGCGCGGCAGCGTGTGAGCGCACGCCACTGCCTGCGCCCCTTGCTTCCGGCATGCAGATCGCCGCGCCTGCTTGACAGGGCGCCCCGCGCCGCGCGCGAGCAGGCGGCGCCAAGGTGCTGCGCGTGCGCGACGCGGCGAGCGGCCAGGAGAGCGAGGTGCGCGCGCGGGAGGTGGTCAATGCGGCGGGCCTGCACGCGCCCGCCGTCGCGGCCGCCATGGCCGGCCTGCCGCAGCGGCTGGTGCCGCGCGCGCACTACGCGCGCGGGCACTACTTCTCGCTGAAAGGCGCGCGGACGTCCCGCAGCCGGTCACTAGGGTTAGGGTTAGGGTAGGCCTCTGTGCTGCAGCGTCACTCGTGCTGACACGAGCTTCATCAGTGTGAGGCCAGGTCCTGCCACAGCGCATTGCCGTGGTGAGTGTCGATCGCGCGGCCTTGCTGTGCGTATGCAGGCGTGTGGCGTGGTGGGCTGGCGCGCGCCGCTGTCCGGCGGCACACCCGCCGCCGCAGTGCGGCCGCTTGGAGAGCGTCCAGCCGACATAGGGTCATGTAGGCTTGTTGTGCAGACAAGGCGGGGGTTCAAATGCACCATCAGGCCTGCCCTGCTCTCCTCCCCACTGGACGGATGTACAAGGCCGCCCGCGCGGGAGCAGGCCGGTCGCCCTTCCGGCACCTGATCTACCCGCTGCCGGAGCACGGCGGCCTGGGCGTGCACCTGACGCTGGACCTGGCCGGCGCGGCCAAGTTCGGGCCCGACGTGCAGTGGGTGGGCGGCGAGGAGTATGCGGTCAACCCCGCGCGCGCCGACAGCTTCTACCCGGCCATCCGCACGTACTTCCCGGGGCTGCCGGACGGCGCGCTGGCGCCGGCCTACTCAGGCGCGGCGCGCTGCCAGGGCGCCTCTTCAGATGCGCTGGCGGCGCCCCTGAGGGTCGTATGCACTGGCCAGCCTCTGCAGGCGGCATATCTGTCTCTGCCTCTTGCATGCGGGCGGCAGGTCTGCCCCTGCCTGCAGCCAGAGGACCAGCATCAGCGGCCCGGACGCGCCGACGCGGCCGTGCAGCTCTCAACGTGCTTGGACCACTGAGCTTGGACCACTGAAAGCAGGCTGGGTGTGCCTGCCTCGCAGGCATCCGGCCCAAGGTCAGCGGCCCGGGCGAGCCCAGCGCAGACTTCGTCGTGCAGGGCGCGGGCGACCATGGCGTGGCCGGCCTGGTCAATCTGTTTGGCATTGAGTCGCCCGGGCTGACATCCTCGCTCGCCCTGGCAGACCTGGTCGTGGCGCGCCTGGCCGATAGCAAGCTCTGACAGCCTGTCGACTGTGCATCAGAGGCCACCTCTGACCACTATGTGTCCCATGGAGTGGCGGAGCTGCACAACTCATGGCTTCATTGACTCAGTCAAACTCTCTGAGGCTTGACATGCCAGGGCTAGGCTGTTGCTTGCAAGTGTAAGCCATTTTGGCGAACAGCAGGCTGTGGCGGCCTTTCGGGCTAGCGTGCATAACAAATTGCGTCCTGGCCTGCTAGCTACCCGTCAAACTGCTGTTTCTGGTTGAAATCAAGGCTGTTTGGCATCTTCTTATTATATGTTGGTGTGTATACTGCCTGAGGTAAGTTGCCTGTGCTGTACACTTGCAGCAGCTAATGGCGGTCACGTGTGAGCTTGTAGGCATTGCATTGAAGTTGAGCCCTAGGGACCAAAACCCAAAACCAAAGAAGCAAAGTCTTGCGTGCATACCTTTCTGGCGCGGCAACCTGCATGTGTTGCGATTTGCCTGCGCGGGGTGTGGCTGATGTATACTATGCACATACACTGCAGAATGTGCTGGTCTCCATTTTTTTGCGTAGCCTGGACGTCCTGACGTGGAGGTCATGTACCTTGTGCTGCAGCCCATTGCTGCGTGTGGGTCTCCATGACTTGTCTGCATGTATATCATCTGCTACGGTTTATTACCGCTGTTGGCTTTCGCGAGCAGCACATCTGTCAGGCTCCAATAATGCCAAACACGCTTATGGTCCCGAGTTTGTAACAGGGACCCAGCTTCTACAACCAGTTGTGACATGTTGATATAGCAGTCTTATGCTTGCGACCTTTTTTCATCATGCTGCTCTTGTGTGTCACAATCGTTCCGTGGCCATGCTTTGGAGGTCAAGTTGTAGATTCGAGGTGAATTAGCTGTTAGGGCGTCTGCAAACATGCAAGTCAGTCAGACATGCATCTGGCATGTACCACACATGTTATGTACATGCTGCCCGCTGTGTCCAAGGTGTTGGTGAACTCACGCAGCGGAGCATTCTGTGACTGTAGACTCCTAAGTGTGTATGTGTGCAACAGGACCGTGTCTGCACCGAGAGGCGTGGAGCGCGCGCAGGTCTCGTGCACATGCACACATACCTGCTGTGCATGCACGCCCACGCTTGCGTATTGTACCTTATAAGAAATTACAAGGTGCTCAGAAGATGTAAGACCCGGATGGAATGCGCATGCCGAACAGAAACTACGGAGAGGTGAACCGGATTATGAAAAGCAAGAAAACAGCTCCATTTCAGCAAAATTGGTCTTCCAAAGTAACGTGTCACCTGGCCAAACGGCCTCATCCCAGCCCAGAAGCGCTCTCTCTTGTCGCAAGAGCCTGCCACCGCTGCCTTCGCTGATCACAGGGAGACTGTCCAGACCTATGTCTGTCTTCTTGCAAAAGCGATGGAGGGCCTCTGCGCTAACGTGCGTGGCCGTCCCTGCAAACCCCTGGCGCTGAAAGTAGTACTGTTTCTGCACGCGCTAGACACTGTACAGGACTGCTGTGCCGCTGGCACACATACATCTGTACAACTTGCTGCGTGCAGGTCCGGGTAGAGATAGCAAACCCCTCGGGCTCCTGCTCCGGCGTGCGCAAGGGCAACCAAGTCAGTGTGGAGCTGCGCCGCACGCCGTGCAGCTCAAAGCTGCAGCTCGTTCTCGAGCTGCAGAAGCCGGCACGCTCCTGGGCTTGAAGGCCTACTGCTTGCAAGGACTTGCAACTGGCTGTTTGGCTGACATTAGAAGCTTGCTATGGCCTTGTTTGAGCAGAGCAAGCCAAGTTCACTGGCGCGAGTGCCGCAGGTGAGCCTGGCGCTGGAGCCGCCTGTGGCAATAGTCACTGCACGCATCAGCGAGGGGCTGTTCTCGCTGCGCTTTCCCCGCGCGCGCCTGTTCTCCACGGGCGCGCCCGCCTGCGTCGAGGTAGGCTGCCGCCCACGCAGAATACCGCTGCCCACGCATACACGTCACGTAAATATACTGAACTTTGCTGGTTGCTTCCTGGCCCAGTTACAGACATCACTGCTGCTCCCTGCTCACTTGCTGATAACAATTGCAGGAGATCCTTATTTGTCAGTTGCGGAGCCAGCCTAGCACCTGAGTGCGCTCCCTGACCATTATCTGAGCTGCACCCGACCATGGCAGGCAGGCGAACGCAGGTGCTGCTGTCGGGCGCGGAGCCGCGGCAGCTGGTCGCGCTGCGCGACGCGGTCAACGCCGCTCTGCTGCGCGCAATGGGCCGCCCGCTGCAGCCACTGGAGCCCAACGTGCTCGCGCTGCAGGCGCGGCGGCGGCGAGCTGTGTAGCCTCCTGGCGGCTGTGCAGCATGAGCCCGCCCTGCTTTGCGCTTATGCGCCTGCAGGGACCTCTCAGAGCCCCGGCCAGGCATGCTTGCCCACGAGCGTGCAAGCTTGCCGCGCTCGTCTCTGCACGCTGCGGCATACCTGTGCCTGGCATGGGCGCGCCTGACGCCCGCGCGCCTCCCAGACCATCCGTCACGGGCGGCTCCGCCATGCCCTGCGGGCGGCGCGCGGCCTGAAGCGCAAGGCGGGCTGCCTGAGCGGCGGCGGCCAGCCCTCAAGCTCCGGCTGGGGCCCCGCGGGCTCTGCCTGCAGCGCCGGGTCGGCCGGCAGCGCCGGCGCGTCCGCCAGCTCGCGCGCCGCGCCGCCGCAGGCGCGCGCCGCCGCCCTCCGCCTCCCATCCGCGCCGTCCCTGCAGCGCACTTCCGACCTGGGCATAAGCCGGATGGCTTGCGAGTTACTCTCAGCCTCAGCTCAGACCCGGAGTATGCCGCGCTATGCAGAACATGCATCACTCTTGACTTCCAACACGCCTGCGAGGGGCCTACCTCTGTGGCGCGCGGAGCATTGCATGATGGACATTGGTTATTGCATGTCACTGGTAAGTCCTCAGGCGTGGGCGGCAGGAGGAGCTGGCGCCGCTGTCGGCCGAGCAGCAGCGCGTGCTGGACCTGGTGCTCTCCGGCCGCAGCGTCTTCTTCACCGGCTGTGCCGGTATGCACGCCCAGCTGTCGCGCACCGGGCGGGCAGGCGGGCTGCGTGAGCCTGCTACGAGCGGCCGCCATGCTGCAAGCGCGACAACACTGCCTCGCGGGCGCCTGCTCTGTCCCCCGCCGCATGCGTGCTGCGGCGTGCGTGGCTGCTACAAGGTATTGCTCAACTGCGAACTGGGGTTGCACGTGCTGGGTGAATGGCGAATGTCCTCGAGCCGCATGCAAACCTGTCCCACACTGAGCGGCTCCCCAGCAAGGTGTCGCACCTGAGCCATACAGCTCCACTGCGGCCCTGGTCGGCCTCGCTGCTGCAAACTCCCGCCTGGGTTCTAATACGACTGGAGCAGCACCGACTGCAAAAATCGGTCTGGTTGCCTGGCCACAGGCACCGGCAAGTCGCTGCTGCTGCGGCACATCGTGCGCGCGCTGCCGCCCGCCTCCACGTTCGTCACTGCCTCGACCGGCCTGGCCGCCGCGGCGCTGGGCGGCACCACGCTCAACGCGTTTGCGGGCGTCGGGCGCGGCGATGGCGGGCGCGACGCGATGCTGCGCGCCGCTTCGCGGCCCGACGCCGCGGGGCGCTGGCGGCGCGCGGCCGTGCTGGTCGTCGATGAGGTGTGCAGGCAGCACTCGGGCACATGGTGCTCGCGCAACCTCCCGACAATACCTGTCGCCTGGTATAGCAACCAAGGCTACAGTGATTGGGTGTGACGCCACAGCTGTAAACGCTTCAGCGCTTGGCATGCTTCGGAGCAGCCCTTGTCTGGGATGTTGTTATTATACGTAGCAGCATAAAATATAAACAGCCATCATGAGTACCTGCGCACGCCAGTTCTGAGCGGCTGCTCGACGGCGCTGCAAGGCAGTATAGCAGCTCACCAGAGGTCAGCATGCGCAGGTGTCCATGGTAGACGGCACTCTGCTCGATGCGCTGGAGGCCGTCGCGCGCCATGTGCGGCGCAGCGACAAGCCCTTCGGCGGCATTCAGCTCGTCCTGAGCGGCGCGCGCCCTGCATGCAGCAGCGCCTGCCCTCTGGGGATGGCAGCGGCCTGCACGGCTTGCAATGCAATGCATGGTCAGATTACTTCGTTTTCTGGCAGTATTGACGGGCCTGGATGCAGGCTCCACTATATCTCACTAAACCAGCAGGAAGAGATCATGGTACACAATTCCCCGTTTGGGCGCGCTCAATGTGGCCACGCTGCATGTGAGGAGCAGAGCTGCCTAGACTATGCCGCTCTGGATGAGCCGGCAGTCCCTCGCCGGCAGGCGACTTCCATCAGCTCCCGCCGGTCACCAAGCGCGACGATGCAGACGCGCGGCGGGTGTTCGCCTTTGAGGCCGCCTGCTGGCCCTCCTGCGTGGGCGCCTCCCTGCGCCTTGCGCGCGTCTACCGGCAGGCGCGCCCACTCATTCTCAGCCAGCCTGCCGCACTCTAGGTCGCGCCCATGCACAATATGTCAAGTGCGGCTGCTGCTATGCAGACTTCATGTCATGCTCTTCTGGTCGTTTCTAGTCGCCGGCCCAGCAGCGCCTTTGCATGGCAGCAGGCGTGGAGCAGGGGCGTGCCCTTTTGGGGCTACCCTGTCAGCTCCGCGCCGTCCAAACAGCCCAGGCAGCGTGCCTGATGACAGAGCTGAGGGAAGGGTGGGGTAGGGTGGGGCTATACCTGACAGCAGCGCCGAGCGGCAGGCGGACAGCGAATTCGTGGACCTGCTGGCGAGCATACGCGCCGGCGCGTGCACGCCGGCCGCGGCGACCGCGCTG
>JAABUV010004421.1_pt1 | contig 16860 bp, 10 predicted proteins | sample 5559971 | NCBI WGS metagenome assembly JAABUV01 (sample SAMN10711881, study PRJNA513362) | rock metagenome | isolation source: Antarctica rocks | place: Antarctica: Victoria Land, Knobhead nord | collected 2015-12-19
GGTTTATCCTCTTCGTTCCAGTCGACCCCTCGGGCGTGGCGTCGCCCATGCCTCCGCTGATACAGCCAGCGGCAACACAGACTCTCCTCGCACCGCCTGCCCACTCGCTGGCTGCGGCCGTCAGTCATCGGCTCAACATATCCCTACTTTAATGCCGAGGGCGCCCCGCCGTCCCAGAAATTACCCTTGACTTTGGCGAAGTTTTCCCTTGACTTTGTGAGGGAAATCCATCAGACCTGTGATAGCTTCCCCTCACGACATCTACGGCATGAGATGGGGCGCGGCGCCTACGCGACTACTCGACAAACCCCCAATGCCCCGCGCGGGCGCACAGGGCGCAGGTCGAGGACACACAGAATTTGCCCCACAGGACGGCGATGGTCCGCTCGACCGTCGCGACGCTCACATGCGCGGCATCCGCGATCGCCGCGTGCCTCATCCCCGCAGCCACGCCCCTGAGCACCACGCGCTCCAGGGGCGTGAGCACGAGCGCGGGATCGCGTGGCTGTAGACGGCGCTCGGGCGCCATGAACGCGTCCACCGTCGCCCCACTCACGATATAGAGGTCGGCGCCCCCGACCAGCGCGATGATGTGCCGCACCCGCTCCGCGTTCACCACGTCCCATTGGACGTAGCAGGCCAGCTTCAACGCGTTCAGCGTGCGTAGTTCCCCCGCTGTACGCGCCGGCCCGATCACGATCATCTTGCTCACCGGCGCGCAGGCGCGTAACTCGGTGACGAGCGCGACGAGCAGGGTATCCGCCATATCGGCGGCGACGAACATAACGGTAGGCTGAGGATCTGATCGCCGCTATCCTCGCCGGCTCTCCCGGCGCGGCCGACGAGCTGGCCCAGCGCCACTACCCGGCCGTCCTGGCCGACCTCGCCCGCCACCTCGGCGACCCCGAGGACGCACGCGACCTCACCCAGGATGCCTTCCTCGACGCCTTTCGCGCCCTGTCCGGCCTGCGCACGCCGCGCGCCTTCCCCGCCTGGCTGCGCCGCATCGCCCGTAACCACGCGCGCCAGCTGTTCCGGCGGCGCGCTCAAGCCCCACCGCAGGTGTCCCTGGAGGAGACGCCGGAACTGGCGAGCCCGCCGCCCACGGCGGAGCAACGGCGGGTGCGGCGCACGCTGGCCACCCTCTCGCCCGACGACCGCGCCATCCTCATCATGGATGGCGTGCTCAACATGCCGGGTGCGGAGATCGCGGCGTCCTGGGCCTCTCGCGCGCGGCGGCCTACGCGCGGGTCGAGCGGGCGCGGGCGCGCTTCCTGGCACGGTATGCTGAAGAGCAGGACGAGATATAAAAAAGAGGAGGACAGACGCTCGATGGATTCGACAGGGACACCACACGGGGACAAGCGCGCGACGGGATGGACGACCGACGACGTACCGCGCCTCATCCGCGACGCCTACCCGGACGGCCCGGACGCCGAGGAGCCGCCGGGTCAGGCCGAGCTGCGCGCCTGGGTCGCGCGCGAGATGCGCCGCCGGCTGCGCCTGGATCGCCTGTGGGTGCTGGCGGTGGCCCTCCCGCTCACGGGCCTCGTCCTACGCCGGTCCTTCCAGGCTGGGGGGCCGGTGGCGCCGGCCGTGGGTGGCGGCGTCGTCGGCGCGCTCACCGTCGTCGTGCTGCGCTACATGCTGCGCGCCAAGCCGTAGGGCGTCAGCACCCGTGGGCGCGCCCTGTTTTCGCGTCTGCTGGGAGCGCCGGCTCTCGCTGCGCTGACCGTCCAGCCAGCACGCCATCGCGGGCGCGCCTGTTGGTGGTCGTGAGCGCCGTGGCGGCGATCGTCTGCCGGCTAGAAGCCGGCGCTCCCAGTAGATACGTCGCGCGGGAGAGAGGCTTGGAGGCGGAGATTTCTGGCGATTGGCCGCATACGGCGTGTTGTGCTACTCTGCCTATAAGCATCCGGCGCGCGGCCGTCCATCTTGAAGTCGGGATTACCGGCAACCTAAGGGCATGGACGTGGACGTGGCGCCCATGCCGCTAGATCGCGCAGGGTATATCTATGCTCCATCCACCAGGGTTCCAGACCCGGCTACAACGACGCCTCTCCTGGCGGCGCTGTGCGACCCTTCTCTATGGCCGCGCCCTTGACCTGCCGCCGTCGCCCCTGACTATCGACCCGCGCGCCGGCCACTATCCGATCGCCGCCGCGCTACAGCCCTTCCGGCGCCGCGTGTACCGGCAGCGCGCGCTCGTGGCCGTCGCGCGGCTGCTCGCCCTAGCCGCGCTCGTCGCGGCCGCGACCTTGCTGCTGCGTATCGCGGGGTTCGCCCTGCCCCTGCCAGCCGCCCCGCTCGTGGCCGCGGGGATCGTGCTGCTGGCCGGTGTGGGGACCCTTCCCTGGCAGGCCCCGTCGACGCCGCAACTCGCCCACGACCTCGACCGGCGCCTGGGACTGCACGAGCAGATCGCCAGCGCGCTCGAGCTCGAGCGCGATGGTCGCGGGCGCGATATAAGCGACATGGGGACGCCCGCTATGACCGATCTGCGCGGGCGGGCGCTCGCCTCGGCGGCTGCGACCTTACACAATTATCACCCCGCGGGGCTGCTGCCGCGGCCGTCGTTGCGCCGTGAGCTATACGCCCTCGCCGGGCTGTCGCTGGTCGTCGCGGTCGCCGCCCTGGCCGCGCCACACATACCCGCGTCCCGCCCGAGCGGTATCGTCGCGGGCGCAAGCGCCGTGGGCCGGCGCGCCGAGGCGTCCCCACACGCGCTACACGCGGGCGCCGTGAGCGCGCCCATCAAAATTCTGTCGATCGGTTCTCCCAACAGCGCGACGGGACCGCGGCCGAGCGCCGCGCGCGGCGGCCGCGCCGTATCGATGACGCGGGGGAGTCAGCCCAATGGTCAGGGCGGCGCGCGGCTGGTCCATGGTAAGGGCTCGGCGCTGGGCGTCGGCCGTGGGACGGGCCAGGGCACGGCCGGCGCCGCGCCGGGAAACGGTAAGCAGGGCCAGGGGACGGGGACGCGGTCATCCAACTCGGGCACAGGGTTGAATTTGTCGGCCGCCAAGAACTCGACCGCGGGCGGCGTGGAAAGCCCGCAACAACGCGCGCTGAAAAACCTGCAGAACAGCATTCAATCGACGCAGGCGCAGACAAGCCGCAACGGGCAAAACGGCCAGAACGGTCAGGGCCAAAATAGTCAGAACGGTCAGAACGGTCAGAACAGCCAGCAAGGATCTAATGGTCAGCTATCCAACGGGCAAAATTCGAGTACTTCCAGCAACAAGGCCGGCGGGAACGGTAAGCAGGGCCAGGGGGCGGGCAAGTCCGGCAGCGGGAATACGAGCACGAAGAGCGGGGCCAACGGTCGCCGGTCCGGCGGGTCCGGCCGCGCCGGCGGCGGACGCGGCGCGAGCGGGCAACAGGGTCAGGGCAACGGCTTGTCGATCGATCCGACCACGCGCGACGGATCGTCCGGTCGTCCTGGAACTGGACAGGGTTCCGTTGGCGGTGAAGGCTTAAACAGGCGCTTCGGTCGTCCCGGCGCGGGGACGGGCGCCGATAGCGGCGCATCGACGACCCCGCAGGGCACGGCCAAAGGCGCGCACGCCGCGTTGAGCGCCGGCGGCGATGTCACCCTGAACGGCGCCCCCGATAAGGGCGGGCAGTTGACCTTCAGCGTGGGCCAACCCAGCCGCGCCACGGGGACTGGCGCGAGCGCGCCGTCCGGTGGCGCCTCCGGCGCCGCGGTCACCGTCCCCGGCTACGTCGCCCCCGACAGCAACGCGATCACCCCGAACGACCGCAGCGTCGTGCAGGGGTATTTCACGCCGAGTAGTCAGTAGATGGTCGATAGTCGATAGTCGATAGTCGATGGTGAAGCTAAAGAATAACCAGCAAGCAGTTCTTACTTAGCTGCTCGACAACTACGAACCACCATCGACCATCGACTATCGACCATCGACCATCGACCATCGACTATCGACTATCGACTATCGACTAGAAAGAAGGCTTGCACATGGCGGAACCCGCCCGTGAAGGGATGACGCCCGAGGTGTTCGGGCAGGTGGCGCGCGAGATCCAGGACGAGGTCGGCAAGGCCATCGTCGGGCAACACGACATCGTGCGCGGCGTGCTGATCTGCCTCATCGCCGGCGGCCATGTGCTGCTCGAAGGGGTGCCCGGCCTCGGCAAGACGTCGCTGGTGCGCGCCTTCGCCCGCGTGCTCGACCTCGAGTACAGCCGCATCCAGTTCACGCCCGACCTGATGCCAGCCGATGTGACCGGCACGACAATGCTGATGGAGGACGAGAACGGGCGGCGTACCCTCTCCTTCCAGGCCGGACCTGTCTTCGGCAACCTGATCCTGGCCGATGAGATCAACCGCGCCACGCCTAAGACGCAGTCGGCCCTACTCGAGGCGATGCAAGAGGGCACCGTGACCACCGCCGGCTCCTCGCGCGCGCTACCGCGCCCTTTCTACGTGCTGGCGACGCAGAACCCCGTGGAGATGGAGGGGACGTATCCGCTGCCCGAGGCGCAACTCGATCGCTTTTTCTATAAGCTGATCGTTTCCTACCCCGTGCGTGGCGAACTGGCCACGATCGTGCGCCAGACCGTCACAGGGACGGCCCAGGTAACGCGCGCCGTCGCCGACGGCGCGACGCTGCTGGACATGCAGGCGCTGGCGCTCGACGTGCCGATGAGCACCTTCGTGCTCGACTACGCCGTGCGCCTCGTCCTGGCTACCCAGCCCGAGGCCGCCGAGGCGTCGCCGCTGGTCAAGCGCTACGTGCGCCTGGGGGCGAGCCCGCGCGGCGCGCAGGCGCTCACGCTGGCCGGACGCATCCACGCGCTGCTCGAAGGGCGCTTCACGCTCTCCTTCGACGATCTGCGCGCGGTGGCCCGCGACGCGCTGCGCCACCGTGTGACGGTCAATTTCGAGGCCGAGACGCAGGGCGTCACGCCCGACCGCATCGTCGACGACGTGCTGGCGCATGTGCGGGAGACGCCGCGATGATCAAGCTGTCAGCGCTCAGCCGTCAGCTATCAGCTGTCGGGTCTCGCGTCGCATCCAATGTCCTTGGACTGACGGGGAACATAGAGGCGGATGACCCCAACAACCTGATCGACGGGACGTTCCTGCGCCAGGTCGAAGCGCTGCACTTTAGCGCTCCGCGCGCGGCCACGGCCGGCATGGCTGGTGAGCACGCCAGCCGGCGTAAGGCGCACTCGATCGAGTTCGCCGACCACCGTAGCTACGTGCCGGGCGACGACTTCCGCCTGATCGACTGGAACGTCTACGCGCGGCTCGGCGAACTCTGCCTCAAGCTGACCGAGGCGCGCGAGAATCTCTCCGTGCATCTGCTGATCGACTGTTCGGCCTCGATGGATTGGGGCCGGCCCAACAAGCTGCTCTACGCCAAGCGCGTCGCCGCCGCCCTCGGCGCCGTGGCGCTGGCCGGCTACGACACCGTCTACCTGGGCCTCGTCGGCGGCGACCCCCACCCCGTGCTGCCGCCCTTGCGCGGACGCAACGCCGTCGGCCCGCTGCTGGAGCGCCTGCGCGCGATCGAGCCGGGCGGCGGGACGGACCTGGCGCGATCAGCGGCCGCCTACTGTGAGCGGGTGGGCCGGCGCGGCGTGGCCGTGCTGCTGACCGACTTCATGACGCCGGCGGGGCACGGCGAGGCGCTGCACTACCTGGCGCGCGCGGGGCTGCACACGACCGTGCTGCATGTGCTGGATCGGCAAGAGGAGACACCGGCCCTGGAGGGGCTGCTCGAACTGCACGACTGCGAGACCGACGAGTTGGTCAAGGTCGGCGTCACGCCGGGTTTGCTGCGCCGCTACGCCGCCCACCTTGAGACCTGGAGCGGCGAACTGGACGAGCTGTGCCGCGCGCAACACGCCCACTACGTGCGCGTTTCCACGAGCGTGCCGCCGCGCGCGCTGGTGCTGCAGGCGCTGCGCCGGGAAGGCCTGCTACGATGAGCTTGCTCGCGCCGGCCGGCCTCGCCGCGCTCCTGCTGCTCCCGGTGGTGTTGCTGATCCACCTATGGCGGGTGCGCTACCGCCGCCATACGCTGCCCAGTACGCTGCTGTGGTCGCGCGTCCTCTCTGAATCGCCGTTGCGCCGGCCACGCCGCCTGCCCACGCGCTACATCCTGCTCCTGTTGGAGCTGGCGACGCTGCTCTGCGGGGGCCTCGCCCTGGCGCGGCCCGCGTTCGTGGCCGCCGGGACCACGCGCCACCTGCTCGTGGCCGTCGATACCTCGCTCCTGACGACCGCCGACGACACGCCGCCCAACCGCCTCGCGCGGGCCCGTGAACTGGTATCCCCGCTCATCGACGGCCTCGCCGCACGCGACAGCATGACACTCGTCGACGCCGGTACGACGCCGCGCGCGCTCATCACGTCGAGCGACCACGCCGCGCTGCGCCGCGCGCTCGACGCCCTCACGCCGGGGGACGGGCCATCGTCGCTGGACGAGGACGGGGCGCTGCTGGCGGGGCTCGCTATGGGCGGCGGCGCGCACACCACGGCCTACCTGTTCGCGCCGCTGGGGACCGGCGCCGCGACGCTCGACGCCTTACGCCGCGCCGTGCCGGGGCTGCGCGTGCGCACGGTCGGGACGACGAGCGACGACCGCGCCGTGGCCAGCCTGAGCGTGTCGTGCCCGGCGGGACAAACGCCTGGCGGCGCTGGCGGCGCCAACACGAGCGCGTGCGAGGCCTACGCGCGGCTGGTCAATACAGCTGCCGCCCCTATCACGACGCGCGTGACGGCCAGCGTCGACGACCAGAGCGTCACACGAACCATGACGCTGGCGGCGAACGCGTCGCAACCGATCAGCCTGCGCCTGCCGGCGGGCGCGCATAGTGTCGAACTCCGCCTCGACGGGCGCGACGCGCTGACGGCCGACGACACGGCCTGGGCGGTCGTCCCACAAGTGACGCGCCGCGCCGTCCTGCTGGTAACAAGCGACTCTGCGTCGCCGCTGGCGACGGCCCTGCGCGCCATACCCGGCGTGACCCTGGCGACGGATACACCCGACGACGCCTCGCTCTACACCGTGGCCCAGCGCGCCGACCTGACCGTGCTCGACGAGACCGGTCCCGACGTCCTGCCGCCCGGCAATCTGCTCTTCGTTAATCCGGCGGTGTCACCGCAGAGCGGGAACAACGCGCTCTTCGATGTGGCCGGCGACGGTACCATGATCGCGCCCGCCGTGACGGGGACGGACCGCGCGAGCGCGCTACTACACGCCGTCGACCTGAGTTCGCTCGTCGTCGCGGCGGCGACGCGCGTGGCGCTGCCCGCTTGGGCGCGCGTCGACATCGCGGGAGACACCGGCCCATTGCTGTTCAGCGGTGTGACCGGCGGACGGCGCGTCGCCGTGCTGACCTTCGATCCGCGACCGAACGCGACCGCCAACAGCAGCAACCTGGACACGCTGCTGGCCTTCCCCGCGCTGCTACAAAATCTGGCGCAAAGCCTGGCCCCCGCGCCGCCGACGAGCGCCACGGCCGGCGCGGTCACGGCGCTGCCCCTCACGCGGCAAAGCGCGGCGACGCTGGCTTTCGCTACTAACGCCGTGGGGGCGGGAACGACGTTGCCCTCGTCGGGCGACCTCGCCGCGCTGCCGGCGTCGCGGCCCGGCCTCTACACGGTCACCGGGACAGCCGGCGGCGCCAACGCTATCGCCGTCAACGTCGGCGCGTCCGGCGGCGCGACGGCCAACAGTGTCGTGGCCTCCGCCCCGGCCGCGCCCTTCCCGGGCATTCTCGTCGCGCCCTCCCCGTGGGAGGGCTGGGCCTTGTTCACGGTTTTGGCGCTGCTGTTTCTAGGCGGCGAATGGTGGTACTATGTACGGCATACGTAAGCTATCAGCCGTCAGCAATCAGCGGTCAGCTTTTGCCGCGGTACGCGATGCGCTACGACCAACAACCAACCGCGGTCAGCGGTGTGTGCCATGCGACGGCAGTCGCGGGCCTATGATGGCAGGTTGAGTGATGGTACATTTCACGACCCCCTGGGCGCTCGTCCTCCTCGTGTTACTGCCGGCGACGGCGCTGGCCGGGTACGCGCGGCTGCGGCGGCTGCCGGGGCGGCGCGCGCCGCTGGTCCTGACGCTGCGCCTACTGGTATTGGGGCTACTCGTCGCGGCGCTGGCCGGCCCCGCGTGGCGGACGACGGAGCGCCGGGTCGCGGTCATGTTCCTCGTCGACGCCTCGGGCAGCGTGGGGGCGGGCGGGCAACACACGGGTATGACGTGGGCCGAGCGGGCTACGCTGGCCGCGGGGACGCACGACCAGGCGGGGCTGGTCCTGTTTGGTGCGGCGCCGCGCCTGGCCGTCCCACTGGCGCATTATAAGACGCTGCCCGATCCCACCACGTCGGGCGCGGACGCGACCGACATCGGGGCGGCGGTACGCTTTGGATTGTCGATGCTGCCTCCCGGCGTCACCGGCCGGTTGGCGCTGCTCTCGGACGGGCGTGCCACGACAGGAGACGCCGGCGGCGCGCTGGCCCTGGCCCTGGCGCGCGGCGTGCCCATCGACACCGTGGCCATCACGCCGCCGGCGCGGCGCGACACCCTCGTGCGCGCGATCGACCTGCCGAGCGCGGCGCGCGTTGGCGAACGCGTGCCCGTGCGCATCACGCTGCACAGCACGTACGCCACCAACGCCACCCTCACGGTCTCCATCGACGGCGCCACGGACCAGCAGACCGTCGCGCTGCCGGCCGGCGACACTATCTTACACACGGAGCAACGCTTCGACACGCAGGGCGTGCACACCGTGCGCGTGCGCGTCGACGCGCCGGGCGACCAAGTGACCGCGAACAACGCGCTCGACGCCGCCACCGTCGTCGGGGCGCCCGGACGCGTGCTGCTGGTCGTCGACGATCCCGCGGCGGCGACGGGGCTGGCGTCGGCGCTGGCGCGCGCGCGTATGATCGTGCAGCCAAGCTTGCCAGGCACACTGCCTACCGTCGCCACAGCGTACCACTCCTACGACGAGGTCGTGCTCGACGACGTGCCGGCGACCGCGCTCACGCCCATGCAGCAGCGCGCGCTGCGCGACGCCACGCGCGAGGGGCTGGGCCTGCTGGCGATCGGAGGGTCTCACTCCTTCAGCGCGGGGGCCTACGCGCGCTCCGCGCTGGAAGACGCCCTACCCGTGCTCAGCATCTCCACGCCGCGCCGCGTCAGCGCGCCGCTGGCGCTCATGCTCGTGCTCGACAAAAGCGGCTCCATGGCCGACTCGGTGGCGGGCGTGGCCAAGGTCGACATGGTCAAGGTCGCGGCCGCCTCCGCGCTAGACAAGCTCAACGACGGCGACAGCGTGGGCGTCCTGGCCTTCGACGACACCAACCACTGGATCGTCTCTTTCCACACCCTACAGGGTCTCGACGACAAGGCGCGCATTCGCGCCCAGATCAACACCCTCTCGGCCGACGGCGATACCTACATCTACCCCGCGTTGAGCGCCGCCGAGAAGTCCGTGCTGACCGTCCCCACGGTCTACCGCCACATCGTGCTGCTGACCGACGGGCAGGGCGAACAGGACGCCCCGTTCGACACGTTGATCGGGCGCATGAGCCGCGAGCATATCACCCTCTCCACCATTGGCGTGGGGACCGACGTGCAGCAGGATGAGTTGAAGCGCTGGGCCAAAGAGGGTGGCGGCGCGTTCCACTACGTGTCCGACCCGCACGACATCCCGCGCATCGTCGTCAACGAAACACGCTACGGGACCACCGGGAACGCCCAGGTCAAAGGGCATGTGCGCCTGGGCGTCGCGGCGGCGTCACCGCTGTTGCGCGCCCTCTCGGGACAGTCGCTGCCGTCGATCAGCGCCTACGACACGACCTCCCCCAAGACCACGGCGCAGGTCAGCGTGCAGTCGGCCGCCGGAGACCCGGTGCTCTCCTCGTGGCAGTACGGCCTGGGCCGCGCCGTGGCCTGGACCTCGGACGCCGGAACGCAGTGGGCCACCGCGTGGAGCCCGGCGCGGCAGCAGCAGTTCTGGGTCGACGCGGCGCACTGGGCCATGCGTGGACCGGCGCCGGGGACGCAAACACCACAGCTATCGCTGCAAGATGGGGTGCTACAAGTATCGCAATCGCCGCGCACGTCCGCTGGCCTCTTTGACGACAACGCAAGCCCGCGCGTGCGCGTGGTCATGCCCGACGGAACGGCGCGCGTGGTGGCGCTGCCGCTGACCGCGCCAGGGAGCTACGCGGCCGTATTGCCAGCTACGCAGGCAGGCGTCTACACGGCGAGTCCGGCTGGCAGTGACCGCCAACCTGCCGCTTCGGGCAACATCGCCGCCGCCGTGGCCCCCTACCCCGCCGAATACGCCAGCCAGGGCGTCGACACGGCGTTCCTCACGCACCTGTCCGAGGCGTCGGCCGGCCGCGTCCTCACACGGCCGGCCGACGCCTTTGCCCACGACGGGCTGCCGGACACGGTGGACTGGGCGCCGCTGTGGCCGGCCCTACTGCTGCTGGCGCTGCTGCTCTTCCCGCTCGACGTGGCGCTGCGGCTGCTGCTGCCGCGTGACGCCATGTATGGGCGGAAGGCGTAAACCCGACTTACTCACCACGGAGACACAGAGGCACGGAGAATGAGAGAGACACTTTGTAACCTCCGTGTCTCCGTGTCTCCGTGGTGCAAATTGTAAAGAACATCTTTAGCGAAGGTATGATTATGTCAAATCCATCAGACCCCACTCCCGCTCCAGTGCATGGCCCGGCCACGCCAGGGCCGGCCGCGGCGCTGCTGCCGCTGGTCACGCTCGGCGTCGCCGCCTACGCCTACGTCAAGACCAGGGGCGCGGGCGTCACGCCGCGCCCGGTGCAGAGTACCGTCACCTTCAAGGACGTCGCCGGCGTCGACGACGCGCGCCAGGAACTGGCCGACGTAGTGGGCTTCCTCAAAGCGCCGAAGAACTATCGCCGGCTGGGCGCGCGCATCCCGCGTGGACTGCTGCTCGTCGGCGCGCCGGGCACGGGTAAGACGCTGCTGGCGCGTGCGGTCGCCGGCGAGGCCGGCGTACCGTTCTACAACATGTCCGGCGCCGGGTTTATGGAGAAATACGTCGGCGTCGGGGCGGCGCGCGTGCGCGCGCTGTTCGCCCAGGCGCGCAAGTCCGCCCCCTGTATCGTGTTTATCGACGAGATCGACGCCGTCGGCAGCGCGCGCTCGACCGCCCGCGACAGCGGCGAGCGCGACCAGACGCTCAACCAACTGCTGGTGGAGATGGACGGCTTCGCGCCGGCATCGGGCGTCGTCGTGCTGGCCGCCACCAACCGGGCGGACATCCTGGACGAGGCGCTCGTCCGCCCCGGCCGCTTCGACCGCCGCGTCACGCTCTCGCTGCCCGACCGCACCGCCCGCCGCGCTATCTTGGGCATCCACACGCGCGACGTGCCGCTCGACCGCGACGCCGACCTCGACCGCCTGGCCGCGCAGTCCGCCGGGATGACGCCGGCCGACCTCGCCAACGTGGTCAACGAGGCCGCGCTGCTGGCGGCGCGGCGCGCGGCCCGCCACGTCACGGGACGCGACCTCGACGCCGGGCTGCTGCGCGTCGCGGCGGGGGCGGAGCAGCACGCGCGCATCATCCCCGACGCGGTCAAGCGGGTCATCGCCATCCACGAAGTCGGCCACGCCGTCGTGATGATGTCGCTGCCGCACTGCGACCCCGTGCGGCAGGTCCAGGCGCTCCCGCGCGGCGACGCCCTGGGCGTCACGGTGACCGCGCCGGAGGACGACACGTACCTGATCTCCCTCGACGCGTTGCGCGACCGCATGGCCGGCCTGATGGGCGGCCGCGCCGCCGAACTGGAGTTTACCGGCCAGTTGACGACAGGGGCGCAGAAGGACATCTCCGAGGCGTACGCCATCGCGCGGCGCATGGTCACCGAGTTCGGCATGAGCGCGCTGGGGCCGCTCGCCGTCAGCCGCGACCACGGCATGGGTCTGGACCTAGCGGGGCAGATCGACGCTGAGGTACGCGTGCTCGTCGACGAGGCCGACCGCCGCGCTCGCGCCATCGTGCAGTCACGCCGCGCCGCCATCGCCGCCATCGCCGACCGATTGGTCGTCGTGGAGACCATGACCGGCGACGAGCTAGCGCCGTTTCTGCGAGAGTATCCCGCTCCCGCTCCCGACCAGGGCTAGTCTGCATTAGTCATGAACACCCGTGGCGCCACGGAGACACGGAGATTTTTAAGGGCGTGACGCCATCCCGCCTCGCGACATAGCAGGAACGTTTGCCCCTTTCTCTCTCCGTGTCTCCGTGTCTCCGTGGTGAATAAGCGTGGCTAGCACAACTCATGCCTTATCATGAATAGGTAATCGCCATATACGTGGTGAAAGGCATGTGCATGCAACAACAATCAATCCACCTCGTCGCCTCCGTCGCGCCAGGGCCATCAGAGCCAAACGGGCCGGCGGAGGTATCCTTCCAGATCGAAAACACCGGAGAGAGCAGCCGCCACTGCGTCGTGACGGTCGCCGGCCTGCCCGCGGCATGGTACGCCCTGGATCCCCATGACATCCTGCTCGCGCCCGGCGCGAGTTCGTCGCCGCGGCTGACCGTACGCCCGCCACAAACGGCGCTGGGCCGCTACTCGTTCACGGTGTCGGCGCGGACGGACGACGCCAACGTCGTCGAGGCGCTCAGTTTCACGCTCGTGATGAGCGCGGGCGGCGCGATGCGCGTCTACCCGGGGTTAGTAATGATGCAGGCCGGGACCGCCGTCACGGCGGAGACAACCGGGGCGGTTGTCGCGGCGCGGCCAAAGATCCCGCGGCTCCTGTTTCTGGCGGTGCCGCTCCTACTCCTGCTTTTGCTCCTGGGCGCCGCCCTCAGCAAACAGTCGCCACGCGCCACGCGCACGGCGGCGGCTCCCGTTCTCTCGCCCACAGCCACGCCGGCCCAGCGCGCCGGCGCCGGCCTTGCAACACCGACGGCAACGGATGCCGGGACGGGGGCTTTTGGCGACTCTAGCGGGACACCACCGCCAACCATTCCGGGCGAGGCGCAGACGGTCACCGCGGCCGAAATGGTCATCGCCAGCAAACCGCGCTCGTCGCCACCGGTACCGGTGGCGACGAGCGTGGCGCGCGCGGTGCAAGCGACGCGCCAGTCCGCGGAGATAACGCCCGCGGCTCACCCTGTACAAGCGGACGTCGGGCAACAACAATCCGCCCAAGCGGTGTCGAGACAACCGTCATCGACGCCCGTAGGCGCGGCGCGACCGGAGGTTACGCCGGTAGCGGTGGCAATGACGCGGCCGACGCCGGCAGCTGAGACACGCCCCATCGTTTCGTCCGCATCGACCGGCGGCGGCCGGATCGCGGCGACCGGCGTCCGCCACACTGCGGCGAGCAAGCCGATGTACAGCGTCGCCGGGGTCGTCCGTGCGCACGCCCCGCGTCAGACCTATAATACGCGCATCGTCAACATGCGACGGCAGGTCACAACCAGGCAGGTCACAACCAGGCAGGTCACGACAGGGCAAGTTCATCAGGTCGCCACGTATCGGCGCGTGGTCGCGCACGCGCCGGCCCAGTCGCGGCGACGCCAACCCGCGCGGTCGAGCTATCGGCGGGCACAAACAGGACAACCGCAAGCTCGGCACGCTATCATCGCGCGCCGCTCATCGCGACGGTATAGCGGCGCGGCGCGGCAGGGACAACACCGCGTGATACAACATAGCTCCATCGTGCAACGCCACCAACAACAGTCCGCGGCACGCCGCACCCAACAACGGACTGTGGCGCGACGTGCGCTGGTCACTAAGGTTGCCGCGGCACGCACGGGGAGCGCGTTGCGCGTAACGTGGCCGGCTCACGCCATCCTATACTTCGACCACCCGGACGCGCTACGCCTCGCCACCGCGCCGGGCGCGTCCATCGCCGTCACGCTACAGACGATCATCCGGACGCGCGGCGTCGGCGGACGGGAGCTCACGCTGCCGTATCACACCACCACCTATGCCACGGCTGACCGCTACGGCCGGGTAAGCATACCACTGCGCTACGCCTACGTCCCCGCCCAGCCCACGCCCGCCACGCTCATAGTAGTAGCTCACACGGCGTACGGCGTGTCGCGGCGCAGCGCGTCGATCACACTGACGCGCTGAGTTAAGAACGCGGGCGCCGCTGGCGGGACCAACTATGTTATCCTGCCAACGGCCCCCACGTTCTCTCATCCTCGCACAGCGGTTCCCGTCCCCTACGGGCAGATCGGATAGCCCTCGTGATAATCCTACGCGCGCTGGCATTCGTGCTCGGCGTCGCCCTCGTGTTCCGCACCCTGCTCTCAGCTATCTGTACCTTCGTATTGCCGCGCAGCGCCGACGACATATTGAGCAGGGCCGTCTTCCTGGTAGTCCGACGCATCTTCGACCTGCGCCTGCGCTGGGCGCGCTCCTACCAACAGCGCGACCGTGTCCTGGCGATCTACGCCCCGGTCGCGCTGCTCGTGCTGCCTGGCGTCTGGCTCATCCTCGTCCTCATCGGGTACACCGGCGTCTACTGGGCGCTCGGCGTCGACCAATGGCGCGCGGCCTTCCTCGTCAGCGGCTCCTCGCTGCTCACCCTGGGCTTCGCCACCGTCGGAGATCTGCTCACGACCGTGCTGACCTTCTCCGAAGCGACGATCGGGCTGGGCCTGGTCGCGCTGTTGATCGCCTACCTACCGACGATGTACGCGGCGTTCCAGCGGCGTGAAGAGGCCGTGACCCTACTGGAGGTGCGCGCGGGGTCGCCGCCCTCGGCCGTGACGATGATCACGCGCTACGCCGCGCTCAAGCGGCTCGATAAGCTGGGCGACCTCTGGGCCTCGTGGGAGATCTGGTTCGCCAGCATCGGGGAGAGCCATACCACCCTGCCCGCGCTGGTCTTCTTCCGCTCGCCGGACCCAGATCACTCGTGGGTCACCGCGGCCGGGACGGTGCTCGACACCGCTGCCTTCATCCTCGCGGCCGTGGACATCCCGCGCGACCCGCAGGCCGACCTGTGTCTGCGCGCGGGCTTTCTGACGCTGCGCCGCATCGCCGACTACTTCGGCATCGCGCACAACCCCACGCCCGCGCCGGGCGACCCCATCAGCATCACCAGGGACGAGTTCGACGCGGCCTACGACGCGCTCGCCGCCGTGGACGTGCCGCTCAAGCCCGACCGCGGCCGGGCCTGGCGCGACTTCGCGGGCTGGCGCGTCAACTACGACACCGCCCTGCTAACCCTGGCCCAGCTGACCGTCGCGCCCGCGGCCCCCTGGACCTCCGATCGCCCCCCGCGCCAGATCCCCGCCGCCCCGCCGCACAAGCGGGGCATCCTGCCGCGACGGGCATAGCAGTAACGTGCGAAAACGCCGTATGGCCGACGTCCATGACACGCTAAGAAGCATAGTGAAGCGCGCTATGAGCGAGCGCCTTGCACGTCAGCCAATCCTTACATACACTGTCGCGAACAGTCCTCTGATGATCGAGAGCGTGTCGGCGTCGCCACGAGCACGTATGCTTATAGCATAAATTGACCGTACATATGCTAGGAGCATCGTAATCGAGCACCAAAGCGCGCCTAAAGCACGTAAGATGGGGGTAGTTCTGATACTGCACCATGAAGGAGGAGCGTGCTGGTGTTCAGCCTCCTGCGCCAGCGCAACTTCGCCTTACTGTGGATCGGCGGCCTGACATCCGGCGTGGGCAGCGCCATGCTCTTCATCGCCCTGCCCTTCTACGTCTATGCGCGCACGCACTCCGCCCTGGCCACCGGGGCCATGTTCATCGCGGAGATGGCGCCGGCCGTCCTCCTCGGCTCGGTCGCGGGCGTGTTCGTCGACCGGTGGGACCGGCGGCGGACCATGATCGTCGCCGACCTGGCGCGGGCCGCCCTCCTGCTCCTGCTGCTCGCCGCCGACACGCGCGATCGGCTCTGGATCATCTACGCGGTGGCGTGCGCCGAGTCCGCCCTCTCCCAGTTCTTCACCCCCGCGGCGGGGGCCTTGCTCCCGCGCCTCGTCGAGGACCGCGCGTTAGTCGCGGCCAACTCCCTGGGCGCGCTCAGCGGCAACCTGACCCAACTCGTCGCGCCATCGCTCGGCGGCGCCGTGCTCGGACTCCTCGGTTTGCCCAGCGTCGTCCTCGCGGACAGCGCCTCGTATCTCGTGTCCGGCCTCTTGGTCGCACTCATCCGCCCGCCGCGCGACGCGACCACGCCGGCAGACCAGGGGTCCCATCCCGACGCGGCCGCGTCGTGGGCGAGGGCGTGGCGCGAGTGGCGCGACGGGCTTAGGGTAATCCGGCGCGACCGCGTCCTGGCCACGCTGTTCCTGGTGAAGGCCGCATCGACCTTGGCCCAGGGCATCTTCATCGTGCTCATTGTGCTCTTCGTGAAGGATGCGCTGCTGGAGGGCGCGGTTGTGCTGGGCTGGCTGTCGACGGCGCAAGGCGTGGGCGGGCTGGTCGGGGGACTCGTCGGCGGCCGGGTCGGACGATCCGTCGCCCCGAACCGGATCATCGGAGCCGCACTCCTGACCGTGGGCGCGATCTCGCTGGTCACCTTCAACGTCCCGGTCCTGCCTCTCACCCTCGCGGGCTTTATCCTAGGAGGGACGGCCATCGTGGTGATGGGGATCAACCAGCAGGCACTGCTACAGAGCAGGGTGGACGACCGCTACCGGGGCCGCGTCTTGGGGGCCATCGGCACGACGGGAGCCTTATTGACGCTGCTCGGGACAGGGGCGGCTAGCGTGTTGGGGGACCGCCTCGGCACCGTGGTCGGCCTCGATCTCGCGTACCCGCTCAGAGGGTGCGCGACGCTACGCGGCGACCGGCAGCGGCCGGATAAGCGGCGGCTGTTGGGCCTGGGGCAGGAG
>JAABUV010004323.1_pt1 | contig 16857 bp, 16 predicted proteins | sample 5559971 | NCBI WGS metagenome assembly JAABUV01 (sample SAMN10711881, study PRJNA513362) | rock metagenome | isolation source: Antarctica rocks | place: Antarctica: Victoria Land, Knobhead nord | collected 2015-12-19
GGCGTTGCTGCGCGAGCGCCAGCGCGAAGGCATCGTCCTGGCCAAGCAGCGCGGGGTGTATCGGGGGCGCAAGAAGGCGCTGTCCGCCGCGCAAGTGGCGGAGCTGCGCCGTCGTCTTGCCGCCGGCGAGAAGAAGGCGCAGGTCGCGCGCGCGTACGGCATCAGCCGAGAGACGCTGTATCAGTATCTGCGGGCGGCGGCGTAGCCGATGCCGCGCCGCTCAGCGTTGACCCCGCCCAACTGGCAGCATTCGTCGCCCGGCCGACCACGGCGGTGGAGATCGCGCGGCAGTACACCCTGGATGCGCGCGATCTGGCGCGCCTTCGCCGACGTCGTGGCGCGCATAATCGGCTCGGGTTCGCCGTGCAACGCTGCTACTTGCGCTATCCCGGTCAGGCGATGGCTCCCGAGACCGTCCCACCCGCCGCCGTCCTCGCCTTCGTGGCGCAGCAGGTAGGCGTGCCGTCCGCATCGTGGGGCGAGTACGCCCGGCGTGACGAGACCCGCCGCGAGCATGCGCGCGAATTGCAGGCCGCGTTCGCCTATCGCCCGTTCACGGTCACGGAATACCGCCGGTGCCGCAGCGTGCTCATGGCGCTGGCGCTACATGGGCGCAACAACGACAATGCTGGAGGTCCGTCGGGGAGAGCGGCGACGCCAGCGGGCACCCCGGCGCAACCGACCGCCGCCCGGACCGTTCGTTTAATGGCGACGCTCAATCGACCCGGCGCGGGGTCAGCGCCACCGGCACGGGAAGGAGCCCATCCATGCGTACCCGACGGCTCGCGACGATCCTCGCCCTGCTCGGCCTCCTGCTGGGCGGGGCCGCCGCCCAAGCCCCCCGCGCCCGCGCGGCGGAGGCGTGCTTCCCCGCGACCGGCTTCTGCGTGCGCGGCCGCTTCCTCGACTACTGGACCGCCAACGGCGGGCTGGCGCGCAACGGCTTCCCGCTCGGCGACGAGCGGCGCGAGCTGCTGGAGGACGGCAATACCTACACCGTCCAGTACTTCGAGCGCGTCCGGCTGGAGTACCATCCCGAGAACCCCGCGCCCTATGACGTCCTGCTCGGCCAGTTCGGGCGGCGCGTCGGGCACACAGACGTGCCCGAGCAACCCCGCGCGGGGCGGATGTACTTCCCGGAGACCAGTCAGAACGTCGCCCGCGATTTCTTCGCCTATTGGCAGGCCAATGGTGGGCTGATGCAATTCGGCTACCCGATCTCGGGGGAGGAGGTGGATCACCTGGAGGATGGCAGGTCGTACGCCGTCCAGTACTTCGAGCGGGCGCGCCTCGAGCGCCACCCCGAGAACGCCCCGCCCTACGACATCCTCCTCGGCCAGTTCGGGCGGCGCGTTCTGGCCGAGATCGATCTGCTGAGCGAGGTCGGCCCGGTTGACACCGTCCACTACACGCCCTTCGGGGTCCTCTATGTCACGAACACGGACGTCCGCAAGTTCGCGGGGACCCCGGAGGGGCCGGCACTGCGGGTGCCGGGCGCGCTGCAGCCGTTCGAGCGCGGTCGGATGCTCTACCTGGCCGGTCAGCCGGCCGGGGCCGTCGCCATCATCGCCGAATGCAGCCCGACGTACGCGCCGACCGGTACGCTGGTGTACATCGCCGAGGCCGACAGCGGGGATCCCACCCAGCCGACCGGCGGGGGGCCGGGGCCGGGGCTGTACGAGCCCCGGTCCGGCTTCGGCAAGGTCTGGCGCGAGCACGGACTCCAGTCCTGCCTGGGCTACGCGACGACCCCCGACGCGCAGCCCACGATCGTCACCATCCAACCGTTCCAGCGGGCGCGGCTGCTGACGACCCCCGACGTCGACACCGTCGATCTCCTCTTCGCCGACGTCAAGCATGGCTGGCGGGCCGACACCAAAGCCTCCGTCTACCGCTACCCGCGCCCCTGAGGCCACCGGCGGACGTGCGGCAGCGGGACGGCTCGGACGGGGCGCAACCAGGCGACGAGCCCCGCAGGGGCTGACCACGCCCGGTCGCTGCGGCGCTCTCGACCGGAGCCTGCCGCTCGGCAGCCGGGGTAGCGCGCAGTTCTGTCCCGGGCCGCGATTGCCCGCTACGCGACCGGGGTGTCGAGGGTTCTCCCAGCGGGGCGCGCCGCCGCCGCACCGCCCCGAGCGTGGCGCGATCGGGATAGGGGCCACCGACCCCGCAGGGCCGGTGGTCAGTGCCGGGTAGTGCTGGCCGCGCTCGGCTAGGGGGCACAGGTCTGCCGCCAGAAGCTATCTAGGGCCTGCCACAGGACCTGCACGAGCCAGCCGCGTGGCGCGGGATCGGCCCATTCCGCCCACGGCTGCTGGCGCGGACGCCCCGGCAGATCGCCGGCGTTCCGGGCATAGGTCGCGAGATCCAACCGATGGCCCGAACTCGCGGGCACGTTGGGATAGATGCTTGCGTCGTCGGCCGTCGCCTGGACCCAGTAGTCTTTGGTCACCATCGCCCGGGTGATCAGGCTGATTGCCTGGACCCGCAGCACCTGGCCGGTCGGATCGAACGTGCCGTCGGGGTAGCCGTGCGCGACACCGTAGAAGGCGAGCGTGCCGACGTTGCGCCAGAGGGCATCATCGACGCCGTTCCGGTCGGAGAAGGGCTTGCCGTGGTCCTCGTCGTCCCACTGCTGCCCGAGGTTCGGGCCAAGGTTCGGGCCACTACTGCGGTCGCCCGGATTGCCGCCGAAGGGCATGCTGCGGCAGCTGAAGGCGGCGATCTGCGCGCGCAGGATCGGGTCGTCCACGTCGGGGAACGTCGGCCCGTCCCCGGCCATCCGCCGGGCGGTGCAGTTTTGCCGGGTGCCCGCCAGCGTCGGTGCGCGGTTTGCGACGGGGGGATTCCGGGCGGCAGAGCGCCGTAACCGGCCGGGTGTCCGCTCGTTCACCATATGGCGACGGCGATCGCGCCGCGCGAGGAGGTTCTGATGCACCCCACACGACTCGCGCGCCTCCTGCTCCTGCTCGGCCTGCTGCTGGCGGGCACCGCCGCCCCGGTCGCCGGTGCCCGCGCCGCCGGGGCCGCCCCGGACGAGGCCTGTTTCCCCCAGACCGGCTTCTGCGTCCAAGGGCGCTTCCTCGCCTACTGGCAGGCGCAGGGGGGCTGGCGCTCAACGGCTACCCGCTGACCGCCGAGCGTCGGGAGCGGCTGGAGGACGGCAACACCTACACCGTGCAGTACTTCGAGCGCGTCCGCCTCGAATACCACCCGGAGAACGCCGCGCCGCAGTATCAGGTGCTGCTCGGCCAGTTCGGGCGGCGCGTCCACCCCGCCGACCCGCCCGCCACTCAGGATCGGGATCCCTACTCGGTGGTGCGCTACTTCCCCGAGACCGGGCACAACGTGTACGAGCGGATGAATGCAGGCGGCAGCCGGCCTGACATCTTCGATATCGGCTTCCTCGCCTATTGGGAGGCGAACGGCGGACTGGACCGGTTCGGCTACCCGATCAGCGAACTGCGCCGGGAGCAGCTGGAGGACGGCCGGGTGTACGGCGTGCAGTACTTCGAGCGGGCGCGCTTCGAGAGAATCGGGGACCAGATCACGCTCGGCCAGCTCGGGCGGCGCGTCCTCGCCGAGGTCGACGCCGGGCGCTGATCACGCGCTGCGGTCCGCACTACTCCACGTCAATGCCCACCAGGCCGGGTTGGACGAGAACTGGACGGCGGTCGCCGACCGCATCCGCGCGGCCGAGGACGACGTGATGTACTTCGGCTACTGGCAGGGGAACGTCCGGGGCGGGCGCAACACCGCCGTGCGCGCCTACGAGATCTTCATCCAGGATCGCAGCGCGACATGGTGCAACGATCCGGGGATCGCTGATCCGGCGTCGCGCCCGAACTACGCCTTCGACTACTACCGGAACGGCACCGCCTCGTGCGAGCCGCTGAATCACAACGGCGTCAACCGGCTTGGCGTCAACCGCTAGCTTGAGACGGGGGCGCCGAGGAACGCACGGGCCGGGGGCACGATGCCCCCGGCCCGGCGCTTGCATCCGGGGCGGTGCCCACCCTCTGCCACGCCCCATCTGGTACGTGGGCGATAGGCTGTTCTTTACCGGCGCAAGAAGCTCAGGTAGAAGCCGGTGGCCGCGCTGGTGAAGCCGTACTTGGCGTAGACCGGCAGCACCTCGCTGCTGTTGTCGGCGTTGGTGGTGAGCATCTGCCCGTCGCTGAATGCCTGGATCGTCACCGCCGCCCGCACTTCGTCGAGGGTCGTGGCGTAGCCGAGGCACGCGCGCATATCGCTATCCGGGGCTAGCGCGCCGGCACCTCGCGGCGCTCGTAGGTGGCTACCAGCGCCGAGCCGTTGGACACCCGATTGGCGAACACGGCGTACACGGAGCGCCCGTCGGGCGTCGAGAGCAGCAAGCCGCCATCGAAGCGCTGCACGGAGAGCTGATAGCCCGTCTCGTCGGCCGTCGTCGCGTACCCGAGCCGGTCGCGCACGTCGCTGTTCGGCTGTCCGTTCGGGACGATCAGCCCGGAGCCGAGGCGCCAGACCTTGCCGAAGCCCCGCTTGGGGTAGAACAGGCCGGCCTGGGGCGCCGGCCCGCCGCCACCCTCCTCGCCCTCCTGCCAAGTGTCGGGCCACTCGAGCTGCGGGACGTAGGACAGCAGGGATCCGGACTGCGCCCCGCCGGCGAGGATGTAGATCACCGGGGCGAAACCGCCCCAGTAGGTCGTCCTGGCCGCGCTCAGGTAGAACATGCGGCCCCGCTCGAACTCCTGGGTCGCGCCGACCATCGCCGCCGCCGCCTCGGCCGGCGCGCCGAGCCGATCGCGCACGCCCTGGTCGGCGAGGTACACCCGGCCGAAGGCGCCCGTCAGCAAGGTCGCCTCCCGCTCGATCCGCCGCCCGAACTGGCCGAGGAGGATGTCGTAGGGGGCCGGGTTCTCGGGGTGATACTCGAGGCGCGCCCGCTCGAAGTACTGCACCGTGTACTGGTTGCCGTCCTCCAGCCGCTCGCGGCGCTCCTCGGTGAGCGGGAAGCCGAACTGGGCGAGGCCGCCGTTGGCGGTCCAGTAGGCGCGGAAGCCGCCGCCGAGGTTGTGGCCGGTCTCGGGGAAGTAGGACGCGCCCGCGAGCGGGGTGGCGGGCGCGAGGGCCTGCCAGAACAGGTCGACGGCGCTGTTGGCACCGCCGAACTGCGCCCGCTCCACCCGCCGCCCGAAGAAGCCGAGCAGCACGTCGTACGGCGGCTGGTTCTCGGGGTGGTATTCCAAGCGCACGCGCTCGAAGTACTGGACGGTGTACTCGTTGCCATCCTCCAGCAACTCGCGCCGCTCCCCGGTGATCGGGAAGCCGTTGCGCGCGAGGCCGCCGTTGATCTGCCAGTAGTCGAGGAACCGGCCGCGGAGGCACTTGTTGGTCTCCGCGAAGCACACTTCCGCCGGGGCCGCCCCGGCGGCGCGCGGGCCGGGGGCCGGGGCGAGCAGGCCGCCCGCCAGCGCCAGCACCAGGGCCAGGGCGAGCGGTAACCGATGGGCACGCATGGAACCTCCTCTTTCGACCCTAACCCCCTCACGATCGAGGGCATCCGACGCCAGCCCCCCACGCCGCCCCGTTCCTACGAACATGGGCATGTTGGTAGGAATCAAACGGGCCGGGTGCGCGCTGGTTGTGGCGGCCGGTAGCGGGGCCGCCTGACCGGCGTTGCGGTTTCAGCAGGGTCCGAAAATAGGCGGGAGTACCGCTGTGCCGTGTGATCCTTGTGCACGGACCGGGGGAGAACGCGCCACCGGCGAGGTCGCCGGGATCGTACCCGCAGCCCTGGTGCTGTCGGTGCGGCCCTCGCACCACTGCGAGCGTGCGAGGGCCGCACCCTCCGGACGCAGGCGTCGACCCGACCCGACCGCTTCCCCGATACCGGGTGTCATCTGCGGTGTCATCCTGTCCCGCTACGCGATCGTCCCCGGACCGTCCGGGGAGGACGCCCACCGGCACCACCCGCGCGGGGGATACCACCGCGCCCCGCGCCCCGCTACGCTGGTCATGGAGACGCCCCTGGTTCGCTGTCGGCTCGGAGGTGCCGCGATGATCACTTTTCCCGCCCGCCCGGCCTCGCCCCGCTCGCCCGCCCCCGATTCGCTCGGCGATGATCCGGCGTTGACGCGCCGGTGGCTGATCGAGACGGCGCTGCTGTGGGCGCGCTGGGGCCAGATCCCGCTGATCGCCCTCCTGCCCGTCTTCCTCCGCGCCCACCCCTGGCCCCCGCCACTCCTCGGCGCCCTCGTCCTGGCGCTCGGCAATGCCGGCCTGACCCGCCTGTGGCGGCGGGGGCCGTCCGCCGCCCGCCTCACCGCCATCCGCCGGGGGGCGACCGCGCTGGAATGGGTCGGCCTGCTCGCGCTCGTCGGCCTCTGGCCCGCCGATCCCGCCAGCAAGATACCCGGCGTGCTGGTGATCCTCATCCTCGCTGGCGGGGCGCGCTGGGGTGTCGTCGGCGTCTGCGCCGCCGCGGCGGGCGTCGCCCTCGCCGTGGCGGCGCTGACGGGGTGGCAGGGTCTCGCCCTGGGGCTCCTCGCCCCGCGCGCGATGGTCGCCCACCTGGGCGGTTGGCTGGCGCTCCTCGCGCCGATCGTCGGCACCGTCGGCGCGCTGGCGTGGGCGGAAGGGGCGGCATGGCACCGGGAGGCGGCGCGGGACCGGCGCTGCGCCGCTACACCTGCGGGCTGTCGCCGCGCCAGTGGGAGGTGCTGCTGCTCCTGACGCGCCCCGCGCTGACCTACGAGGCGATCGCCGCCCGGTTGCACCTGGAGCCGGAGAGCGTGCGCGAGTACGTCAAGCGCATCGCCGCCAAGTGGGCGGTCTCCGGCGGCCGGGCCGCGGTGGTGGCCGAGGCCCGGGCGCGCGGCCTCCTCGATCCCCCAGACGACGACGCGTCGCCCGACGCGGCGTAGGCGCATGTCCGGCCTGTCCCCCGCGCAAACCCCGGTGCCGCATGGCACCGGGGTTCCTTTTGCCCCCCCGCGCGGGGCCAGCGCCGACCCCTTCGCGGGACTGCCCCCGGCCCCTGCGCCGCGCCTACGCTGGTGGTGTCGTTCGCCGAACCCGTGGAGGACCGAGGAGGTATGCCGATGGATCAGCAGCAACGCGACGCCCTGACCCAGCTCCTGACGAAAACCCTGGTCGATCTCGCCCTGATCGCCATCCCGATCGTCGGCACCTACGCCGCCAGGGCGCTCCACGCTTTCGCCGCCGAACGCCGCGTGGCCGGGTGGGTCGTGACGCACCGGCTCTTCGAGCACGTCGCGCGCCAGGCGGTCCTGGCGGTCGAGCAGACCCTGCAAGGGGCGTCCGGGAGCGAGAAGAAGGCGGCGGCCCTGACGCGGGCACTGGTCGAACTGCGGGGCCACGGTGTCCCGCTGACGGAGGCGATGCTGACCGCCCTGGACGACGCGATCGAGTCCGCGGTGTTGGGCAGCCTCAAGGTCATCGAGGCCGAGTTGCGGCGACCGGATGCCCCGGCGACCACCGTCGCGCCGCCGTCGGTGGGCGGCGCGCAGTCGCCCGCAACCAGCTAGCGGAAGGGGGACACCATGACGGCGCGGATCGCCCTGGCGGCGGGGCACCACAACAGCGACGGGGGCAACGCCGTGGAGTACGCGCAGACCGGCAGGCTGTGCCAGGCGGTGGCCGCGGCCTGCCGCGACCTCGGGCTGGACGTGCGGGTCTTCACGCCGGGCGACGGCCTGGGGACGCGGCCGGACGGCATCTGGGATCTGGCGCGCGCGATCGTCGCCGCCGCGCACGCCGGGTGGTCGCCCGACCTCCTCCTGGAGGCCCACACCGAGGGGGCCGGGTTGGCCGCGCGCGGCGTCTTCGCCATCTACCCCGACTGGGGCGACGACGTGGACGTGGACGTGCGCGACCGGCTGGGGCCGCGCGCCGCCCGCGCGATCGCCGCCGCCACCGGCCTGCCGGTTCGTGGTGTCGGGGTGATGAGCGAGCGGGCGACGGGGGTGGGCCTCTCCGGTTACCGCCTCGGCCTCTTCGGGCAGACGGCCGCGATCAAGGCGACCTGCACCCGGCTGATCATCGAGTACGGCAGCCACGATTCGCCGTCCGACCTGGCGCTCATCGACGCGCCCGGCTTCTACGCCAGGGCCGGACGGGCGACCGCACAAGCGTTCGCGGAGTTCCTGGGCGTGCCGCTACCCGGCACGCCCTGATCGTCGGCCATACCTCTCCACCTGCGCGACGCCCCCGGCCACTCGGCCGGGGGCGTCGCTGTCCCCTCTCCTAATCGCGGCCGTCCCCCGCGTGCCGGGCGCCACTTGTGCCCGCGCGCGGGGACGCCTTTGGCCCCGCAGCGGGACTGCCGTCGGCCCCGGCCCCTTCCCTACGCTGGTCGTGCAGCGAAAGGAGGGCGGCATGGGGCGATGAGGGGCGCGCAGGGCGGGCCGACGCAACGGATCGAGCGTGAGACGCATTGGCGGCGAGTGCCGCCTTCACCAGCGGAGGAATCAGATGAAGTACGGTGCTGTTTGCTCGCCAGGGACGGCCACCAATCCGTCCAATTACTATGTTCAGGCCGACCTCCTCTATCGGATGCACGCGACGACGGCGCGCGTCTCGATGTTCTTCGAGAGCCCGGAATCGCGTCGGTACGACAACCAGGGCCTCGATACGCTGCGGGGTGCCGGGCTCACCGAGATGATCATCCAGTCGTCGGAGACGGCGGACGCCGGTCTCGCCGATCGCGAGCTCTCTCTGTGTCAGGACTACATCGACGCCCACCCGGAGACGCTCTTCGTGTTCGAGCTGGGCAATGAGCCGAATCAGACCACAGATGATGCGGCCACGGCGCGGAGCAAGCGGCTGACGACGATCCGGGACGTGAAGCCCAAGTACGCCGTGCGGCCCGATGGCTCCCCGCGGAGCAACCTGCTGTGGGCGATCAACATGCCCAGCCAGAACGACGACGGGTCGTACTTCAACGCCTTCGTGAACGACTTCGCGAACGACGGGTTGGGCAATCTGCTGACCGGGCCGAACCAGCCGGACGTGGTGACGGTCCACTGCTACGGGTTCGCGACGCTCTGCCGCGGCGACAGCCAGGCCCCGTACAAGCTGATCGACTGGGTGCGGGGGTACACCGACAAGAATATCAAGGTCACCGAGTCCGGCATCTTCGACGGCATAACGGTGCTCCCGGACAGCGTGCGCGGCCCCCGGTACGTCGAGTTCGCCGAGAAAGTGAGCGCGAGCGGGGGTGGCAACCTGGATAGCGTCTGCTTCTACGGGACGCCCGAGGTGGAGTCCTGGTTCACTATCAGCGGCGGACTCGCCGACACGATCGGTTCGCGGGCGAGCGCGAACGACTGCGGGTAGATCGGACCGCTGGGGGATCGGGCAAGCGACGGGCCGGGGGCATGCCCCTGGCCCGTCCTCTGTGTGCGGCGATAGGGTGCCCCAGGGGGCTGGAGTGGTCAGCGGGTTGGCAGCGCGAACCGCTCGTAGCGGGCGATCGGTCGCCCATCCGGGCCGATCTCACGGTAGAGAGCGTAGGTCGCCTGTCCGTCGGGGGTGGTGAGCAGCACCCCGCGTGCGAAGATCTGCGCCGTGAGCGCATAGGCCATCTCATCCGGGGCTGTCGCGTAGCCGAGGCAGTCGCGCACCCGTGTGGGGGGGCCACCCGGCCCGTCGAGGTAGCTGACGGCGTCGCGCCAGATCAGCCCGAAGCCACGCTTCGGCTCGTACAGGCCAGTCTGAGGACCGGGGCCGCCGCCGATCGGCTGGCTTGGCCCCCACGGGTCGAGGAAGTAGGCCACGGACCGGCTGGACAGGAATATCCGCCCGGCCTGCGGGTCGCCGCAGAGGACGGCGATCAGGTCGCCGCCGCCCGCATGCTCCCCATACAGGAACATGCGGCCCCGCTCGAATTCCTGCGTCGCGCCCTGCACCTGGAACGCGGATACCGTCGGGGCACCGAGCAGCCCGCGCACGCGCTCATTCGCGCGATACAAGGCCCCGAAAGCGCCCGACAACTGGTCCGCCTCGGTCAGGAGGGCACGCCCGAACTGGCCCAGTTCGATGTCCCAGGCCGTGGGATTCCCCGGATGCCGCTCGAAGCGTGCCCGCTCGAAGTACTGCACCTGGTAGGTGTTGCCGTCCTCCAGTCCCTGCGCGAAGACCTCGGTCAGCGGGTAGCCGAATTGGGCGAGGCCGCCGTTGGCCGCCCAGTACGCGAAGAAGTCGGGCGGGACGTTGTGGCCGGTCGCGGCGAAGTAGGGCTGCCCCCCGGTCGGCTGGGCGGGCGCGCGAGCGCCCTGGTCGTCGGGCGTGCCGGGGCCGAGCCGCTCTCCCAGCACGCGCCGCCCGAACTGGCCGAGGAGGACGTCGTACGGCGGCGCGTTCTCCGGGTGGTATTCGAGGCGGACGCGCTCGAAGTACTGCACGGTGTAGGTATTGCCGTCCTCCAGGATCTCTTGCCGCTCGTCGCCAAGCGGGAAGCCGTTGATCGCCAGACCGCCATGCTGCTGCCAGTAGTCGAGGAAGCGGCCTCGCACGCAGAAGCCGGTCTCCTGGAAGCACGCCTCGCCCGCAGCGCCGCCGTCGGCGCGCACACGGGGGGGCGTAACCGTGAGCAGCCCGCCCAGCAGGAGGGTGAGCAGGGCGAGGATGGTCGCGAGTCGTGGGACACGCATCGGTCGGGCTCCGCCCTGGATCGCGTCGTCGGCCCGCGCCGGACCGCTGTGGGTTGCCATCAGGTTGAACGGTCGCTGGTCGCGCGGGTTCTGCCGGTGGGCCGACGACGACACCGGCGGCTCTCTTGCCCACCCGCCAGAAGCTGTTCCTGCCTCCAGCAAGTGTAGCAATACAGTGTCTCTCATTGCGAGAGCGTAGCGCGAGCGTGCCGGGGTCGCCATCGTCCATCTGGATGAGCGCCGGATGACCCCCACGGGCGGGGCGCAGAGCGTGCCCGTGTGCGGGGGTGGCTTTGCCCCCGCACCGGGACTGCCGCCGACCCCGCCGCTCGCCCTACGCTGGTTGCGAAGTCAGGAGGGCGGCATGGGACGAGCGGGGCGCGCAGGGCGCGCCAGTCGGCAGGGTATGAGACGCCGAGCGCCCGAATTCGGGCGCACAGTATTCGTCGCCGATCGGGCGACTATTGGAAGGAGCATGCGATGGGCTACCTCGGTAGCATGAGCGGCGTGCAGAACGATATCGTCGCGGCCTTCGGGTACACCTATGAGGTGTACCGCGACGGGAGCGGCGCGATCATCGTCAATCGGCGCCAAGTTAATACCCAGGCGGTGAGCAACGCGTTCAACCTCGGCGGCACCACGGGGGATCGCCCGGCGATCGGCGTCCTCCGCAACAACGACGGTACCGCGCGCCTCCTGGCCGTGTTCGTGCGCGCGACCGACGGCAGCATCGCCTACCAGGTCTCGCCCAGCGGGTCCTCGTTCGGCAGCTACGATGCCAATGGCACGTTCGTGGCGGGCCGCTGGGGCTCGCTCGGAGGGGTCACCTACAGGTAACCCCTCCGCCTACGGCGGGCGCGGCTTCGTCGGGGTGGCGGTCCAGGGCAACGCCGGCGCGCAGGGGAGCCGCTACTGGAACTACACCGGGGACGGCCGCACTTTCCTCGGTTACACCCAGGACCGGCCGGGCGTCGAGATCGGCACGAATCTGAACGGCGACAGCGGCGATATCGGGACGATCAACGGCTACCTCAAGGCCGATGTCTCGCGGGTGCGCATGTTCTTTAACAATGACCAGGGCATCCGCAACGGCGCCCGGAGCGGGCAGGGCACGTCGAGCGGCCCCCAGCTCAACGCGGGCGTGCTCGACAACCTCATCGCGAACGGTGCCCAGACCATCATCATCACCGGCAACGACGCCGGCCTCGACTGGGGCGCGGTGAGCTACCATCTGACCGTCGCCCTCCCCGGCTCGACGCAGAATCTGTTGCAATACGCGCAGGCGCATGGCAACACCATGTTCTACTATGAGATGGGGAACGAGCCGGACCGCAACTACTACTACTGGCAGGCACAGGGTCTCGGCAACCTCACGCCGTTCGACGCCAACAACATGCGCTACAAGGCGCTCGACAGCCTGAACCAGTACAACCGGACGGCGGGGTATCGGGACACCCATTCGAACCTCCGGTTGATGATCAGCATGCCGACCCACAACCCCGACCGGACCTACGCGGACGCCTTCGCCGGACGCTCAGGGGGCACCACCTACCGCAGCCTTAACACCTGGGACGACACCTACAACGAGGGCGGGAGCAGCGACGGCAACGTGTACATCGGCAAGGCGTTCGACGCGATGGCCGTGCATACCTATGTCTTCGATTGCTTCGATCAGGCGAACACCAGTACGGGTGGGGAGGCACCGAACGAGAAGTGGCAGGACGTCATCGCCTACTACGCGCAGCGCGGCAGCGCGATCATCTACATCACCGAGGCGGGCGTTAACGATGCCAGCTACGATACGAATAAGTGGGTGAACTACCTGGCCGCGCGGTACGTCCAGGCGACATTCGGCTTCGACGCGGTCAATTCGCCGTACGCCATCAACGGCTCCGGGGGGCAGGCGAATGGCCGAGTCAAGGGGGTCATGTACTTCCAGACGAATTATAACGATGCGTACACCTTCGGCCACCTGGCCCAGCCGTCCGGGAATCCCTACTACAATATCGATGAGGGTGCGGCGAATCGCTACGGGGGCCACCAGAAGATCGGCAACCGCGATACCGCCAACTCCGGCTGCGGCCGTTAGCGCCGCTCGCGGAGCGTGAGAACTGTGGACCCCGCCGGGCAGAGTTGCCCGGCGGGGTCCGGTGGGATTGGTGCGCTGTTAGGCGACCCGCAGGCTACCGGGGCTGTACCTCGTAGCGCGCATAGGTGGCGTCCGGTGCCGAGCCGTTGGAGGCCCGGCCGACGGACACGATAGAGACGAACCGCCCGTCGGGGGTCGAGAGCATGAACCCGCCCTGGAAGCGCTGCACCAGGATCTGGGAGCCCGTCTCGTCGGCCGTCGTCGCGTACCCCAGCTGGTCGCGCACGTCGCTGTTCGGCTGCGGGTTCGGGAAGAGCAGACCAGAGCCGAGGCGCCAGACCTTGCCGAAGCCCCGTGTGGGGAGGAACAGCCCGCCCTGGGGTGCCGATCCGCCGGTCTCCTCGCCCTCCCGCCAGGTGTCGGGCCACTCGAGATTCGCGCCGTAGGGCAGGAGCGACCCCGCCTGCACCCCGCCCGCGAAGATATAGATCGCCGGGGCCTCGCCGCCCCAGTAGCGCGCCGTGACCCCGCTGAGGTAGAACATGCGCCCGCGCTCGAATTCGCGGGTCGCCCCGGCCATCGGCACCGCCACGTCGGCGGGCGCGCCGAGGCGGTCGCGCACGCCCTGGTCGGCGAAGTACACCTGACCGAAGGCACCGGTCAGCACCGTCGCCTCCCGCTCGATCCGCCGCCCGAACTGGCCGAGCAGCACCGCATAGGGCGTGCTCGCATTCTCGGGGTGGTACTCGAGGCGCACCCGCTCGAAGTACTGCACCGTGTATTCATTGTTGTCCTCCAGCCGCTCCCGCCGCTCCTCGGTGAGGGGGAAGCCGAACTGGGCGAGCCCGCCGTTGGCCTGCCAGTAGTCGCGGAAGGCACCGCCGAGGTTGTGGCCGGTCGGCGCGAAGTAGGACGCGCCCGCCAGCGGTGCCGCCGGGGCGAGGGCCTGCTGGAAGGATCCAACCGCGCCGACGGTCCCGCCGAACTGCGCCCGCTCCACGCGCCGCCCGAAGAACCCCAGCAGCACGTCATATGGCGGGGCGTTCTCCGGGTGCAGCTCCAGCCTGACGCGCTCGAAATACTGGACGGTGTACTCGTTGCCATCCTCCAGGACCTCCCGTCGCTCCCCGGTGATGGGGAAGCCGTTGCGGGCGAGGCCGCCGTGCTGCTGCCAGTAGTCCAGGAAGCGCCCCTGGATACACTGGTTGGTCTCGGCGAAGCACGCCCCCCCCTGGGCGGCGGCGGGGCGGGATGCGACCACCAACAGTCCGCCCAGCAGCAGGCCGAGCAGGGCGAGGATGGTGAGCGGGCGTGGGATACGCATACGTCGAACTCCTCCCTCGATCGCGTCGCCGACCTCATCGGCTCGGCACGAGTTACCATAAGTCAAACGGGCAGGCGCTGTACCGGTTGCGTCGGTGCACGGCCATCGATATTGGCGGCTCTCGCGCCTGGCCGTCGGCAGCTCCCTCCCTCCCTTCGTCCGTCGCCAGGAGGCGGGCGGTCCCTGCCACAGCGTAGCGCTGGGGCGCAGGGACGCCATCACCCACCTGCATGATAGCCGGATGACCCACACGGGGTCATCCGGCGTTGCGACGGGATGATCCCTCGTCAGGTTCCCCCGGCCGAGCCACAGGTGGCCCCGGCGGCGGTAGCTCGCCCTGCCGCCGGGCGGCTTGCAGGATCGCCGGGCGGCTGGTGTCGGCCGCGCCGAGCTTGCGGGCGAGATGCACCGCGTGCGTCTTGACGGTATTGCGGCTGATGCCCAACTCGCGGGCGATCTCCTTCAGGGCCAGCTCCCCGTCCGTCTCCCGCGCCAGCAGGCCCAGCACCTGCCGCTCCCGCGGGCTGAGCGACGGTCGGATCGGCGTTGGCACGACGGGCGTGGTGTCGGGCGGCGGGGGCACCGGGTCCGCGCCCCGCGTCGGCCACCGGGCGGCGAACCCCAGGAAGGCACCGAGGCTGAGGGCCACCGCCACGACGAGCGCACCCCACCCGAGCCCGGCGCGTCCCGCCGCCGTACCGTCGCGGACCCCCAGCGGCCCCGCCTGGGCGATCATGAGGGCCAGGATCGCCAGCCCGGCCAGCGCCGTGCCCCCGAGCAGGCCCCGTAGCCCGTGGCGCCCGGCGGTGAGGGCGAGCGCGAGCAGCAGCAGGGCCGGCACCGGGACGGCCGGGAAGGGCGCGCACAGGGCGATCACGCCGAGGGCACCTGACCATGCGATCGCGGTGGCGAGCGCGCGCACCGCGCGCAGCCGCCGTGGGCCCGGGGTGCAACGTAGGAGCGTCCCCGGCCAGGAGACACCGGGCACGAGGGGGAGGAGGAGCAGGCAGAGCGGCACGTTGGGCGTGCGGGCGACGGCCAGCCACCGCTCCAGCTGCCAGGCACGCATGAGGTCGGCCCCCGGCGGGGCGGGGGTCGGGGGTTCCTGACATGCGGCACTCACGGCGTCCCCCTGCCGGCGGACGCTGGCAAGGCTCCGATGAACGCCGGCAACTCGGGCTATCTCGGCGGGGGCGCTGTTGGCCGACCCGCCGAGACCCCATGAGCTTTGCGTCCGCCGCTCGCGCGGCGTTTGCCCTGATCAGCGTTGTCACCATGATTAACGTCGGACGTGGCGGCGAGTACCGTCCCCGGATGACGGTTTTTCGGCGCACGCGCCGCCCGCTCGCGCCGACGGGCTACCCCCACGGCGCCAGGAAACGCGGGCAGGGGCCGCCATCCCCGCGCCGCAGGCCCGGATCAGGGTCGGCAGCGGCGACTCGTCGGGGGTCGTGGCGTGGCCGAGGCGGTCGCGCGGGGCCTCGTCCTCGCGCCACACGCCGCGCGAATCCGTCGTACGCCCGATGTCCCGCGCCGCGCCGTACCCTACACTGGGGGTGACGGCCGCGCGTTGGCGATCGTGTCGTCGCCCACCCCCAGCTATCCCCCATCCCCCGCCCCATCCTCCCGCGCCCGGCGTCCCCCAATGCCGGGCGCGGCCCCCCTACACTTGGGTTCTCGGCGTGCCACTCGCAGCGCGCGCTCGAAGTGCTGCACCGTGTAGGTGTTGCCGTCCGCTCGCTGCTCCGCGCGCTGGACGCCGAACGCGGCGAAGCCGCCATCGGCTGCTGCCCTCCCGCCGAACCCCCTGGCCCTTGCGGGCCACGGAGATCACGAACCGGCACCACGTCCTTAAGGTACGTACACCGGTATGGCGAAGGGACGCCGTTGACGTTGTGCCGCAGCGGCAGCGGGGCTGCGGCAGCTTCACGCAAGCAGCCCCCGGGAGCGGCGCGTGCCTTGGCCCTGCAGTGCCGTTCCAAGGGGGAATCCCCTTAGAATCCCCCGCGACCGCGCTGCCAGCGTGGGGGTGGCAGGGGTGCACGCCGCCGCGCGCTCGCTGGGCCGCCGCGCCGCAACAGCGTCGCGCGGCCGACGCCGGGTACGCCGCGGCTCCGGGGCAGCCCGACCTGTGGGGAGGCCGACCGTCGGCGCTGCGGCGCGACGCACGGCCCGCGCGCCTGCGGCGGCCCTGGCGGGCGGCCAGGTCGTCGGCTGCGGGCGTCGTCCGCGGCGCTCCCGACCGCGCGCCGCGGCGGTGCGGCCTGCGGGCCGCGCGCGGGTCGTGTCTTCCCGCTCTCTCCCCGGCGGCGGGCGAAGCGACGGTGGCTCCAGACGGTAGGGCGCGCGGGGAGGAGGCCTGAGCGCCCGCGCGGGGTCGGCGGAGCGGCCTGCGGGCCGCGATTGTGAGCGGGCTCGCCCGGGTCCACCACCGGTAGGGGCGCATTCCTGCGGTCTTCAGGCGTCCCGCTTGCCCGACCGCTGGAGCGCGGCCACGATCGCGCGCGGGGATCAGGCGAACATGTAGCGCGCTAGCAGCACCTCCTCGAGCGCCAGATCGCCGGGGGACGGCAGTGCTTCCCGCAATTCCTGCAGCGTGGGAGGGCCCTTCTTTGCCTTCTTGGGCGTGGCCTTGCTCGCTTCCTCCGGCGAGCTGCTTCCCTGAGAGTTTGTGAATCAATCGCCTTCGGGGGGAAAGGCCGTGAGGTGGCCCGTCTGGGGGGGTGCCCTGCGCCCCCGGTCGTCCGGGTTCCCACGGGCGTGAGCCGCAGGGGCCGGTGAGCGGG
>JAABUV010004423.1_pt1 | contig 16857 bp, 19 predicted proteins | sample 5559971 | NCBI WGS metagenome assembly JAABUV01 (sample SAMN10711881, study PRJNA513362) | rock metagenome | isolation source: Antarctica rocks | place: Antarctica: Victoria Land, Knobhead nord | collected 2015-12-19
ACGGCGTCGCCGCCGATGGGTATCTCTCGCAGAGGGGCGCCGGTGCGCGCGTCGAGCATGGCCACCCGCCCACCGACGATGAAAACCCGCGCGGTCTGCCCATCGACGGCGACCGCGTTGGGCGACCATGGGGCCGCGACCCGTCTCAGCACACGCCTGCTCCGCATATCCAGCACGTTAATGCTGTCGGTATTGGCGTCGATGACGAATACCCGCCCGCTCCGCCCATCGATCGCCACGGCGTTTGGGGACGGCAAGCCGCTCGTCGGCTTCAGCCCCCAGGGCCACTCGATGGTTTGCACGACACGTCGCCCGACGGTATCGAGCACGCTCACCCGTTCGTTCGCCGTGGCTTGGCTGAGGACGAAGGCCCGGCCGGTCGCCGCGTCGATAGCCACCGCCATCGGCGAGGACCCGACGGCGATGCGCCGTCGGCGGCGGGCGCCATCAGCGTCCAGAGTACGACCCCGACGGCGAGCGCCGCCAGGAGGAGCGCGCTTAGGCGAACACGCGCCCCGATTGCCCCAACCCTGCGTTCCATGATCGTTTCTCGCGCTACCAACGGTCTCTCCTACGTCCTTCAACAAATTAGAGCAGGGCGTGTCCCAGAGTTTCCAAGGGGAGGTCTATTAATGCTAGTCTATTGCTTGCACCATCACTCGTTTGTTAAGCGGAGCGGTGACATTATATCTCCGTATGGTGTGCAACAACCGCGCGACAGCCTCCGCCGTCGGTTCATCGAGAGCCATGCCTGTGCCGTCGCGTAGGCGAGCCACCACGTAAACATAGGGGCTAGGAGCCGCAATGATCCTAGTAGGGTCATGATGCTTGGCACTCTCTACAGCGGAAACACGCCCGTGTTCTATCTCCGTGAGGATAATGTCAAGTGGCTGACCGACATACGACATTGTCGGATAGACAGTCATGGCGTTTCGGTATCGACGACGGAGCGTGATGAGGCGTGTCCAGAAACCGTGAACAGGACGCCGATGCCCTCGTCCCCACAGATATCCAGTCACGAGGGTAACGGGTATAAGGAGCCATTTACATGTCTTATACATCACCAAGTCCCTCTGCATAGACACACTGGCGCTACGTGTGATCGTCGTGATCCGACCCCTACCATCATGGAGCGCGGTACTTACATGAATCTCCACTTTATCTTTATTCGGTTTTGATGTTGTGTATGCAATGCATTATACCGACGGACGGCGCGCATTATCCCTTGCAGGGTGGGTAGCGTAGCGGGGTCAAGCGCTATGCCAGCAAGGTGATGGCGCAAATCCACGAACACGTAGAGGCTATGCGCCTTCGTGGTAGCGTCAACTATGTTGGTAATGTCGACGCCGATCACATGTCCGCGCGCGATCTCGCCCTGGATGAGGGCGGGCGGCTCATGCACAAACGTATGTGATGCGGGAACGGTGATAGTATATTCATGCAGTGGTGGTAGTCGTAAGGCTCTTAGAAAGGGTGAAAAAGGGCGGCCATATACGGCCAGTGTTCTCCATGAGAGGTGAGGGCGATCTGACGTATCGTTCTTGTATGTCAATGGCCCACTCACAAGGCTTGTGGAATAACTCCTGGCGAAACGGTTGCACCAGGAATCGACGTAGTACGTGGACGACTCGGAGACACTTGATCCGATGGTATTCAGGTATGCCTGCCCTGCATCAGTATATGGTCGGGCGGTGCAACTCAAGCCTGGTATAGAAGGCGACACCGTGGCTGTTTGCGCTGGCCGCACCTGTGCGCGCCTGCTCTCCAGGAACCCGTCCTGCTCTGCGGAGTTCGCCGTGCCCGCGAGGTAGGGCTTGTGAGCGGCTTGCGCCGCCGCTAAAGGAACTCGGTGGACGTAGAATACCGTTCCCGGTGCGCAAGGCAGACCGTTGATAGTGCAGTTGGACTGTGCAGTCTGGTCATCCGCGACCCATACGCTATCGGCAGGGCCGGAAGATTGCGCCTGCGCGAAACGCGGCACGGCGCCCATTGTAGCGAGTACTGGCACAAGCAACAGGGCTGAACGTAAGATTGATCGTTGACGCTTCATTGATAAATCCTCCCTACTCTGTTTGAAGGCTCGAATCCAACGTGACCGGAGCGAGAACGCGTGGCGAACGGTTATAAGGATGGAGCCCGTATCCTTCCACGGACGCCCCTATCCTTCTGACCGCGGCGCTGCGCCTCCCCGGCAACGTCCTCTCCGACGCGCCCGACGCGCCCGACGCGCGCTGGGCGCGCCTGGTCTGGACCTGTCGCGCTGTCGCGGAGGGGGACGGCGGCCAAGGGGACGACGGCCAGACTGCGCGCGTCGCCGCGGCGGTCGAGGTCTTCATGGTGGCCCTGGACGTGCTCGACGACGCGGAAGATGGCGAGGTGACCGCGTTGCAGGCGGAGTTGGGCGGCATGTGCGCCCTCAACGTTTCCACGGGGTTGCTCTTCATCGCGCAGCAGGGCCTCCTCGCCGCCGGCGGCGAGGCCCTGGCGCGCATCCTCTTTGACGCCGGTCTGCGCGCGTGCGGCGGCCAACACGCGGATTTGACCGCCGCGCGGGGGCGGCCCATCGAGTTGGACGAGGCTCTCACGGTGACCGCGGGCAAGTCGGCCTCGCTCGTGGCAGCAATCTGCCAGCTTGGCTCTGCCTGCGGTGGGGCGGATGCGCAAACGCAAGACCTCTACGCGCGCTTCGGCTGCAACCTGGGTATGGTCGCGCAGCTGGTCAACGATTTGAAAGCCCTCCAACCCGAGGCGACAGGCAAGACGGACATCGTGCTCGGTCGGCCAACCCTGCCCCTCGCGCACGCCGCCCAGCTCGCGTCCCTCGCGGGCGAAGCCAGCGCGGAGGCGTCTATCCGCACGACCGTCTGGACGGACGGCTCCGCCCATCTCACCTGGGCCGTCGCCGAGACCTACCGGGGCCATGCCCTCGCTCTCATCCCACACATGACGGCCGCCCGCGCCGGCGGCGCGGCGCTGGCGGCGCTGTTACCATGTCTGTGATGAGCGCGGGCCGCGCGGAGGCGGAGGAGGACACGATGGCGACGGTACAGACGGGCTATTCGGCGCGACGATGGGTCGTGGCCGGGGGGATCTGGTCGCTACGCGCGCCCACCGCGTGGGTGTGGCTGCTGGGCTTGGCCTACGGGCTGATCCTGGCGCTCAACGTCGCGACATCCCTGACGCCCCCGCGCCTCTCACTCGCGCTCTCCGTCCCGACGACGGGCCGGGCGCGCATGGCGTGGGTGCTGCCGGGCGGCGCCCTATGGGACCAGGGCGTGCGGGCCGGCGATGCGGTGCTCGCCCTCGACGGTCGACCGCCAGCGCGTGCGGACACGGGGCTGTGGAGCGGCCGTCGCCTGCGGGTGCGCACGGGACCGCGCACGACAGTCGAGGTCGACGCCGCGCGGCTTCCCGACGCGCGCGTCACCTGGCCCCTGCTGCTGCTCAGCCCCTGGTTCCTGCTCCTGGCCACGCTGATCGTGCTGCGCGCGCCGTGCCGCGCCGTGGGCCGCGCCGCGTATTTACTCTTCGCCAGCGCCGCGTATGCGCTGGCCCTGGCGCCGGGAGCCGACGCCGACGACGTGACGGCGGCCGTGGCCGAGTGGGTCATGCTCGCCCTCTTCGCCGGTGGCTTCGTCGGCTTCTTCCTGACCTACCCCACGCCGCGCGGGACGCCCCGCCCGCGCGCCTGGCTGCTGGCCCCTCCGTTTGCTGGCGTGCTGCTTGGCCTCGCCGCGCTGGGCTGGCCGGCGTTGTATACCCCGGCGTACCTCGCGCGGATGGCCGCACTACTGGGGTATCTGCTTCTGGGCATCGGCCTGCTGATCCGGTCCTTCGCCACGGCCCGGGGCCGCGCGGAGCGCCGTGGCCTGGCGATCATCGGTGCGGGGAGCGCTGCCGCTGTCCTGCCCTTCGCGGCGCTGTATCTCCTGCCCACCGTCCTCGGCCGGGCGCCGCTGGCCGCCGCGGAGCAGGCGATCCTGGCCCTCGCGCTCTTGCCCGCCAGCTTCACCTACGCCATCCTGCGCCACAACGCGCTGGATGTCCACCTGCTGCAGCGATGGCTCGTGCATGGCCTGCTCTGGGCCGGGTTGCTCGTGCCCTTCGCGGCGGCTGTGTTCGCGCGCCATTGGCTCCTCGGCGCGCTCTCCGAGCCGGGCCGCACGCTCGTCCTCGCCACCGCGCTCGCCCTGCTGGCCGGCCTCACGTTCCGCTGGCTGTACGACCGGCTGCGGCGCTGGCTGGATCGCTGGATCTTCAAGGATAGCTACGACTATCGCTCCTCGCTGCAACACTTGAGCCGGGACCTGTCGCTGGCGGGGCATCTGGACACACTCGGCGCGACGCTCCGCCGGCTGATGAACCTCGATTTCGCCGTGCTGCTGGTGCATGATGCGTACGACGAACATGGCGTGCGCGCCGTCGGCGCCGCCGGCGCCTACCAGGAGGCCCTCCTGCCCGCGCTCGTCGAGGCCGCGCGCGAGACGCCTGACGCGCCGCGGGTCGCGTCCCTCGCTTATGGCTATCCCACGGTCCTGCTGGTCCCCTTGCGCGCGCGCGACGCGGTGGTGGGTCACCTTTGCCTGGGTCCCAAAGCGTCGGGCGAGCCCTTCCGCGCCGAGGACCATGCCCTGCTCGCCACACTCAGCGGCCACCTAGCCGCGCTCGTGCGCAACGAGCCCCTTGCCGACGAGTTGCGGGCGCAGGTCGCCCTGCTCCAGGCGCAAAAGGCAACGCTGGACACGCTCAACGAGCGCCTGGAGCGCGCCCACGAGGAGGAGCGCGCCCACCTGGTGGCCGACATCCACGACGAGCCGCTGCAAACAGCCCTGTACCTACGTCACCAGCTCACTACCGATGGGCGAGGACGGACGGCGACGGTCCAGCACCTCGCCCTCAGTCAGGCGATCGTCAACCAGCTGCACGCCCTTTGCACGGCGGTGCGCCCGCCGGCCCTGGATGAACTGGGCCTCGCGGGCGCCATTGAGGTCCTGGCCCTGGACTTGACCGAGCGCGCGGGGGCGGACGCGGACGTGTCGATCCGCCTCGACATCGACGCCGAGTTCGCCGGCGCGCCGCTCCCACCCGGAGTGGATGTCGTGCTCTATCGCGCGGCGCAGGAGGCGCTCAACAATAGCCTGCGCCACGCGCGGCCACGCGCCATCGACCTGACCCTGCGGCGGCACGCCGGCGTGGTCGGGCTCTGTGTTGCCGACGATGGCGCGGGCTTCGCCGCGCCCGCGCGGGTGGACGACTTGGCCGAGACGGGCCACCTGGGGCTGGTCGGCCTGCAGCACCGTGTGCAGCGGGCTGGCGGACGATTGCGGGTGACGTCCGCCCTTGGCCAGGGTACCGTGGTGCGGATAGAACTACCAATAGAGGGAGGGACCGGATGATCCGCGTGGAGTTGGTCGAGGACCACACGCTGATGCGTCAGGGGACGCGCGCGCTCCTGCGCGACGCCGCCGACATCGAGATCGTGGCCGAGACGGGGCAGGGCGAGGAGGCGTTGGCGTTGGCGCGGCGGCTGCGGCCCGACGTGGCGCTCCTCGACATCCGTCTCCTCCCCGGACTCAACGGCATCGACGTAGCCCGCGCCCTACGCCAGGACCTGCCTGCCATCAAGGTGCTCATCCTCAGCGCCTATCCCCACGAGACCTACGTGCGCACGCTCTTTGCCATCGGCGTCCACGGCTACCTGCTCAAGAGCGCCTCGGACGCCGAACTGGCCGCGGCGGTGCGGGCGGTACATCGCGGGGAGCAGTGGCTCAGTCCCGAGATCGCGGCCCAACTCGCGAACCGGACACGCCGCGCCGTCGTGCGCGCCACAGAGACATTGACCGAGCGCGAGCGGGAGGTCCTGGAGTTGATCGGCCATGGGAAGAGTAACAGGGATATCGCACGGACACTCCAGATCGAGACCAGCACTGTAGAGTCACACGTCCACAACGCCCTGGCCAAGCTGGGCACCCATTCCCGCACCGAGGCGCTGAAGCGAGCCGTGCAACGCGGTGTCATCGCCCTGGATCTGGATGTGGATAACGCGGATTAGCCGCGCGGGTGGCTCTCCAATCTACCGTATAAGGCGCGTCAGCGTCCGTCCTTTGCCATGCGACAGCAATCGCGTGTCCCTCTACAAGACGTCGCCGGTGAGCTCATCGCGCGCGGCGCGGGTCAGTAGTTCGGTCACGGCGGCGTGCGGGCTCTTGCCCTCGAAGAGCACCGCGCTGACCTGCGCGACGATGGGCATCTCCACGCCATAGCGCGCGGCCAGCGCGCTGGCCGCGCGCGTCGTGGTCACCCCTTCAGCGACCGAGGACATCGTGCCCCGGATCTCGTCCAGCGTGCGCCCCTGGCCTAACTCGTAGCCGACGTGGTAGTTGCGACTGAGCGGGCTGGAGCAAGTGGCGATGAGGTCGCCGAGGCCGCTCAACCCCGCGAAGGTGGCCTGCCGCGCGCCCGCCGCCATGCCCAAGCGCGCGATCTCGGCCAGCCCGCGCGTCATGATGCTGGCCTTACCGTTGTCGCCGTAGCCCAGCCCATCGGCCAAGCCGGCCACGAGGGCCATCACGTTCTTGAGCGCGCCGCCCAACTCGACGCCGACGACGTCGGCGCTGATGTAGAGGCGGAAGCGCGGCGTGGCGAGCAGGCGCTGCGCCAGCACGGCCGAGGGACGGTGGCGCGCCGCTACGACCGAGGCGGCCGGCAACTCGCGCACGATCTCGCCGGCCAGGTTCGGACCCGAGAGCACGGCGATGCCGCGACGCTGGCGCGGGCGCAGGCACTCACCCGCGACCTCGGTCACGCGCTTGCCGCTGCCGACCTCGAGCCCCTTGGCCGCCAAGACCACGACCGCGTCGGGCGCGAGGTGCGGACAGAGCGCTGTCGCCACCTGCCGCACCGCCTGCGCCGGCACGGCCAGCACCACCACGGTCCGGCCGCGCGCCGCCTCGCCCAGGTCGGAGGTGACCTGTATCCCCTCGGGCAGCGACACGCCGGGCAAATAGCGCGTGTTCTCGCGCGTCTGGGCCATCTCTTGCGCGCGCACGGCGTCACGGTCCCACAGCGCCACGTCGCGCCCCGCCCGCGCATAGATCACCGCGAGCGTCGTGCCCCAGCTGCCGGCGCCGATGACGGCGAGTGACTCTGTCATAAGGCGAGTGACTCTGTCATAAGGCGAGAGGCGAGAGGCGAGAGGCGACAGTAAAGACGCGGAGGGTAGCCATTGGTCGCGACCGGACGCCCGCCTGCCGCACGGCGCGCGCCGACCGTTTCCACCGTCGCCTCTCGCCTCTCGCCTCTCGCCTCGTCATGCCCTCTGCCCCAGCCGCGGCTCCGTCCCCGCGAGCAAGCGCTGGATGTTGTCGATGTGGCGCAGCCAGATCAGCGCGGCGGCGGGCACACCGTAGGCGAGGTAGGTCGCCGGGTAGTGTCCCCATAGCACGAAGGCGGCGAGCAGCAGCAGACCGGCCACCGCGGCGGTCAGCGAGGCCAGCGAGACGAAGCGGCTCACCGCCACGATGGCGACGAAGATGGCGGCGGAGATGAGGGCCGCCGGCCAGCAGAAAACCAGGAAGACGGCCTGCGACACGACGACGCCGCGGCCGCCTTTGAGCTTGATATAGATCGACCAGTTGTGCCCGATCACGGCGGCGAAGCCGGCCAGCACCTCGGCCACCTGTTGCGCCTCGACCGGATGGACCAGCCAGCGCGCCACCAGCACGGCCACGATGCCCTTGGCGAGGTCGCCCAACACTACCACGAGCGCGGCGCCCGGTCCCAGCGTGCGCAATACGTTTGTCGCGCCCGTCTTACCGCTCCCACGCGTGGAGAGGTCGACCCCGCCGTAGAGCCGGGCCACGATCTGCCCGCTGGGGATCGAGCCCAGCAGATACCCGATGACCGTTACCAATACGTAGAGCGGCAGCTCGTTCATGGCCTCGTCGCTTCCTGGTTTACCGACCGTGGGTTATGCGTCATTCCTGCCCAGGATTTAGGCCCGGATACGCCGGGACGTGCCAGCCGCCTCCCTGTCGCGCTCGTGGTCGCGCCGCTCGCTGGCCTTGAAGACGAGGTTCAGCGGCGTGCCCTCGTAGCCGAAGGCCTCGCGCAACTGGTTCTCCAGAAAGCGCTGATAGGTGAAGTGCACCAGCTCGGGATCGTTGACGAAGAACACGAACGTCGGCGGATCGGTCGCGGCCTGCGTGACGTACTTGACCTTGAGCAGCTTGCCCTTGGACGACAGCGGCGGGTGCGCGCGCAGCGCCTCTTGCACCGTGTTGTTGAGCCGCCCGGTCGAGATGCGCTTCGCGCGCTCCTCTTTGATGCGCAGGGCCTCTTCGATGATCTTGTGCACGCGCTGCTTCGTCTTGGCCGAGACGAACAGCACGGGGACGTAGCTCATGAAGTTGAGCTCGCGGCGCACGCGGGCCACGTATTCGGTCATCGTGGTCGAGGTCTTCTCGATGAGGTCCCACTTGTTGACCACCACGATCATGCCCTTCTTCTCGTCCTGCACGTAGCCGGCCACATGCTGGTCCTGCGCCGTCAGCGGCTCGGTGGCGTCGATCACGAGCAGGGTGACGTCGGCGCGCGAGATGGCGCGGATGGCCCGCATCACGGAGTACTTCTCGATCGAGCCCTTGATGTGCCCGCGGCGGCGGATGCCTGCCGTGTCAATCAGCACGATCTCCTGCCCCTCGTGCTCCAGCACCGTGTCCGTGGCGTCGCGCGTCGTGCCCGGCACGCTGGAGACCATCACGCGCTCGAAGCCGAGCAGCGCGTTGAGCAGCGACGACTTGCCGACGTTGGGCCGCCCCACGATGGCTAGCTTGAGCGCGGCGTCCTCGTCCTCCGCCGTCTCCTCCACCGGCGGCAGCCGCTTGACGACCTCGTCGAGCATGTCGCCCGTGCCGATGCCCTGGAGGGCCGAAACACCAATGGGCTCGCCGAGACCCATCTCATAGAACTCGAGCGCGGTGACGCGCCGCTTGGCGCTGTCTGCTTTGTTGGCAGCCAGAACGACGGGCTTGTCGGTGCGGCGCAGGATCTCGGCGATGGCCTGGTCGTCGGCGAGCAAGCCCGACTTGGCGTCGACGAGCATCAGGATGACGTCGGCCTCCGCGATGGCGAGTTGGGCCTGTTCGCGGATGGCGCGCGCCATTGTTTCGTCCTCGCCGGGGAGGAGGCCGCCGGTGTCCACGACGATAAAGTCGCGCCCGTTCCAGTCGCTGTCGCCATAGAGGCGGTCGCGCGTGGTGCCGGGGATATCCTCGGTGATGGCGAGGGGCTCGCCGATCAGGCGGTTGAAAAGCGTGGATTTACCCACGTTGGGCCGTCCCACGACGGCGACGATTGGTTTACTCATGATACTGGGACCTCTGATACTATGACCTCGCGTAATCTGGCAAGGCGCGCGCGATGGGCAATGCGGACAATGGGTGGATCGCTCATGCCGCCAGGACCTCGCGCATGTCGGTAAAGCGCTTCACGGTGACGACGGGCCGCGCGACGCGCGCCCCCAGTTCGTCGCGCGTCATGTCGTCGAGCATCACCTGCCCGCTGTGGTCGAACATGTCGCGCGGCAGCACCAGCGTGTCGCCGAGTTCGTGTCCCGCCAGGGTGTCGAGCAAATCGCGCCCCACGATCAGCCCCGACACGGTCACCTCGTCGCCGAAGAGCTTGTTGGTCACCACATGCAGGTCGACGCGCAGGTTGCCAATCGCGTTCATCTCGTCGACGATCCTTTGTAGTACCGGCGCGATCAATGTGCCGCAGGCCATCGTCAGGTGGCGCGGGCGCGGCAGCGCGGCGGGCAGCGACCGACGCACGCGGCGCCAGTCGTCGATGAGCTGCCGCGTCAGGCCGACGCCGTTCTCCAGCTGCGCCTCGGCCATCTCCTCGTAGTGCACGGCCGGCGGCACGGGCCGCCCGGTCAGCAGATAGAGCTCGTCGCAGGCGTAGACGATGGGCTCGCCGTAGCGAGCCACGTTGCGCTCCTGGAAGCGCTCGACCTGATCGAGCACGCGCGCGGCCTCGTCGGGGCGGAATTTGCGTAGCGGCATACCACGCGACATGGTGCGCTCGGTGCGGATCTTGGTCAGGCCGACCGGGACGGCGGCGATCGTGCGCACGCGCGGGTAACGCGTCAGCAGGTCCTCGATGCTCTTCTCCAGATGCGCGCCGTCGTTGATGCCGGGGCAGGTCACGAGTTGCGTGTGGACGTCGATACCCATGGCGGTCAGTCGGTCGATCTGCGCCAGCGGGTCCTCGGCGAACTTGTTGCCAAGCAGCTTACGGCGCATCGCCACGTCGGTGCTATGTACCGAGACATAGAGCGGGCTGAGGTGTTGCTCCGCGATGCGCGCCCAGTCCTCGGGGGTCAGATTGGTGAGCGTGACGAAGCTGGCGAAGAGGAACGAGTAGCGGTAGTCGTCGTCCTTGATCTGCAGCGTGCGGCGCATGCCCGGCGGCAGCTGCGTCACGAAGCAGAAGGGACAGTGGTTGGTACACTCGGTGATCGTTTCGAGCCCATCCCCGCGCAACTCCAGGCCCAGCCGGTCCTCAGGGCCATGCGTGAGCGCGACCGTCCGCACGGCCCCATCGTCGGCGCTTTGCGCCTCCAGCAGGAGCTCGTCGTCGGCCGTATAGAAGCGGAAATCGATCACGTCGCGCAGGCGGTGACCGTTGACGGAGAGGAGCTGATCGCCCGGCCGCAGACCGGCGCGCGCGGCGGCGGAGCCGGGCGCGACCGCGGCGATGGCGCCGTACGTCGAGGTCCGCTGCTGCTGTGGCGCGAGGAGGGCTAGAGCCATTAAATTGATAACCTAACTGAGAAATTTTAGAAGACACAACAAAAGAGCCAGAGTGCGACTCCGGCCACAACCTCTATGATAGCACACGGCCCACGGCGCGATTGACGCGACACGCGTAGTTCGTCGCTACGTATGAAGACAAAATGAAACGAGCCGCCGAGGGGTTCACTCGTCGACTCGTTACCCTTCTAGTATAGCATGTATTACGCTATTGGATTCGAGCGTGGGCATTCAAGTTGCGCCGGAACAATCGTAGACCGAAGGAAAGCAAGTTGTTCGAGCAGGTGAGCGCTAAGGCGCTCTTCCTGATTTTCAAGGAAAGGCAAGTAGCCCACGAAGATGCGGCGGAACGCCTCTATAGCCTCGGTCTCCGTCGATGAGGCATGCATGTAGAACTTGGGTTCCGTGACTACCACTTCATCGTCGTCGCACTCAACAACGACAAGCACCGGACGCGCAAGACGCTTACCCCCTGGCAGCACGCCATCAACGCTCATCATGTGTGAAGATGGCGCATCGCCTTCCGTGACCGCTACAGTTTGTTGCCCCTCTGTTTGCTCCATCGCACTGCTCCTTCACCTTGCACTACTATAATCCAGGATACTATGCGACACTAGTCTGGCTGATTTTGCTATTTGCTCCTGACATAGGGCTGTCACAACCCTGGCGCATACTGGGGATGTGGGTAGGAAAACCCCACGAAGCAGGGGCGCGAAGCCCCTATAGCAGGAGGAGTGGACAAGATGTTGCAGGGACTCCAGTTCGTGATGACGCATGTGCCAGACGTGGCGCGAGCGCGCGATTTCTACAAGGATACGCTCGGCTTCGAGGTCGAAACAGAGATGCCTGGCTTTGTCCAGTTTAAGCCATCTACGCATGGAGGAGCAGCTTTCGCCCTTGGACAGGAGGATCAGGGCGACCCGGTCGAGTTGTGGTGGTACGTCGACGACGCCGACGCGACACACGCTGAACTTGTGGGCAAGGGCGTCGAGATCATCGAGTCACCGCACGACATGCCCTTCGGGCGCGTCTTCTCCATCAAGGGGCCGGACGGTGGCACGCTCTACATGCTGCAACCAGCCCGATGATAGGGTGGTATCCTAATATAGGGTAAGGATAAGAGCAAAAGTAAGGGTAAAGGGATGAGGAAAACGTCGATCTATTTGACCGATGATGAGGCCGAGGGCTTACGACGGTTGGCCCTTATCACGGGTAAGTCGCAGGCCGAACTCGTCCACGACGGAGTCCGTCGCCTGATCGAGTCAGAGAATGGCACGGGACGGACGTTCCACAGCCTTGGTAAGGGACACGGCGACGGATCCCCCTATGCGCCCTGGAATGCCGACGATCTCTACGCGGACACCATGGGGCGCTAATGGCCCTCATCGTTGACGCGGGGGCGCTCTACGCCCAGGCCGATGTGAACGAGCCGCGCCACGAAGCGGTCGTGCGCATCTTGCGAACGGAGCGCGAGGCGCTCGTGACGACGGAACTCGCCGTCGCGGAAGCGGACTATCTCATCCTGCGACGTCTGGGCGTCGACGTTGAAATTGCTTTCCTCAACGATCTGGCGGCAGGGACATATATCGTCGAGTGCCTGACACGCGACGAGCTACGGACGGCGCGCGACGTGGTCGAGCGATACCGCGACTTGCGCCTCGGCCTCGCCGACGCATCGCTCGTCGTGCTGGCGCATCGCTACAAGACGCGCCGCATCCTAACCTTCGACGAACGCGCCTTCCGACAGGTGACGCCCCTGCAGGGCGAGAGCTTCATTGTGTTGCCGACGGATGCGACGTGACTAAACATTTGGCCTGATGATAATCACGGATTTATTAGCCCGTCAGTCGAGAGCACGTAGGGTACAATATGATATATGGGCACGCACAAAACAACCATATACCTCCCTGACGACTTAAAAGCTGAGTTAGAGCGCACGGCGGAGGAAACGGGTCGTAGTGAAGCCGACCTTATCCGTGAAGGTGTCCGGCTGGCCCTTACACAACATCTGCCGCTGGCGCCGCATACCGGCATCTTCGACAGTGGGGACACGCGCCTCTCCGAGCGCGTCGACGGTTTGTTGCGCGGCTTCGGGACGCGATGATCCTGGCTTAGCCCCAACGCGTATCCGCCGACTCATTGCAATACAAAGCAGCCATCGCCTGCGCCTCAGTAGCAAGCTGCTGCCGCAACTCGGGCGGGGCGAGCACGCGCGCGGCGGAGCCCCACGAGAGCAGCCAGGGCAGCAGGTCGCGCGGCGCGCGCGGCCGGAAGGTCATCACGACGCCTTCGGACTGCTCCTCCTCGGCGACGAAGCCCATCGGGCGATCTTCGCGGACCCAGCGCGCGACGTCAGGGGCGAACAGCACGCGCACCTCCTCGCGTCCAGGTTCCATCGGCTTCACACGGCGTACCGTGTACTCCGTACGCCGCGTGAAGCGCTCGCCCGTTGGAGCCGCCTCGTCGATGCGATCAAGGCGGAAATGACGCATGTCCTCACGGCTGCGGCAATAAGCGGCCATGATCCAGCGACCACCGACGCTGACAAGGCCGTGCGGCTCCACGTCGCGCGCGCTCGGCTCACCATGGCGCGTCTGGTAGGTGAGCCGCAGCACCTGACGCCGCTGGATAGCCCGCCGCAACGTAGACAGCCGCGCCTCGATCACAGGGTCGGGCGGCGCGATCCGCGCGACGAAGCGCAGCGTGTCTCGCAGGAACTCGACCTCGTCGCGCGTCGCGTCCGGCAGCAGCTTCTCAATCTTCTGGCGCGCCGACTCGACGGCCTGACGGTACGGCGCGTCGACTTGCTCGGCCACGAAGGCGGCGCCGAGCAGGATCGCGCCGGCCTCGTCGGGTGTGAGCATCAGCGGCGGCAGAAAGTAACCGGGCATCAGCGTGTAGCCGTAGCCGGGCGTTGCTACCACCGGCACGCCCGCCTCGCCCAGGGCCTGTACGTCGTGGTAGACCGTACGCACACTGACCTCGAACCGCTCCGCCAGGTCCTCGCCACGCGTGTAGCGGCGCGACTGCAGGTGCAGCATGATCGCCAGCATGCGGTCGGTCCTGTTCATCGCCGCGCCATCACTCTCGCGCGCGCCATCTTGTCGCGCACAGGGCCAGCAGACCGGCCAGCATGCGTACGGTCGTCGTCGTGCCGGCGCCGTTCGGACCGAGCAGGGCCAGGATCACGCCATCGGGCACGCGTGGCGAAACGCCCTCGACGGCGGCGAACGGGCCGAAGCGCCGGCCAAACCCCGCCACGTCGATCATAACCGGACCTGTCGCTCGGCCCCACCCAGACCCTCGTCCAAGGGCACGGACGTGGACGCATAAACGCCGCGGTAGTCGGGCGGCAGCAGCGCGGCCACGCGCGCCATAATGAGGTCCGTTTGAGCAGTATTTCCAGCGTGGCCCGCCGCGCGTGGCAGGGTAAACGGCTCGCCGATCGTGATGGTCACCTCCGGCCGCCGCCACGGACGCCAATCCAGCAACGCGGGCGGCCACAGGTACTGCGTCCCGGTGATCGCGACCGGCAGGACGGGCGCGCCGGTCCGCCGCACAAGTAATGCGATGCCGCCCTGGCCCGCCTGCATGCTCCCGGTCCGCGAGCGATGCCCCTCGGGAAAGACCGCCACGACGCGGCCGCCGCGCAACAACTCCTCGGCGTGTCGCAGCGCCGCGCGGTCGACCTCGCCACGCCGGACCGGAAAGGTTTGCAATCGCAAGTAGACCCAGCGCAAGACTGGGTTGCGGTAGAGCTCGGCCTTGCCCATGAAGTGGACGATGCGCTTGAACTGTATGCCGACGACGAACGGGTCGTAGTTGGACAAATGGTTGGAAACGACCAGCACGCCGCCCGCGCGCGGCATGCGCTCGGTCCCCGTCACGGTCACACGCGCCGCCTTACGTAACAGCCAATGGGCGATAGGGTAGAGAAACCAGTAGAGGGCCATCGCTAGCCTCCCACCGCGCGTTCGCGCGCCAACGCCAGGACCCTATCCACGACCTCGGGGATTGTCAGGCCGGTGGTGTCGAGTTCGACGGCGTCGGGAGCAGGGCGCAGCGGCGAGTGCGCGCGCGCGGAATCGAGGTGGTCGCGCCGCACCATCGCCCCGTAGATCTCATCGTAGTCGGCCCCCTCGCCACGCGCTATGCGCTCGTCGTAGCGGCGGCGCGCGCGCGCCGCCGCGTCGGCGACGAGATAGATCTTGAGCGGCGCGTCGGGCAGCACCACGGTCCCAATGTCACGGCCGACCATCACGACGCCGCGCGCGCGGGCGATCTTCTGTTGCTCACGCACCAGCGCCGCGCGCACACCAGGATAGGCCGCGACGCCCGAAACGACGGCATCAACGGCGGGGTCGCGCACGCCGTCCGTGGCATCCACGTCATTGATGATGATGGGCGGGTTCACATGCGCGGCCATGCCCCGAGCGGGGAAATCGAACATCGCCTCCGCGGCCAGCGTGGAGACCGCCGCCTCATCGGCGGGGTCGATCCCCGCGCGGAGAGCCAGCCACGTCACCGCGCGATACATCGCGCCCGTGTCGAGGTAGAGCCGGTTCAGGCGCTGGGCCACGGCGCGGGCGATCGTCGACTTGCCCGAGGCCGCCGGGCCGTCGATCGCGATCGTCGTCGCGCCACTCATGGGTTTGCTCGCGGGGTCGCGTCCCTGCCGCGCCGTCGCCACGTCCGTCACGGGGCTGTGCGCGGTCCCGCTCACGCTCTCCTCCGTATCCATATGGTCCGCGCCCACGTCTATCACCGCTCTCTCGCCCTCCTATCGCGCCTACCTGTTCCACCGGCCGCGCCCCTGACGGCATGTCACGAGACTCCCGCCGCGGCTCCCGGCGTTGTGGCCGGGTTACCGCCGCGACCTCGGCTGCGGTAAGTTCGCGCCACGTCCCCGGCGGCAGGTCGCCCAGGTCCAGCCCGCCCTCGCGCACGCGCAGCAGGCGGCGCACCGGGTAACCCAGCGCCCCGAACATGAAGCGCGCCTGCCGCTTGTGTCCCTCGTGTAAGGTTAACGACACGCGCGCCTGCCCGTCCAGTACCTCGAGCACCGTAGCGCGCCCGTGGGCGATGTGGCCGTCGGGGAGTTCGACACCTTCCTCCATGCGCTGCAGCGCCGCCTCGTCCGGCACGCCGTCGACGAGCGCCTCGTACTCTTTCTCCACACCGCCACTGGGATGCGTGACCCGGTTAGCCCACTCGCCATCGTTGGTCAGCAGCAGGAGGCCCTCGGTATCGCGGTCGAGCCGGCCCACATAGAAAAGGCGCTCGGGCCGGTCGACCAGCGCGAGCGCGGTTGGGCGGCCCTGCGGGTCGCTGGCCGTCGTCACCGTGCCGGTCGGCTTGTTGAGCATAATGTAGGCGGGGCGCGTCGAGGCGGCGGGCAACGGGCGCCCGTCGAGCGTGATCGTGTCGCGCGCGGGGTCAGCCTGCGCGCCAGGCTCGGTGACGACGGCGCCATTGACGGCGACGCGCCCGGCCGCCAACAGCGCCTCGGCCCCACGGCGTGAGGCCACACCGGCGTCGGCTAGTATTTTGTTCAATCGCATACCGTTATTCTACGCCTTACAGCCTCACCCCGCGCGGTACACTACAACTATGATCAACAAGCACCGTCTGTACGAATATAAGCCGCACGAATTCGGCCCCGACGAGAAGCGCTTCCTGGCCGCGGCCGGGTGGGCGGACATCGCGGCCGACGATCTGATAGAGGTGTCCGCCACGATCGAGCGCGAACGTCCACCTGAGATCGAGCGCGTCACCTACCTGACGCGCGAGCTGTTGGCGCGCAAAACGTTCACGGAGCGCCGTCGCGCCTACCACTTCGCCCGCGCCTACGCCCACCTCGTCGACGCCGGCGTCGACTTCCGCCTCCTCGTGTGGGATTGGGAATGATCGGCGCCCCGCACTCCGGTGTAGGGTCTGTGAAAAGTCGGCAGCCGCCGTTCCTGGGACCGCCGGCCCCGGTCGCGACCGGCGCATGCGCCATCACCGCTGTGCGCGCCCGCGCGGGCTGGCCGGCGGGCAGCCG
>JAABUV010004425.1_pt1 | contig 16854 bp, 27 predicted proteins | sample 5559971 | NCBI WGS metagenome assembly JAABUV01 (sample SAMN10711881, study PRJNA513362) | rock metagenome | isolation source: Antarctica rocks | place: Antarctica: Victoria Land, Knobhead nord | collected 2015-12-19
TGTTGACCACCTGCGGGCCTGCGCGCGCAGGCCTGCACATCAGGTACGCGCGATTGCGCACTTGACGTGTCACGCTGCGCTTCCCCAAGCCCAGGCAGGACGACCTCTACTTACGCTCTCTCACACACGTTGCGGCCGAGACTGAAGCTGCTGCGGTACAGGGAACGGCCAGAGCGGTCGCGGGAAGCTGCCCGCAGCGTTATATACACCGGGTACGGGTTCCCGTCTCTTAAGATAGCAACAGCCTGCTGACGCCAGGCTCAGATGTGAGAGTAGGGCCACGCAGGTGCCCACCAAGTGTTGCAGCACGCTCCCGGGCGCATGCGCCAGCTCGCCCGCGCCAGCTCATGCTCAGACAACACTCTTTGCCAGCAGTTTCGTACTGTACGAGCTTGCGGCGCAGTGTATGCTGCCTGCGAGCGGAAAACAACTGCTCCGCGACCGAGAGCCTCTCCTCGTGCCGCAGGAGGTCCCGAGAAGCCAGGGTTAGGTCTGCTCATGATGGTCTGATCAGCGTCGTAATCATTGCGAATGGCATGCAGGAGCTTCATCCGCGCAGTGGTGCATTGCGCACCGGTTGCTCAATTTGAGGCGACTGGCTTTCATGAGCAAGCTCCCCGCCCCATCCCTTGCAATCCTGCCAACCTGCTCTCTGCCTGAGGCTGTCCGGAAGGCAAGCGCCTGCGCGACAGGCTGCTGCTCCCTCCCAGGCAGTGGCCGCGGCCCTGAGTAATGCTCCGGGCCCTGGGATCTTTCCCTGTGAGCCAGACCTGCACGGGCGGCTGCCGCGCGCCGGGCCCGCAGCGCCAGCAGGCCGCCATGCGCACAACGTGTGCCACCACTCTGCAGAGCGCAATGGCGCCTGCCACTGACGCACCTGCAGGTGGTTCATCCCTGCCGGGGCCGCAACAGAGCTGCAGGTCGCTCGCGAGCACTCTTCAGAGTCGACACCGCTGGCAGGGAGTTGGACCGCCTTGTGTTATATAGCCAGTGCTGGCCCTGTGACCAATGCTGGCCGGCACCTCCCCACTGGCTGCTCGGGGTGCAGGAAACGCGGCCATGCAGGGCGTCGGCAGCCTGGACACGGCGATCAACCCGCAAGTCGCGTCGGTGCGCCCGTCGAAGACGATGGTGATGACGGACCTGGCGCGCGAGATGCGCGAGGCGGGCGTGGACGTGATCGCCCTGACGGCCGGCGAGCCAGACTTCGACACGCCTGCGCCGATACTGGAGGCCGGCCGCGAGGCGCTGCGGTGCGCCCCTGCCAGGGCCCCGCCTGAGCTGCAGCACCAGCGGCTGAGCGCGCTCCGTGTCCCCCCTGTGGTTCAGCTGTAGGTTGTGGTCCTCGCTGCCGTGCTCTTGCCGCTGCGTGGCGATAAAGAACCCGCTGCTGGACACACGTCCCACCTCACTGTGGCACTTATTTGCGCTAGGTGCTCCGCCACTGCAAGCCACTGCAAGAGCGCAGCGCACCGACCTGGCGCGCCTGCTGCTGCCCCCACATGATGCACACCCCCACGTCCGCACACGGCACATGGCGCGCGGCGGCAGGCTGGGCATCACGCGCTACACGCCCAACACCGGCACGGCGCCGCTGCGGGCCGCCATCCTGCGCAAGCTGCGCGAGGAGAACGGGCTGAGCTATGGCGCCGACGAGGTCGTGGTCAGCAACGGCGCCAAGCAGGCCATCTGGCAGGCGCTGCTGGCGGTCTGCCAGCCGGGCGACCAGGCGCGCCCGCCGCTGCGCGTGCCAGGCGTGTGGGGCGCGGGTGTGGCCGCGTACTTGTCCTGCGCCACAGGTGGCTGGGCTGGTTGGGGCGCCGCTTGGCATGCGCGAGGGAGGGGGCTGGCATGCATGGCACGCATCGACGCTCTCCAACACCTTTGCAGTCGTCAGCATGGCATACCTCTTGGTCAGCAGCATGGCCCGTCCCCCACACAGCCGCGGCCTGGCCTCGGCAGTGGCGGCGGTGCCACAGGACCCTGCTGGATCCTGCGAGCGCTGTTTACATGCGGGACCGACATCTTGCAATTGTCGCGGATCAGCTCTCAGGCAACAGGGCGCATGACGGACAGCGAGTAAGAGTATGCGGGACGCGGCGCCGCCAGAGGTGCAACCTGGGCCGGCGCCGGAGCAGCGGCGGCGGTGACCCCGCTGGCCGTGCCGCGCCTGGAGCGGGGGCGCGCTGGGGCCGCGCGCGGTTCCCAACAGCGCTGCCCGGCGGGCGCAGGTGGTCATCCCCGCGCCGTACTGGGTCAGCTACCCGGAGATGGCGCGCATGGCGGGCGCTGAGCCCGTTATTGTCGACACGGCGCTGGAGGAGGGCTTTCTGCTGACGCCCGAGCAGCTGGCGGCCGCGCTCTCGCCCCGCGCGCGCGTGCTCATCCTCTGCTCGCCCTCCAACCCCACCGGCACCGTGTACGATGAGGCGCACCTGCAGGTGCGGCCCGCGCCTCCAGCGGCGCGCCCTTCTCTTTGCCTGTCAAGAACATGCTCAGCAAGGGCATGCCCGTCAAGGGCGTAGCCATCAAGGGCAAGGTTGGACAGGCCTGTATCATAGTGAGAGTGCTTCCTGCATAGGCGCGGCTCGCGCACAAGGCGCCGCCCGGCTGCGTGACCCTGCGCGGCACGCGACCCGGCGTGCGGCCCTCCGTCTCTGTCGTGCCGCTGGTGGACAGTCCATCCTATCGTGATCTTGGTGTCCGGCCGGCTGCTGACCGTTACCTGTGTGTGCTCCCGAGAGCGGTGTGGAAAAAGCATGAGAGTGTCACACTGTCTCGGCTGGCAACACCCGCACACAGTCGCAGCGCTGAGGCGGCGGCGCGCGCTCGCCAGGCGCTCGCGGAGGTGGTGGCGGCGCACCCGCGGCTGCTCGTGCTGTCGGACGAGATCTACGAGCACATCATCTACCCGCCCGCGCGCCACGTGTCCTTCGCGGGCCTGCCCGGCATGTGGCCGCGCACGCTCACCATCAACGGCTTCTCCAAGTGCTTTGCCATGACCGGCGCGCGCCTCCGCTGGTGCCCCGGACTGCACTCATCCTCGCAAACAGCCGTGGGTGCTACCCTGGCTTGCCGTGCGCGCTGCGCGGCTGCGCGCGCCCTGGGATGCTGCAGGGCGCTTGGCAGCCTGCCTGCCGGCTGGCAGCCCGCCCTGCGGCGCACGCCGCTGCGTGCGGCCCGACTGCGCGCGCGTGCGACCGCGCTGCCTGCGCGCGAGCGCAGGCTGGCGCCTCGGCTACCTGGCGGCCCCCAGGGTGTATGCGAAGGCCGCGGCCGCAATCCAGAGCCAGAGCACGTCCGGCGCATCGGCCATCGCGCAGCACGCGGGCGTGGCCGCGCTCGGCCTGGGGCGCGCCGGCGGCGAGCCGGTGGCCAAGATGGTCGCCGCGTTCCGGGAGCGCAAGGCGAGCGCCCACCGTCGGGGCCTCCGACACCTCCTCGCCTGACCTGGTGGACCTGCTGCCATGTGCCCCCGTGTATGAAGAGCGTGATGCATGCAGCGGTGGGGAGCTCACAGGCAGCGGTGTGGAGTTCACAGCGGGGTTGCACCCCACCCTGCCTCCAGTGGCACACGCGCCAACTGGTCTTGCGTTTGGCCCAAGTGGCGCACGGTCCTCGAACATGGCGCCGTGCCGACTGCGCCTGGTGCCAACCTAGGACTTCATGCTGCGGCGGCTGCGCGAGATCGACGGCGTGGAGGTCGCTGAGGTGGCCGGCGCGTTCTACGTGCTGCCCAACATGCAGGCGTTTGTGGGAGACGGCGCGCACGCCGACAAGTTCGGCGACGTGCCCGACGTGGACGCGCTGTGCAGGCGCGCCCTGGCCGCCCTGGACATGCAGTGCCCAAGTGTCCCAGATGTCCAATGAATGCATGCATGCAGGCGACACTGTGCTTTAAACTGTGATTGAACGTCTGCGTGGCTACTGTGCTGACGCGCATGCATGGTGCCTTTTTGGAGAGCCGCCGGAGAGCCTGAGTTAGGAAGCTCAGATCAGCGTAGAGGGCACTGCGGCTGGTCTTGCCGCTGCGCCATGCTGCCCTCGCCTGCACAGGTACCTGCTGGAGGTGGCGCATGTGGCGCTGGTCTCCGGCGATGTATTCGGGGCGCCGACCTGCATGCGCATGTCCTACGCAGCCGCGCTGCCCATGCTGGACGAGGCGATGCGCCGCGTCACGCTCGCGCTCGCCCCCGAAGTCTTCAGGCGGCGCAGGCACTGACGACCCCAGCAGCTCCGCTTCCACGTTCCGCTTTGTGCCCAGTTATGTGGTTGGATTCTTTTGGGTGTGACTGCTGTGCACTTGGCACTCGTCTGACACACAGGGACCGTGCAGCGCAAGTGCACTGTGCAGTGTTGGCCTGCTGTGTGTCAATCATGTTGCAGCGGCATCCCCATCTGTGCCTGTGCTGTACAACAGTTTCGTTGCAGCTGCTCAGGTTGTTCTTGACACGCTCAGCCCCCCTACCTGGGCCTGCGGGATGTGGGAAGGATTGAGGCTTGCCTCGTGGTTCGCTGGGACTGATTCTACAAGCGCCGCATCCCATGCTTGGCTGATGCTTTGCCTGGCCCACCAGCGTAGAGAAAAACATCATCCTGTCCCCGCTGCCATAATGGTGCATGATCCATGCTCATGTTGCTGGGAGCCTCAGCAGCCCTGATAGCTGATAATAGTTGATAGAGGCAAAAATCAAGCTAACAATTCTTCCCAACAAAGACAGGATCCAAGAACAGCCAGAGGAAGAGAAGGCTCTTACCTCGTCATCTGTCAGCAATAATTGCACCAACAGGCATACAACTGAGCGGCGTGCGGTGCAGGCAATGCGCCATTGAGCCTAGACCTGCAGCACTGTCCTCCCGGACCTACAAACGCCGTGCAGTGATGTCAAGCTAAGTAGCGCTGGACATTCCGCGGCGCGCGCCCTTCGCGGCGCGCGCGCCGCGAACAACTTGATCGACGCCTCTGGCGGGGGCGGCGCACACACGGACAGCGCCCAGGAATGGACGACGCATATGCCAGGGAGCCCGGAGAGGTGCGGAGCGGGACTGCAGTCGCTCACGCAACCCCCCAGCGCCGTCGCCGATGCTTGCCGACCTCGCCATGCCCTGACATAGCAAGGTTGTGTGACTGCCTGCCGCACACAGGTGCTGGCGCACTTCTCCGTTGATGCTTCCACCGGGCTGACGGAGCAGCAGGTGCTGGAGGTGCGCACGCTCGCTCGAGGCAAATGCGCGCAGGGGAAGGTATCCCAGTGTACTACGAGTCCTAGAAAGCTTCTATGCAGACGCTGCTGGGCGTTGTCAGTGATGCCTCCACCGTGACGGCGCAGGCGCGCCTGATGCATGGGCAGAACGAGCTGGCTCCAGACAAAGGTGCTCCCAAAGGGACTCCCGTATGTCACTTCTGCATCTGGCAATCGAGGTCGCAGCGTCAAGGAGGCAGCACTGGCCGATAGCTAATATGCAGTGCCACTTAGTCAGGCGAAACTGGTATGACACAGCAAGGGCAGAGCGCAGCCTTGTGGACCGCAACACAACTGGCCCCAACCTGCCTGTTGTGGTCGGTGGTGGCGAGTGTAGAGCGCCGCGTCGACCTGCAATACATGGTGCTGCAGGCACACCCTTTTGGAAGCTGGTGCTGAAGCAGTTTGATGACCTGTTGGTCAAGGTATGCGCAGCCTGCTGTGTCTCGGCACAGAGCCTTGCCCGCTTCCGATCTTGCAGAGCGGCTGTGCGCAGGTTGCAAGCACTCATTTAATCATGTACTGCAGTAAGTTCGTATGGTCCGGCCCTCACTGCGCCCGCCCCTGCGCAGATTCTGATAGCTGCAGCAGTCGTAGACCTGATCATAGCACTGCTCAACGGAGAGAGCGGGTTCAGGTGGGCCACTTCTTGCGCTCGTGCAGCCTACACAGGGTGGTGCATGCGGGCTTGTGTGGCGCATGTGCTGTGCAAGGGGGGGCTTGAGGTTACTGCCTTACCCCCAAGGGCTTGTCACGCAGCTGACCGTCAACTGTGCTGTGCAGCGTGTTTGTCGAGCCAGGTGTCATCGTCCTCATCCTCGTGGCAAACGGTGAGCATGTCCCCTGTGGTACCGTAGGTAGTGCAGTCGCAGTCCAGTTGACCGAGCGTGCTTGCATTTGAGTCAGCTGCTGGTACTGAGCGGGCACGCGCGCGGCGCTGCAGCTACGGTCGGCGTGGTCACAGAGAACAATGCAGAGAAGGCCATAGAGGAGCTAAAGGCGTATGAGGTCTGCCCGCATGCATGTCTCACATGACATGCAGTGGCGTAGTGCTGCGCCTCCTCACAAGGCCACTGTCATCATGCAAGCAATCCTTGCAGGCGGATGTTGCGACCGTGCTGCGCGGCAAGCGGCTGATGGTGATGCCTGCATGCGACCTGGTTCCAGGGGACATCGTTGAGATTGCAGGTCCGTTCCCCTTTACGTTCTCATGTACTTTTGGGGGTCGCTGTTGAACAGCATTTTGTCCGAGGGACTGTCATATATGCCTAGCCCGCCGTACAGCTCTTTCTATGTTTTTGAGAGGCCTTCTGCATGGGTTCTAGCGCATCATGCCCGGTGTTTGCGCGTGTGATTCATTGCAATGTCCTTGTGAGTGCGAGCTGTGCCGGCGCGTGCGCAGTGGGCGCGAAGGTGCCGGCCGACCTGCGCGTGCTGGAGATCTTCAGCAGCACATTCCGGGCTGACCAGGCGCGGCTTGCTCTCGAGCGGCCTTTAGAGTCTGCTGATGTAAACTGCGCAAGGCAGCACTGGGCAGCCCATTGGCTGCATGCTCTCTCTGCGATCACAGTCCTGCAGCATCTCCTAGCGTCCTGATGCCGCAAGGACGAGGTTGCTGCTGTGCTTTAACCCTGCGCCTTCTGCCCTGCATGCAAGCGTACGCGTCTGGCGCCCTGACGCTCTAGAAGACCCACGATAATGCCCAAGGCGTTGCTGGGGCGCGCGCAGTCCATCCTCACGGGCGAGAGCGGCAGCGTCGCCAAGTTCACGGATGTCGTCACCGCGCAGAAAGCCGTGTACCAGGACAAGACTTGCCTGCTTTTCTCGGCACGGCCTGCAGCTTCCTGTGTCCTGCAAGCGGGCTGGAGTGTCTGCACATGCTGGTCTGGGGTGTTTGCACACGCAGGTGTGGAGTGTTTGCACATGCAGGCCAACGCATCATCCTGAGGAGCCTGGTGCCGCCGATGCTGCAGCGCATGATGCTTGTACCGCATTGCTGCTTTGCATGCCAGCACTGCTTGTCCTCTCGTGAGGACACTGGCTGCATGTGGCACCCTGGAAGCCTTGAAGCAGGGAGCACACCACGGCGCGTGCGGCGCGACAGGGGACAGTCATCACTGCTGGCAAGGCGCGGGCCGTGGTGGTGGGTACGGGGGCAAACACCGCGATCGGGAAGATCAGGTGCGCCAGCGACCGCTGACATCAGCATGTTGCGCTGGCAGCAATCGAACCCATGCCTGGCTGCCAGCTCTGGTGGCGGCGTAACGCAGGCACTTCCTTGGTGCGTGTATCCCCGGGCTGCCGCCCTTTGCAACGCAAGCCTTGCATCCGTCCGCGATGAGCGCGTGACATGGGCAGGGTTGGGTAGGGTAAGGTTAGCTCCCCACCCAGACGCACTGTGCAGGGACGCGATGGCCGAGACGGTGGAGGAGCTGACGCCGCTGAAGCAGAAGCTGGAGGACTTTGGCCAGTTCCTGTCCAAGGCGCGTGTCCCTGACCGTGCCGCGGCGTCGCCCACGCGCATGCACTGCCCCATGCTCTGCGATTGTCCTGGATGAGCTTTGCAGTGCCTGCCTTGCGACGGCAACTTTCGTCTCGTCGGCATAGAGGTTTGTGCTTGCCGTGCCTGCGAGAGCAGTCTGCTTCTGGGCCCTGATGCGGCGGGCGGCTGCTGCGCGCCAGGTCATCGCCGGCATCTGCCTGGCAGTGTGGCTGATCAACATCCCGCGCTTCAACGACCCCCTGCACGGCGGCTGGGTGCGCAGCTGGCCAGCTGCATGTCGGCTGCTGTGCATCTGTGTGCGCCTCGCACGCTGCACTGACAAGTTGGCCGCCGATGTACGTTCTGCAGGGTATGCCTGGCATTGCTCAGGCATAGCGCCTTGTCTACCACATCGTTGAACAAGTGCTAGTGCTTCTCCCGCTGCCTCGCAGAAGGTGGGCGTGGAACGGTACCGAGTCTGTGGGCCCCGTTCCGCACAGGTCCAGGGCGCGACGTACTACTTCAAGATCGCGGTCGCGCTGGCGGTGGCGGCCATCCCCGAGGGCCTGCCAGCCGTGGTGACCACGTGCCTGGCGCTCGGCACGCGCAAGATGGCCAAGCGCAACGCCATCGTCCGCAGGTGCCGCCTCTCGGGCCCTCCGCGGGGAAAGCGACCCCTGCCTGTATGAGTTTATGGAACGACGCATGCGGTAGCCTCTGCAGTGCACAGCACAGCAGGCATGCGGGGGCATGCCTGGTGCGCTGCAACTGCAAGCCTTAAAACTGAACAATGCAACCAATGGCTGCACGACGGCGATCTGTTGCATCCTGCGTGTTGCAGCTTGCGCCAAGTGAGTAAAATGCACTGCATGTAGCAACGAGCTAGACCCCCGTATGACATTGAAGGACAAGCTCTGGTGCGCAGCCTACCCTCTGTGGAGACGCTGGGCTGCACGACGGTCATCTGCAGCGACAAGACCGGCACGCTGACGACCAACCAGATGAGCGTGGCGCGCGTCGCGGTGCTGCACTCCCCGCACGACGGCCTCACAGACTTCACGGTCACGGGTGCGTGCCCGCGCTGGCGCGGCGCCCATGCCGCGCTTCACGTATTGGGGTAGATGGGGTCGCATGCCAGTGCTCATCCCTTCCATGACCATGCAGGATGTGCTGCAGCGCCGCGCCAACCCCCATCAGACTGTCCGCCATGTGCAAGCAACTGCCACCCACCTGCTCAGCTCGCTGCTTGATAGTGGGAATGCGAGGTGTGAGTGGCCACCCAATGTCTGCGCAGCTCACTCCCCGCGAACGCACAGGCTTGCACGAGCGGGCCACACGTGCAGCATACTCGCACTCGGGCACCGATGGTGTGCAAGGGGCTGTGCAATACCTGCATTGCACCATGAGCGGGCGCGGCGCGGCTGCGCAGGCAGCACGTACGCTCCGGAGGGCGCGGTGGTGGACGCGGGCGGCCTGGCCGTCGCGCACCCGGCCGACCAGCCGTGCCTGGCGCAGCTGGCCGCCTGCGGCGCGCTGTGCAACGACTCCTCTCTCTACTTCAACGCAGGTGCGCCGCGCACCGACCTGATCACCCTCCTTAGGCAGGTGCATGGGTGGCCGAGTTGGGATCTGCAGCTGTGCAGCAGACCTCCTCTGTGGGTCATGGGGAACATCACAGCATGCATTTGCCATGTCGAATGCCACCTCATGACATTTAGCATGCCGTGTTGTGCGCATGTGCGACCGTCACAAGCTTTCAGAATCCTAGCTGAGCAAGCACGAGTGCACGACCTGCGGCCGAGCGCCGCCGCGGCGCGCGCGCCCGCAGAGAAGGGCGTGTACCAGCGCGTGGGCGAGGCGACGGAGGTGGCGCTGCGCGTGCTGGCGGAGAAGGTGGGCCTGCCGGGCTACGCGGGCATGCCCGGCGCGCTGGGCGGCCTGCCGGCGCAGGACCGCGCCACCTTCTGCAACGACCACTGGCAGCGCGAGCTGCACAAGGCGCGCCGCGTGTTCACAGCAGCCACAGTGAGTACTGAAGCGGCGACTGACCAGCCGGTGGTATCGACAGTGGTCGTTGTGGGACCGCCTCGTTGTGGGACCACCGCCCGCGTACCAGTGGGGCTGCGGGCGCCTGCCGCCGCGCGGGCCAGCGCCCGCGCCTGGCGCGGGCGCCCGCCCCTGTGCGCGCGCGGGCGGGCGCACATGCTGGACGCGCCCGCGCGGCAGGTGAGCACGCTGGAGTTCAGCCGCGACCGCAAGATGATGAGCGTGCGCTGCCGCCAGGGCGACCGCGACGTGCTCTTCGTCAAGGGCGCCCCGGAGTCCGTGCTGGCCTGCTGCACCCACGTGCGCGCTCCCGCGCCCGCCTGCCTCGGTCATGCAGGTTCGGGCCAGGTGGAAACGCGTCGGCCCAGTCTGCCAGGACCCTCTCGTCCCTTGGGAAGCACCCTGCAATGTCGGAGCAGGCTGCTCCAGCACGGTGTGCTGATGTGGACGGTCTGAGGCGGCGCAGGTGCTGGCCAACGACGGCAGCGGCGCAGCGGCGCTGACGGAGCACGTGCGGGAGGGCGTGCTGGGCCGCATGGTGCGCTATGGCGGCGCAGAGGCGCTGCGCTGCCTGGCGCTGGCCTGCAAGACGCTGCCGCTCGCGGACGCCCCGGTGCGCCCGAATTGCCCTGGGGCCGCTGGCAAGACAGATGAGCGAAAACGGCTTCATGTGTTGGGAGTGGGAGTGTCTGTCAGGAGACGGTGTCTGTCTATATGGATATGGCTGTGGTTTGGAACTGAGGGGCAAGTACGCATGTCCGTTGAGCGTTTAGGATTCCCATGCATCCCGACAGCAGCAACCCGACAGCAGCATGCTGTCAGCTCAGCCTTGGTATTGCCTTGCGCCAGCTCAACTTGCAATAAGGCAGTCGCACACTGCGCTTGTGCAACCAAGCACGTACTTGGGTTTGATGTGCTGCTCTGCACATGCTTGGTTTTTTTTTACTTTACTTTGATGAGCATCGCCATTCGCACAGCCTGCTGCGCTGCTGCAAGCACGATTAATGGATCATTCATTGGTGACGCCCATGCCCTGCTTGCTGAGCAGGCGCCTGAGAAGCCAGGTTTGCGCTCAGGTGGTGCCAGAGGATGAGGCGGGGCTGACGCTGTTGGGCATCGTGGGCATGCACGACCCGCCGCGCCCCGAGGTCGCGCCCGCCATCGAGCTGTGCCGCGCGGCTGGCATCCGCGTTATCGTCGTCACCGGCGACAACAAGGCCACTGCCGAGGCTGTGTGCCGGCAGGTGCTGGCCTGTGCCTCAGCCCATGTCTCGTTTCGGGAGGCCTTCCTGTGCATGATTCTGTTATAGCTCAAACCTGGCGGTGGCAAATGTGCAAGCCCTTGGAGCTGCGAGATGGCGTTGCAGCTGACGCATGGTGCCAGACCGATTGCTGGCGCCTACTATTGATCGACATTGTGTCGCGGCAATGCATTGCAGTGAGGCTGGGAGCTAACGTTGCTTGTCTTCATCAAAACACAGTTTGCATGGGGCAGGGTAGGCTCGTCGTGGTTTACAGACAGGCGCGGCGGGCCCCGGGCGCGCAGGTCGGCGTGCTGCGCGGCGCCGAGGGGCAGGCGGGCGGCCCGGGCAGCGTGAGCGGCCTGGAGTTTGACGAGCTGCCGCCCGCGGAGCAGCTGAGCGCCGTGGAGGCGCTGGCCGTGTTTGCGCGCGTGGAGCCCAGCCACAAGACGCGCCTGGTGGAGCTGCTCAAGGCGCAGGTGCGCGGCCGGTCGCAGCACGGGCGGGCAGCGTGGCTGCCCGCTTCTGCGTGCGCGTAAAATACATGCCGGCAGCCAGTCTGACAGGTCCAGACATATGCCTGGCCTTGGGGTGAGGGCACCTGTTGGGGGCAGCATGTGGGGGCTGCCGGCTTGCTGCTCTTCGTGCCTGCCCTCTTTGCCGCAAAGAACATGCCTGCGCTGCGGAGCCGTCTGCTTCCTGTGGTCAGCTGCCGGGCTGCGTTGTTATGAATGGACAGGCCGCCACCGCGCTGATCGCGCGTGGCGCGCAGGGGCACGTGGTGGCAATGACGGGCGACGGCGTGAACGATGCGCCCGCGCTCAAGCGCGCCGACATCGGCATCGCCATGGGCTCCGGCACCGCGGTCGCCAAGCACGCCGCCGACATGGTCCTCGCCGACGACAACTTTGCGTCCATTGTGCGCGCCTCCCCTTGTCTGGCAGGACGATCTGTGAGGGTGCGCATTGGGACTTGTGCCAGAGTGAGAACACGCCATCGCACACCGGGCGCTCTGAGGCCAGTGCACCTGCCGACCGAGGGCGCCCGTCTGCCGGCGGGCCCGCCGCGCGCTCAGCGGCGGACTCCACGCCTGGGCGCTCCGTCGGGCGCACCCGCTCGCCGCCGCCGGCGGCCAGCCGACCACGCGAGCGCGCGGGCGCGCAGGTGGCCGCGGTGGGCGAGGGCCGCGCGATCTACGCCAACACCAAGCAGTTCATCCGCTACATGGTGTCCTCCAACATCGGCGAGGTGGTCGCCATTTTCTTCGCCGCGCTCATCGGTGCGCCGCCCAGCAGTTTGCTTTCCTCGCTGTGTCAGCGTTGCATCAGGTCGGGCGTCGCCAGCCTGGGCCAGCGCGTTGGCGGTGACGTCGCGCACTTTGTTGCAGTGTCGCAGGACGTTTTTGTGATAGATGGCGCTGAGCGCGCGTGCGCGGGGGCAGGCATGCCGGAGGTGCTGAACCCGGTGCAGCTGCTGTGGGTGAATCTGGTGACTGACGGCCTGCCGGCCACCGCGCTCGGCTTCAACCCGCCCGACCGCGACATCATGCGCGCGCGCCCGCGCAGGCGCGCCTGCGCCCTTGCGGTAGCACGGCCGCCCCTGCGCGCCTGATGTGAAAGCCTGCGCAGCTATACATGCAAAGATGAATAGCCCTTGTGCGCTTCCGTCGCATGCTGCAGGAACTGCGGCGCCATGCGCGCGAGCAGGCTCGCAGCGGCTCATGCCTTGCAGTGAGCGCTGTGGGCAGCTGCTGTCTGCGTGACAGGTGCTCGGCGGTGCACCGAGTGCGTGCTGGCAGCGGCGGACGGGGTAGGCGCCGGCCTACCGAGCAGCGGCCGCTGACGCGCGCGCGCGCCCGCCGCGCCGCAGGCAGGAGGAGGGCATCATCGATCGCTGGCTGGTCGTGCGCTACGCTGTCATCGGCCTCTATGTCGGCTGCGCGACCGTGGCCGGCTTCGGCTGGTGGTTCCTGTCGTTCTCGGTGCGTTGCATGCTGGGCACGCCTGCCGCGCAGGGCTGCTGGGCGGGGAGCGATCAGCTCGGGGGCACCGGCATGCGCCCTCCGCACAGCGCCGCCGCTGCCAGCAGCCGCCGCCAGGCGCATGTGGGTGACCGTGAATGCACAGTAGTGCGTGGCTGGCAGGGCAGCGCTGGGCGCCTCTGGCGCAGGCCTACCGCGCGGGCAGGGGCACCGACAGCGGCCCTGGCAAGCCCTGCCCTGAGTGCCTGCCCGGCGCTGCCCGCTGCCGTGGACCAGGCTGCTGTCGCCCCGGCATGCGCCCAGCGGGGCGCGCGCCGCGCCGCAGGAGGGCCCGCGGCTCAGCTGGCACCAGCTGACGCGCAGCACGGCGTGCGCGAGCGCGGACGCGTGCGCTGTCTTCCGCGACCGGCGGCCGGGCACGGTCGCGATGACGGTGCTGGTGGTGGTCGAGATGTTCAACGCGCTCAACGCGCTGTCCGAGAACAACTCGCTGCTGCAGGCGCGGCCCCGCGGCCCGCGCGCGCGCGCGCCCCCGCGCCGGCGCCCGCCGCAAAACCTAGTGTACCTTTTGTTGCACATTTTTCTTCTGTTGGTCGGTCTTTTTCTCGTGTTGGTCTCTTATCTTTCTTCTTGCTTTTGCAGCCCGCGCGGCTGCGCGTGCCGGGCGCGCCAGGCGCGCGTGCGCATGCGGCCCCCCTCTGCCCACGCGCTGCCCGTCGGCTCGGGGGGCCGCATGCCTGCGCGTGTGGGTGGGCTGCGGGGGATGCGCCAGGCGCGGCTGCTGCCGCTTGCCTTTGCTCGAGCGCCAGGCGGCCGCCCTCACTCGAGCGGGCAGCGCTGCAGGCTGCGGGCCGCCCTTGCCTGACTGCGCGCCCCAGCTGGCAGGCTGCAGCAGTAGCTCGGCCCGTGGCTGCCAGGGCCGCAGGTGACACCCGTGCGGCGTGCGCCACAGCCGCCGCCCTATCGCACCTGCCGTGAAGGCTGCCGCAGCAGGGAGGTGACACCTGGGGGGGCGCGGGGGCGCAGCTGCCGCCCTGGCGCAACCCGTGGCTGCTGGGCGCGATCGGGCTGTCCATGGCGCTGCACTGCGCGATCCTGTACGTGCCGCCGCTCGCGCTGCTGTTCAGCGTCACCGCGCTGGGCGCGGCCGAGTGGCGCGCCATCCTGTGGCTGTCCTTCCCCGTCATCCTGGTGGACGAGGCGCTGAAGTACGTCACGCGGTGCGCCCCGGCCCGGCCCCCGGCTGCTCCAGCCAGTGCCCCGGCCCGGCCCCATGGTGCTCTTGCCAGGGCCCCAGCGTGTCAGGTTGTGGCTGTTGCGAGGCGCCTGTGCCGTCCCCGCCATGCTTCCCGAGGGTGCGAGCACTCTGCACGTGTGGCACGCATGAGTGCCTCCCGTGGTCAGGAGCACGATCTTCGCCTGACTGCTTGCGTGCCGTGTTCTGACGACGCGCCTGCCGCCGTGCAGGAACCATGTGGCGCCCTACAGCGGGGGCCCGGGCGCCCGGCAGGCGTCGTCCAGCCTGGCAGAGCGCCTGAACAGGCTGCTGCCGCGGCGCTGGCGGCGCACGATGCCGCTGGACCTCCCCACGCACTTCTCAGGTGGGCAGGCCGCCAGCCACCGGGACTGCTAGTCAGTTCGGGTGAGCGCCGTGCCGCCCCTGCTGTGTTGGCATGCCCGAGGATTGCCCTTTCCTTGCCAGAGTTTTAAAACGATTGAGCCTATTCCACATGGGATCAGACGCATGCATTTGTTCTGTCTGTATGTGGGCTGAAGTATATAACCACTGCACTGCATGTGAAAAGTGCCTCTCAGGCATGGCTGGATGCAGTCTGGTGATTGGCAGGACATTTGCACGTCCTGGCTTTTCCGCCTGTCTTCTGCAAGACGCAGGATGTCGCCGGCTCAGGTGAGCTCTGCGATGGCAGGCGCAGACCGGGCGCTTACGGGTGAGGATCAGCCAGACACGGGGGAGGTGGAGCTGCTCCTTGCCAAGCGCAATGGCAGCGGCGCGGGCGGCAGCGGCGCCGTATGACGCTGTGCCTGGGGCCCGCAATGTGTTTCTCGGTGCTTTTGCAACCAGGCGGGTCCCAGGGCCTGCACGACATGGTCTGGCGCCGCGCTGCCGCTGCGGGCTGTAGCTAGCAAGACATGCTGCGAATGTAATAGCTTCTGTCTGGATTCTGCAACACAGCAAACCTCTTGAAGAGCACACGCCAAAATCCTCTTACTGAGCATGTGCGCGTCGGCACAATATATCAAGCACACAGCCCATGCACAGCTGGACAGGCAACCTATTCACATTGCCCAAACGCGCACGTACACGGGCTGAATATGCGCAGCAGTTGCTCGCTCACTACATGGAAGAACACTGGGCTCGCTGATGGCATCTCCCGCCCGATGGGCGGTGACGCACCGGGTCACTTGGCTAGGCATGTCTCAAGCCTGGACCGCAGTTGCGCATCACTCACAACAGGCTGACTGTCACCGAGACATGCGCTGAGCCGCACCAAATGTGCTGAGCCGCACCAAATGTAAATACCCAAAGTGAAAAGCAGGAAGGCTCTTCCGCCCCCCGACGCAGGCGGCCCGCAACCGCTGTTCCAAGTGGCGTGTTTTGCACTTCCAGGAGGGCAAGGGCCAAAGCGCAGACCGTATGACAAGGCTAAAGCAAGAGCCCTTGTGTACAGCCTGTGGCACAAACTCACAGGCGCCCCCGCGCACACCCAGCCTAACCGCTCCCGGGCCTCGCGCTGCATCCGCAGCACAGAAGCCGCGGATGCCGCTGCGCAGACCAGGAGGGGCACCGCTGGCTGTTACAAAGTCGCTGACCCCGAGCACGTAGGGAAGAGACGTGGCAGGAGGAGCAGGAGGAGCAAAAGCACCTAAATTGCCGCCTTGGGCCCCTGCGGCTTGCGCCGGCTGGGGACTGACGGCTGCCGGTCCATACTCGTCTGGTTCTGCGCGCGCATACAGAGGGTTGGGCGCTCGTAGAGTCTTCCCCACACATTGTCGTTGCCTTGTCCTTACATTTTCTTTTCGAAGGTGCACTGCAGCAACACAGTGCACAATGTGTTTGCATCACTGCCAAACAACTTCATGCTGTCGGCATCCTGTGCAGAGCCCTCCTGCCTGGTACGCATGCAGGACAGAGACAGGACAGCTCCGGCGGACAAACACCTTGGCGCCGCCGACGACCTCGTCCACATCGTCAAAGATGTCTGAAAGGCCATCCGCTGCAGCGCTGATGCTGGCCGCACGCAGCAGGCTCTGAAGGTCCCCGCTCCAGCCTGCAGACCATTGACGCACTGTCGGTACGCCTTCCAAGCACAGCATGTGCGCTGTCGGCCGTGCATCAAGCCAGTCCAGTCCATCAAGGCTCCTCTGGCGGCTGCATCAGGCCGCATTCATGCGAGGCTATGCAGTCAGTGCACTCACTGCTGCCACAGGGCTTGTTCTCTTTTTCTCTGCTGTCATACAGAACGCTATGTGACGAGGCCTCACGTCTGGCAAGCCTGGCACACATCCGGAAGACAAGAAGCGCAGCAGCCTGGCGCCCGACTGCAAAGGGATGCTTCCCAGCAGCCATGCGCGCACCGCGCTGCGTGTTGACAGCAGGCGACGCCGTGCGCGTCATGCGCGGCGGCGGCGCCGGCGCCGGCGCCTCCTCCGCCGGCGGCGCCGGCGGCAGCTGCGCGCCGCGCGCGCGCCGCTGCCCCGGCCCGCTCCTCGCGGCCGCCGGCCCCGAGATCGAGCGCCAGTCCTCTAGCAGCTGCTGGTGGCCGCCGCCGCCGCTGCCGCCGCTGCCGCCCATGCCGGTGCCGGACAGCGAGCGCCAGCCCTGCGCGCCGCCCCCCGGCC
>JAABUV010004427.1_pt1 | contig 16850 bp, 21 predicted proteins | sample 5559971 | NCBI WGS metagenome assembly JAABUV01 (sample SAMN10711881, study PRJNA513362) | rock metagenome | isolation source: Antarctica rocks | place: Antarctica: Victoria Land, Knobhead nord | collected 2015-12-19
GGACGGCATGCCGCCCGTCGTCCACACCGGCGACTTCAAGTGCGCACTGAACTCGCCAGTGTGCACGACGGACGGCATGCCAGGCTCCTCGAAAGTGATGAACGCCGCGCCGTCGCAGTGGTTGGCGACCCCGAGGGTCACCTTCATGCCCTTCACGCCCTGGATGGCGGTCGGCATATTGAGCTCAAATGCACGGATGTATCTCATCGGCATCTGCAGGCGACAGGCATCACAAAGCCCCCACAACGTCACCCGCCGGTCGCCACGCTGCGCCGTGCAGGAGCTGCACACAGCCCCGCCCCACCCCAGCACGGCCCCGCCCAGGGGCCCCGGCGGCCGCGCCCGCCTGCTGCAGCGCGGCCGGCTCGGCGGTCATGAGCTGATACGTAGAAGCCAGGCAGTCCGGCATGTACAGAAAGGGCAGCGCGGTCTCCGCAGCCAAGAAGCACGCATAGCTGCCCGCCGTCAGTGCTGCCGCGCGCGCCGTGAGCCCCATCAGCGCCCCGCGTGGCCGCCGACCGCGGCGGCGGGCCCGGCATGCGCGCGGGCGCGCCGCGCCTCCGGGCCTGCGGCCGCCGCGCGGAGCTGCTGCAGGCAAACGCTGCGGTTGGGACGCGGCGATGCACTGGAGCTCATGGAGGCCGACACGGCGGAGAGGCGCGCTGTGTTCGGCACAGTGCTGCGCGGGCAGGCCACACTGCATGGCGGCCCCTGATTTAATCTGACACGTATTGGCTAGGTGCTGAGGTCGCTGGCGCAAGGGGCACGCTAGGGCTGACTTGAGAAAGCAGGCAAGTCCGCGCCGGCCAGCGGGGCCCGCTCGCCCCTGTGAAGTGGTGCTCCCCGAGCAGGTGGCCGCGAATCTAGTCGAAGCTCCGCGCCTTTCAGGTCGGTCCTACAGCCACCAGCCCGGGCTGTCCGGGCCGAATGGGCCATTCGGGCCGTCACCAGCCCGGGCTGATGACAGCGCGGACCGAGCTGAAAGCCGCGGGCTGAACGACCAGATCTGCCGCCCCTGACCGAGGAGATCTGCATCACAGAGGCCAGCGGACCTTGCTAGCCGGCGCGGACCCGCCAGCCCGCCTCGAGCCGGCGGGGCGGGGCGCGCGCCCGCATGGAAGATCTCCACTGCGTAGTCGGTGGTGCCGCCGCCCGGCAGCGTGCGCGAGGAGATGACGCCCGGGTAGCGCAGCGAACGGAAGTCCACGCCGGCGCGCGCGTGGTAGTACGCGCCCAGCAGCTCCTGGTGCACCTGCGCTGCAGGGTAGGGTCAGGTAGCAGCAGCAGCTCCTGGTGCACCTGCGCACGGGGGAGCCTGCCAGCTGCGGCTTACTGACGCAATCTGGCGAGCGGTTCAGAACCCGCCCGCAGCGCCAGCCGACCCCTGACCTTAACTGTCTCCGTGTTGATAAAAGAATGTTACCGCAGTCCGTTGCAGGGAAGTGCAAGGCTGGCGCAGGTCCTTGCGTGGGAGGCAGGCAATCACGCGCACGAGACCGGCGATCACATGCACAGTGCTCATAAGCAGACCAGCACACCGGAAGAGCGGCAGTTCCTGGTAAACAACTGTAGGCAGGCCCCCTAACGCAGGGCGCCCGCCCCGGCCCAGGCCTCCTTGGGCCACCACGGCGGAGGCGGGTGGGCGCGCGGGAGGCGCGGCGCTACCTTGGTGATGCCGTACATGGTGGACGGCTGCATGACGGTCACGTCGGGCGTGGCCTCGCGCGGCGTGCTCGGCCCAAACACGGCGATCGTGGACGGCGCGTACACGCGCAGGCTGTGCTGCGCGGCGAGCTCCAGCACGTTCTGCGCGGCGCAGGCGCGGCGGCGGGGTCAGCGCAGCGCGCAGCGCGCTTTGCGTGGCTGCGTGCATGCGCGACCGCGCTGCGCAATGGGCGCCGGCGCGCTCTGCGCGGCACAGACACTGCTCTGGACTCGGCCCTGCGCGGCCAGCTCCAGCACGTGTCGCACGGCTTCTGTAAGTTGAACAAGGCTGAGAGGGGCCTAGCTCTGCTGGCTCCTCAGTTAGTCATGCACACTGCGGACTGGCTTTCAGCCTTGACGCGGCTCACTTTGAATGTGTCATATGCGCTCGTGAGCAACGTGTCCTAACAGCCCGCATGTGAGCGAATGCTAGGCAGGCAGGTATGTTGATAGTGATGACAAATGCAGGGAAAATGCGTGCAGACATACCGTGAATAACGCTTGCGGATGCTCAGGGCGCGCCTGAATGCCAGAGGTGTTCACGCGCAGGGCGAGCTGCGGGTTGCGCTCGCCGATGGCTGCAGCGCATTAGTTTCAGTACGTGCCGGACCTTCTTGATGGTCTGCTAGGCATGGGGCTGCTCCACACCCAGCCGCATGCAGTGCAGCGAGAAGCGCAGAAACCTGGCAGAGCTGACACCCAGACATGTTTGACCAGCCCAGCGCATGCATGCATGCGCAGCACAAACGCTTCAGAACTTCCATCTCCTGCCACAGTCGCCCACCTGAGAGGAGGGTCGCCAGGTGCACGACATGGTTCACCCCATTCTCGAGAATGATGCGCGCCAGCGAGTCCTTGTCCTGCATGCGAGCAGAGTGGGAGCACCCCGTGGTATGTGCGACAAGGGCCAAGGCGCGGACACCCCGATCGCATCTCCAGCTGTGAACCAAGGGCCCCGCCATGATCCAGGCATCCCTGCAAGGTTGGACAGGTGCATGCATGCTAGCCTGCACTGCCTGCAGAGGTGCGCTGTCACGACGGACAAAGGGCACACGCAGCTGCACTCCGGGCTCCTCTGCACGCACTGGCCGGCCCGCAGCACAGCCTGCCTGGCGCCGGGGGTGCGTATGGCCCACACCTGCACGTCGCAGTACACAAAGGGCCCCGCCTCGAGGGCCTCGCGCGACATACGCACGTCCGACGCTATGACCGCGCCCGGGTGCCTGGCCAGCGCTGAGGACGGGGTCAGCACTGTGCGGGCTGCGTGTCGGGCCTGCGTCGTGCGCTGCTGCGAAGTGCTGCGGTGGCGCAGCCTCACCGCTCTCGCAGCAGTGGAATGAGCTCAGCGCCAATTTGGCCTGATGCCCCCGTCACGAGGAAGCGCGGCTCGTCGTCAGAGCCCAGCACTCCTGCCTGCCCTGTCCGCATATACCCACCGAACTGGGGGCTGCCGGCCGCGGCGCTGGTGCTGATTTGCCGCGGCCTGGCGGACGCTGCAGCAGGCGCGCTGACGCTGCACTCTGGGTACGGCCGGTGCCAGCTGTGCACCAGCGCTGCCCCAAGGCGCTGCGCAGCCAGTCCCGGGCAAGGAATAACTGCTGCTGGAGCTGCAGGTGCCAAGCTGCATTGCAGCGGGTGAAGCTGCAGGCAACGACGTAACTGCCTCACAAGCATGTGAGGCAATCCGGGGAGGCCTGCACTTCACAAAGGCTGGCCGTTCGCCTCAGAACTACTGAATGGTGCAAAGCTGAGGCCTTCCTTGACCCCTGCGCTAATTCTTGCTCGACTCATGTGTGCTTGTCAGTCTGTAACAGTGGTACACCGACAATATTGAGAAGCTACTGCAGAGCGCTGATGTTCACGACCTCTGTCCGTCTAGGAAGTATTTAATACTTGCATCCGTCCGGTCAGGTGCTGACCAGTGCCAAGCATTACCCTGGAAGTGGCAGGGTTGGTTTACTGATGCATGCAGCACAATGACCACACTGTAGCTGTTGCTCAGCTCATATTCTCCCGCAGCCAGGAGAGTTTGCCGCCAAGCTCAGGGTGCTGCTATACACAGTATCCGCTTGCCAAGAAATGCGGGCCTGAGCACATGCCAGCTGCCGAGCTGCTGCCCTGAGGTGTGCAGTGCACACTGTGCACTGGTCAGGGTAGGAACAATTGCGCTATTGGCTTTTGACACACTCCACTGCTGCCCCAGGACTGGGCAGCACATCCTTGCAGTGCTGCCTTGCATGCACACGAGGCGGCCTCTGTTCTGCTGACCAGCATGGGCGCGCACCCAAGCAGGGAACGCTGGCTATGCTCAGGGGTGCTTACTGTTGCTGGGCTTAGTGGCCTGCATGTCTGGGAACACACGCTCTGGAAGGGCAGCCACAAAGCGGCTGTGCAAGACCAAGTGCGTCACAGTTGCATCAACGACCACCTGTCAATACTGAAGTCTTCTCCTAGCTATGAAGTGCAGGCACAAACGCATGCTCGTTGAAAGCGACACCCCTATTTTGACATGCAGTGCACGGGTCCCACGCACCCCGCCGGTGCGCCGCTACCACGCCGCGCAAGCGGCGCATCTCGCGACGCTGGCTTCTCTGTGACCTTCTGCTCCTGCGCGGCCCGCCGCACGACAGCATTTGGACGCATTACCCCACAATCTGCTCGTCGACTCGCCCACTCGACGCTGCACAGCACTGCACGGCGCCGATGCGTGCACACATCCAGCGTGGCAAGGGCGAGCCGCACGGCCAGGGCGCGCCAGCAGCGTGCGGCCGCGCGGCGCGCCGGCGCGCCGCGCGGTGAGCCCCGCGGCCACGCTGCGCTCGATGTGCAGGCCCTCCACCGCCGCCCAGAACAGCTCATCGAGCGGGTTCTGCCCGCCGCGGCCCGGCCGTGGCTGCCCGTGGCCCGGCGCGGGGCCCGACCACGCGTGCGCGAGGCCCGGCTGGGCAGCCTCCGCGCCCTCCCCGGACCCTGAGCCCGCTCCTGGGGTCGGCGCGCCCGGCGCGGCCGCAGGCGGCGCGGCCGGCACTGAGCGCGCGGGCTGGGCAGGCTCGGGCGCGCGCACCGCCGCGGCCCCGGACGGCTGCGCGTCCGGGCCAGGGCTCGCGCTGCCCGCGTGCGAGGAGCCGCCCGGCACCAGCAGGCTGGTGGCCATGCCAAACGGGTCAGCGACCGCGCCGGCCGCCGCGGCCGCCGCCGCAGTGCCCGCTGGCCTTTCCGCGGGGTGCCCACCAGGCGCCGCGAAAGCCGACTCGCCGAACCCTGGCGACTCGGGCGCCGGCGCCGACGCCGCGGACGCCTCGAACGTGCCGTGCAGCGCGCGCGGTCGCACCGCCGACCCCGCGTCGGCGGCCGCAGGTGGCGTCTGGTCGGCCGGCGGCGGCGCGTGGGCGGCCGCCGCCGCCGGCTCCGCGCGCGCGGGGCCGCCGAAGAGGTCGGCGTCCATCAGGCTGGGCTGCCTCAGCGCGGCGACCAGCTCGTCAAAGCCGGCCGGCGCGGGCGGCGCGGCAGCCGGCGGCCGCGCCGGCGGCGCGCCCGCCGCGGGCGCCGGCGCGCGCGGCGCGCCCTCGTCGCCGCCAACGTCGCCGCCAAAGTCCATGAGGTCGGCCGAGGCCGCGTGCGCGAGCGCGCGCTGCGCAGCCGCCGCCGAGCGCGCGCCCGGCGGCGGCGCGGCAGGCGCGGCCCCGGCGGCGGGCGCCGCGCCGCGCCCGGCGCCCGCAAACGCGCTCTCGCCAAAGCCCAGCAGGTCGGCGGCGTCGGGCGCTGCGCGCGGCGCCGGCGCCGCGCGCCAGAAGCTGCCGGCCGTGTCCGCGCCGCCGTGTGCGCGTCGCGCGGGCGGCGCGGCGGGCGTGGACAGGCCCTGGTTGGGGTCGCGGCCGGGGTCTGCGCCGGGCGCGGAGCCCGCGCTGGATTCCGCGCTGCGCTCCTCCGCGGGCGGCCAGGGGCCCTCCGCCCACTCGCCGTTGTACTGCCGCGGGGGTCGGGAACACGTCAGGCGCGCGCGTGCGCCAGGCCCGCCGTGGTCTCGCTAGATGCTTGTGCGATGCCGCACTCGCATCTAGTTGTGTCCCTGGCCAAACCATGTGCAGGCTTCTGCGCGCGGCTCTGACTGGTCTGCACAGCCCCTTTCCTCAACACCATGTGCAGCGCCGCACAGGTCTGCAGCCAAACGTTCGCGGCCGCCCGGCGGGGCGCGCGCCTTGCGGCCGATGAAGCCCTCCAGCTCGGGCGAGGCCGCGGGCGGCTTGAGCGCGGGGTCCAGGCGCGCCTCGCGGTGCGCGTTGGCGACCGCGTTGCCCGTGCGCGCCATGAAGGCGACCTGCTCTGGCAGCCACGTGTCCAGCGTCACCGAGCGCACCTGCGCGCCGTCCTTCCCATCAGCGCGCCCACCCGTGCGCCGCGTGTCCGGTCGGCGCGCGGCCGCCCAACGCGCTCCGCGCCGCCCGAGGCTCGCTGGGCGGCCTGTGCCGGCGCCGGTGCGCGCCGACCTGAGTGGCGGCCGCGCTGCGCTCCTGGCGGCCTGCAAGACCAGGACGCATGAGAGGAGCCGGTTGCTGGGGGCGAGGAGCGGGCGGGCATATGCTCCGCGCCGCCCCCCAGTGGAGGCGGCGAGCGCTCGGGAGGCTCGTGCGGAGGTGGGCGCCCGCCTGACCCTAACCATACGTCAGGCGCGGGCGCGGCGCGCCGGGCGCCGGGCGGCGCGCCTGCGAGATGTGCACGCCCAGGCCGCGGTGCACGCCAGCGCAGCGCATGCACAGGAAGGCGCCCGTGTTGATGGACGCCCAGGTCGGCCGCGCAGCCGCGCCGCCGCCGGCGCAGTCGGCGCAGCCGCGGTTGGCCGGCAGCGCGAGCAGGCGCTGCAGCGCGGCCAGCTGCCGCTTGTTCTGCTCCATGGTCACGCCCTTCGTCTCGCCCGCTGCCCTGGCGCGCCCCGGCGAGCGCCGCGCGTCAGGCCGGCCGCGTGGCGCGAGCGCCCGCTGCCGTGCCGACCAGCAAAACGGTATGAGGCATGCAGGCGCCGCTCAGCCTCTCACACCTGGCGGCTCACCCATTGTGTGGCGCTCATTGTGCGGCGCGCGCCTGGCACACAGTCGCATCTGCATCACCCGTGCTCCAGCCTTACCATCAGAGCATCTGAGCCAGCCCGGGATCGGGAATGGCGATGCCTGACGCTTGCAAGGCGGGTGCTATCAGGTGCCAGGTGCGGCCTCCACAGCTCAAACCGCTGGACTGCAAGGCGGCACGCGCGACGCGCCCGCGATGCGCACCGCGAGCCATGTGCTGTGCCGGGCGCTGCCCGCCCCTGGCTTGTGGCGGACTCGGCGCCCAGGCTGAAGCCGCGCTCGCTCTCCGCCGAGCGCTGCGCGCGCGCGCGACCCTTGCAACACTCTGCCACCACGGGCAGCTGAGGCACGCACTGTCGGCACACTGCAACAGCTCCGGCTGGACCTATCGGCACCGCTGCTTTCTCATGTCGTCGCCGACACAGCCAATTAGGTAAGCCGCGGCTCACTGGTGCCTGCTGGCAGCGCATGCGCTCCTTTTGGCGTCGCCACCGCGCGCAAGGCCTCACACACCCCCCTTCACTTTCCTTGCGCTTGCCTGCCTGCCTGCCTCCAGCGGCCCCTCAGCAAGAGCAGGCGCACCGCGCGCCGCAGGCGCGGGCTGACGCCGCCCTCGCCGTCGGCCGCCGCGCCCGGCCCCGCCGGCAGGTCCGCGCGCGCGAAGCCGCGGAATTGGGAGCGCCGGGCTGCCAGCGTCGCGCGCTCCGCCGCCAGCCGCGGCTCGTCGCGCAGCAGGAGCCGGATCGCCGCCGCGCTGGCCGCGCGCGCGGCCCGTGAGCTGGCCGGCCGACAGTGCGCGCCCAAGGGCCGGGGTGCCCCTTGGCTGAGGTGCGCGGCGCTGCCGCGGCGCCCGGAGCGCGCGGCAGCCGGCGCGCGCGCGCTCCGCCGCCGGCCGCGGCTCACCGCGCACCAAGGCGCCGGCCGATGGCTGCCCACAACCACTGATTGACAACATAAACACAGGAGCCACGGTTGACCGGCTGCCGGCAGGCACGCCACCAAAGTGCTGACACGGCAGGAAGGTCCAGAGATCCTCAAGCAGGCTGCACGGCCTGCAGCCATGCCATATCTTGACGCTCACGCTCAACGGCTTTACTGTGCCCCGTCTTCGCGCACCACGGACCCCGGCCCTCGCGGCGCCCGGGACGAGCTGCCAGGCAGGCGGCCGGACTGGTGGCGCGCATGGGCGCCTTGCAATGCGGGCCACTCACGTAACGCCCTGCAGACGCCCCCGCAGCCTTTGAGTGGCCGGCCGCGCACCGGTGGCGCACGTTGACGCCCTGGTCGCGGCCGTCGGGCGCCACGAACTGGAAGTCCTCCAGGTCCTCCAGCTTGGGCAGCAGCTCGCTGCGCGCGAGCGCCACGCAGCGGCCGGACCCGCGGCGCACCAGGAACTCCAGCACCGTCAGCGCCTTGTACACGTTGCGCCACTTGGCCGCCGCGTAGCCCAGGCGCAGCTGCAGCACGGCCTGCCGCGCTCCGCCGGGGCAGCTTCAGTGGCGCCCGCTTCAGGGGCGCCAGCTTCAGAGGCGCCAGCTTTAGAGGCGCCATGTGTGAGCGCCGCCAGCGCCCTGCACACGGCGCGCTCGCCGGGGAGGGAGCGGGCCGCCCGCTCGCCTGGCTGAGCCGTGGCACACTGCGGTGGCGCAGGATCGGGGCTAGCCGCTCTTTTCTTTATCACAGGGTGCGCGCGAGCGCGTCGGAGGACTGAGCGAGAGGGGCGCGCACGAAGATGACCTCGCAGTTCGCGGGCTCGTGGCTCGCCTCCGCCAGCTCGTTGAGCAGCGTGCCCGTGGGGCCCCTGCACGCCCCGGCCGGTGTCAGCTGGTGGGCTCGCCCTGCGCCGTGACTTCCAACGACATCCTGCTTCTTCGGAGGCAGCACGCGCCAACAGCACCTGGTGCTGCCAGCTCTGCGCCCGCCCGGTGGCTTGGACAGCCTCACGGCAGGCGCCTCCGTGTGCGGAGACCGACCGGCAACCCCGCGTCACGGCGGAGGCGCACCAGGACTCGTTCCGCGTGGCCTCTCGCGCCTTGCGCTCCAGCGGCGTGAAGGGATGGACCTGGCCTGCACGCCCCCTCACTGGCTCACAGCGCGCTCGGCTCCCTCCCGCGCGCCTTGGGTGGCGGCAGGTCCCTCCGCGGACGCGCACAAGGCGGGCCGTCCCAGGCACCCTGGAGGGCGCTGCTGAGCCCAGGACGCACGCCCAGGCTGCCGCGGCAAGCTGAAGTGCACAGGTGGCGCACCGTGCTTGATCGCGGTGACATAGTCGCGCAGCCAGGAGATGCTCTGGCTTGCCAGCGACACGGTGTACTCCTTGAGCTCCTGGGGCTTGGTCAAGGTCGTCAGCGACAGCGTGGCCATACTTGTGCTTGTGGTCGCTCAGTCTCTTGCGGGCTACAAGGGATCGAGCGCCGCCAACTTGGCCGCTGGCTGCTGGTGAACGTCCACCCCGTGGCCACGCTCTCGCTTCTGCGGCAGGTGCGTCTCTTGGCCCACCTCTGGGGAGGCAGCTTCGTTCCTCAAGCAATGCTTGAAAACCAAAATTCGTGTGTTGGGGGCCTGCCCTACCCTGATTGAGTCATACTTCAGTCATAGCTTCAATGCAGACAACCTTACTACACCTTTTTGTGTTCCGTGGCTCACAAAGCATCGTGGATGCACACATGCAGCATGCAGACAAACACACATGTTGAGTGCGAGAGATATGCAGAGGCAGGCACGCAGCGCCCACCTCAGTGCTCAAGCACACCTCCGCCCCATAACACCACTCCATCGCTTGGAAGTGGGGGCCAGCGGGGCAGACGCCTCAGGCCTCCCACCCCTACACTGCAGAGCCTACACGCTCCTCAGAAGCAGGAACAGAGCTCGCTTGTATTGCGAAGCGTGCACACGCTTAAGCTCACAGCGCGAGCCCTGTCCCAGCTCCTTCTCCGAGGCAATGGGCTGCAGCGTGCCGGAGCCCAATCATGGGTGCACAGGGCTCCCGCCAGGCCATGCAGGCTGTGCTTCGCTGCCTTGCAGCGCCCTGCACCACATCACTCCACGATCTGCAGGCTTCGTTTGCGCCGCGGCGCATAGTCAGCCTTGTGCTCCTCCCAGATCTGCGGGAAGTCACATGGCGCACGGCTCAGCCGCCCGCACCAGCCTCGAGACCGACCTGCTCGGCATGCAGGCAACGGTGCAAGCAGGGCTGGCTGCGCACCTGCTGCAAGCCCGCCACAAACATGGCGTGGTACTTGTCCACCAGCGCCCGAGCCTCCTCGCTTTGAAAGTTGCCTGGCGCCAGTCCCGCCACCCTTTCAACCTTGCAAAGCTTGCTTGTCAACAGATGAGAGCAGCGGCGCCCTTACACCCAGCCGCTGTTATCTGGCAGGATGCGCCCTCCTACTTGGTGACAGGCCGGACTTTGGCATGCGTAAACAACCAAGTAAACCTGGTTGCAACCAGGTGTACCATGGCATTGACAGGCAAGGCAGAATCCTGCTGAAATTGCTCAACTGCCAGGTTCAAGGCGCGCACCCTCATACTTTGGTACGTCGATTGGCCGCCCGATCACGGTGGTGATGGGCACCGGGTGCGGCAGCACGCCAATATGCCCAAACAGGCCTGCAGGACCGCGGCGCGCTTGTAGCGGCGCCCTACCACATATCCAGCAGCATGGCTCCACAGAAGACATGCCGCTGTGAACACAACTTACTGGAGAGACTGCCGCACCTTCGCCATACACCAGCGGCACCACAAAGCCGGCGGCCTTCTTTGTAAAGCGCTGGAACTGCGTTCGCATTTGCGCGCCTCAGCAGGCTCACTGGTTCGCACTGCGGAGCCTGCTCATGTTTCGCAGAGATAACAGCAAAGCCTCGGGTGTCATGCAGGCAGACGAGGCACGTATGAAACCACTCAGCCAGGGCATCTTCCCAGTACACCAGAGATGTGAGACGTGCTGCTGCGGTGCAAGCTGCACCCAGCGCATGTCATCTTGCCGTCCCAACACAGGAGGCGCACCGAGCGCGCCCAGCCAGCATTCCGCGTGTTCACCACCGTCACCACGTCGTTCTCGCCGAAAGACACCACCGGCACAAGAGACGCGCCAGTCGCGAGCGCGACCTTCACAAACCCCTTTCTGCATGCATGCGAGCCAGCACGTCACCTACCAGGCTCATCAGCTGATTTCAGCTGGTCTCCAGCATGCGAGAAGCGCATGTCTGCATCAAATCGGAGTTTGCATGTATGCTACAAAAGGAATGGCAACACCGGGCGCCGAACCTCTTGTTCAGGACGATGTCGTACGTGCCCGGCCATGCGAGCAGCGCCTCCTGCGCTCCGCCGATCGCTAGCAGCACCGCCCGACCTGGCGCCTGCTGCCGCAGCCTCAGTCAGCTTTCACCCAACGGGTGTTCTGCATCCTTCATGCACCTACAGCTGCAGACAGGGCACACCCCCTTACGCCGAGTTCTCACAGCTCATCAGGCCCTACCTTCAGTACCCGGCGCAGCGTGGGCGCGCTCGCGTCCACAAAGCCCAGGAGCAGCATCAGCTCGCGCGCTATCGGGGTGCGGAAGTTCCACAGAAGGGTGGCTGCGAAGCCCGGCGCGCGCTGGCTCACGTAGGGTAGGAGTAGGGTAGGGTGGTAACTGACAAGCAATTGTCAGCCGCGCCAGCGAAAGCCCTCAGCATGCACCTGGATGCATGTCAAGGCCTGGGAACAGGCGCGAAAAGCTAGCGCCCTCGCTGGCAAAGGTCGCCCACACGCTGATGGTCAGGACGCCGTGCGGGTGCAGCCTGGGCGCACGACCCCACGCCACCTCAGTCAAAGCAGCACTCTTGTAGGGGAACAGGGGCCACCCAGGCACCCTCGGACCGCCATCACCAGCAGAGGCGACGCAAGCAGCCAGCCGCACAGTGTCGCGTACCCAAAGACGTATGATTTGTCCGGGTCCAGGTCGGCTGTCTTGTGTATCCTGCGAGCAGCAGTACTCTCTTTTCAGAGAATGACCTCACACAAGTCTGCACCCACAGGTCAGCCTGTCAGTGAAGCTCGTTTGAGCACGTTCATGCACACCTCACGGGAAAGTACGCTGCCAAGTACCGCCAGAGACTCCAGTAGCGCAGATACGGCGTCCATGACAAGGACGCGGCCGCCTCCTTTCCGGGGCCCCATATGATGTACCACAAGTAGCTGCAGCGCAGCGCAGGAGCGGTCAGCGTGCAGTGCAGCCCCTGCGAGCTCACGGACTCGGATGCACCCGGCTGGTCAAGAGCCACACTTGGAGGAGCGGGGGGGAACTCACAGCAGAATCAGGATGGTCAGGTTGGGATCTCTGAGCATGTTCAGCGTGAACACCCAGCTCGCCACTGTGGTGCCATAGAGAGCGACGCAGTACACAGCTGCGCAGGTCGGCAGGAAGCCCCTCTTCAGCAGTGTCATTGAACTGCACGCACTCTCAGTGCCTCCCAAACACCAGGTGTCTGTGCTATCTCCTACATCGCGTATGGAACCTGAGTGCAAGATAAAGTTCTACACCAAGTGGATGTATGCGTGCGGGTCTTGCAGGGCCAACTGCGAGCAAAGGAAGCCGGCTAGCGCAACCAATCCGCTGTCAATGGGCTCCGGTATGGGAAGGCCACAACAGCTCGTCTGCCACAGGAGGAGGACAGGCCTCTGCTTGTGTTTAACCCCTGCTTGTTTTAACCCCGCTATAAGTGCAGCATTTGCGTCACCTCGGCAGGGACAAACTTTCCAGTTGATGCACATGCAGGACTTTACTGCCTTTGAGTCGCGCACACGCCCTATGACCGCGGCACAGCCACCGTGCAACACGCTCCTGTTCTGTCCCGGCACACCAGGTTGTTTGCCTGGCGCGGCAAAAGCGCTGCCAGGCTGCTGCCACGCGCCCGCCGCAGGCTGCCACTACCGGCAAGGATGCTGCATGCGCTGCTGGCTGCAGCAGTACTGTCGTCCGTGAGCGCGACGCACCGCGCGACGTGCCAGAACTCCTTTCCCCAGCCGAAGGATCCCGCACTCCCACCCATGTCTGGCGCGCCCTTCCTTGCCGCGGGCGGCGTCCTTCTGATCCTGCCTGCTGATGGCAATGCAAGCATGCTGTGCAGAATCAGAGCCACTCGCTGCATGCAGCGCTGGTGGACCCGGAGGGCTACGCGCTGGAGGAGCACACAGTGCACACCGCTGACGGCTACCTGCTCGGCGTCTACCGGCTGCCGCGCCCGAGGGCGGGTAACATCCGCGCGCCCCATGCACACCGGTGCGCAGAGCCTCATGTGCTCCGCATGGTGTCTCAATGCCAGGGCATGCCTGCCTGTGGCACCCGAGTTTGTGTGCCCTGCATGACTACTGGCTCGACTGGCCGGCTGCCCTGGGTAGCGGCGTCTCGCTCGCCGCTGCATGTGCATGGCGGAGCTCCGGTGGTGCAGGAGGCCGGTGGTGTTCCTGCAGCATGCATTATTGGATTCTTCCACCGCATTCGTCATCAGTGGAGCGCACCAGAGCCTGGGCTTCATCCTGGCGGATGCGGGATACGATGTGCGCCTGCCCACTCGCCCTCACGGCCGTGACAAGCACCACTACCAAGCTGAGGTTAAGATTTGGAGGAGAAGGAGATCATCATGGCGATGGCATCTTGGTATCGCCGTGCCTCACACAGGCTGTGCGAATACTAAATCGCGAGTGCAGGTGTGGATGGGCAATAGCCGCGGCAACACCTACAGCCGGCGCCACATCACCTTGGAGGCCGCCTCCGACGCCTTCTGGGCCTTCTCCTGGCGCGCGCGGCCTCCTGTGCCTCGCCGCGGCGGCGCGCAGGGCAGCCAGTGCCGCAGGCGGCTGCAGGCAGCCCCGGTCCCAGCACCACGGCGCACGCCAGCAGCGCCTTGCTGCTGCGCCACACCTGCCCCAATGAGGCCGTCATGATGGCGCCCGTCGTCTCCCTGAAGCACAGCAGCAGCGAGCCGCTGGTGCTGCTGGCCGACATCGGCTTCGATGCGGTGCGCGCCCGCGCCCGCCGCGGCAAGCGCCGCCGGGCTCGCCCCTCCTACGCCCGGGCCAGGGCTGCCGGGAGCAGAGCGTATGCGCACAAGTGCGCATGTTAGGCCTGGGGTGAGTCAGCCAGTCGCTGTGTCAATGCACCGTTTCTCCTGTTCTTGCTGTGGGCGCAGAGCGTGCGGCGCGGCGCGCAGCTGGGCCAGCGCATCGGCGTGCGCGAGTTCCTGCCAACCCAGGCGACAGCAACGGCTGCTTTTGGCGCCGTCTGCGTCGCGAAGCCCTGGGTCTGCGCGGACGCCGTCGGCGCGCTGTGCGGCTACAACCCCGGCAACCTGAGCCCCGCGCGCGCGCCGCTGCGCCTCGCCTACATGCCGGCGGGTGCGCTCGGCGCGCGTGACCAGGCCAACGTGACATAGCTGGGGCATGCAGGCAGTGCATTTGGTGGAGAAGTGTCTTTACCAAGTTGCCTGGGTCTGCAGGCCATCCCGCCTGCGAGCGACTCTGGAGAGATGTATTGGGAGGAGTAAATACGCTCATGTAACTCGCATTCAGCCATCTGAGGCAGGCTGCAGCGCATGCGCGCCACGCGCCGAAGGTGCCTGTTTGCGAAGGGTCAGGCACTTCCGTGCGGAACATGGCCCACTGGGCTCAACTCGTCCGCCAGCGATCGCCGCGCTTCTGCCGCTTTGACTTTGGCGGCGCGTGCGCGGGCCACTTGGGCATGCCGCGCCCCTGCAACCTGGCGGCGTACGGCGCCGCCGAGCCGCCGCTGTACGACCTGGGCGCCATCCGGACGCCGCTGGCGCTGCTGTCCGGCGCGCCAGCCCGCCCGGCGACCGGCTGGTGGCAGACCGGCCCGTCCTGCGCGTGTGTCAGCCCTGGCCGCATGGGAGGCGCGGGCGTGCAGCAGTCATGCAGCATGCATGGATGCACGCGGGTGAGCTGGTGAGCTGTGTCGGCCCCGATGCGCAGCTGTTGTATTGTAGTGCCTGCGGCTGGCCTCGCGGTCGACCTGCGCAGCGTAGCAGGCTGCGCTTCTGAATTTGTTACCCCTTGCATGGTTGTGACGGGCAGGCGGGCAGGACGTGCTGGCGGACCCGGCCGATGTGCGCCTGCTGGCGGCAGCGCTGGCGCCGGGGGTGGTGGTCCTCGCCCATGAGGAGCCGGGCTACGAGCACCCTGACTGGTGCAGATTACTTCTCAGGCAATTGGGCGCGGCCGCTAGGCCCCCATGAGCATGCACAGGACACTGGTTGCCAAAAAAAAAAGGGCGGCCCGGCCGCTCACGCACGCCCAGCTACCCCAGACCTCCCCGACATGGCGCGGGCCTCGCGCACTCTACAGAACCCCGCCCGCCTGGCCCACACACGCTGGGTCGCCACGCGTGACCGCTGAGTCGCCACGCGTGACGTCGCCATGCAGCCATGCCCTTGGCACGATCGGGCGTCGCCCGGCCTGCCCGCTCATCACCAGAGCCCGCTCTTCACCAGAGCCGGCCCAGGATGCCCGAGCAGCGGGTGACGCTGCATGCCACCACAGCTGTGGGACGAGCCGGCCGCCCCTGCCGCACACCGCCTTTTCTACCGTTCACGGACGGGCGCCGTGCAGGGCAGGGTGCTTTGACAACCCTCTCGAGCCGCCAGGCGTATGGCAGATGCCAGGTGTCCGCGGCCCCAACGGCCGCCCGCAGGGGCTGCGCGCGGCGCACGCCGCGCGCGGCCGCCCTCAAAACTTGAAGCGCAGCACGATCGCCGAGATGTTGTCGTTGCTGCCCCGGCTGTACGCCTCGTCGGTCAGCCGCTTTGCCGCCTTCTCCGCATCCTGCGGCGCGCCCGCAGCCGGGGGCACGCTCAGCAACTGAAGCTGTAGCTGAAGATAGGTGCATACAAGGCTCGCCGCCGTTACTGCACTTTGCCCTCCTTGCGGTCGCCCCAGCGCAAGCCCCCATTTGACGGCACCGCAGCCCCAGGGGTTTAGAAGCCTTGACAGCGCAGCAGGGCTCGCCGCCCGCCCTCCCGCCTCACATCAGCAAACAGGGCCGCGCCGCCGCCGCGGCGGTCGTTGCACCCCCGGCCCCAACGCCACACAGGCCGCGCACTGGCCTGCCCTCGACGAGCACGCAGGCAGCGTCAGTGCGCGGGCCGCGCACCGGCATGTCCTTGACGAGCGCGCAGGCGTCCTCGTTGGTCAGCACGTCCCAGAGGCCGTCGCTGGCCAGGATGACGATGTCGTCGCCCGCGCCCAGCTCCTCCGCGCGCACATCCGGCTTGGCCACCACGTACCTGCGCCACGCGCGCGCCCGCTCGGCCCGCAGCCTGACTCCAGGGCTTGCTGCCGACAGCCACTGGCCATAAGACACGCCGTCATCGCCCGCACTGAGCCCCTCCCCCCCCGCACGCCCGGCTGGGTGACTACATGCCTGCGTGCACTCGCTCGCGCCAGAACATAGGGCCAGGGCCATGTCGCCCCTGCGGACGGCCGCCACCAGCGCGCAAGCGACCTGCTCGGCCAGCGCATCGGCCACGCTGCTGCGGTCAACACCCTCCCGTGCGCGTACCTAGGCACCGGCTGCCCTTGACATTCCGCACCTTCGCATGCATGTGCATGCCTTCAGCAAGAGTGCCCTCGAGAGGTCCCTGGCCCACCAGGCACACACTGCCTTCGCAGTGTGTGCCTGGCCGCATCACACCTCCACACTCTCGACTCCCCGCGGCACAAACTGCAAGCTCCACGGCGGCGGCTCACCCACAAGTCACCGTCGCTGACGCGGGCAGCGTCCCGGGCCCCACGGCCTGCCACAGCAGCGGCCTGCTCCAGGCCGGCCCAGAGCGCGCGCCCGCTTGAGCACGCCCTCGCCCCCCAGCGCGCTCTGTACCACACCCGCCCGGCCGTCCCCCCACGGCTCGCTGCGGGCACGCACCGCTTCAGCAAGCGGTCGCCGAAAGCGCGCGAGACTGCGAGCACGCCGCCGACGCGCCAGGTGCCCGCCCAGACGACTACGCCGCCCGCGGCCTCTATGCGGCTGCGCTCGTCCGCCCGATTGGGCTTGTGGTCGTCGGACAGTGCCATCGCTGCACGCGGCG
>JAABUV010004431.1_pt1 | contig 16839 bp, 22 predicted proteins | sample 5559971 | NCBI WGS metagenome assembly JAABUV01 (sample SAMN10711881, study PRJNA513362) | rock metagenome | isolation source: Antarctica rocks | place: Antarctica: Victoria Land, Knobhead nord | collected 2015-12-19
GCGCCCCGCTCGCCACACACGGACCCGAGCAAGCTGCGCCAGCAGGCCGCAGTCCACTCGCCGGCGGTCAGGCCGCGGGCGGCAGCAGGCCGTGCGCCGCCGCGTCGCTTGCCGTCTCTTTCGCTAAGGTGGAGCGGTGTCTGGGCTACAGGCCGAGCGGCCGTGGTTGGGGCTGCTGGCAGTGTCATACGCTCTTGCAAGCTCCTAAGGCTTATAACACCTTGTGAGGCGGCAATCATACCGGCGAGTTCGGAGCGCTCTTGAGGGCGTCCAGTGCTGCAGGTGTTGGGCATGCACACACACCTGTGGCGTGCACAGCACAGCGTGATCAGGGTCTGGTATCAGGGCAACTGCATGCGTTCGAGTTCCCAGAATGCATTTCACCCGTGGCTGCGTATCTCCCACGGCATGCGCTGCGCGCATGGGGGCGTGCATGACCGCCCTCGGCGTGATTGCAGCAGGCGGGCGGCGCGCGAGGGAGATACGCAGCAGGCACAGGCACAAATACACAGCATTCGGAACTGGAACAGCTTCACATGGGCACACTGATACCAGCTTCACATGGGCGCCCTGATACCAGGGCCTGATCACGTTGTGCTGGGCACGCCCAATGCCATGCAAATTGTGCATGCGCCGCAGATTCAATGCTTGCACGCGGGCCTGCTGGGCGTTCCTCACGCGCACGGCCCGCCTGCTCCAATCATTCTGAGGGCGGTGCACCCCCCATGCGCGCCGCGCGCACTGCGCCGAACCGGCCGCTCTGGCAGTGCATGCTGATGTTCATCGGTGGTGGAAATGCTTTTCAGCACCATCAGCAGCTCAGTCCAGGTCAAGTAGACATGGCTGCCCCGAGTGACCCGCGCGTGCTGCTCAGCAGCGACGCGGAGGCGATTAGAGCTGTGCGCCTGGGGCGTTGCAGACCACGGTATGCTCAGTGCGTGCAGCCGTGCAGGAAGCACATGCACTTCCAGTCACGTCTGCATTGCTGCTGAGCAGCACGCGCAGGTCACTCTGGACAGCCACATTTAGTCATCCCTGGACCAATGCTAATGATGGTGCAAAAACACAGTTCAACCACCGATGAAGCTCAGCACACCTTGCCAGAGCGGCCAGTTCTGAACCAAAGCTGAAAAAGGCGCAAAAACACCGTCACGGATGCCAGGGATGACAGGCGTTGCGCAACAGCTCTCAAGGAGCTCTGCTTGTAGCAGGTCTGCCCGCTGGGCTCACATGCGCGACAACTGATGAGCGCCTTCGAGGCGGCGATAATCATGTCTCTGTCAATCAGGCGCACCTACTTATTGCGCGCTTGCAAGCCGGCCGGTGTCCTTATCGTCATTGTCAGGGAGCACGTAACTGGCAGGGCGACCTGTGCAGGCTCTGGCCTGGTGGCCAGGCTGCGCAGGAACCTAGTCATAAACTCGCTCTCTGCGCGGGGGCAGGCAGGGAGTGCTGGCTGCCAAGACAGAGCCTGCAAAAAGCAAACTGGTCCAGCGTTTTTATGATGGTGATATGGCAAACCCCGCACGTACATAAGCGCGGCGCTCCCAGTGCGTCAGGCTGTGGTGTCTGCGCAAGACATAATTAGCTCTGGGTGGGTATGATTGGACACTGCGAAGTTGAAAAGCACAAAGCTTCGTTCACCACTCTCTTGCAGTGCGGCAGTCAGCATCATACCAAGGCTCATTTCATGCAGTATGAATGTTGCGCTACATGATTGTTCCCAATGATTGTTCTTGGAGAGTAAGTTCACTCATCACTCATTTGCGTTCCAGCAAGCAATGACATTTGCGCGAGTGGGTTCCTTTAAAAACAGCTAAAAGGCAGGCTTCACCGCACCCTCCGCTCCGGCAGCCATGCAGGCCTCCAGGTGTGTTCCAGGTATGTGTGAGGGGCGAGGGCCTGAGCAAACCGTAGTCGCTGGTGGGGTTGTCAGTAGATGCGCTCACTGGCTGTGCCGTGCATCGTGGCCGGGTTGCCCGTGCGCCAAGGGCACCGAACGGCTGGGGACGTGCGCTAACATCTGGGGACTGGCCAGTCATGCTCAACGCGCGTGGGGTGGCAGTCCCTCTTCTCCTCCTTAGGTGGGAAGCGCACCCTCATCACCACTGAGCCAGCTGTATGTGGTAGCACCTGTACCTAACACCTGTCTCCCGTCATATGCTTGAAAACCCCCTGCCATGATGCTTGCACAGCGCATCACCCCCGTGGGGTGTCTCTCCTCGTGGTTGCCGTCATTTCTGCATGTAAGTCCCCAGCCATGAGTACCCAGCCGTCCTGCATGGCCTGCATGGTGTGTTGTCCCGCTACAGCTAGGCGCCCAGGGTGGCGCCAGGGCCGGCCGGCCCGGGGTGGCGCCAGGGCCGGCCGGCGCGCCGCCTGCTCGGTGCGGATCGGGGGTCCCTGGAAAGTCGGGCTGACGGGAGTTGGTCAAGACCCTATGGCTGGGCCGCCGCGTGCGCCTGGGCGAGTGCGCCAAGAGAGCCATGGCGCAGTGAGGCGCTTCTGAGTGTATTTAGCAGGCTGCTGGCATGACCATGTTCATCAGGCGGCTGGGCGAGCGTATGTGTGCAGGCAGGGAGTAGTTCTGGGCGTAGTCTGTTCACTGCTTGCCAGGCTGAGCGTGTAGCACAAGGAGTCAGCTGCGGGAGCTCGTTCACAAGCGGTTGGAAGCACAAAATTACCACCCCCGCTCATCGGCGGGCAGAGCAGCATGCTGGGTCTCGGCGCTGAAAGACAGCTCATGCTTATATGTTCACACCACAGTTCACCTTTCCATGTGCAGCCAGGTAGATCACAGGAGCATTTGAGATAAATGAGAAGAATGTGGGAAGTGGGCTCTGGCTCAGGTAGGAGAGCCTGAAGCTCTATCAGCGCTCTTGGCATGGGCAGCACAGGGAATGTGATACGCTGTAAAGGCGTCCTGTAAGCGCGTGCCCACTTCACGGCTGTGCCACCGCTGCACGATGCAGGTTGGTCACTAAAGGTGCCCTCAGTTAGCGCGCAAGTGCGCAAGTGAACCACCCCGTGCTAGGTGCTGCAACGCGACTAGCAGCACTAACGGCTGGTGGTCACTGCCGCGCTACTGCGCTGCGCAAGGTGCGTGGCAGTGGAGCGACATCAGGCAGACCCCCTTTCATTATGCAAAGCCAACGAAGGAAGGAGGTTGCCTTGTTGCAAGGCCCCACGACCGTCTGGTGCCAGCAGTGCTGGCCCAGCACCGATAGGTGTTTAGACCCTGGAGGGTTCGTGAGATGACCGGAACTGGCCCAGGGGCCAGCGTACTTCTCTCGCAAGCTTTGGTTCGTGGGACGCTCTGTGGCCACCGCAGCCGCGCTCGCCTGAGCGCTGGTACTTTCCTGTGCGGAAGGATGCCTGGCAGGCGTTCCTGGCTGCCTTACATGCTTGCGTCGCGCGCCACCAGGGACAAGTGGGCGGCAGAGCGCCGGGCCAAGCTGCTGGAGACGGCAGCTGCGTCCAAGCGCGCCCGCCTGGTGTGCGCCCGCCCGCGTCTGCACTCAAGTTGTGGGGGCGGCGCAGCCTACAAGGCAACCACGTTTCACTCTTACAACGGGCTGAACAGGCTGAGCTTCAAGCTGGCGCAGGTGCTCGCCGCTGACAGCCAGATCGCTGAGCTGCGGTGTTTGCCGTTCCCTGTAGGCCGTGGACCACAGCGTGGCCGAGCTTGACCATGGCAGCAGCGAGGAGGCCAGGGCGCCCAAGCGCTTGCGCACGAGCCGCGACGGCGAGGTGCGCCCGCACCTGTGCCAGGAAGCGCCTGCATCGCACTGGCATGCGCAGCTTGCGCGCGGTGCGCTCGCGCTCAGGGTGCAGCGCAGCCAAGTGCCCCACATCCGTGGTAGGTTTGAGGGCCCCACGGGCCTGCAGCTGGGCCCCCGCGGTAATTGCAGCCCCAGCTTGCGCTCGCCGCATGCGCAGGTGATGGACATGGCCGAGCGCGATCGCGAGCGGCACTGGCTCCTGGTCGCGCTGGCGGCGGAGCTCGCGAAGACTGCGCCCCACAGCGAGTTCCGGGCGCGCGTCGCCGCAGCCGCGCTCAGGTTCCCGGCGCACCCCGCCGGCCGCAACAGCGGCGGCGCCAACGACAGCCCGCGCACGCCGCCGCTGTCGCTGCCTTACGTCCTTCCCGGGGACTCCCCTGCACCAACGGTGACGTTCATCGCTGAGGTATGCCCCCGCCTGTGCCAGAGCGCCCCCGCCTGACTGCCGCGTGCAGCTGTGCGCCTGCAGCGCGACCGCGCCAAGCGCGCGGCGCCGCTGCGCACGTGCTGTCAGCCTGTCGGCGAGGTCCCTGCGTGCGCATGGGCAAGGAGCCACTTGCGACAGCCAGATGCGGCACAGTCAGCTGCATGTGGCGCTGCCAGCACGCGCGCCAGCGGCTGGCCTGCTCGTCCAGCAGAGCCTCTTGGCAACAAAGTGCACCGCCTCTGGGTAAAGCTCTTTGTTCAGCCCGCTTGTGCGCCGCTTGCAGGATGCCTGCTCAGCAACAAAAGAGAACGAGGCGCCCTGCACGCGCGGCGTCAAGCGCCGCCGCGTGAGCACCAAGGTGCCTGTCCCTGCCAGCACCCTCCGCACCGCAGCTCTCGACTGCCGCTCCAGCCGCGCCCTGCAAGCTTGTGCGCTGCCATGCAGCGGCTGCCAGTTGTGACACGGCCTGCAGCAGCCCCGGCGCTCTGCGGCCCTGAGGCGGCGCGCCTCAACGTGCTGGCTTGACATATGAGGTGGTCGATGGCGTTTCGAGGGCTCTGCTTGTTGCGCAGGCCATGCGGCGGGTCGCCCGCTCCCTCCGCTGCGACTTCCGCTGAGGTGAAGCAGCCATGGGGCAGCACAGGCCAAGTGGCCATGGCGGGGGGCTGCGAGCGGCGTCGAATGCTTTGGCGTCGCCCCGGAGCTTGGGGCGAGCTGACACTTTAGCAATTGTCAAGACGGCAAGTTTTGTAGTGCTTTGAGGTTATTGCACGTGTTTCATGCTGCAGGTGCTGGGCACGCACGCGCATGTGGCGTGCCCAGCACGATGGAAGTCGTGTCCTGGTTTCAGGGCGCAATGTGACGCTGCACGACCCTGGGGCTTTGTACCTGAGTATCTGAATGCTGTTTACCTGCTGCTTGTCTCCGCCACATGCATCGCCCGCATGTTCAACCATGCTGAGGCGTAGTGCACGCCCCCATGCGCGCAGCGCGCACTGCGCTGAACCAGCCGCTCTAGCAGTGCGTGCTGTGCATCATCGGTGGCGGATTTGCTGTTCTGCATATTCATCAGCTTGATCGGGGTTGACTAGGTTTAGCTCTGTGACCCGCGCGTGCTGCTCAGCAGCGACGCTGACGTGACGGAAGTTGATGTGCGTCTTGCACGGCTGCACGCACAGTGCTGCAAGCCGGCCGTCCCGGCTGGGAGGTAACAAGGCAGGCGCTGCGCGCCTCCACTAGGAACACACCTGTGTGTTGAGTGCGGGCTGTAGGCCATCGGAATCGCTTAGACTTGCACTCGTGGTGTTGCCAGAGGTCCAATGTCGGAGGCAGTCGTATGTACAAGTCACAGGCTTCTCGGGCATGGATAGTGGGTACGGGGGTTGGGTGAAGGCATGATTTTGTGGTAGCATAGGTCGGACGGCAATAGTAACAAAGCACATGACAGGGCAGGCTAAGCAGCCCTCACCCATACAGAAGAGCCATTTGCAAATTTCCTGCTCCAGCTCCAGCATGCCCACCAGGCAGTGCTGCTCGTATCGGCAGCACAAAGTGGTGGTGAACCGCCCAGACAATTGGTTCCTCTCTCATATCTTGCCCAGCATTGCGGCCGCTCACACCCAAGGGTGTTACGCCACCGCGCCGCCGGCTGGTGTGTGCCTATTTGACACACGCAGAACCAAACAAAGCTCCGCAGCAGGCCGCTCCGGGCCATACGCCGGCGCTCAGGCCGCGGGCGACGGCAGAATCGCGCGCGGCCGCGACGCGCTGCAGCGTCTGCGGCTCCGCCACGCCGTCGTCGAGCATCTCGGTCTGCAGCCAGACCCTAAGCCGCATTTCACATGGCTCCTTCATCATGAAGGCTTCATGCGCATACACTCACTGCCTCACCGCCCACACAAGCATGTCGGCGGAGCCGCGCGCGCGCCTGCGCCGGCCACCTCGCGAAGTTCCTGACAAAGTCATCTTGTGTGTAAAAACTGATCGAGGTGTGCCTCTGTATGTATGTGTATAAGATGACTTTGTGCGATGACTTTGTACATAAAAACTTGCCAGAAGAGCGCGTCGCGGCTGCCGAGGCAAAGGTCTGTTGATGGCAGTTCACAAGCACCACGCCTATGACAGCCAGCGGTGGCGGGCCAGGATAGTAAGTGAAGCTCCTCTGGTTAAGCTCGTCCCCCACATCATACACAAACCTTGTCTGTATGTTGGCGCTTGCATGAGTGCACATGTAGCCCGTGAAAGGGGCTCTGGCAGGGGTCCCACTCGTCCCAGCTCACGCACGGCGCATGCACACCCGGGATGAAGCAGTAGGGCGCGCCGCGGTGCAGGTGGCCGGCGGCGCCGCGGGCGCACTCCGGCGACTGAGCGGCCCCGGCGCGGCGCAGCTGGCGGCCGACCTGGACTACTTCTGCAACGAGCTCGCCGCGCTGGGCGTGGCGCTTTCGCCGTCGCTGCTGACCTGGCAGGCGCGGGCACCCGGGCAGGGTATTCAGGGTGCATGGTGGGGTACAATTATAGGGTTCCGCTTGTGCCGTTGCCGCCGCTGCTCGCCCGGCGGGCGCGCCTTCATGAGCGGGGTCGGGTTGTACGGGAAGGCAGAGTGGCAGCACGCCTCTCCGCCTGCCTAGTTGCGAGGCGGCCAGCTCGAGCCTGGCGGGGCGAGGCCGGTCTGCGGGGCGCTCCTCGCGGCATCGCTGTACGCCGCTGCTGCGCTGCATGCGCAACTATGGCGTCCCAGCCGGCCAGCTTGTGGTGTCCGTCACCACCTTAAGGGCCACCAGTGCCGAGGCTGCAAGCCGACGAGCAGGCTCTGGAGCGGGCGGCCGCGGCGGCAGGGCGCATGCGCATGCGCATGCTGGAATGCTAGCCGCGCGCCGCGTGCAGGTGGTGGCGAGCTGGTCGGCGGAGGAGTTTGCGGCCGCGGCCGCCGCCGCGCTCGACGTTGGCGTGGCGGAGCCGCAGACGCTGCAGCGCGTCGCGGCCGCGCGCGGCCTGCCGCCGCCCGCGGCCTGAGCGCCAGCCTATGGCCCGGGGCGGCCTGCTGGCGCAGCCTGCTCGCTTCTGCGTGTGTTGAGCAGTGCACAGGTCGGCCGGCGGCGCGGCTGCAGGCCCCCTTGGGTGTGAATGTGAGTGGCCGCAAGGCTGGGCAGATATGAGCAAAATCCCCAGTTTTTGGGCAAACTCACCACCACTTCGAGCTGCCATGTTTGATCAGGACTGCTGGGTGGGCATGCTGGAGCTGGAGCTGGGGTTTGCACTCGTCTCTTCTGTGGGTGAGGGCGCCAGAGCCTGGGTTGACATGTGCTTGTTACAACCTGCCGTCTGTTCTATGCTACCACAAACTCATGCCCTCACCCAAACCCATATCTACTACCCATGCCCGAGAAGCCTGTGACTTCTAAACATACCCACTGCCTCAGACATTGGACCTCTAGCAACACCGTGATTTAAGTCTCAGAGGTGCCGAGTTGGCCTACAGCCCGCGTCCATGATACAGGTGTGTTCCTGGTGGAGGCGCGCAGCGCCTGCCTTGTTAACGCCCGGCTGGGACGGCCGGCTTGCAGCACTGTGCGTGCAGCCGTGCAAGACGGACATAAATTTCCGTCACGTCAGCGTTGCTGCTGAGGCAGCACGCGCGGGTCACTTGAGTCACAGCCAAACCTAGTCAACCCGGGATGAAGCTGATGAACATATGCAGAAAAAGCAAATCTGCCACCGATAACGCACATCACGCACTTCTAGAGCGGCCGGTTCACGCAGTGTGCGCTGCGCGCATGGGGTCATGCATCACGCCTTGGCATGGTTGGGCATGCGGGCGGGCCATGTGGTTGAGACACGCAGCAGGAAAAATGCGTTCAGGCACACAGGTGCAAAGCTCCAGGGTCGTGCAGCATCACAGTGCGCCCTGAAACCAGGGCACAAAATCCGTTGTGCTGGGCACGCCACATGCGCGTGCGTGCCCAGCACCTGCAGCATGGGACATGTGCAATAACCTCAAAGCACTACAAACTTGCCGTCTTGACAACTGCTAAAGTGTTAGCTCGCCCCAAGCTCCGGGGCGTCGCCAAAGCGTGCGACGCCGCCCGCAGCCCCGCACCGCAGCCGCTCGGGCTGCTGCCCCGACGCCGCTCCACCTCATCGTAAGTCGCGGCGCAGGGAGCGGGCGACGTGGCGCACGGCCTGCGGAACAAGCAGAGCCCTCGAAACGCCATCGGCCACCTCATATGTCAAGCCAGCTCGTCCGAGGCGCCGCGCCTTAGGGCTGCAGAGCGCCGGGGCTGCTGCAAGCTGCGTTACAACTGGCAGCCGCTGCATGGCAGCGCACAATCTTACAGAGCGCGGCTGGAGCAGCAGTTGAGAGCTGCGGTGTGGAGGGTGCTGGCAGGGACAGGCACCTTGGTGCTCACGCGGCGGCGCTTGGTGGCGCGCGTGCAGAGCGCCTCATTCTCCTTTGTGGCCGAGCAGGCGTCCTGCATGCGGCGCACATGCGGGCTGAGCAAGGAGCGTCACCCAGAGGCGGTGCACTTTGTTGCTACCAGCCTCTGCGGGACGAGTAGGCCAGCTGCGAGCGCGCGCCCGCTGGCTGCGCCGCCTGCAGCCGAGTGTGCCGCCTGTATGCCCACGGCTGTCGCAAGTGGCTCCCTGCGCATGCGCAAGCAGGGAAGTCACTGACAACGCGCGCGCAGCGGCGACGCGCGCTTGGCGCGCTCGCGCTGCATGCGCACAGCTGCACGCGGCAGTCAGGCGGGGGCGCTCTGGCATGGGCGGGCGCATACCTCGGCTACGAAGGCAAACGGCGGAGCAGGAGACTCCGCGGGACGGACGTATGGCAACAGCCAGCGGCGGCGTGCGTGGGCTGTCGTCGGCGCCGCTGCTGTTGCCGACGGCCGGGCGCCGGGAACACGAGTGCCGGAGAAGATTTACGCCCGGTACCCGCCGAAGTCAGACTCGGGAAACGTCCTGATGAGGAATGCTGGGCCCCCAGATTGCCTGCAGGCCCAGCTTGCGCTCGCCGCTGGCGCAGGTGGTGGACCTGGCCGAGCGCGACCGCGAGCGGCAGAGGCTCTTCGCCTCGTGGGCGGCATTCCTGATCAGGACCTTTCCCGACTCTGACTTCGGCGGGCGCCGGGCGCAAATCGTCGCTGGCGCGCTCGTGTTCCCGGCGCACCCTGCCGGCCGCAACAGCGGCGGCGGCGACGACGGCCCGCGCACGTCGCCGCTGTTGCCCTACGTCCTTCCCGGCGATCCTCCTGCACCGATGGTGACGTTCCCCGCAGAGGTATGCGCCCATGCCAGAGCGCCCCCGCCCGACTGCCGCGTGCAGCTGTGCGCCTGCAGCGTGACTGCGCCAAGAGCGCGGCGCCGCTGCGCGCGCGCTGTCAGCCTGTCGGCGAAGTCCCTGCTCGCGCATACGCAGGGAGCCACTTGCGACAGCCGTGGGCATACAGGCGGCACAGTCAGCTGCAGGTGGCCCAGCCAGCGGGCGCGCCACCGGCCGGCCTACTCGTCCAGTAGAGGCTCGTAGCAACAAGGTGCACCGCATCTGGGTGAAGCTTCTTGCCCAGCCCGCACGTGCGCCGCATGCAGGACGCCTGCTCGGCCACAAAGGAGAACGAGGCGCCCTGCACGCGCGCCATCAAGCGCCGCCGCGTGAGCACCAAGGTGCCTGTCCCTGCCAGCACCCTCCACACTGCGCACGTTCCCGGGGGGCGTTCAAGTGCCTCTGCGTGCGGGGCGCCTCGTTCTCCTTCGTTGCCGACCAGGCGTCCTGCATGCGGCGCACAGTGCACAGTGCACAGTGCACAGTGCGCCGCAAGCAGGACGCCTGCTCGGCGACCAAAGAGAACGAGGCGCCCTGCACGCGCGCCAGCAAGCGCCGCCGCGTGAGCACCAAGGTGCCTGTCCCTGCCAGCACCCTCCACACCGCAGCTCTCAACGATTGCTCCCGTCGCGCCCTGCAAGGTTGTGCGCTGCCATGCAGCGGCTGCCAGTTGTGGCGTAGCTTGCGGCGGCCCCGGCGCTCTGCAGCCCCGAGGCGCGGCGCCTCGGACGGCTTGAACCGAGAGGTGGTCGACGCAATTTTGAGGGCTTCCGTTGTTGCGCAGGCCTTTTGCCAGATCGCCCTTTTGCCAGATCGCCCGCTCCCTGCGCCGCAATTTTCCGCTGAGGTGGAGCGGCGTCAGGACAGCAGGCCGAGCGGCTGCGGTGCGGGGCTGCGGGCGGCGTCGCAAGCTTTGGCGACGCCCCGGAGCTTGGGGTCATGCTAACGACTCAGCAGTCAAAACAGGCGTTCTGTAGTGCTTTGAGGCTCTTTGTACACGTCAGGTGCTGGGCAAATGACCCAGAGTGAAAAAAAACCTTGTATCAGCCAACTTGGCTGCCGGGCGCAGCATAAGCCAAAGCATACAAGGAGGCAGCAGGCCAGCCATAGACACACGCCAGAGTGTACAAGGTGCAGGAAAGGCATGTAGTGAATGAAGTACACCTAATATATATGCCTGCCAACTGCTGCATAGGCCTGTCCCAGCGGGTGTTCATTGGACACAGGCCCTACAGGCTAGCTAGGTGTTGCTGCAACATGCGCAGCTGCGGGCAAGCACGTGCACTCATCCCTCGGTGGTTTAGCCTGCCAGATGCCGCTCAGGGCAACGCTTTTTTCCGCCTCAGCCTGGCGCGGGTGCTGAAGGTTGTGCGCTTCCGGCTGGGATGCTCCACGCTACCCTCCGTCGCGCAGAGGAATCAGGGGGTCTGCCGCGCCGAGCGGGTTTGCCCGTGCTGCGATCAGGGCACTCTTGATGACGAGTATCACGCCCTGTGTGAATGTCCGGCCACTCGGGTCGCCCATGCGCCTTTCGCGCACCTGTTCCCGCTGCTCCTGGATCCAATTTCCGCGCCCGGATGCGAAGCACTGCGGGTGACCTCTCAAATGGCTCCGATTTCTATTCACAGGACTGCTCAGTGATCAACTCACCTCATCTACGCATGCGAGGATGCATTGGCAACCACCATTTTGTCCAGGTTCCTATGCACACGTGTGGCGTGCCCAGCACAACAAAATTTCAGGGCGGTTTCAGGACGCACTGGTGATGCTGCAATCCTTTGATGATGTTTGGAATGATTTGAACGTTTCGCTGCTGCACGTCACCCATATGCACCGCCCGCGGCAAGTATGCCGAGGCGTGGTTCACGCCACTGAGCGCCTAGGGTGGAATGCAACGCCTGGCTCAAAGTGCTGCAAGCTGGCCGTTCCGGCCGGTTAATTAACAAGGCAGGCGCTGCGCGCCTCCACCAGAACACACCTGTGTGTTGAGTGCGGGCTGTACGAACACACCTGTGTGTTGAGTGCGGGGCTGTAGGCCAGTTGTGCAACCCTTAGACGTACTTGTCTTGCTGCAGGATGACCCTTAGGCAGTGGGTGTTGTCAACAAGTGACAGGCATCTGGGGTATGGGTAGTGGTTATGCATTCGGGGTGAGGGCACGAGACTGTGTTAGCATAGAACCGACGGCAATTGTAACAAGCACATGTCAGGGCAGGCTGAGGCGCCCACACCCACATGGAAGAGCCGAGTGCAAACCCCAGCTCCTGCTCCAGCGACCTCACCCTGCAGTGCGGCTCAGATTGGCTGCTCAAGTGGTGGTAAACTGCCCCAAAGTCGGGGCCTTGCTCACATCTGCCCAGCCTTGCGGCCGCTCACTGACACAACCACGGGTGTAGTGCAACCGCGCCGCCGGCCGGCATGCGCCCCGCTCGACACACGTGGACCCAAGCAAAGCTCCGCCAGCAGTCCGCCCCGGGCCATAAGCCGGCGCTCAGGCCGCGGGCGGCGGCAGGCCGCGCGCGGCCGCGACGCGCTGCAGCGTCTGCGGCTCCGCAACGCCGTCGTCGAGCGCGGCGGCGGCTGCGGCCGCGAACTCGTCCGTCGACCAGCCCGCCGCCACCTGCGCGTGGCGCGCGGCTAGCATTGTCAGCATGCGCGCGCGCCCTGCCGCCTCGGCCCGCGCTCTAGACCCTGCGCATCGGCTCGCAGCCCAGGCGCCGGTGGCCCTGACGGTGGTGACGGACACCGCCAGCTCATCGGCTGGGGCGCCACGGCGGCGCATGACGCGCAGCAGCGGCATGCAGCCACGCCCCGAGGTGCGCCCGGCAGACCGACCTCGCTCCGTCAGGCTCGCGCCATCCGCCTCGCCACAAGGCTGGCAGAGGGGCGCGCTGCGACTCCCATGCAGCCTGACCCTGCTCAGGAAGGCGCGCCCCGTCGGGCAGGCAGCAGCGGCGGCGGCATGGGCAGAACCCTGGACTGCACCCCAGTACCTCATCATGCACCCTACACACCCTGCCCGGGCGCCCGCGCCTGCCAGGTCAGCAGCGGCGGCGACAGCGCCACGCCCAGCGCGGCGAGCACGTTGCAGAAGTAGTCCAGGTCGGCCGCCAGCTGCGCCGCGCCCGGGCCGCTCAGCCGCCCGAGCGCGCCCAGCTCGGCCACGAGCGCGCCCGCGGCGCCGCCGGCTACCTGCGCCGCAGCGGGCCCTCAGGGTCCGCGCCTGCACCTGCACGCGCCGTGCGTGAGTTCTGATGAGTGGGGCCCTGGCCGGAGCCGCCTTGCATGGGCCACATGTCCACTCGCCCAAGCCCCCTGATGGGCGGGAGCTCGGCACATACGGCCGCCCGCTGCGTGCACGTTTGGGGAAACAGCGCGCTGCTGCCGACTCATCATTCCTGGCACCTCTGCATTGGCCAGCGCGCCACATGAGGAGCGGGGGGGCGCAGTGCTGCTCTGCGGGGGGGCCGGCGCGCCCGGTCGAGCCACTCGGCGTCGACGCCGCCGGCCGCGTCGCCGCCGGCCGCCTCGCCCGCGGCCAGCAGCGCCTCCAGCGTCTGCGGCAGCGTCATCAGGTACTCGCCGGCGGCGGTCACGCGCGCCTGCGCGCCCGCGTGGCATGATGACAGGGAGTGGTGGGAGGCCACGTGGTGAGGAGGCTGCCGCGCTATGCGGCGCGGCAGCCGGAGCAGCGCGGTCTGCTGTGCGGTGCACGGCAGACGCTCCAGGTGATGCTGCGAATGTTTTACGGCTGAACAGTAGACCCCTCCACGAGAAACAGGTGATTATGCGGACGTCCGCAAGCGTACACCGAGGTCGAGGCCGGGCCGTTGGGGCGCGCCTGCGGGTAGGCACTGAAGGCTGGCAGCGCGCCGCCGGTCGCGGCGGTCGCCTCGGGCGCCGTCCAGCAGGGCAGCTGCGCCAGGCCCGCCAGCGCGGCGCGCGGCTGCGCAGGCGCACCAGGCGCAACCATCAGCACGTTGACTGAGGCTGCGGTCAGCTATTACAGCTGCGCCAGGCTTGCCGGCACGGCAGGTGGGCACATGCCGCGAGCCGAGGCCCTGACACGGCCGTACCAATCTGCGTCACACGCGGACTGTGACCAAGGCGTTGGAAACCACTCACACTCACACCAGCTGCTGCGTCACGGCGGCTGCCCCGCGCGCCCACGTGCTTACTGGAACTGTACACAAGCCCTTTCAACAGCTTGGGCAGCGTCCACTGCAGTGCACCCGGCACCCCTGAGCCAGTCCATGGCTTGCAGTCCCTCACCCGATGCTGTCTGTCAAATACGCGGCCACTTACCTAAAAGGTCCTCCAGAGAGCCCGCTGCCTTGAGCTCAGCCCTGGGCCCACATGTGCGCGCGGAACCGCAGTACAAACGCAGCACCCACTGTCACAACGCTGCGGCCCCCGTGGCGGCGGCCGCACGCGCCGCGGGGGCTGCGCCGCATGCCCCGCAGTACACTCCGTCGCGCCGCCCATGGCCTGCAGCCGTAACTCGCACTGTTCATTCTCCTTCTTTCTGCTGCCCCGCGCGCGCACCCGCAGCATGAGCGCGTCGTACACGAGCGCCTCGGCGGCGGCCTGGAACGCCGTGGCGCGCGCGGCCGCGGCCGGCAGCGCCGCCCAGCCGGGCTCCGCGGCCTCCGCCGCCACCTCGCGCAGCTGGCGCGCCAGGCGGCCCTGCGGCGCAGCGCGTGCGGCCCGGTCGGCGCTGAAGCATTTCGCCGAAAGCAAGCTCTGGACCGCATTGCGCGCCCTGCTGCAAGCGAGCGCCATCTTCCGCAGGCCCGAGCTCGGCTTACCTCGTCTTGCAGCGAGGCGAGGGCCGGCGCGCGTCTGCCCCGCTCATCATCGTTGCCCTCAACCCGGCGGCTGCCGGAGTACTCAGCGCAGCCGACCTCTGTGTGGTGCGAGGCTTCCGAAAATCCCCCACCGGCGGCTCAGCTGCAGGGGTCTTGCTCAGAAGAAGGCCCTAGCTCTAACCTTTATCACGCGCTCAACCCTGCAGGACCCCGCAGCGGCCCGCGCCTGGCCGCTTGCCAGGCGCAGCGAGACGGGGTCCAGCGCTGGCGCGCCGCCGCCGTGCGCGCCGGCGGCATCCAGGCGTGCGCGCAGGTCTGCGGCCTCCGCAGTCACCCCGTCCGCCAGCGCCGCCACTCGGCGCACCTAAGGCGCCCAATCATAGGGTCGGTACAGTGTAATTTGCGCACCTGGGGCGCCCAGGCTCAGTGTCAGCAAATGCAGGGGTGCGCTGGCCTGGACGCATGCATGCAGCCCAGCCCCTGCCGGGCGAGTGTGCACAGTCAAGCGCGCGACCTCAGCCCCGGCACCTGTAGGACCCGTGCGTCGTGAGAGCATGACCGCATGGCGGGTGCGCGCGCATCACTATCTGGCTGCACGCGCGCCCGCCGCGCCGGCTGCGCCGGAACAGCGCGCGCGCACCAGGGACGCGGCCAGGTTGAGCAGCGGCAGCAGCGCGGCGCCCGCCTCGTCAGCCGCGCGCGCGTCCGCCGCCGCCGCGGCCGGCGCGGCCGGCAGCGGCGCGACCGCCGGCAGCGCGCTCTCCCGCAACGCCGCCAGCACCGCCTGCGACACATGCACCGCTCCAGGGCATGGCAGGATTTCTGTAAGCAAAGCTAACCATCTGTTTAGCACTGAGCAAGCCTGCACAATCGCAGAAACATGAGGCGCGCAGCGCCGCGCGCGCCTGCATGCGCACGAGCAGCTGCGCGAGCTCGCGGTCGAGCGCCGCGCGCGCGTCCGGCAGCGCGGTGCCGCCCGTCACGGCGGCGCAGCGCGCCAGCGCGGCGCCGCCGGCCTCGCCGGCCGCGGCCACGCCGGCCGCCAGCGCCAGCACGGCCGCCTCGGCGTCCGCGCCTGACCCCGGCAGCGCCACGCCGCGCAGCGCGCCGCCCAGCGCCGCCGCCTCCAGCTCGCCGTACCTGGCGGCAGGGGCAGGGTAGGGTATAGGGTCACACAGGCAGACACCGCGTCCGCACTTGAACCGTGGCGGGCGCTTCCGCTCCCTCCGCAGCCCCGCACCAGGCCGCCTGACCCGCTGCCTGCGTCCGGCTGCGCCGCGCCGCCCGGCGCGCGCTAAGCGCGGTCACGTCCAGCTCGTCGGACCCCTCGCTAGCAGTGATGCAAGAACAAAAAAATCGTGCGACACATCGCTGGACCCGCAGGTGCGTGCGCGCTCCTTATATTACTTCACTGCTCCTGATGTTTGCCAGTCGAGACGAGGCTGTCTGCTCTCCAGAGCGCGAACAGCCAGCGCTCCGCATCGCTCGATGCACAGGACCCACAGGCGCGCGCGCGTGCCAGCGTGCGGGCGGCCGGCGCACAGCTCGACCTGCGCCTCGAACGGCGCGTAAACGGCCGACGCCACGGCCGCCAGCTGCCCGGCGTCGGCGCCCGCCAGCTCCGCGGCCACGCCGGCCACAAAGCCGGCCGCGTCGCCCAGCATCTGGCCCAGCTGCGCGAGCGCCGCGCCGCCGCTCGTGCCGCCTGCCGCGCCGCGCGGCGCAGCATGCGTCGGCGGCGCGGGCCTGGAGGCTCATAGAACTTTCCGGACGCGCACGCGGCCCCGCCAAAGTGCGGGGCGCCAGCGCATGCGCCAGTTTCGGTTCGCGCGTGCCCGGGCGGTCCATCACCTCGCGCATGGCGGGCGCCCGCACGGCCTCCCAGCACATGTGTGCATCCGCTCTCTGAGCTCCGTGGGACAATGAGTCGTATGGCTGGCGCGGCCGCGGTGGCGGGCCGCGGCAGCTGGCGCACCGGGCGCGAGCGCGGACGCCAGCCGCGCGCGGCAGGGCCGGTCCAGGCCCGCGAACAGCGCGGCGAGCAGGCGCAGCGGCAGCGCCGGGTGCTCGTCTGGCAGCGCGCCCGCGGCCCAGCGCGCCTCGGCCGCCGCGGCCGCCGCCACGCGCGCGTAGAAGCCCGGCAGCCAGGCCGCCAGCGGCCCGTCCTCGTACTCGTCCCACAGCGCCTGCGCTCCAACCCGGCAGCTTGCGCAGTGGGCTGCCAGCGAGCGGCTGTCCACCCGCCGTCGGCTGCCACACTGCCAGTGAAGCCTGGTTGGCTGGTCTCGTGGGCGGCAGGGCGTAGGCTGCACCGGCAGCGCCCGCTGCAAACCTGGCAGGCGTGCCCGCCGTGCCACCCTGCAGCAGCCGGAGCTGCGAGGGCACCGGGCGGCCCCCCCGATAAATGGGGCCGGGCCACCCCGCGGGCGCGCCTGCAGCGCGGGCAGGCGCGCGGCGGTGTACAGGCGCGCAACGTGCGCGCCGCGCCCGCCGCCGGCCA
>JAABUV010004435.1_pt1 | contig 16829 bp, 15 predicted proteins | sample 5559971 | NCBI WGS metagenome assembly JAABUV01 (sample SAMN10711881, study PRJNA513362) | rock metagenome | isolation source: Antarctica rocks | place: Antarctica: Victoria Land, Knobhead nord | collected 2015-12-19
AACGATGAGAAGATAGATCATCGCATTGACAGTGTCATTGAAGCAGGCTCACTGATCGACTTGCTCATCGAAGAGGTCGACTTTGAGCTCGTCATTGTAGCAGGCTCACTAGTTGCACATGAACGTATGATCAGGTTCACTGGTGAATAGAGCGATGAGAGCGAGTAGATCATCGCATTGACGATGTCATTGAAGCAGACTCACTGAGGGTTTGCTCCTCGAGATAGAGACTTCACGCAGTTCCATGACTGGCCTCGTTTGATTGTTCAACAAATTCGAAGAATTTCTTGCGAATCTGAATGAACGGTTAATTCGCTGATCTTTGACCTAGTTGAATGGTTCCAATCGTTTGTTTATACTCGCTGATCAGCGCACGAGTTCGAATCTTTTGTTTATTCTCGCTGAATCAGCTCACGAAAGAAGAAAGGTGAATGCTGCTGCACGAACGCAAGTCGCTAGATCAAAGTCGATAGAGGATTGAAGAACTACTAGCAGAAGCATTCGAAGAAATCGATGCAGATTATTTCACTTCGCCTGTAACGAAGAAGCATTTATATAATGTTAGAGACCAGCATAGAGCGAGTCATATGAGTGTAATGTAACGAGTATATAAATGCTAAGGAAGGAAAGTATCTAGAAGGAAAGAGCCGACTATCTATATGACTCAGAAGAACATAAGCTAATCCTGAATAGAGTTGACTTCGGAACAAGCCTATGTTCTAGCGGCGAGCGATCGACGATAGTTCTCAGAATAGCCATCAACATAGTCATCAACATAGTCATCAACATAGCTATCAACGAAGGTGCGTAGCTAGAATCGTAACAGACAAATTCTTAAGTGTTAATTAGTCAATCACATGCAGCTAATCATCACGTTGACATCATTAACATCATTGACAGCTGATTAGATCAAAGATTCAATCAAACATCACTTAATTACATCATTAATTTTGTACTTAGATTTAATAGCTGATAAATTGAATCATTTATCTTTGCACATAGATAATTAAATGATTAACAGCATCATTAAACAGTTTAACAACATTTTCGTTCTTCGCATTTTACATGCTCATCTATCTACATACTCATCATTCTACTCATCATTCTACATGCTCATCACTTTACTCGTCATTCTACATACTCATCATTCTACTCATCATTCTACATGCTCATCATTCTACTTCACTTTACATGCTCATCATTCTACTCATCACTTTACATGCTTATCACTCTACTTATCATTCTATCTACTTGTTAGTTTACTCATTAGTTTACTCATCAGCTTGCTCACTTCAAAACATGCTTCATGTGACGTGTTTAAACACACATCATTTGCTTCATGATCTACTTCATGATTTACTTCATAATATGCTTCATACATGCTTTATACATGCTTCATAGCACATGCTAATTAGCTCAATAGAATGTCTTCTTCATGACTTGATATTGAACTTTCTATCAAATTTTCTATCAAGCTTTCTATTAAGCTTTTCATCAAGCTTTCTATCAAATTCTCTATCAAACTTTCGATCAAATGCTTTATTGAATTTTCTATCAAATTTTCTATCAAACTTTCTATCAAACTTTCTAATCGTGTCACGCTGTCATCTACTAAAGTAGATGCTGATCACTCAAATGACGTACACCTCTCAAATGACGTTTTTTTCCCTTATGTATTCAACTCTTTCTCATCTCAATCACACAATCACATCATGTCTGAATACTATATCAAATTGAAGTATCGTATAGAAGAGACTACAGATGCATTTCATGACGACGAATACAAGTTTGCAAGCACTGCAGCTCAGGCATTTGAAGTTTCTGTTTGAACGCTTCAAAGACGACTAGTCGAAACTCACACCTCATTATTTGAACGAAAATCACATGAATATGTTCTGAATACTAAGCAAAGGAAGACTATATGTATATATTTGACACGTCTGAACAAGCTGTCGATTTCTGCTCGGCTGAGACATCTTCGGGAAGCAGCAAATTTTCTACTGCAGCAGGCAAATCTCGTGAATTCTTCTCGAGTTGAACAGCACTGATCAGTACGATTTCTACAGCAAAATCCTCAGTTTTTCAAGAGAAAACAAACTTCTCTTGCCGCTGATAGAAAGACTTCTCTGACTGTTGAGGTGACAAAGCAACATTTCTACGATTTTCGAGATGTGCTGATCAAATATGCGATTCAATCGAATGACATATGAAACATGAATGAATCAGACTTTCATATCGAAGTTGAAAGAGATCATTTAGTGATTACATTAATCAAAAAGAAATCTCTTCATGCAATTGATTCGAGGGTGAGAGATTTAGTGAGCGATGTGAAGACGATTAATGCTGAGAGAGAAAAGATTCTTCTCATGCTCATCGTTCTCGAAATCAACATTTTGAACAAATGAGTGCAGAAAAACGATCTGAATGACGATCTATTGCTTGCTACTACTGAATTCGGATATTCGAACGATGAAAAGATCTTTGACTGACTGAAGCACTTCGATTTTCATAGTCGAAAGACTCAAATAGAAGCTCATAGACTTTTGATCATGAATAACTATGAGTTTCATCTTACCTACGAGTTTCTACAGTACGTCGATTTTCATAATATCGTGATATTCATTCTTTCCTCGCATTCTACACACGTTACGCAGTCATTGAATGTGAGAATATTTCAGTTCATGAAGCATTATCATTCGAAGATGATTGATGAGACAATTTGACTCGAATCAACGAGTTTCAACAAACAGAACTTTCTTGCTTTCTTCATCAGTCTACGAGTCAAGATCTTCACTGAATCGAATATACGATCGACTTTCAAACAGACTGAGCTTGTTTTATATTCATCAAAAGTGATGCTGAAAAAGGTGAGAGTCTGACAATTTCTTGAGTCAATTTCTTCACGAGATTCTTTTCTATTCTTCTTCTCTATAGAGATCACTTCGCATGAATCTAGAGAGATTCAGAAGCTTAATACAGAGCTTCAAGATGATTTAAATGACTACGATATATTGAAGAAGCTACGCGAAAAATTTGATCGATATATAAAGAAATCATTAGTGAGAACTAGCTCGCTTGCTTTGATCGAACGTGACATTGAAGCGACTCACAATCACAGTAAAGTGAAGACTAAAAGAAACAAACTCGATGAATCTGTTGCTCAGAAGAAAGAGATAATAATCGTTCGACAGACAAGAAGTAAAATTACTGCTGAGATGAAGAAGAAGCGAAAAAAACGAGTTCAAGCATCGAAGCAAGAGAAGAAGCGAGATGCAAATGCTCGAATTAAATGAAACAAAGCTATTGCGAAAGACTTCAAATTAACTGACAAGTCAGCTCAGAAGTGAATCGACAAATGAGTCACTGTTTTAGATGTAGAATACGAGAATGAAGCTTCAATAAAAGAGATTGTAGATCTGTTGAGGTAAAAAACATCATTTGAAAAGTGTACGTCATTTGAATGATCAGCATCTACTTTAGTAGATGACAGCGTGGCACGATTACATGCTTCAAATTATGAATGTATAACATGAATCAAACAATGCTTTCTACAAAGTACATGACTTGAAAACAGTATTGTTACTTCTGTGATTAGTAATCTTCACTCTCAGTCAAAGATCGACGCTAGAAAATTCAGAAAATTCAGAATATTTACTTCTTCTCACTTCTTTCTTTCTTCATAGTTCTACTTTCTAAAACAACAATAATCATATTTCAATAATGTTAACTAACTCAATAGAATGCACTCTTTATGACTTGATATTGAACTTTCTATCAAATTCTTTAAAACTACTAATCTTTTTACTGATCTTTCTACTGATCTTTCGATTGAGCTTTCTACTGATCTTTCTACTGATCTTTCTACTGATTTTTCTATCAAGCTTTCTACTGAACTTTCTACTGATCTTTCTACTGATTTTTTGATTGAGCTTTCTATTAATCTTTCTACTAATCTTTCTATTGAGCTTTCTAGTGAGCTTTCTACTACTAAGCTTTCTACTGATCTTTCAACTGAGCTTTTTATCAAATGCTCTGTCAAACTTTCTACATGCTTCAAATTACTCGTCAATCGAGCGCATAACATGAGTTAAACAGTGCTTTTTACATGACTTCTTTCATGATTTTCTACCAAGCATTCTTTATGTTTTTCTATCAAGCACTCTTCATGTTTCTTTATCAAGCACTCTTCATGTTTCTCTGTCGAGCACTCTTCATGACTTTCTTCATGATTCTTTATTGAATACTCTACATAGTCAACAATTCGTTTAAATAGATGATTAAATAACTAGTTAGATAATAAATTCATTGATTTAATACTTTGCTTTTGCATGCGCTTGAACATATAGAATTGAGCATATAGAACTGAGCATATAGAATCAGAATAATCATTGTCAGCAGTATCACTCATGTTATTTTGATAATTCATGTTATTTTGATGATTCATGTCATTTAAGCTATTAGACATGCATCTGCAGCTAATCACGTCAAAGTGATCTTATAAGAAGAGAAATCAATCAAAATAATAAATCATTTAATTTATCATCTAATTACGTGATTAAACACTTGATGAGATTTGTTGATGATGATGTACTTGTGAATGAAGATTAATGAAATCATCATGAATGAGTTTCTTTGTATCTTATACATCTTTATCAATTATGTTGATCTGCTAAAACATTTTATAAACATTAACTTGCATTTGCAAGATATTGACACATTGTTGAAGTTATATTTGCAGCAAAGTAAGAATGCAACATTTCAGAAGAGTTTTTGATTCTCACATAAAAAGATGAAGTTTGTCATTGCAATAGAGAATTCAAAGTTCTCTGCTTTAAGCACGCAGTCTAAAAATGATGTGACATTTAAGTTCAATGAGTTTAAGCAAGATGTTGCTTCATTCAATTTTATGTACTGATCATGCAAGAAGTTGAGACATAAAATTGATAATTTGATGTGTTTCAACTTCACATTCAAATAAGAGACTTATAATCATGATGAAGAAACAAGAAAAGAGAAAGTCTGATGTTCATCATTAAATCATTAAATATAATTATAAAAAGATGATTGTTTTGTGCACTCATGATATCAATACTGACAAATGTTTCTGAAGAAATGTGCAAAACTCACTGTTTTATTGACTTTGAGATTGAGTGAAACTTTATATCACAATCATGAGTAAAAAAACATAAGTTATTGAAGAATTATGCAACTCTGAAACAGATTCAGATGATTGATGATCATTGAATTCTTTGTTATGATAATAATAATAAATTCATACATTCTTGTGACATCGATTAGATCGACTCATGAGAAATTCTATGCTATTTGTATCGAGTGAACAAAATTCTCTGAGATAGAAAATCACTCGCAATCTATACGACTGCTTCACGCAGTCGAAACAGTGAGTTTTGAGACTATGTATCAAATTTGTTCGCGTTGATCGCACGTTAAAGAACGAGTGTTCTAGTCACTCTAAATTGCTTCAAGAGCTTCGTTTTCATCATCATCTTTGCTACTGTTCTGAGATTCTTTGTGATGACGATGATTATTCAATAGTTTGAGAAGTCAGCATCTTGTAGCATTCTTGATCGCAGATGCGATCAGTTCGAGCAGTGCATGAGTACATGCTTCGTCGTCTGATAACTTCATTCGCAGTCGCATCGCGAGCTATCTGTGTCTGAAACGTTTCTAGAGTGCAGATAAGCATTCAGATCTATGCGTTCGATTCTGATGTGCATTGCGAGAGTGCTTTCTGCTTTCTGAAGATCATCACGCATCTTTATCATTTTATTGCTCAGGTGCGATCTTTGTGCTGAGATTGCATTGACGTCTGCGACGCGTTCTCTGTACTTTTCTCATCGTTGATTTCATTGATCTTTGTGATACTGCGTTATTGCGATGTTATCGCTTGTTGAAATCATTGTAAAGAAGAGAGTGCGTCGTCTGCATCTCGACTGTATCTTTGTATCTTCTTGAATAAAGACATTCAGAAGTACTATTTTCTTGATGATGAATGAGCGAGAAATGATGCGATTAACTTTCGTCAAACGAACGCGTATTAGTTCGCATGCTTGTCTGATCTCTTGCGTTCGATTGTCAATTCGACTGTGTAGCGTGATCTTGTCTTGTAACATGTTCAGATGAATATGTAGCGAACTCATGTATGTTTCTGTCTCTAAAGTTTCGATGTTTACTCTTTTGAACGCTTCTGCTACGTGACACAGAGTCTGATTCTGAAGTGTTTCTAGTCTGCATTCTTTGTTCAACAGTTCATCTTTCTTGTCACGCTGATGTCAGACTGACGCTTCAAATGCAATTTCTGATCTCACTACTGCTGAGTAAACTTGTCTCGTCTTTGTGAAGATAGTTTCTCATGTAAAGACTTTGAGACAACTAAGTGTCAGCATTCTTGTGATGTGATTCATCTCTATTTGTCGAAGATGCGCGTCTCATCGCAGTTTTATATTCAGTTGCATCTTTAGAACTTGTACGTCTGATTTCGATTTGATAACTGAGCTTTCTATTTGTATGCTAGTCATCATGTCGAATCTCTTCGATTTTCTAGTGAAATGCGTGAGCTTGTACTTTTCTGATGCGAACGTTGCGTCATGAGTGCGAGCTCATTCTGCGCAGACGTCGTGTGTTTTGCTCAGTGTTCTGCAGATTTCTGCAGTGAATCTGTCGTAGACTAGAATGTTAATATTGTCTACAAAGTCAAGCACTTTGATTTTAATTTTCAGTGCTTCGCATTTTTTGATTAGACTTGCGTTGAAGAATAGAAAGAGAATCGATAAAATGAAAGATCTCTGCGATATGTCTGCGTTTATCTTGCGCATGTTGCTCGTTTGTTCATTGAATATTAGCGACGTCTCTCGATTCTTTAGAAAGCTGCGTGTTTATTTGATTATGTAGCTTGACGTTCTTTTCATTTTTAGCGTGTGCAGAAGTCTGACGTGTGAGACTTGATTGAACGCTTCGACGACGTTTAAGCTTAACATGAAGATCACATATTTGATTTCACAGTCTCACACTGTGTGAACTTGATCTATTAGTAGATCTAACGTCGAGATCACGAATCGCTTACATCTCGCTCTCATTTGAGCATTTGATAGCATGTGATGAGTCTCGACTATGTCACTCAGTCTTTTGATCATGATCAACTTCAGCGCTTTGCTCATGATATCAAGCAAAGCAATGAGTCGATACATCTTTGAATCGATATAGTCGCTTTTCTTTGATTTGCGTAGTACTATTGTCTGAGTTTTTTTGAACTGCTTCAAATGATACTTGTGTGTTACGCATGCATTGAATAAACTCGTCAGTACTGAGATCAGTTCTGTGAAACTCGCTTGAAGCGCTCTGTTTGAAATATCTGAAGCGTTCGACGCTTTGTCTGCTTTTACTCGTCTGATTGTCTGCTTTACTTCATCTTCTGTGATGCGTGAATTGAATGAGACTGTCAGAGATATGAATGATTCTGCGATGTCGTTGATATTCGCTTGAGAAGATGAGAAAAAGAACTTTTCTCGCAGTATCTCGATTTTTTTCTCGAACGTCGTTGTCATATGATCGATGTCGCTTCACTTCAGTGACGAAAACTGAGAAAGCTTTTTGAGTAGCTGACTTTCGATTCTAGCTCATTTTGCAAAGCGTCATGTCGATTTGAGTGCTTCGCTCAGCTCATGCATTTGTGACCTGAAGTGTGCGCATTTCGTTTGTTGAATGATCTTGTTTTTATGATCGTTGTGCTTCAGATATTCATTTCACGCTTCTAATGTGTTTTACATTTTTCATATGATTCGCAGTCGTCTTGATTTCATTACTACTTCAAAGCAGCTTTGATTTCAAAAGTCTCTTGCTTAATTTGATGACTTTGTCAAGAAAGTAGATTTCTCGATGATCTTCTGTAGCACTCTGATAATCTTGCACACTCTGTCATTCATCATAATCTTGTCATCTAGAGAGCGTTTCAAAGATAAATGTATTCGCAGATAAGCACTCAATGCTTCTGTATTTATTTTCTTTCAAAGTCATCAAGTCGAGAGTCACACTGAGATTGTTTGTAGACATAGCTCTGTGTTGATCGAAAGATGATTCAATTTCTGATGCAAATCGATTCATATTTTGCACTTGCGTGTCATGAACTGTATTTTCTCGCTGCTAAAGACTAGATCAATCGTCGTAAATTGATTGTGAGCTTCGCGAGTAATAGTGCCTGATTTCAGCAATAATTTCAGTCTTGCGTTTGTAATGATGTTTAGTAGAGTATCAATCATCGTATGACGAGTGAAGCATCTTCGCCTCTCTCAGTGAGAATGATGTAGATTGAAATCTTCTACAATCAGTTGTTCACAGTCATTCTTGAGTAGTTTGTTCAAACAAGAAATGATTGAAAATTTCTCTGTGAATGTAATAGACAGTGAGCATGAGTTGTAGACGTTTAGAAGTCTTAACATCTGCATTTCATTATCTGTGTTGCGAGTTAATATTCTGATTAAGCAAATGTCTGACTCAGCTGTTTCTACTATTCATTGATCGAGTCTTAAACATTTGTTAACGTATATGCATGTTCTTGATTGAGATGACGAGTTTTTCACTAGATGAAAGAAGTTGTGTGCTGAGTTAAATGACTGCAAGTCATTGTTGTTGCGATCTTGCTTCTGTATAGCTACTATGTTGAATTCGCGAACTTCTCTGTCAATTAAAAATTATTCTTGAATTCTTAATGATTTTCTGATGTTGTACTGTAGAATTCGTAGAAAAGACTGTTTTGTCATAGAGTTATTCGTAGCTGTTGTTGATTTTGCGATGAGAAGACTCTTTGTATGCTTTCAATCATCGACGATCTTTCTCACTTTCTGATTAAACGTTTCTGAATCTGCTCAGATGTCATCTTGTCTGAGTCACTACTCACGTAAGAAAAAAGATCGACTCGTTTCTTCTTGATCTCTACTATCTGTCAAGCTGATTCGTCAGCGATTCAACTGCGTGTTTTCAGCATGACTGTTGCTGAGCTCGAAAAGTTCGTTGAATCGAAAGAATTCGTTGAATCTGAAGAGTTCAGAAACAGCGAGAAGAATGTGCGATTGTATTTAGACATCTCAGAATATCTGAACGATCTGTTTCTATAGATTTTGAACGCTTGTTTCATCTGCTGTCATCACTTGAGACAGATGCGTCTTCAGAATTCGTGATTTTCGTTGCAGTTGATGCAACGTCTTCTATTCGAAGACATCACACACTTCTTTATGTGATGCTTGCCTGCGCACTTTTCGCAACGCTGATTCTTTCTGCAGATCTTAATCATGTGATCAAATTCGTGACATTTGAAGCACTGTGTGATGCGACAGTTCTTTTCAAATAGCTTGCATGCACATTCTTGATACAAGTTCAGCATGCTCACGTTCATTAGTCAATTCGTCATCGCTTCGATCGCGATCTTTACAATGAGCGACGAATGAGTCTTTTCGCTATCTGCTATCTTCTTGAGTCAGACTATTCTTAGAACTTTCAGATCTTCATGAAGTCTCGCGTTATCTTTTATCAGTCTTTCAATGATCTTTTTCTGATTGCTCATGTCTATTGTAGTGCATACTTCATGTGTCAGTACTGCGAAGATTTGACGTGCTACGCGTGTCGAACTCGCGATTTCTTTTGCTCACGTCTGAATCTTTTTCAGATTTGCTTGAGCATCTGAGCTAACTGCGTGAAGGAAAATGTCATCGCTGCTCAGCTTGCGAAGTGACACGATTAGGTTTCTTTGATCTGTTGACACGTCTGCGATTCTCTGTAGAATCTGTTCAATCGACTTCTTCTGTATCTCTTTTATTTTTCTTCTGTTCATTATCTTAATCATGACTTCTCGTCTCTTGCGAAGCGACGACGAGTCGCTTCTGAGACGTTGCTCTCTCGTCGCTATTTCTTCTCTTGTCACGTTCGCTCATGACGTGATTTTCGTTGAAAGACGCGTGCTTCTCTGTGTATGCAACTGCTTGTTAAGCAGTTGAACTGATGCCTTCAGTTTCTGTACATTCTTCGCGATGAACGCGTTCTGATTCGCGTGATGTTTTTCTTCTGAGTCGAGTCAAAGACGTTGAATCAGCTTCAATGCTATCTCTTTTCATGAATGATCTTTGCTTTTCTCTTTCTCTAACGTTGATATCTTTATTAGTAGATCAATAATGTTAGCAACATTCTCTTCATCGTTGCGTGAGCGTTTCGATCTTGCATCTCTGTTTTCTTGCGATGAATCAACGTCGCTTGCAATCGTCTTCGAATCAGCATTGCTGCGATTCGTGCAATTCATTATCGTTCAATCGTCTTCTAGATTCACTCTGTCTTGTTTGTAATGCTCTTTTTCAAAATTTGTGATGCGTGCGTAGTGATTGTTTTTTTAGCTCTATCATAATATATACTCATTCTGTGTCTTTCTTTGTTATGATACACATCAGATTGATATTGAGTTAATTAATCATAAGAAAGTTTGCAAAAGTTGAAACATTAAGTTTCATGCTGTGAACATACGAAAATATAATATGATTCTTGACTATTCATGATTAAATGAAATCAACTTAAATATTCATTGATGCAAGCATTGTTGATCATATTGAGAAAACAGCACTCAGCGTGCAAAGCAAATACAAGTTAATCTGTGCAAAACATTGAAATTTGCTGAGTTGACAATGCTTGCAACTAAGAGAAAAAGAAAGATTTATGTAGCTTTACTTTATCAGCTGCTATTTACAAATAACTTATCACAGAATGCAAATCATCAGACTGTAAGATGCAATGCGCTTCAAGCGAAAGAATCAAAGATATTCTTTGCTATTCAAGATTTCAAGAAAGTGTTTTCTGAAATTCTTTCTGATAGTTTGAACATGCATGATCAGATGAAACATTTCATTAATCTGATGAAAAGCAAAATTTCTTGCATCAAATCTATTTATAAGATGACACAAGATGAGTTCACTGTGATACAAAATTATTTAAACAGCGTGCTAAAGAAGAAATGAATTCATTCATTAAGTAATTCTGCAGAAGCATCTGTGTTGTTTGTAAAGAAGTTGAATGAAAGTCTTTGTTTATGCATGAATTATCATGATTTCAATGAAATAACAGTAAAGAACAATTACTCATTGTCTTTACTGTCTGAGACGCTGAATCACTTTACTCATGCAAAACACTTTATCAAAATTGATATTTACAACGTTTATTATTGCATTTAAATTTGCAAAAGCAATGAATGAAAAACAACTTTTTATACATGTTATGATCAGTTTGAATATCAGATGATGCTCTTTGAATTAACAAATGCTTTTGTGATCTTTCAGTTTTATGTAAATCATGTGCTTAAGTCATTCATGAATATTTGCTGCATGATATATTTAAATGATATTTTAGTATACTCTGAGATGAAAGAGCAGCATTGAGAGCATATATGCAAAATTCTTCGCACGTTACTGAAATATTAACTGTATGTCAAGCTGTTAAAATGCACTTTCAATCATGATGAAGTTATCTTTCTGAAATTCATAATAAAGTAAAAAGATATTCAGATGAAACAGTTTTATATTGACGTAATCATTAACTGATCTGAGCTTAAGTCTGCAAAAAAATATTTTCATATTCTTGAAATTTGCAAGATTTTATTGATAATTTATAAAAAAATTCTTTTAAATTATCATGTTCTTAAAAAATTTAATCAAGAATGCAAAAAAGAGAATGATGTGTTCATTTTTTGCAATGACATTGAAAGCAAGAAAAGCTTTTAAAAGATTGAAAGTAATCTTTGTTAATGCTTTCATTTTGAAACACTATGATTGAGATGCAGATTTTTGCATGAAGATTGATGCATTAAATTGCAAAGTTGAAGACATGCTTAGTCAGAAAAGTAAGACTGATCAATGACATTTCATTATGTATTATAATTATAAGTTCAAAGAAGCTGAAGTATGATGAGACATGCATGATAAAAAGTTGTATGCTATAGTTCTTGATTTTTAAAACTGACAACACTATCTTCAGAATAGCAAGCAATTCATATATGTGATAATAGATCATAATAATCTTTGTTACTTTATGATGATGAAGAAGCTCAATGTACAACAGATGCATTGAGCTGAGAAATTAACTGCATTTGACTTTCATATAAAATATCACAGAAACAAATTAAACTCTGCAAATGCATCATCAAGAAAACTCAACATCATGAAATCAAATGATAGTGAAAAGAATAATAATTATTTTCTATTTACTCTGTGAAACAAACTTTGTAATCAGAAATGTCAATCTGAACTGCTAAAAAATGAAGAAGTTTCAACAGCAATTAAACTTGCAGCATTGATGATGCAACTGAATGACATAATCATTGCAAATACTTAAGTCATGTGTTTGAATAAGAAAGTACTTGCTAAATTTTGCAGAATTCTAGATACTGTGTTATCTTAACTTTTGATTCATCAGATTATGAAGTTGAAGAAATTTTATTTGAAAATGAGTGAATCAATGACTGCATAACTGCTGAAGTTACAATAAAAAAACATCTTTGTTGTGAATGAGAAGTGACATCAACAATTCACATCTAGAAAGAATGAGCTTTCAAAATGAAGTATGAGAAATGATAAACTGCTACATCGTGATCTCGCAGTTTATGTATTCAATGACTTTGCTACAAAAAATGAGATTCTGCATATAAATCATGATGATTTCAAAGCAAATCATTTTGCATGCATTCATATCAAGACTGTGATAAGAAGAAAATATTATTGATTGAAAATGCTTAAAAAGATGACGAAATATGTTTGCATCTGTTCAGACTATCAATGAGTGCAAATGCATTATCATAAACTTTATGAGAAGTTGATGTTTATATTTTCAGAGAATGTAAATTCATTTCACATGATGATCATGAATTTCATAACAGACATGTTTTCTGCAAAAAATTCATACATTGAAAAAACAAATGATGCTATATTGATAATAATAAATAAGTTGATTAAGCATGCAATTTATATTTCAATGATCAAAGATCTGAATGTCAAGAAGCTTGCAAATTTATTATGATGAAAATTCATATTTCAGCATGAAATGATGCAAAGCATTATATCAAATCAAGACTCACTGTTTATCAATCATTTTTGAATTATTCTATGTTAACATCTTGAAGTGAAGCGAAAACTAAGCATTGCATTTCATTCACAAATCAATGATCAAACAGAAAGATAAAATCAGATGCTTAAGCATTATCTGCAAGTGTATTTCAATTATAAAATGAATAATTGATCAAAGCTTTTATCAATGATGATGTTTGCATATAATAACAATGTACATGCTAGTATTAAAAAACTTCACATGAGTTTTTAAAAAGATACATTACAAGCTTTGCAGAAACATCTGAGAACAAAGCTTTAAAAAGAAAGACATTCTTAATTATGAAGTAAGCAGAATGATTACAAAGTATCAAAGAACATCTAATGAAACTATGAAAGTGAGTAGCAGAGCAGCAAGCAAAGTATTATAATGCTCATCATAAAGCTGCAAACTTTCAGATGAAAAACAAAGTGCTTTTATGAAATATAAATATTTATATGCTTCATTCAAAGAAGAAGATTAATCATAAACAATTGAAATCATTCAGAATATTGAAGAAGATCGACATGTAAGCATATAAGCTTGAACTATCTGAAAAATATAATGCAATTCACTCAATTTTTCATGTTTCTTTATTGAAATTCTGACACTTACGTGATGAGAATTTAAAGTCACAAATCATTCTCATAGAAGAAAAAAAGAAATGAAAGATAAAGAAGATACTTGATCAGTGAATCAAGAAAGAAAAGATTGAGTATTTAGTTCAATGAGTTGATTCATCTTTTTATGAAAACTTCTGAAAATTAATGAAAAATCTTAGCAATGCAAAGAAAATCATTGAGAATTACAGGACAGAAAGACAAGTACATCAATCAACTGCAAAAAAGTTAAAGAAAAAAAAAAGAGATAAATCACATAAGAATCATGATTGAGAAAGTATTAAAAGCATAAAGACGCAAGTTTAAAAAGTTGATATTAAACTATAATTATAAAATCTCACATAATATATGTTTTTTAAAAAAGAAGATGATGAACGTTGTGAAAAAGTGAAGAAAAAAAGTGATCAACGATCGCAAGTAAGAACATTGAAGTGAGAGAAAAAGTTATTTATTCATCAGTGAATCTCATCATGCATTACTTACTTCAGTCAATACTTACGAAATGAAGATGAAGTAACATGACAACGACAAGAAGTGATGAGAATAAGAAAGATGAAAGTCTTTACTCAACTGTTAAATATAATCTCACATGATTAAAAGAGAAGTTACTTACTCTTTTATTGTCAAAGATAAAAAACAAGACAAGTCTTGATGCAAGTGTTGAGATGATGAATCATCACTTACGCAGCACAATGCATCAACAACTGAAGATGACGCAAGATTGAGTTCATCATGTAATCATGCTTTTCTTCATAGCAGTACTTGCATTTATGAGCACACTTGATGAGAACACGACACATGTGAATCATCATTATGTTCAAATGATGAACACAACGACAGCATCAAATCTTCTGATCATGATGATTTAATATACATCAGCATTTATCAAAACATGCAAAGATAAATATGCTTATCAGAAGTCATGAATTCAGTCATTAATGCAACAGACGCAAGAAAAGCAGAAGAAGCAGATGTGACAGATGTTGCAGCAATGATGACGTGAAGAAAGATGTACATCTCAAGAAAATGAGCAGACTTCGTGAGCATGTTAGCATGATCTCAATGAGTGCAAATGCTGCTACTTATCATGATAGTGATGATGATGATGATGTTGATACTGCTATGTCATTCATGTTAACTCATGAGCTAACTCACATCACAACAACGTTGCAACGAAAGAAGCTCATATCATAAGTTGCAAGCTATGCAAGATATGCATAGCAGATTTCATGCTTTGTCAGTTCAAAAAAGCAGTACTCATGAAAGAATATGCTGAGATGAGACAAAAAGAAAAGAAAGAAAGAAAGAAAGCAAAGTTGAAGAATTGATATCAACAATCTCACACTAGCTTTGTTTATGCTTGTTAACATGATCAATTCACGACACTTTTACACAGATGCTAAAGCGCTGAAGATATCGTTGCTACACTATCAGCTATCAAAATGCATAATGATGCTATGAAGACTCAAGAATGATTGACATCAACAATCTTGCATCAACTCTGCTTATGCTCATTAGCATGATCAATTCACGACACTTCTACATCAATGCTAAAGCGCTGAAGAAGTCATTGCTACATTGTCAGCTGCAAGAAGACAATACGATGCTATAAAGATTCAGAGATCGAGTCTTTAAGAAGAAATGCAGTTGTGAGAACGCATCTCATCGACTATGAACGATGCATGTCTGCGAGACTAGCTCGCGAGATTAGATCGAAGAGATTAACGAGTGAATAGAAGTAGCGACTTGACAGAAGATGAAAACTCTGCGAGCTCTCACTTTCGTTTCTTAGCAATTAGTTCTATCATCAATAGAATGCTATCTTATTATCTTCTACTACGCAGTTTCACGTAAAGAGATTTCGTCACCTCACATTCATCGAGCTTTAGTGTTGATCTGTCGAGCTATAGTCTCTCAGATTTACAGATATTCGTAGCTGCTTCGATTTTTGATTTTGATTTTGGTTTTGGTTTTGCTTAAACTTTAGCGCAATTAGCGCAATTAGCTTCATTGACACTCAATAAGCTCAATTAGCAGAGACGTTCTGCAATTAGCTGACAATTAGCAGGCACATATTTGACTTACTCGTCAACTCTACATGCTCATCACTCTACCCATCACTCTACATGCCTCGCCTATCTACATGTTCAGCTACCTACTTGTTCGTCTACTCACCAGCCTACTTCATGGCCTACTGCATAGTATGCTTCATACATGCTTCATAGCACATGCTAACTGGCTCAATAGAACGCACCCTTCATGGCTCGATATCGAACTTCCTACCAAAATTCCTACCAAACTCGATATCAAACTCTCTGTCGAACTCTCTACCGAACTTTCTACCAAACTTTCTTCATGACTCTCTTCATGGCTTCCGGCTTCGTACCGAACTCCCTACATGCTTCAAATTATGCGTCGGTCGGGCGCATTTGAAGGATTTAGCCTAGCCACGTCAATTCCTTCTGTAGCAGTTTATTCTTCATTTCACATAGCTTCTTCTATCAATTTCAATGCTCTGTGTATAGCGAAGCTTCTTTTTTAGGTCCCTAACTTCGATTCACCGAGTGCGATGATAAGGGAGACACGTTTTCATCTGGGTTCATACCAGCATTGACGCCGAACGAAATGCGCTAGCAGAAAGGACGCCTCGCTACCTAATTTTAGATTAGGCTACAGCGTTTGAAGAGCTCACGTGACTAATTCGGCGGCAGCGTCTATCCCCACTAATAATTCACGAACATGTCCACAGTGCCAACTACTTCACACCTGCTAAACACGGCAAAAGCCATGTAAGATAAAGATCACGATGAGATATTATAAAGCACTGACCGCATTCATAAGGACAACTACAAATCTAGACACAGCTCTGGATGAGTTTCATCAAAATCTATCTCCAGAACAGAAGATTGAATTTGAATCAGCTGCAAATCAGGTTCCATCTGCAGAAGCGGTTGTGCTCCTCACTGACGAGATTAACAAGAAAAGCTCGACCCGCAAAAGCCATGTTCTTGCAGGTCGGATGCGCGTGGTGTTGGAGGCTGTCCAACAGTATAGTACGATTGGAGACACAGCATTTTCAGT
>JAABUV010004436.1_pt1 | contig 16829 bp, 13 predicted proteins | sample 5559971 | NCBI WGS metagenome assembly JAABUV01 (sample SAMN10711881, study PRJNA513362) | rock metagenome | isolation source: Antarctica rocks | place: Antarctica: Victoria Land, Knobhead nord | collected 2015-12-19
CGGAACCGGTGTACGTCCCGCCGCCGGCGTACGTCCCGCCGGAACCGGTGTACGTCCCGCCGCCGGCGTACGTCGCGCCGGAACCGGTGTACGTCCCGCCGCCGCCCATCCCGAAGCCGGTGTTCACCCCGGTGCTGGGCCCTGCCCCCGCTCCCAGGCCGCGCGCCAGCAACGCGGTCCCGCCGGCCTTCGGCACGCTGACCTCGACCTTCGGCCCACGCGACGGCGGCTTTCATTACGGCATCGACATCGCCAACAGCATCGGTACCCCGATCGTCTCCGTGAAGAGCGGGGTGGTGATCTCCTCGGGACCGGCCAGCGGCTTCGGGCTGTGGGTCCGGGTGCAGAACGACGACGGTTCGATCGCCGTGTACGGCCACAACGACCGCAACATCGTTTCGGTTGGCCAGCGGGTGTCGATGGGGGAGCAGATCGCCAACATCGGTAACCGCGGGGAGTCGACCGGCCCCCATGTACACCTGGAAATCTCCATCGGCGGAACCAGGATCGACCCACTCGCCTGGCTGCGCAGCAACGGTGCTGCCATCTGATCAGGTGGCACTGGGCAGTTGGTGGGCGGCAGCTGCGGCGGGGGGGGCCATCGCTCCCGCCCTGCTCAGGTCGCTACCCACCCGCTCAGGCCCAGCGCTGAGGCCCTCGGTCCCGCTCAGCCCCCGGAGGGGCCGTGGGCGAACGAGGCCGGCCGTTTGCCCACGGCACCCGGATCCTCGGGAATGACCGTCGGCATCGCGGCGGCGACCCCGGCCGCCGCGTCGTCCCGGACGGATTGCTGGGCCGCGAGCCCGGACTGCGTGCGCAACGGCACCTCCTTGAAGAACAGCACGGGCACCACACCCAGGAACATCACGGCGCCGACGACGAGAAAGACGACATCCATGGCGTTGGAGAAGCCGATCTTGAAGGGCTGGGCCAGAATCGGCTCCAGCTTGCTGATGAACGAGGTGTCGCTCAGCGCCTGGCTGGCCGCGGCGGGACTGCCCGACGGCAAGCCCTGACCGAGGGCGGCAACCGTCGGATCGGGGCTGGAGGCCGCTGACCGTACAGCGGCGCCGAACTGCGGCGTCTGCGCTGCTGTGCGGAGCGAATCCCCGATCTTCGACGTCAGGCCCGAGAACAACAGCGAGAGGAACACGGCAACACCGATCGTGCCACCGATCTGGCGGAAGAACGTCGCCGAGGAGGTCGATACGCCCATGTCCTTGGCGGGCATGGCGTTCTGGATCGCCAGGGTGATCGGCTGCATCACGTTGCCCAGGCCCAGTCCGAACACCCCCATGAGCACCATGACCTGCCACAGGGGGGTGTCGAACCGCACCAGGGAGAACGCGAACATGCCCAACGTCATCAGCACGGTTCCGATGAGCGGGAACACGCGGTAGTGCCCGGTACGCGAGATCAGCTGCCCGGACACGATCGAGGCCACCATGATGCCCGCGACGAGTGGCAGCGTCTGCAGGCCGGCCAGCGTCGGCGAGGATCCCTTGACCACCTGCAGGTATTGCGGCAACAGGGAGATGCCACCGAACATCGCCGCTCCGACGACCACGCTGATCGCGGTGCCGAGGGCGAAGGTGCCGGTGCGGAAGAAGCGCATCGGGATGAGCGCGTCGTCCTTCATCCGGATCTCGGCGACGACGAAGGCCACCAGGCCGACCACGCCGATGGCGTAGCAGAGGATCGCGCGATCGGAGCCCCAGCCCCAGGTGCGCCCCTGCTCGGCGACGATCAGCAGCGGCACGAGGCCGAAGGACAGCAACACGGCACCGAACCAGTCGACTCGCGCCGGGCGACGGTTCACCGGAAGGTTGAGCACCCGCCACACCACGGCCAGCGCCGCGATGCCGATGGGCACATTGACGAAGAAGACCCAGCGCCAGCCGGTGATGCCCAGGATCGAACTCTGCCCGGCGAGCAGGCCACCGATCACCGGGCCGAGCACGCTGGACGTACCGAACACCGCGAGGAAGTAGCCCTGGTACTTGGCTCGTTCCCTAGGCGGCACGATGTCGCCGATGATGGTGAGCGCCAAGGAGAACAGTCCCCCGGCACCGAGTCCCTGGAACGCGCGGAACGCAGCGAGCTCGTACATCGAGGTGGCGAAACCACACAGTATCGACCCGACGACGAAGATCGAGATCGCCGCCATGAAGAACGGCTTGCGCCCGTAGAGGTCGGACAACTTGCCGTACAGCGGCGTTGCGATGGTCGAGGTGATCAGGTAGGCCGTGGTTACCCATGCCTGCACCGAGAAGCCCTGCAGATCGTCGGCGATCGTGCGGATCGACGTGGACACGATCGTCTGGTCGAGTGCGGCCAGGAACATGCCCATCATCAGGCCCGCGAGAATGGTGAGGATCTGGCGGTGGGTGAAGGTTCCGTCGGCGTTCTGGCCGCCGTGCTTCACCCGCTGGATGTCGCGGGTCTCTTCGGTGGTGCTCATGACTCTCCTTCATGGTCCGCAAGCTGCTCGGACTGGGCCAGCAGCTGCGGACGTTGACGCTCCAGGTCGCGGGTGAACCTCGTGAGCAGGGCGGTGAACTGCGATCGGTCGTCGGGCGACCAGTCGACGACGATGGTGGCGATGGCGGCGTTGCGACGCTCGCGGATGGTGTGTGCGCACGCTCTGCCGCGTTCGGTGACCGCGAGCACGGTGGCCCGCCCGTCGACCGGGTCCGCGGTGCGCTCGACCAGGCCCTTCGACACGAGGTGCGCCACGTGCCTGCTCACGGTCGAGGGATCGGCCAAGGTCGCCTCGGCGAGCGCGCCGGACCGCTGCGGACCGTCATGGACCAGCCGGAACAGGACGGTGAAGGCTCCTTTGTCGACGCTGTCCTTGCGCCGGGCGGCGATCTGGGCGCTGGTGCGTTCCATGGCCTTGAGCAGGTGGACCAGTTCGTCACCCAGTTCGGCCGCAGACGCGGGGGCTGCGGGAGTGGTGTTCCTGCTGCCGGTGTTCATGCTGCCGATCGACACGGCGGCCTCCTACCGTTCCTTTGCTTGCGGCACTCAATTACTTGTTGGTGGCAAGCATGCGCTCTGCTCGATGGTGCGTCAAGTGTCAGTGACCGCGCTCAACGCCCCACGCCGCGACGGGCGGCGGCCCACGGCGCTGTCGGATCCGTCGCTTCGCTGCACAACTGCGGGCTCAGCTTCCACATCACACCTGGTCGTCAATTCGTGCAGCAGGACGACGGGTGCTCGCGCTCGCAGGTCGGGGCGCCGCCCGGCTCCCCCGCCCGGGTCGGCGCCTCTGCCCGGGTCGGCTGCCCGGTCGCCGCCCCAATCGGGCCGAAGGGGCTTACCGGCCCCGGAACTGCGCCCCGCGGCGGGCCAGCACCGCGCTCACCGCCTCGCCGAGGTCCTCCGACGCGAGGAACGCCGAGTTCCACGCTCCGACGTAGCGCAGCCCGGCAGCCACCCGGTCGACCCGGTCGTTGTCCAGCACGGCCTTGACGCCCCGCACCACCAGCGGCGGGTTGGCCGCGATCTCCGCGGCGCAGGCGTGGGCCGCGGCCAGTACCCCCTCGGCGTCGGCGAACACCTCGTTGACAAGGCCGATCCGCTCCGCACGGACCGCGTCGACGTCCCTGCCGGTGAACGCCAGCTCCCGCAGGTGACCCTCACCGATGATCGCGGGCAGCCGCTGCAGGCTACCCAGATCGGCCACGATCCCGACCTTCACCTCGCGCACGGAGAAGGTGGCGTCGGCGCTGGCGTAGCGCACGTCACACGCCGCGATGAGGTCGACCCCGCCACCGATGCACCGGCCCTGCACGGCGGCGATCACGGGTGCGCGACAGTCGGCCACCGCGGTGATCGCAGCCTGCATCTGCGTCTACTGCTCCAGGAACACCGTGCGTGGCGCGGCGAGACCGGGCTGCCCACTCACCAGCGGCGCCATCACCTCACCCATCGCCGCGAGGTCCAGGCCGGCGGAGAAGTTGCGGCCCGAGCCGGTGATGAGGATGGCCCGCACCCCAGGGTCGGCATCGAGGGCGCCGAACACCTCGGGCAGCTCGCGCCAGAAGTCCGGGCCCATGGCGTTGCCCCTGCCCGGCCCGGTCATCCGCACCTGTGCGACGGCACCGGTACGCAGGACGGTCATCGAGGCGTGGACGGTCTCGGCGGCTGGCTCGGCCATCAGGGGCACTCCTCGGTTGCGGTCGGCACGGCGCGACCGCGCTCACTCAACCAGGTCAGCGGTGGCGGGGCCCTGGCATGATCGATGCACGTGAGCGCTACCCATCCGACGATCGTCGCCACCTCCGGCGGATTCCGGGCCGGCCGACGCACCGCACTCGAGTTCGCCCCCCTCGTACACCACGCCGTCGAGCTGGCGCGGGTCGGTGACCGCCCGACTCGGCTGTGCTACCTCGGCACCGCCATGGGCGACCAGGAGTGGTTCACCGCCCGGGTGCTGCAGGCCGGTCGGCTGGCCGGCCACGACACCAGCGTGCTGAACCTGTTCACCATGCCGAGTGTCGACGACGTCCGGGCGCACCTGCTCGCCCAGGACGTGGTGTGGGTGGGTGGCGGGAGCGTGGCCAACCTGCTGGCCGTGTGGCGGGTGCACGGACTCGACGCGGTGTTTCGCGAGGTGTGGGAAGCCGCAGTGGTGCTGGGCGGGGTGAGCGCCGGGTCGCTGTGCTGGCACGTCGGCGGCACGACCGACTCGTTCGGCCCCGAACTGCGAGTAGTGACCAACGGGTTGGCCCTGCTGCCCTGGGGCAATGGCGTGCACTACGACTCCGAGCCGCAGCGCCGCCCGCTGCTGCACGCGCTGGTGGCCGACGGCACGCTGCCCACCAGCTACGCCACCGACGACGGCGTGGGGTTGGTCTACCAGCACACCGAGCTGGCCGAAGCCGTCACCGAGGTGGCGGGCAAGGGCGCGTACCGAGTGGAGCGACGGGCGGGCGGGGTGGCGGAGACGCGCATCGAGCCTCGGCTGCTGCGCTGACGACGGCGGCCGGGATACCAGCTCAGGTGGCCGCAGTCACCTCGGTGAGGCGTCCGGTGGCCACGTCGAAAACGAACCCACGGACCGAGTCCTTCTTGGGGATGAAGGGGCTGTCGAGGACCCGCTTCAGCGACTTGCGGACGTCGTCGTCCAGCGAGGTGAACGATTCCGCTGCCCAGGTCGGCGCCGTGCCCGTCTCCGACTCGAGCTTGCTCGCGAACTGCTCGTCGGTGAAGGTGAGCATGCCGCAGTCGGTGTGGTGGATGAGCACGATCTCCTCGGTGCCCAACAGGTGCTGGCTGATGGCCAACGAGCGGATCTCGTCGTCGGTCACCACGCCGCCGGCGTTGCGGATGACGTGCGCCTCGCCCTCGTTGATGCCCAGTGCGCCGTACACGTTGAGGCGCGCATCCATGCAGGCCAGGATGGCAATGTGCTTGGAAGGCGGCAGCGGAAGCGGACCGGAGAAACCGGCGGCGTAGGTCTCGTTGTTCTTCAGGTACTCGTCGGTGACGCTCATCGGACTCGCTTCCTTCGGAGGGGTGTGGTCAGTACACCGTGTGGTCTACACGAGGGCACAGCGCTCCCGGTGCAGCCCGGGGGATCGTCGCGGCATCGACGGCTGTGATCGGCGGCTGGCCGCGTTCAGGCGTCGATGACCACCGCGATGATCACCGGTTCACGGCGGAACGAGCGACGCATCCACTTGCCGACCTCGCGGAGGATGACCTGTTCGAGCTGCTTGCCGCCCGTGATCTGCTGCTCGCGAGCCGCAACGAGCGCCGACTCGATCATCGGCACCACAGCATCGTATGCGTGGCGGTCGCTGACGAACCCGCGTGCGATGAAGTCCGGTTTCTCGGCCAGCTCCCCGGTCTCCGCGTCGACGATCGCGACGACGGTGAGCACGCCCTCCTCCGACAACGTCCGCCGCTCGACCAGCGACGCCTCCTTGACCTCACCGACCGATTGCCCGTCCACGTACACCAGCTCCACGGGGACCTTGCCGGTGATCGCCGCCCGGCCGTCGACCATGTCGATCACGTGTCCGTCCTGCGCTATGAGCACCCGGTCGCGCTGTACCCCGGTGCTCACGGCCAGCTCCGCGTTCGCGCGCAGATGCCGCGCCTCACCATGCACCGGCAACACGTTGGACGGCCGCACGATGTTGTAGCAGTACACGAGCTCACCGGCGCTGGCATGACCGGAGACGTGCACCTTGGCGTTGCCCTTGTGCACCACGTTCGCACCCATGTCGACGAGCCCGTTGATCACCCGGTAGATGGCGTTCTCGTTGCCGGGGATCAGCGAGCTGGCCAGCAGGACCGTGTCACCCTCGCCGACCCGGATCATGTGGTCGCCGGTGGCCATCCGCGACAACGCGGCCATCGGCTCACCCTGCGAGCCGGTGCACACCAGCGTGACCTTGCTGGCGGGCAACCGGTCCAGGGTCTTGAGGTCGACGATGAGCCCGTCGGGCACCTGCAGGTACCCCAGGTCCATGGCCAGGCCCATGTTGCGCACCATCGAGCGACCGACGAAGGCGACCTTTCGGCCACTCGCGTGCGCGGCGTTGATCACCTGCTGGATGCGGTGGACGTGGCTGGCGAAGCTGGAGACGATGACCCGGCGCGGCGCGGTACGGAACACGGCCTCGATGGCCGGGGTGAGTTCGCGCTCGGACGTGGTGAACCCCGGGACGTCGGCGTTGGTGGAGTCGGTGAGGAACAGGTCGACACCCTCCTCCCCCAGCCGCGCGAAGCCGCGCAGGTCGGTCAGCCGGCGGTCCAGCGGGAACTGGTCCATCTTGAAGTCGCCGGTGTGCAGCACCAGCCCCGCCCGGGTGCGGATGGCGATGGCGAGGCTGTCCGGGATGGAGTGGTTGACCGCCAGGAACTCCAGGTCGAAGGGGCCGAGCTTGCGGGTCTCGCCCTCGGTGACCTCGACGACCCTCGGCTTGATGCGGTGCTCTACCAGCTTGGCGGTGATGAAGCTCAGCGTGAGCCGCGAACCGATGACGGGAATGTCGCCGCGCTCCTTGAGCAGGTACGGCACCCCGCCGATGTGGTCCTCGTGCCCGTGCGTCAGCACGATCGCCACGACGTCGTGCAGCCGGTCCCTGATGAAGGAGAAGTCGGGCAGGATCACGTCCACACCCGGCTGGTGCTCCTCGGGGAAGAGCACCCCACAGTCGACGACGAGGAGCTTTCCGCCGTGCTCGAACACCGTCATGTTCCGGCCGATCTCGCCGAGACCACCCAGCGCCACCACGCGGAGGGCGCCGTCCGGTAGCGCGGGCGGTCGTCCCAGGTTCTGGCGCGGTGCGGTCATGGGTGTAGACGGTAGTCGGCTCGCCGGTGAGTTCGGCGCCGCGGTGGCGCTCAGCCTGCGATGCTCAGCGCCCCGGTCGGGCACGCCGCCACCGCCTGCGCCATGAGCCCCCGAGCGCACTCCGGCTGCTCCGGCGCCAGCAGCACCAGCTCACCCGTGTCGTTCACCTGGAACACGTCCGGCGCGACCTCCTCGCACATACCCAGCGAGGCACAGCGGTGCTCGTCCCACTCGACCCGCATCAGGTGCCCGCGGGGGTGAATCGCACCGGGAGGTGGTTCACGCCGTGGAAGAAGGTGCTGGTGGTGCGCGACATCTGCCCGCACACCTCGATGTCCGGTAGCCGGGTGAGCAGCTCACGCCAGATGGCCCTGATCTGCTGACGCGCGAGCTGGCCACCCAGGCAGTGGTGGATCCCGCCGCCACCGAAGCTGACGTGCGGGTTGGGGTGGCGGGAGAGGTCGAAGCGCTCCGGGTGGTCGAACACCTCGGGGTCGAAGTTCGCCGAGGCGTAGAACAGCACCACCTTGTCCCCGGTGGTGATCTGCGCACCGTTCAGTTCGCAGTCGCGCGCCGCCGTGCGCCGGAAGGTCATGATCGGCGTCGCCCAGCGCACCATCTCCTCGATCGCGGTGCCGATCCGACCGTCGAAGTCCGCCATGAGCCAGGCGCGTTGCTCCGGGTGGTCGGTGAGCGCCTGCATCGCGTGGCTCAGGCTCTGGCGGGTGGTGTCGTTTCCCGCGACGGTCAGCAGCCCGAAGAAGCTCATGATCTCGTCGTCGGTAAGCTGTTCCCCGTCGACTTCGGCCTGCACCAGGCTGGTCATCAGGTCGTTCTCCGGCTGCGCCCGGCGAGCGACGATGAGCTCGCTGGCCACGGTGCGCATCGCCATCATCGCCTCGAACAGCCGGGCCAACGGCTCCGCGCCGTCCAACAGCTCCGGGTCGTTCCACCCGCCGGCGAACTGCGCCTCGTGCGCGATGAGCGCCCGCCGCTCACGGGGCACGCCGATCATGTCGCAGATGTTGTGCATGGGCATGAGCCCGGCGCAGTCGGTGACGAAGTCGGCTGCACCGCGCGGGGCGAGGTCGTCGACGATCGCCGTGGCGTTCGCCCGGATCTGTTCGTCGATCAGCCGGATCTGCTTGGGGGTGAAGGCCGCGGTGAGCAACCGCCGGACCTTGGTGTGCCGCGGGGGGTCCATGGCGATGAACCCCTGGCCCGCGTCGAGCAGCTCCTGCGGCATGGAGTCGAACACGATGCCCTGGCCGGAGCGGAAGTCGTCGTGGCGTTTGGTCACCTCCACCAGGTCGGCGTGCCGGGTGACGGCCCAGAAGCCCTGGTCGTTGGGGTCGGAGAACAGCTTCTCCTCGACGGGGCGGTGCCAGCTGACCGGGCGGTGGGCGCGCAGCTCGGCGAAGGTCGCCTCGCGGGTGACGGCCGGCTGCGCCCAGAAGGCCTGCGACGACAGATCCACCGGGTCGTAGGGTCGCGCGGCACGGACAGCGGCTGCGGTGGCGGTGGCGGTCATCGGCGCGGCGCTCCAAAGTGGTTGGCGGTGACTTGCTCACCGCGTGACACTGCTCACCTTTACACACACGCCACTCTTGTCAAGGTCCGGGTGCGTTCGCCGGATCCGACAGGCGCGTGCGGCACAGTAGGCTCGTGATCCCCGCCGGACCCGTGATCCCCGCCGAGCAGCGCCCGGTGCTGCTGGCCGTCGACGGCAACTCGCTCGTGCACCGCAGCTTCCACGCGCACGCGCACACCGGCGCCCGGTCCCCGGACGGTGCACCCGTCTGGGCCGTGCGCGGGTTCCTGGGGCAGCTGGTCCGGGCCGTCCAGCGGGTGGGCGCGCGGGCCGTCGTCGTGGGCTTCGACGACCACACCCGCAACGTCCGCAAGGAGCGATGGCCGGAGTACAAGGCCACCCGCATCGCGAAGCCGGGCGAGCTGGTGGTGCAGCTGGCCCGGACGGTGGCCCTGCTGCGCGCGGCCGGGCTGCACGTCGTGGTGGCGCCCGGGCTGGAGGCCGACGACGTGGTGGCCTCCGCCGCCCGCACCGCCACGACCGCCGGGTGGGACACGGTGGTGGTGACCTCGGACCGCGACGCGTTCGCGCTGGTCTCCGACACCACCCGGGTGCTGCGGCTGATCACCGGCGGGGTGGACGCCTCGCCGCTGCTCACCCCGCAGCGGCTGCACACGCTCACCGGGGTGCGGCCACACCAGTACCGGGAGTTCGCCGCCCTACGCGGGGACACCTCCGACAACCTCGACGGCGTGCGCGGCATCGGTGTCAAGACCGCCGCCCGGTTGCTGTCCGAACTCGCCACCGTGGCGCAGGCGCTGGCCGAGCCGGAGCGCGCCGCGCAGGCCGTCGGGCGCGTCGCCGCAGCGAGGTTGAGCACGCCGCAAGCCCGAGGGGCGTTCACCCGCAACATCGAGCTCATGACCCCGGTGGACGACGTCGACCTGGAACTCGACCTGGTGGGGGCCGGAGCCGGGTGCCTGCCGCTGCCGGAGCGGCCGCTGCGGGACGCGCTTGCCGCCGCCGGGCTGGTCAGTTCGGAGCGCTCGGCCGTGCACGCCTTGTGCGACGCGCCTCCGGAGGAGCCGGCGCTCGGGGTGGACTCCGCGGGGGTGCGCTGGCTGATGTCCGACACAGCGCATCTCGACCTGCTGGTCAGCCTGGCTGAACGTGCGGACCAACCGGCACGGGCACGGGCGCCGGCACGGGGGGCACCGGTACGGGCATCGGCACGGGCATCGGCACGGGCACCCGAGCCGGCGCAAGGCACCTTGTTCTGAGGCGGCGCGCCGGGGCAGGCTCAGCCCATGACCGCCGACGCCGCAGTCCAGCTCACCGGGCGAGTGCTGCACTGCTCGATCTCCTCCGCCGCCCAGGGCAGCTCGCTCGACTCGGCGGTGCTCGGCGAGGTGGTGGAAGCCCTCTCCGGTGACACCACCGGCATCGGTGCCGTCCTGCTGCAGGGCGCAGGCAACAACTTCTGCACCGGCGGTGACGTCACCGCGTTCGCCGCGGCCACCGAGCCAGCCGATCTGGTGGGTGCCATGGCCGCGTCGTTCCACGAGTTCATCCACGCGCTCACCACGTCACCCGTGCCGGTGATCGCCGCCGTCACCGGCTGGGCGGCGGGCGCGGGCATGAGCACCGCCCTGGCGGCCGACGTCATCGTCGGCTGCGCATCCACGCGGTTCCGCCCGGCGTACCCGTCCATCGGGTTCTCCCCGGACGGCGGCATGTCCTGGAGCCTGCCCCGGCTGATCGGCGCGGCCCGGGCGCGTGATGTGTTGCTCACCGACACGGTGGTGGGCGGTGCGCAGGCCTACGCCTGGGGTCTGCTCACCCGGCTGGTGGCCGACGACGAGGTGCGCGACACCGCCCGGGAGGTGGCGACTGCGCTGGCACACGGCCCGACTGGCTCGCACGCCGCAATCAGGGCGTTGCTCCGGGAGAGCGGCGGCCGGACGTTGGCCGAACACCTGCCCGCCGAGGCCGCGGCGATCACTGCCTGCGCCGCGAGCAGTGACGGACGCGAGGGTGTACAGGCCTTCGTCGGGCGGCGCCCAGCGGTGTTCGGCCGCTGAGCCTCACGGCCGGGTGCGGGCGAACAGTGAGGGGTTGATCTCCTCCGGGCTGCGGCGCACGCGGGCGGCCTGCTCATAGTCGTGGGCCAGCGCCAGCAACCGCGGCTCCGACCACCGGGCGCCCAGCAACGTCAACGCCACCGGGGCACGGTCCGCTGCGGCATACCCGGCGGGCACGCTCACCGACGGGTACCCGGCGCGGGCACCCACCACGGTGGTTGCCGAGGCCGAGACGACCGCGTCGAGGTGGTGCGCCACGAGCACGGAGTCGATCGCCGCACGCGCCTGGGCCAGTCCCTGCTCCCGCGCCGCCGTGTACGCGGCCAGGGTGTCGGGATCGGCGAGGTCCACGGCCGCCGACGCGGTCAGCAGGGTCTGGCCGAACTTCAGGGCCGCCGCGGCGTGGGCCTCGTTGTACGCGATGACCTCGGCCAGGCTCGTCACCGGTGAGCCCGCGGGCAGCCGGGCGAGGTGGGCGTCGAGGTCGCGGGCGAACTCGTAACGCAGGATGGCCTCGGCGGTGGGCGCCTCGACGCTGACCTCGACCAGGGTGGCCCCCCGCGCCCGCAGCACGGTCAGCGCCGCAGCGAACACCGGATCGTCGTCGGCCACCACGCCCAGCCGCGCCCCGCGCAGCGCCCGACCGGTCAGCCCCGCGGTGAAATCGACGTCGGCGAGCGGGTTGTCGGCCGTGGCGGGGTCCCGCGGGTCGGTGCCGGCGAGGCCGGTGAGCACGGCGGCCGCATCCCACACGCTGCGGGTCATGGGTCCGGGCGTGTCCTGCGTCGCCGAGATCGGCACGACCCCGCTGCGGCTGATCAGCCCCACCGTCGGCTTCACCCCCACCACCGAGCACGCCTGCGCCGGGCTCAGGATGGACCCCGACGTCTCCGTGCCCACCGTGGCGGCGGCCAGCGCCACGGCCGCCGCCACGGCCGAACCCGCGCTCGACCCGCTGGGCGTGCGGCTGGCGTCGTAGGGGTTGATCACCTGGCCGCCGAGGGAGCTGTAGCCCGACGGCATGCCCTCGGACGTCCAGTTCGCGAACTCGGTGAGGTTCGTCTTGCCCAGGACCACCGCCCCAGCGCTCGTCAATCCCGTGACCAGCGGCGCGTCGGCGGCCGGGTGGGAATCGGCCAACGCCAGCGAGCCCGCGGTGGTGGGCATACCCAGGACGTCGATGTTGTCCTTGAGCAGCAAGGGAATGCCGTGCAGGACCCCACGCACGATCCCGGCCGCACGCTCGGCGTCCGCGGTCGCTGCCAGCCCGAGGGCGGCCGGATCGAGTGCGCGCACGGCGTTGAGGTGCGGCCCGTGCACGCTGAGGTCGCCGATGCGCGCGAGGTAGGCGCGGGTGAGCGCTACCGACGTCAACGCACCCGAAGCCATCGCCTGCTGTAGCTGCTGGATGCCCGCGGTGGCGAACTCCGTGCTCATCCCGCCGACCGACTCACGAATGCGTCTAGCTGCTCGAGGCACTGCTCAGTGCCCATTCGGGCGAACTCCTTCAGTTGTGTTCGCGTTGAGGGCCTCGACCATCGCGCCGGTGAAGGCGTCGCTGCCACCGTGGCCGGCGTCGTCGATAACCTGCAGTCGGCTGGTGGTCCAGGCCTGCGACAGCCGCCAAGCGGTCTCGAGCGGTCCACTGACGTCGTAGCGGCCGTGAATGAGCACGCCGGGGATTCCGTCGAGGGTGGGTGCGTCGCGCACCAGTTGGTCGTCGGCGAGGAAGGCGGCGTTGCGCCAGTAGTGCGTGACCAGGCGCGCGAACCGGAGACGGAACTCCGGGTCCTGGTATCGCGGGCTCGGGCGGTAGGCCGGGGCGAGGGAGACGTGGGCTTGTTCCCACGCGCACCACTGCAGCGCGGCGTGCTCGCGGACGGCGGGATCGGGGTGCAACAGCAGCGTGGCGTAGGCATCGACCAGTGGCAGGTGTGCCAACGCGGCGGGCACGGCGGCGGCGAAACGGTCCCACTCCTGCGGGAAGATGCGTCCGACGTCACGGGTCAGCCACTGGACCTCGCGGCGGGAGGTGGTGGTGACCGCGGCCAGTACCAGCGCGGTAACCCGCTCCGGGTGAGCCTGGGCGTAGGCCAGGCCGAGGGTGGTTCCCCAGGACACGCCCAGCACCGTCCAGCTGTCGACCCCCAGGTGCTGGCGCAGCTGCTCGATGTCGGCGACGAGATGGCCCGTGGTGTTGGTGCTCAGCTCGACATCAGGGTCACTGGCCAGCGGCCGGCTGCGCCCACACCCCCGCTGGTCGAGCAGCACCACCCGGTAGGCCTCCGGATCGAAGAAGCGCCGTGCGCCCGGCGTGCAGCCCGACCCCGGTCCGCCGTGCAGGAAGATCGCCGGGGTGCCGTCCGGATTCCCGCAGCACTCCCAGTACACGCGGTGCCCATCGCCCACGTCGAGCATCCCGCTGTCGTACGGATCGACCTCCGGGAACAAGCTCACGCCGATGATCCCTCCACCTCCGGTAACCCAGCGACGCTACGGCGATGCCGTGACGGCAGAGTATGACCCGCAACGCAGCTCCCCCGCTGCCCACCCGTGGATGGGTACGGTCCGAGGTAGCTGGCGTTAAAGCCCCATGTAGGCACGGGCTTGCCGGCGAGGAACTCGGTGTGGCCGGGGCATGCGCAGGGTGAACCGGCGCACCCCACCGACCGTCGGTTCCAGCAGCGGCGGGATCCACCTTCGACGAGCCGCCATGATGAGCCGCCATGATGAGCCGATGATCGAGGGGCGACTGATGTCTGACCCGTCGGTGTGTCCTGCCCGGGTTTCTGCGATCCACCGCGGTCGAGGCGCTGCGGGCGGGGTGCTCGTGGGTCGCCGCCTCGGCGTACACAGTGTCGAATCAGTCAATGTGTACAACACATCCGTGGACTCGCCAGCTACCACATCCATCCACCTAACCAGACGGCCGACAGCACGGAGGTCGACGATGTTCTCCGACACCAGCAACGACTACGTCGCACGCACCTTCGCCAACGAGTACCGGCTGCCGCGGGTGCCGTTACCCACGCTGGAGGACAGCTGCTCCAGGTTCCTGTCCTGGTGCGCGCCCCTGGTGACCGCAGCCGACCTGGCGGAGACCGAGCGCGCCGTGGCGTCGTTCTTGCGACCTGACAGCGCCGCCCGCACGCTGCACACCGCGCTCGGGGAATACAACAACCGCGAAGGAACGCACAGCTGGCTTGACGCGTTCTGGTCGAACCGCTACCTCGGCCGTCGCGACCGCATCGCGCTGAACGCCAACTTCTTCTTCCTCTTCGAGCCCAGTCCGCAGGGGCAGGTGGAACGCGCGGCTGGGCTCATCGCCGCAGCCGTCGACTTCAAGCTCCGGCTCGACGCGGACGCCATCGCGCCGGTCGTCCAGCGGGGGCAGGTGCTGTCGATGGAGCAGAACAAGTACCTGTTCTCCGCCGCCCGCATTCCCGGTCCGGTGCGCGACACCGTCCGCGGACCCTACAGTCAGGACTGGCCGGGCCCGTCCCAGGAACGTCATGTCGTGGTCTTCTTCCGCGGGCACATGTTCGGCATGGACGTGCTCGGAGCGCGGGGGCGACCCTTCACCCTGGCTGAACTGGCAGCGGGCCTGCGGGCGGTCATGGCGGCCGGTGACGCGCAGGCCGCGCCCGGCACATCCGTCGGAGAGCTCACCACCAAGGCGCGGGCCGAGTGGGCGGCGAGCCGACAAGCGCTGCTCGACTGCCACCCCGACAACGCCGAGCGCATCGAGGCGGTGGAGACCGCGCTGTTCTGCGTCTGCCTGGACGACACCGCCCCCGACGACGCCCTTGCGGCGAGCGATCAACTCTTGCACGGCGCCGGTGGCAACCGATGGTTCGACAAGCCCATCTCCCTGATCGTCTTTCGGGACGGTACGGCGGGCCTCAACGGAGAGCACTGCAACCTGGACGGCACCACGATCGTGGCCTTCGTCGACGCGATGCTCGACGTAGCGGCGGAGGAACACTCACGCCGGTCGGGGGCACAGTCCCAGGGAACGCCCGCATTCGAGGCCATCGAGTTCGTGCTCGATGACGACCTCCGGTCCGACGTGCGCGCGGCGGCTGCCTCGTTCGCGGCGTACGCGGTTGACTCCGCGAGCGCCGTGCTGTCGTTCGACGACCTCGGCGCGAACCACATCAAGCAACTGCGGATGTCCCCGGACGCGTTCGTGCAGATGGCCTATCAACTCGCCCACGAGCGTGCCAGGGGTCTCGTGGGCGCGACCTACGAGTCGATTGCCACCCGGCGCTACCGGCACGGGCGAACCGAAGCGATGCGCGTGGTCACCCCGGAGGTGGTGCGCTTCGTAGCCGCGATGAACGATCCCGGCACGGACGAGCCGACCCGCAGGAGCGCGTTCCGAGCCGCGGCCGACCAGCATGTGGCACGAGCAGAAGAATGCCAGTCGGGTCAGGCGCCCGAGCAGCACCTGTGGGAGCTGCAGCTACTGCAACAGCGCCGCGGCGAGGAACTCGGGGCGGCCGAACCGCTCGCTCTGTACGAGAGCCCAGGCTGGCTCACGATGCGCTCGGACTACCTGAGCACCAGCTCCGCACCGTCCACCAACATCGACTACTTCGGATTCGGGTCGACCGGCGCCCGATGCATCGGCATCGGTTACGTCCTACGCCCCGACCGGCTCAACCTCTACCTGAGCACACCACGTCCACTCGCCGACCAGCTCGCCGCGTTCGTCGCGGAGCTGCCCGAGGCGGTCAACCAGTTACGGGACCTGCTCGCCACCGAGCCCAAGAAGGACTGACTGATTGAGTGGAAGCCGCGGGGGGCACTGGAGGACACCGGGCTGGCCACGTTCCGACTGTGGTGTGACCGTGGAGTTGCCGGGAGACGATGAGACTCCCCGTGGTCATGTACACGATGTATACTGTCTACGTGCCGATAGTCGAATACGCCGCCGTGGCGGCGGGGCGCGCGCACCTCAAGGAACTGCTGGACGCTGCGGAGGCCGGCACTCCCGCTTCTATGCGCAGGGATGTGCGCAGCTTCGCCGTGGTCGACGCCGAGCGGCTCAGACGGTTCCTCGCGAGTGTGGGTGTCCGGGCTGAGGTGCTAGCGGAGAATGGCGGGTGGTCGATCTTCGTGCCGGCATGTGGGCGCACATCCTGCGTGACCAGCTGGCCGTCGAACCCGGTCTGTTCTGGGCCTGCGTACGGGGCGGGAAGGCGCCTGATCGCGGTGCCCGCGCGCGCCCGGCGGGCTGCTCGATCCCGGCGTCGTTGGCCGCGGTGTTGTTGTCACAGGTGGGGTTGTCCGACGCGGAGGTGGCCGCCATGAGTCGGGACGAGGCCATCGAGCGGTCAACCAGTTCTGGACCACACGATTGTGACGACGCGGCGGGCTCGACCCCCCGCACGAAGCCGGAGTCCGCCGCCTCCCACAATTACCTGTTCTCCGCCGCCGCATTCCCGGTCCGGTGCGCGACACCGTCCGCGGGCCCTACAGCCAGGACTGGCCGGGCCGGTCCAGAACTTCCTCGCACCGAGCACAAGTAGGACTGATTGCGCGGAAGCCGTGGAGGTAGGTCGAGCTCAAGATCACGCGGGATCACGGCCGGGCGGAAGTACCAAAATGCCCACGGGTTGCCCGGCTCTCGGTGAGGGACGCCGAACCGGGTCGCGGTGTAACGCTGGTGGTCCACCCGTGGTTGTCCGTCGTCTCAGTCGTCGGCAGGTCCGGGACTTGCAGCGTGCCGCGCACCTGGTTGCGGCGCTCGTGCCGCTGGCCTACGTCTACGCGGTCCAACGACAATCCCTACTCCGAGGCCTGGTTCAAAACGTTGAAGTACGCGCCCATCTTCCCCGAACGCTTCGGCTGCCTCGCCGATGCCCGCACCTTCCTCGACCGCTTCGTGGCCTGGTACAAC
>JAABUV010004437.1_pt1 | contig 16826 bp, 30 predicted proteins | sample 5559971 | NCBI WGS metagenome assembly JAABUV01 (sample SAMN10711881, study PRJNA513362) | rock metagenome | isolation source: Antarctica rocks | place: Antarctica: Victoria Land, Knobhead nord | collected 2015-12-19
GAGCTGTCCGCCATCGACGGGCTGTACGGCGCGGGCGCGGGGCACACGCCGCGCGACCCGCTGCTCATCGGCAGCGTCAAGTCCAACATGGGCCACTGCGAGGGCTGCTCCGGCCTGGCCGGTGCGCGCGCGCCCCGCGCCTGGCACTCTGCCGCCAGCCGCGCAACCGCTCCTCTTTGGCACACTCGTCTGCGCACGCGTTTGACCTACGCTGTTGGAACGCCATGCAGTGCAGCCACGCGCGGGATGCATGCACGGCGTGCGTCTGTGGTGATTTGGTGACCGGGGCAATGAATCGAGCCTGGGCTTTCATTGGGGCGCTGCACCAAGGCCGGCGGTCGGCACTACGAGCGGGTGTCGGGGCGCGTCCGCCTGGCGGCACTCACCCCCCGATCCGCACGCAGGTCTGATCAAGGTCTGCCTGGCGTACGAGCACGGCTCGCTGCCAGCGAACCTGCACTACACAGAGCCCAACCCCAACAGCGAGTCGCTCAAGGCGGGCGTGCTCAAGGCGCGCCCCCGGCTGCCCACCGGTCAGCTCTGACCATGGATCCCGCGTCAGCGCGTCCCACACCCGGGCGTGTGTCTGTTGCCGCCGCAAGCCAGTGCCCACTGGGGGCCGTTGCGTGCTGCGCCCATGCAGCCTGGCCCTGTTGAGCCGATGGCGAGTGCAATAGCGCGGACATCGCTGCAGCACGTGACTGTGCTCGGGGGCGGCGGACGGCGCGCAGGTCGTCACGGCGCCGACCGCCTGGCAGGGCGGCCTGGTGGCCATCTCCTCGTTCGGCTTTGGCGGCTCCAACGTGCACTGCCTGGTGGCGGGCGCGGTGCGGCCGGCCGGCCCGCCGCCGCGGCTGCCGGCGCCTGCGCCGCAGCTGGCGGCCGGCGAGACGCACGTGGAGGAGGTGACCGAGGCTGAGGAGGATGCATTCCCTCCCGAGGCACGGGCCTGCCTCCGGGCCTGCCTGGCGCCTCCGCCGGACCGAGTGTGGGCGTTTGTCTGAGCGCGCGCGCTGCGCCACCTGGTGACTCGGAGGCGACCGGGCGGCCTCGCCCGTACGCCAGCGTGTGGGGCGATGCCTGGCTCGCAGCTCAGGTGTGGGCCATCGTCCTAGCGCGCCTGGCCCAGAGCCGAGCGCAGCTGGCGCGCGCGCGCAGATGATCATCCCTATCGCGTGCCGCACGCAAGACGGCGCGCAGCGGCTGCTGTCCGCCATCAAGGCGCGCGCGTTCCAGGCGGCCACGCTCGCGCCCGCGCTGAAGAAGTGCGCGGCCCCGCCTCTGCTAGCCCTCTGGGCGCGGCGGCTCATCTGTTCTGCGTGACTGCCTGTCGAATAAGCAGCGGCAGCCCTGTGCAAGTGCAGCCGCAAAGCATTGCGAGGCTTTGGTGCAAGCCAATGCGCGGCGGTGGGCCACGCTTGCCTTGGGGTGCGTGGCAGCGGTCCTCCTTGCTGGTGGCCTCAAAGCTTGCCACGCGCTCTGCAGGCTCGCCAACTCGGTCACGCACGACATCCACAAGCTGCCCTTCCGCGGCACGATCAGCAACGGCGAGGTCAAGGTCGAGCAGACCAAGATGGGCCACTCGCCGCCGATCTGGTTCGTCTTCTCTGGTGCGGCCCTGCTGCTGCGCGCGACCCGGGCCTCCTGCCTGGCGCCCTGTGCTTTGGGCCTGCACATATTGGCACCGGCGCGGACCTGTCTGGGAACGGGCAAACCTGCAGCCACCCACATGATCCGCTGCTCAACACGCAGCATGTCAGCACGCCAGGGCTCGCCCTGTGGTGTGCTCAGTCGTTGACGAACCTCTTTGGATGGCATGGACGAGTCTGTCGTCACAGCTGTGTGCAGGCCTTGTTGCATTGCAGGGAGGCAGGTACACCGAGAGAATAGGCCATGCAGGCGCATGTGTCCTAATGTGCATGCATCATGCCACAGAATCGCAGGCAAACGCGCGCTGCGCGCGCGCGCGCGCAGGCAACGGCAGCCAGTGGAGCAAGATGGCGCAGCCGCTGCTGCGCAGCAGCGCGGTGTTCCGGCGCGCGATCCAGGCGTGCGCGGAGGCGGTCGCGCCGCACGGGCTGAACCTGCTCGCAGAGTTCGAGGCGGAGGGCGGCTGGTCGCAGCCGGCCATCGCCATGGTTGGCCTGGTCGCTGTGCAGGCGCGCGGCCGGACTTTCATGCAAGCAGCGAGGGGCAGCACAGCAGTTTCCCCATGAATGCCAAGGCAGCCGTGCAGCACACGTTGCAAGACCACTGCAGCACGTCTAGCTTGCACAAATGAGATATGTCACGTCCTCCATGCGCTCGATGAGGACAGAGCGTGGCAGACCTAATGCGGGCTAGCGTGCCTGACAGTCCCGGTGTGCGCACTGCGGCAGATTGGCCTGGTGGATGTGCTGCGCGAGGAGTACGGCATCGTGCCAGCCGGCATGCTGGGCCACTCTGCCGGCGAGATCCCGGCCGGCTACGCCGACGGCTGCCTCACGCTGCGCCAGGTGCGCCAACACGCCATGCGGATATGGGTAGACAGCACAGGCTCGCCTAAGTAACATAGCCCAGGTCGCGTTAAAGTAACAAGTTGGTTCACACTTGGTCGTTATCATACCAGTGCTAGCGCGTCCTGCTTCTACTGCGGGGCTCGTCATGCATACCGTGCAATATGTCGCTAGTCTGACACAGCACCCTGGCTGCGCAGACGATCCTGGTGGCGTACCACCGCGGCCGGATGGCGCCGGAGGGCGGCGCGACGGGCGGGCTCATGGCCGCGGTGGGCCTGAGCGCGGAGGCCGCGCACGCGCGCATCCAGAAGGAGGGCCTGGGCGAAAGCGTGGTCGCCTGCGACAACTCGGCCGTCAACGTCACCCTCGCAGGTGCGAAGAGCTCAATCGGGCGCTCGCTCGCGCGCTCGTGGCTCATCGGAGCTCCGCGCCAGGCAGGGCTTTCCTTTGCAACCTCCCCTAGCAGCCAGCCTGTGTGTCCAAGGCCACCTCCAGGCGCTTGCACGCTGTGCGCGAAGAGAGAACGCGCATAGAGAGAGACGCAGGCGGGCGCCCCCTGAAGCTCGGCCCGCGGGGTCGGCAGGCCCCGAGTGGGAGCTGGCGCCGCTGTGCGCCAAGCTGAAGGACGAGGGCGTGTTCGTGCGCGAGCTGAGCACGCTGGGCATCGCGTACCACTCGCCCGCGCTGGACCCCTTCTGCGGGCGCCTGCGCGGCCGTGCGCGCCCCGCCTCCCCGGGGCCCCGAGCCTGGCCGAGGCGCCCTGCGGCACCCGCGCGTCTGCTTTGTCGAGCACCACTGGCCGCCTGCGGCCTTCGCGCCTGCAGCAGCACACCAGACCGAGCACTTGCTTGTGCGTTGCTACTGGACCCATGCTGCGCCATGCGCTTGCCGACTCGCTGTCTTTTGGGCTGCACTCTCCCGACCTGTGTAAAGCACACCGATGCACCATGCAAAGCACACCGGCTGGCTCACCTGCCGGGCGTGCGCGCTGGCCGCAGTGCTGAGCGAGCTGATCCCGGAGCCCAAGCAGCGCTCCAAGGCGTGGCTGTCCACCAGCTTCCCGCTGGACAGCGAGGGCGCCGCCGCCGCGGCCTGCGGGCCGGACTACCACGTGCGCGCCCGCGCTCTGCCAGGGCTCTTGACTGCTTGCGTGCATCCATGGCGCAGTGGCACCGCATGCACATGCATCGCTCTGTGGCCCACCTTGCAGTCGGGCCCGGTCGAAGGGCCTGCCGCGCTGCCCGTGCGCAGGTGCAAAGCTTCAAGTCGCGCGTGCTGTTCCGCGAGGCGTGCGCGGCGATCCCGGCCGACGCGGTGCTGCTGGAGGTGGGGCCGCATGCCATCATGCGCGCGCCCCTGCGCCAGGTGCGCTCAAGCCCCCGCGGCCGGATTGGATGGTCTGCTGCGTGCTGCACGCATGCCAGAACGCATGCAGGCACGTTCATGTGCGCTCAGCACAGCTTTGAAACCAGGCACTGCTGCTTGGCGCTGGCTCCAGCCAACCTGCGTCAGGGGATGCGCCACCTGCTGCCGGACTCAGGAGCTGCGCAGCGGTGGCGGGTGGGCTGTGAAGACACCAGTGGTTGTGCTGCGACGCACAGAACTGTGCGGCTGTGCCGTACGTCAACATGATGAAGAAGGAGGAGGACGCGGCGGTGAGCGTGCGCGAGGCGGTGGCGGGGCTCTGGCGCAAGGGCGCCGCGCTGGCCTGGGACGTGCCCGCCGGGCCCACCGCAGGCGCGCGCCCCGCCGCAGCCCCAGAGTGCACTCTGCGTGCACCTGGTATATGGCGAAGGCGGCCGCACCTGCACGGCGCCCGCTGCAGGCTGCCCGTCAGCCGAGGCGCACGCGCCGGACATGCGCCCCCTGCCTGCGGACGCCCGGGCTGACCCTAATCCTATCGCTGGGGCGCGCAGAGCTGCCGCGCGACGTGCGCGAGGCGCTGGTCAGCTGGAATCACGCGCAGGAGTACGACTGCCCGACCTATGAGGACTACGCCGCGCGCCTGGGCGGCGGGCAGTTTGAGAAGGTCTATGACCTGGGTGCGGCCCTCTGCCGGCCCGGGCGGGCCGCCTGAGCTCGTGGCGCCAGTGCGCCCATGCACAACCCTGACTGCGCGCTGGGACTGCTCACGTTGAGGCGTACGTGCTGCCTATGCATGGTATGCTCGCCGGTGGCGGCCGTAGGCCTGCACCAGCCTGAGTTTGATCCGTGACGGGCACCGGCCACACTCCTCTGCGGCTTTCATGTTCCATCGCCGCACGCGGCCGCCGTCGGAGCTGTGCGCATGCGGGCGCTCCCAGCTCTGAGCGCTGAACCCTGACGCCCCGGGCCCTGGCCAGGCGGCGAGCACAAGTTCCTGGCGGACCACCTGATCGACGGGCGCATCCTGATGCCGGCGACCAGCTACGTGGTCACCGCCTGGGAGGCGCTGGCCACGATCAAGGGCAAGCCCATGGCCGAGGTGGGCGTGACGTTCGAGGAGGTCGTGATCCACCAGGCCGTGGCGGCCGAGGAGGGCCAGAAGGTCGCGCTGGCGGTGCTGCTGGCGCCCAACCACCGCTTCCACGTGCGCCCCGCGCTGCCCACACCAGTGTCTTGTATCGGCGCGCCCATGTGCTCAAGGGCGGCGGACCTGGGCGTGTCCGCAGCTTGCATGCATGCCCGCTGCGGCATGCCTTTGCATTGGCCCCTGCAAAACACGGCACCGACATAATGCGTCCAGTGTGTAGGATGCATCATGATGCCGCCCCGAGCGTCGGGATAGGGTCAGAGAAGGCTGTGCTGACCAGGCGCGACGCGCGCAGGTCCTGCACGCCGGCGACCTCATCTGCGAGGGTTTCATCAAGATGACCGCGGAGCCGGCGGCCAAGGCGGCCACCGCGGCGGACGCCGACGGCGCCGCCGCCATGGCGCCTGCCGAGATCGCGGAGGCGGGCCCGGCGGTTGACGTGGGCGGGCCGGAGCAGGGCGGCGGCCTGCCGCAGGCAGAGCTGCGTGACGCCGACCCGGCGCCTGCAGCGGTGAGCATACAACCCTGGCATGCACTCCGCCAAGGGCTGTTTTCAAGGAGCGCGGTGGTCAGGCGATGATACCCTGCATGTCACACTGTCCTTGTTGTGCTCGTTGGAGGCTTGTACACGACCCCCCGCATGCCACGCAAATCGCCCGGGTCTGCTTGAGCAGTTGTCGCCCTGTGCCTGACATGCGCGCTGGTGCTCTCAGCGTAAGCTCCACACAGCACAGCTGCGGAGGCGGCGCGCGGGTCGTGCAAGGTACCTTGATGCATTGAGAGTGGGCACGCTGTGGAGTAGGTGACTATCGCAGCGAGGGCATGCGCTCGCCTCCTCTGGATGTGTCCAGTCAATTGACTGCATGGGCCCTTGCGCAGGAGGCGGCCGGGGCGCCCGCGGACGAGGCAGAGGCCGGCGCGGAGGCCAAGCCGGCCGAGGCGCCGAAGGTGGCGCCGGGCGACCGCGACGAGCTCTGGGCCGACCTGTGGGCGCACGGGCCGCTGGAGACGATCGACGCGGGGCAGTTCTACCGCGTGATCGGGCGCACGGGCATCAACTACGGGCCCACTTTCCGCATGGTCAAGCGCATGGCGACCAACGACAAGGAGGGCATGCTCCGGTGCGCCCGCGCGCGACCCGCCCGGCACCTCCTGCTGAACGGTCTGGTCAAAGCGAGTCACAGAGCCACCAGGCTCACGAAGGCGCTCAGCCGCGCGGTCTATTATTTTGAAGGGCCAAAGAGCGTAGTGCCAGGCTCAAGCCGACCAGGCGCTGAGCCATGCGCGCGGCGCCGCAGGTGGGACGAGTGCTGGATCCGCCTGCTGGACGGCATGCTGCAGCTGAGCTTCAGCGACAGCAATGACTACCAGCTGCGCATCCCGGTGCGCGTGCGCAACATTGCCATCCGCCAGCCGGCCGGCCGGCCCGGCTGCCAGCTGCTCGTGCGCATGGACCGCTACCTGGGCACGGTGGAGAATGAGCTCGCGTCCATCACCGGCATGGAGCTCATGGCCGCGCCGCGGCGCGCCGGCGGCAATGCATACACGTGCGCTGCCCGCTGCCTGCATGGGCGGCTGCTCTGCTGCCCGCGTTGACACTGGCCAGGCCGTCGCGGTCCTGCTGAGGAGATGTCCACTTCACCACACAGCTAAGGTGTCTATGCTAATTGTCATATGCAGCAAGCGCGTTGCATTCAAAGTGCTCACAACATGAAGAAGCAGCCATGAAATTTGAAGAGTTGCAGGCTGTGCATAGAGTTTTGCGCATCTGCATGGATGCTCAGCTCAGGCGAGGCCAGCCCGTACCCTCACGTGCCGGCTGACAGCGGTGTGCCCGCGCGCGCGCGCAGCACGGTCGTCGACAGCGTTGTGTGGCTGCCGTACGGCGACACGCTGCACGTGGACCCCGTGCGCCTGCGCTACATGGACATGATCCTCGGCTTTGCCAAGTGCCGCCTGATCGCCGCCATCGAGCGCTTCCGCGTGGACAAGGGCGGCCTGCCGCCGCACCTGGAGCACGTGCGCGCGCCCGCCCGCGCCCCCCGCCTGCATGGACCGGCCGTGCCAGGTGTCAATGCATTCTGTGCGTGCAACTATGAGCACAGCGTCTTGCACAGCATGAGTTTTGTCGGCCTGCACAGAGTCGCAGCAAGCACTGTAGCAAGAGTGCCAGCCGGAACTCACACACCGCCTATGCTGCATGCTGCAAGTGGGTTTCCCTCTGTTGTGACTCCATGGGCATGGAAGCAAAGCGTCGTCCGGTGTGCTTGGACATGAGAGGCAGTACGCGACAGCCCCTTGCCGCACCTAGACATGGTGTGCGAGCCCCCGTCGGCCGCGCGCAGGTGCGGCAGCTGTGCGTGGGCATCCCCAGCGAGCTCAAGGCGCCCGACGGCAGCGAGCTGGACGAGTTCATGCACTGCAAGGAGCACCCGCTCGCGCGCATGCTGCACGACCTGTCGTCCACCGAGAACGCGCGCCCCCTTTCCGCCTGCTCGGCTTGCCTTTCACGACAGCGCAGCACACTGTGTCATGCCATACCATGGTGCAGATGATGCTCTAGGGGCCGACCGGCTTGCAGCCATAGCCCATCCATGTCCTGCTTCCTCCGCTCTGTGGCTAAAGACATGCTCCATGCCAAAGCGCTTGGGGCATGCCCATATGGTGCCTGCTGCAGCGGTGTGCGTCATAGTGACGCCTGTTGAGTGGCTGACGGGTGCCTGGCGCGCGCGCAGTCGACCCAGACGCTGAGCACGCCCATGCGCGTGATCGTGTCGCACCCGGAGCACGACTCCATCTACGTCAACGACCTGGCGTGCCGCTCGTTCGGGCGCGAGACGCTGCGCAGCCTGTGCAACCTCATGCTGGAGAACCTGCCCGCAGGCGCGCCATGCCCTACCCCACCCTATTTGTTACGCCACCGACCGCTTGCATTTCTGCCTTTTGACCCAGCATGTGGTCTTGGCCGTGCCTGCTGTGTGCAGGCCGACAGCAGGCTGCTGGAATGATGCTATCCCAGCCGCCCTGTGCTCGCGCGCGCGCCAGCCGGAGACGCGCGGCCCATGCACGTTGAGTGTCCAGCCGAGCATGACGGATGCGCAGCGGGCCCGAGCCAACCCTAAGCCCTGACCCTGCCGCGCAGTGTTCCGCGTGGTCGAGTTCGGCTCCGGCACGGGCGGGCTGACCAAGGACGCGCTGCCGCTGCTGGACGCGGGCCTGAACGCGGAGCTGCTGCAGTACACGGCCACCGACATCACCAACGCCTTCAGCAGCGGCCTGCTGGAGGCCGTGAAGAGCCCCAAGCTGCAGTTCAAGGTGTGGCGCGGGCCAGGCCGTGTGGATAATGTGCATTGCTGCCAGCTGACACATGAGAGGAACTGCGCTGCTGGTGCCGCCTCTCATTTGTGGGACTGGTTAAACCTGACGGCCGCTGTCCTGCTCCTGAGTGTAGTGATACAGGATTGGCACTGGCTGCACAGCATAGCGGGGGCTTGTAAAGGCCGGCTGGCGCAGGCCTGGGACATCAACGCGCCGCCGCCGGCGGAGCTGGGCGAGCCGTACAACATCGCGGTCGGCACGAACGTGCTGCATACCGGCACCAACCTGGCTGGTGCGTCGCTGTCAAACTGTGAAGCATGGGAAGAAGCACATACAGGCCTGGGGTCTGGGAGGAGCATTTGAGGAGCGCTTTTGCGGTGTGCTATCGAGGAGCGCCAGGCCCATGCATGCATGGGCAGCTCTGGTGCTGACCATGCCAACCATGCTGGAAGGCTGCGTGCGCACCACCGCCCTGGCGTGCCCCAGGCCCGCTGACAGGGCTGCGCCGGCGCGCCGCGCGCAGAGACGCTCGCCAACGTGAACAAGGCGCTCGTGGATGGCGGCTTCCTCATGTTCTTCGAGATGACCAACATGATGCCGACGCTGCTGTGGGGCCTGGACGAGCAGTGCTGGCAGTTCACCGACAAGCGCGCGTACGGCCTGTGGACGACGATCGCGCAGTGGGAGGAGCTGCTGCTCGCCGGCGGCTTCGAGCCGGTGCGCGCCCCGGCGGCGCCCCGTGGTTCCTCGCGCCTGCAAGCGCGCGGGGCGGGCCGGTGCAGCCGGGCCGGCGCTGCATGGTGACGCGTCATCGGCCTCTGCACCATCTGCGCATGCGCGGATTGTTGGTGGCAGCGCCGCGGCGTCCCATGCGAGCTGCCGCCTGCTGCTGCTCCCCGCCACTCGCATGGGCCCCGTTCTGCGGTCGATAGCACAGAGCGGCCGTGCTAGGGTGGGCTGCTGAGGACACCGCGCGCCGCAGCGCATGTGTCGCCCAACTTGCTGTCTGTCTGACGCCGGGCCTGACGCACGCGGTTGCCGCCCCGGCCGCAGGTGACGACCGTGAAGGACGAGCGGGGCTATGCGGCGCTGTTCCTGTACCGCAAGATCCCGCAGGCGCCGACGCCGGTGCCGCAGTTCATGGGCGGGCCGCCCATGAACGCGACGGACGCGGTCATGACGGTGCGCGCGCGTTCAGCACTGTGGCATGTGAGCATGCAGCTCGGCTCGGCTCACCTGGCAGCTGGCAGACCAGCGGGCGCTACCAACCTATCTCATGTTGCAGGGGGCTGCAACCTTCATGTGATATGCGCGTGGCTTGTGTTGGGTACAAGTGGGCCGCGGGACCACCACGTTGGGCTGCTACTGACCCTGTGCTGGCCCTGCATCAGGACTGGCTGGCGGCCTACACGGCCATGGGCAAGGACGTGGCCGGCGTCAAGGACGTGCCGGAGCGCGAGACGACGGGCAGCACGCCGCCGGAGTCCGCGGCAGGCGCGCGCGGAGGCTGCTTGCGGGGCCATATGTGTGATGGTGTGCTTGCTTGCAGGATATGCGTCTTCAAGGTCCAGGCTGGTCAAATCATGCCTGTTCCAGGGCCCAGGCTGGTCACACGGCACACAGTGAGGCCCATTCTGTCAGCCTGTGGCATGTCTGGGGCCAAGTGAGTGCGCGCGCATACGGCCGCATAGTGCTGCCAAGCCCAGGGCGCGGCAGAGACGCAGCGCCTGTGCAGCTGCGCCGCCCGTCTCCAATTCAGTGCAAGCTTGGATGCCATGCAGGCCAATGCCCAATGCGCGTGACTGCCTCCGCGCGCACGCTCAAGTGCCCAGGCTGCACGTGCGCAGGCACGCCAGAGCGCGCAGTCGTGGCGGCGGGCGAGCCGGAGGTGGAGCAGCGCCTGTGGCTGTATGGCACGGTGCAGGCGGCGCCCGGCATGGTCGGCCTGTTCCGCACCGCGCGCACCGAGCCGCTGGGCGAGCGGCTGCGCATGATCTGCGACATCACGCAGCCGGGGCCCGGCGGCGACTGGAGCCTGGCGCAGATGCCCCTCGCGGGTGCGCCCCGCGCTCGCGCTGCTGCCGCTGCGCGTGCAGGCAGGCTCCTGAGTCAGAGTGAGTCGTTGGCCCATGAGAACTCCTCCAATGGCCTTACACCAGCACTGCTGCACGCTGCGTGCGGCATTTGCAAGGCTGGCAGAGCTGCGGGTGCATGTGTTGGCGCGCAATGGTGGCACAGCTGCCATGCAGGGTGGCGCGCCGAGTGTGCGTGCATGCGGTCACACCTCTGCCGCTGCATGTCATCCGGCGCTGCGATGTCCTGTATTCAACATCCATCATGAGTGAGCCAGCTCCAGCTCTAGCTCCTGCATGCTATACCTACCGCTGCATCTGATGGCAGCATGCGGCGCGGCCGGCGCAGACGCCAAGGCGCTGTACGCGCGCGTCGCGCGCATGGACCTCGCGCAGAACGTGTTCCGGAACGGCCAGTGGGGCCGCCACCTGTGCGCCCCGACCCTGCTGCTGCGGGTCTGCAGTCCTGGGTCCGGTGATCTGTGCTTGCCAGGCGGGGTGCAGCTTCGGGCGGTCCCTGTCGGCATGCAGCGTGCAGGCACTGTGGCCGCGCCACGGCGTCAGCCGGGCAAGCCGCGCATGTTTGCACAGCAGCCATGCACGTGAGCCAGGCTGAGCTGCACATGCGGTCGTGCACAGCACGGGTTGGCGGACGTGTGGGGCCTATTGCTGGGCGGGAAGCGGGGTATGCTGTCCCGCTAGGCGCGCGCGCTGACAGGGGCTCGCGCGCGCGCAGGCTGCAGACGACGCACATGGACGCGGCCGAGGTGCGGCCGGAGCAGACGCCCAACGGCGCGCACATGGACATCGGCGCGCACGGCGACCTCAGCACGCTGCACTGGGTGCAGAGCGAGCCGAGCGCGCACCCTGACTTCCTGTCCTGCGAGGTCACCTACGGTGCGGCCGCCGCGGCGCCCCCGCCGGCCGCCGCGCAGACGCGCGCCGCGGACCGCCCTAGTGCATGCCAGTCACCGCGCCTCTTGATGCCCGAGCGCTTGGCGCTGGCGTGTTGAAGGCTGCGTCGGCGGTGCCCGCAGCGTGCGCCGGGCAGCCTAGCGGCCTCGCATTGAGCAGGATGATGCAATTCAAGATGAGGCTCAGGAGATGACATGTTCAATGCAGCAGCAGTGTGTGCTGACGCCGGCCGCGCCGTGCGCGCAGGTGCGATCAACTTCAAGGACGTCATGATCGCGTACGGCAAGCTGCCCAAGGACGCCATGGCCTCCGGCTTCTCCGAGGGCAAGCTGGGCTTTGAGTTCGCGGGGCTGCAGCCGCGCGGGCCGGCCGGCCCGGCGCGCCGCGTCATGGGCATCGCCAAGCAGGCCATCGCGACGAGCGTGGACGCGCCGCCCTACCTGGTGCGCTGCCCGGCTGTCGCCTCCCGTTCCTCTCTGCGCCTTGGGACGGCGGACCGACGGCGGACCAACACTGAGTAGCCAGTGCTGTGCATGCAAGTCCTCACTGGAGCTTTGATGCGTTCACATCTGCTGCGGAGACAGGAGCGGGTCTGTGTCTGTTCTGTTTTGTCTGCAGGCTCCTTGCCGCTTGCGATCCATGGGAGCCGTGGACTGAAGTAATGCAACTGACTAACGTCACGGCGCACACCCACGCCTGTGCGGGCCCATGCATGTCGGCCAGCTCGCTCACAGCCGCTGCGCGCTGCCGCCTCCAGGTGTGGGACGTGCCCGCGGCGTGGAGCCTGCGCGACGCGGCCACCGTGCCGGTCGCCTACCTGACCGCGTACTACAGCCTGGTCATGCGCGGCGGCCTGGTGCCCGCGCACCGCGTGCTCGTGCACTCGGGCACCGGCGCGGTCGGCCTGGCCGCCATCCGCATCGCGCTGAACCGCGGCTGCGAGGCGCGCGCGCCCTCCCGGCCGCGCACCGCGCTTCTTGGCTGCTGCTGTGTGCTGCACCTGCACTCTGCAGAGCTGTGCTGTCCAGAGCGCGCCGTGGAGTCCGGTGCATGGGAGTTCTGGCACCAGTCACCTGCAAGGCTGGGCGTTGTGCTCCGTGCGGCTTGCAAGCTGTGGTTGTGTCTGGCGTTGGTCCAAGGCCACATGAGGCCACAGCAACTTTTCTGCATTCTGCGTGCGTGTGTGAAGCGCGTCTGGGCTGGCCAGGTGTTTGCAACGTGCGGGTCGGAGCGCAAGCGGCGCTACCTGCTGGACACGTTCCCGGGGCTGCGCGAGGACCATATCGGCGACTCGCGCTCCACGTCCTTCGAGGCCATGATCAAGCACATGGTGCAGCCTCCTGCCCCGCTCCTGCCCCGCACTTGTTCCCCGCATGCGAGCCGGTTGCCAGGCGGCGGTGCGCGTGCGCGCTGGCGCGGCCTGACGGCGCACGCTGCACCTGCTTCGCACACCTGAGAGCGGAGCTGGGTTGTGGGTGCTAGGTTCTGTCATGTAATACAAGCGAGCGCTATGTGCCTTGCTGCTTGGCCCTGGCTCTACCATGCGCCCGGCACTCTGGCGCGCACACGCATGCGCATGCTGAGGAGCGCTGACCCAACCCTGGCCCTGTCGCGCAGACGCGCGGCGCGGGCGTGGACCTGGCGCTGAACAGCCTGGCGGACGACAAGCTGCAGGCGACCGTGCGCTGCATCGCGCCCAACGGCGCGCTGCTGGAGATCGGCAAGTACGACATCCTCAAGGGCACGGGGCTGTCCATGCGGCCCATGGACCACAACATCTCCTTCCACGGCATCAACCTGGACTCCATGTTCCACGGGCACCAGAAGGCGCAGGCGCGCGCCCTGCCCTCACCCTAACCCTCTGCCGCCTGTACATTTGCTGCCAGCCTGCCGCGCGCTCGGGCGCCACTCTGGCTGGCAAGCCAGCTGCAGGTGCGCATGTGTTGCTGGGGCGGGGCATGCCTGTGCTTGCAGCGCCTGGCAGGTCTCCTGGGGAGGGCTCGGGCCTGCTCTGCGCGTGCTGGGCAGAGGCTGTGTCCTGACCCATGGGCCGCGCGCAGGTGTGGGACATGCACGCGCTGCTGAAGCAGGGCATGGACTCCGGCGAGGTGGCGCCGCTACCCTGGACCGTCTACGGGCGCGACCAGTGCCAGGACGCCTTCCGCTTCCTGGCCAGTGGTGCGCGGCCGGCCGCTCTGTGTCTCCACCCTCACGATCCACAGGTTAAACTGAAGATTCATACGATTGGGAAATCTCTGCAGTGCTCCCCAAGCGCTGCCATCATGCCCATGCAAGGGTACCCGCACCTGCACTCCAGCAGGCCTTGCCCGGCTCCTGGCACCGCACCACGCGGGCGTCGGCGCACACGGGGTCTGGACCCAACCCTGGCTCGCACCTGACCCTTGAGCGCGCGCAGGCACGCACATGGGCAAGGTGCTGGTGCAGTGCGGCGCGTCCGAGGAGACGCGCGCCGGGCTGCCGGCGGCGCCGCGGTCGAACGCGCCGCCGCTGAGCGAGGCGGCGCCCAAGGCGGCGGCCGAGGGCGACGCGGAGGCGGCCAAGGCGGAGGAGGCCGCCGCGGACGCGCCCGCCGCGGCAGCGCCGGCAGAGGTGCGCCGGCGGGGCGCCCTGCGAGCCCGCTTGACTGCGCCCCGCTGCGCGCGCACAGCAGGCTGCTGCTGGCCGCGGGTCAACAGGCAATGGCCGGGCATGACCGCAACTGCAGCGCAGGCAAAGCGTGCTGGGTTCGACGCACACCACAATTTGAAATGTCTGGCAGCCAGCGCGCAGGAGTGCACACTTGTCGCAGCTGTGGTTGCTTGCACAGCCGCCCACCGTCCATGCAGCGGCTCGGGAGTCTAGACGAGCGGGTGTGCCGACAGCAGGGCGCCGGGCGCCGCGGCAGGTCGTGGCGGCGGAGCCGAGCGAGACGCTGCGCGTCAAGCCGGTGTACGTGGCGCGCGGCGACCGCACGTATGTGCTCACGGGCGGCCTGGGCGGCTTCGGCCTGGCGCTGGCGGTGTGGCTGAGCCAGCGCGGCGCGCGGCACTTTGTGCTGTCGTCCAAGCGGTGCGCGCGACTGCCTGCAATGCAGCCCTGACTGCATGCTCACCCAGTCCGCACACTGTGTCTGCACCACTGTCATGCATATAGCAACCTTGAAAGACATGTCCTGCGAGCGCCTCAGGATACACTATACCTGCACTACATGCTCTCACGGTGACCCACGGCGCTAATTTGCAGCACTGTCTACTCAGCACGGCTGACCTGCGACTGACCTGCGACACCATGCGGAAGCCGGAGTGCGCTCAACGAGACGTGGCCCGGGGGCGCGCGCAGCGGCCTGCGCACGGGCGAGCAGGTCAAGGTGGTGCAGAAGCTGGCGGCGGCCGGCTGCCGCGTGGACGTGAGCACGCTGGACGTGGCCGACGCGGGCGAGGCCGCGCAGCTGCTGGCCGACGCGGGCCGCGCCGCGCCGGTCGGCGGCATCTTCCACCTGGCCATGGTGCTGGACGACAGGCTCATCATCAACCAGGCGCGCGGCGCCCGTGTTAGGGTTTTGTCTGGGCTATCCCTATGCCCGGCGCGCGGCCAGTGGTGGCCTGTCCTGGCGGGCTGCTGCGCCTGAGTGTGAAGGCTGTAAGAGCTTTCTGCTGCTAGAACAAGCAAGACTGCACTGCTTTGGGCCGACCTGCACCCAGTGGTATGTTATGTTCGTCACATAAAGTTGATAACGGCTGCAGAGACAAGCAGCCCGTGGTGAAGAGGTGCCTGGTTGAGCGCGCTCAAAGTGATAGCTCCACGGGGCGCGCAGACGGGCGAGAGCTGGAACCGCTGCGTGCGGCCTAAGGCGACGGGCGCCTGGCACCTGCACGAGCTCACCAAGGCGCTGCCGGAGGTGGAGCAATTTGTCCTGTTCTCGTCCATCGTCTCCTGGGTCGGCCACCAGGGTGCGCTGCCGCTGCCCGCGCGCCGGGCCTCCCTGCTGCCTGCCTGCGGCCTTGCCCGTCTCGGCAGGGTGCTGCCCTCTGTTGTCACATGCTCCTACTGGTGGCCCGCCTACAACCATCCAGCACAACTGAGCGTGCATGCATTCACATCACGTGTTATAGCTTGCAAGACACTCTTCATGCACTTGCGCCCTTCCCGGGCACAGCAAGGGAGCAACCGTAAACAGGAGTGCGCCGACCGCCGCGCGCAGGCCAGTCCAACTATGCGTATGCCAATGGCGCAGTGGACCAGCTGGTGGAGCTGCGGCGCGCGCTGCAGCTGCCCGGCCTGTCCGTGCAGTGGGGGCCCATTGCAGACGTGGGCTTTGTCGCCGAGGTCATGCAGGCGCGGCCCGTCCTCATGCAACGACGGCTGGCCCAGCACAAACTTGAGTCCCATAGGGCTCGCTTTCCCCTGCTCCCTGCGTCCTGCATGCAAGCACTGCGCGCTGAACGACAGCGCGCTGAACAACAGTGCTGACAGCAGCGGCAATGAAGCATGTGTACGGGGCGCGTGCCACACATGCATGCCGTTGTTGTGATACGACATGGCGCGCGTGCACAGGGCAAGCTGGTGGGCCGGCTGAACGACATCAGCGTGCCGCAGCCCATCGACGACTGCCTGCACGTGCTCGGCGACGCGATGTGCCACCAAGCGGGCATCCCGCCCACCATTTCCATCCACGCTGCGCGCAATGCGGAGCATGCGGTGCGTATGGGAGCGCGCCTTGCTGTGACATGGGCTGCGCCTAGCAATGCGCGTTTCCTCATGGCAGAGACAGTTGACCACCGCTAATGCTGGCGCTGCTATTTCGGCTGCTGCACGTCAAGTCCTTGTTTTTCATTCCACTACGTCGCACTACATCTGTTTCAGCAGACTGCAAGGGGGTAAGACGTTCTTAATCTTGCGAGAGGCCGCGCGCAGTCAATGGAGGATGACGGGCGCGGGCTGGTAGACACCGTGATGGACCTGCTCGGCATTGACCCCAGCGCGATCGGCGAGAACGACAACCTGGCGGGCATGGGCATCGACAGCATGCAGGCGCGTCCCTCCCGGACACCCTCTCCTGCTTCATGGCCCCGATGCCACCCCTCCCCACCCGTGCAGGCACTGCTTGACATCACAGCTGCCAAGCTCCGCCAGGCGCCCATGTCATCGGGCGCACAGCGCCGGCTGGCCAGGCAGCCCGCCCGTCCAGTGTGGTGAAGGGCGATGCGCTGGTACCTAACCCTACCCGCCCCCGCCCCCGCGCGCAGGTGGTTGAGGTGCGCGCGCGGCTGCAGCGCACGCTGGGGCGTCCCTTCCCGCTGGAGGAGGTCAGCACGCTGACGCTGGCCAAGCTGCGCGAGCTGGAGAAGGAGAGCGGCCTGACCGGCAGTGGTGGCGGCGGCGCTGCCGCCGCCAAGCCCGCGGCGGCCGCCGACGACGGACCCGACCCGGGCGAGGAGGCATCCACGTCCGCGCCGGCCGCCGCGGCGCCTGCCCCGGCAAAGGCCGGCGGCAGCGGCGGCGGCGGGGTAA
>JAABUV010004438.1_pt1 | contig 16820 bp, 14 predicted proteins | sample 5559971 | NCBI WGS metagenome assembly JAABUV01 (sample SAMN10711881, study PRJNA513362) | rock metagenome | isolation source: Antarctica rocks | place: Antarctica: Victoria Land, Knobhead nord | collected 2015-12-19
TCTCTCGATTTCACAGAAACGCTGAAAAGATATAGCTATGAACTTCATCACTGAACTATCTCTGTCAGAAGACTATAACGTCATTTGCATAATCATATGTCGTCTCATCAAAGAACGTCACTATGTTTTCTGTCATTGAAGAGACGATGACATCTCAGTCGAAGAAACGGTTTGAATCATGCTATGAAACGTTTATCGACTGCATGATCTACTCAGTTCTATTGTTTCGAACAGAGACTCTCAATTTATATCGACTATGTGAAAGAATCTTTGCAAGCGACTGAGAATCACAGCTAGTCTATTCACAGTCTATCATTCAAAGATCGACAATCAGACGAAACGAGTCAATCAAGACGTTGAACGCGAACTTAGAATCTACTGCAATTACATGCAGAACGACTGAGTCAAATGAATATCTATGATAAAATTCAGCGACAATTTCAATATCTTCTTAATCATCTCAATGATCTCTTTCTACTTCAATAAAGAATTTCACCTTCGAATGAGTTTCGATTCAGATACGACTGACTACGAAACAACTCGTGAACGACTTGAAGCTAGAAAAGCAGATGATATTGTCATTTGAATGAAAGAGCTATTGAGCTTCGATCGTCAACAATTGAAAAAGACGAAGCTGATCATCAAAGTTCAGATCAATAAACATAGACGAAACGTCATCTATGAAGTAGATGACTGAGTTTGACTATCTTTCAGAAACGTCAAGACAACGAGACTCTGCAAAGATTTGAAAGACAAACAACTAGAATTGTATCAGATCACTGTCAAAGCGAGAGTCTTTTATCATCTTCGTTTATCAGTCAGCATAAAGCATCTGCATTCAATGTTCAGCTCGAAGCTACTGCGATCGTATTCAGAAGACTCTCTATCAGAACAGCATGCAGAATCTCTCAGACTCATCATTATTAATGACGACGACGATGAACACTGAAAGATAGATGACATTCTGAACTTTAGACGTTATCGAGATCGAATACAGTACAAGATCAAATGAAAAGATCTAGATAAAGACAATGAATGATACTATGTTGATAAAGATGAATTCGATGACTTCGAGAAAGTTTTGAACGAATTTCATGCGCTATACTCAAGAAAGTCACGCTAGTATCGAAATAACTCAATAAGAAAGCAAGCAAACGAGCAACATTCATGCAAACATGAATTTTCGAAGAGAGAGATAATGTTACGAGCGTATCAAGACTGAATAAAACTAGTCAGTGTCTCTAGCTCAGATCTGACTCAGCCTCTATTTTCTTTCATCAACATTTCTTTGTTCAACATCATCTTTCTTTCTACATCACATTCTACTCGTGTCACAAACACATTTTCTTCGAGCTTAGCGCAGTCTCTGAATATTACTTAAATAGAAGCTTTTGTACTCATCTTCTTCTGTATTCTTAATATTCAGTTATAGCTATCTCTAAAGATCAAGCACTATTCAACTCTGACTTTCGCTGATTGACTCATCTAGACACGATTCTGACAGAATTTATCAATCAACAAAGCTCAATAAGTTATGTGAAAGCTTTAAGATGCATCTTGTTAAATTGTCACTCTACTCATCTGACTATAATTTCATAGAAAGCTTATTTTCAATGTTGAAAGCTTGAATTAAAAGAAATGATCAACTTGTTCAATTATATGATGAATTTAATGAGAAATTTGATGAATTTCTAAAAATAGCAGTCAAGTCACAAAGAAAGTGAGTTGATGATTTTGAAGTACTTTTTCGTCTGATTGACATAGTTCATATATTCAAATGATATTTAAATATAAATAAACTCATCATAATTAAGTTCATTATGCTTCTTCACTATTTCTGAATAATCATTTAAAATTTTCTTCATCTTCTTCATTTTCTTCATCTTTTTCAAACTTTCATCTTTGATCAATATTTGCAAGACTGAGATCTTGACTTGAAACTTTAAAGCAGATTTTCAAGCTTAAAAATTATATAAATGACTTCATGTTTACACTGTCAAAGTATAAGCTTGCTGAGCTGATGTAAAAGATGTAAAGTGTGCTATTAATGTATCTTTAATCATTGATTTAAATGACAATTTGTCATCTGAATCAGAATTTTTAAAGCGAGCATACTTGCTGACATCATAAGTCAACTGTATATCAATGTCAATAAATATGTTTAAACTCTTTTAATGACTTTCATCATGCTCTTTTCAACTTTGTATTGTTTGTAGATTGTAATATTAAGCATTTAACTCATCAAAAATGTGTTAAAAAGAATGTGCTTAAGTGTTATTAATTTTGAAAATATGTCAGAAGATATAATCATAAAAATCATTGCTTTAAACAGAATTGCTAGAATGAACAGACAATGTATGTTGATGTCAATTGAGCATAAAAGAAGTTTCAATCTTTTTAAGCATCTTCAACTTATTGCAACTATTCATTTGCTTTTATTGATTCTTGTTGAGAAGTGCAATAACAGACTTGTTTCTAGCAGTTTATTGCAATAGCTCTGAATTCAGTCTGAATTCAGTCAGACTTGTTTCTAGCAACTCTCTTTAAATTAGCATCAGAGATAAAGTTGCACATTGCAACTTTGTCATACATGACAGTATATAAATAGAGCAGTCTGTGACTTCTCTTCACAATCTAGAGAGATTTCATCATATGTGATACTGTTCATTCTACTTTTTCAAGAGATTATGAACTCAATTAGCAAGAAGCTTTCAACATAATTAGATTAAAATACTTTAAGCATTTGATGCTCAACAACTTGATACAAAATCTATTCAAATGAGCAATCAGCAATCACTTATTATGCGTCTCACAAGAAGACAAATAAGTACATTGACTTAAAGAAGTTCAGTGAAATTCAACAGCTTACTATGCATCTCACGAGAAGATAAATAAGCATTCACATCAAGTCAACAATCTACTATGAGTTTTCAAGAAAGTGAATAAATAAACACACTTGATGTCAGAATCGTGTCTAGATGAGTCAATCAGCGAAAGTCAGAGTTGAATAGTGCTTGATCTTTAAAGATAGCTATAACTGAATATTAAAAATACAGAAGAAGATGAGTATAAAAACTTCTATTTAAGTAATATTCAGAGACTGCACTAAGCTTGAAGAAAATGTGTTTATGACATGAGTAGAATGTGATGTAGAAAGAAAGATGATGTTGAACAAAAAGATGTTGAGAAAAGAAAATAGAGACTGAGTCAGATCTGAGCTAGAGACATTGACTAGTTCTAATCAATACGCAGAATACTTGCTAGCGTATTCTGCGAATTGATTAGAGCTTCAGCCTTTTTCAGCCTTGATACGCTCGTAACATTACTCTTCTCTTTGAAAATTCATGTTTGCATGAATGTAGCTCGTTTGCTTGCTTTCTTATTGAGTTATTTCGATACTAGCGTGACTTTCTTGAGTATAGCGCATGAAATTCGTTCAAAACTTTCTCGAAGTCATTGAATTCTTCTTTATTAACATAGTATCATTCATCATTTCTATCTAGATCTTTTCATTTGATCTTGTACTGTATTCGACCTTGATAGCATCTGAAGTTCAGAATGTCATTTATCTCTCAATGTTCATCATTGTCTTTATTAATAATGATGAGTCTGAAGAATTCTGCATGCTGTTCTGATAGAGAATCTTCTGAATACAATTGCAGTAGCTTCAGATTGAACATTGAATGCAGATGCTTTATGCTGACTGATAGACAAAGATGATAGAAGATCTTCGCTTTGACAGTGATCTGATATGATTTTAGTTGTTTGTCTTTCAAATCTTTGCATGATCTCGTGATTTTGACGTTTCTGAAGAATAGTTAAACTCAGTTCTCTACTTCATAAATGATGTCTCGTCTATGTTTATTGATCTGTGCTTCGATGATCAGCTTCGTCTTTTTCAATTGTTGATGATTGAAGCTCAGTAGCTCTTTCATTTGAATGACAATATCATCTGCTTTTCTAGCTTTTAGTCGTTTACAAGTGATTTCGTAGTCAGTCATATCTGAATTGAAACTCATTCGAGAATGAAAATCTTTATTAAAGTAGAAAGAGATCATTGAGATGATTGAGAAGATATTGAAATTGTCGCTGAATTTCATCATAGATATTTATTTGATTCAGTCGTTCTGCATGTAATTGCAGTAGATTCTAAGTTCGCGTTCAACGTCTTGATTGACTTGTTTCGTCTGATTGTCAATCTTCAAATGATAGACTGTGAATAGACTAGTTGTGATTCTCAGTCGCTTGCAAAGACTCTTTCACATAGTCGATATGAATTGAGAGTCTCTGTTTGAAACAATAGAACTGAGTAGATCATGCAGTCGATAAACGTTTCATAGCATGATTCAAATCGTTTCTTTGACTGAGATGTCATCATCTTCTCAATGACAGGAAACATAGTGACGTTCTTTGATAAGATGACATATGATTGTGCAAATGACGTTATAATCTTCTGATAGAGATAGCTCAGTAATGAAGTTCATAGCTATATCTTTTCAGCGTTCTTGTGAAATGAGTAGAGAATGATGAAGTTCATTGATGCTATTTCTAGAGACTTTGCTTCGCTGACAGACATGACAGTTTCAAATGTACTGTCTGACTGTGACTCGATGATCTGATCAATAGTAGAATCATTGAATTAGATTAATAGTTCATTTATTGTCAAGATAAAAGATTGAGAACTGATCATGAATTTTCTGTAGCAGTTTCGTATGCATATTCTTAAAGACTCACAGTAAGTCTTTTCTAAAGAAAACGCTGTCAATGATTTTGCAGTTCTTCAATTTAGTGATATGAAATTTGAGCTTGTTCTCGTTCATAGCTTGTCTATATTCGTCGCAGAGCTCATTCATTTGATTGATCATACATACTCGCTGATAGAGATTTGCTTTCGATTCAATGAATAAAACATCAACTCTATCGAGAGTCAGAATAGTCTGAAAATGATCTTCAAGTTGTTGAGCTGATTCAGAGACGTTCGCTAAAGACATTCGAGTTAGAGCATCGACTTTAGTATTCATTTTGCCTGATTTAAAGATGATCTGAAAGTTGAACTTCAACAGAATGTTCAGATAGTTGACTTGTTGTTGACTCAACTGTTTATTTTTCATGAAGATCTTTAAAGCTTGATGATCAATGAATATCTGAATGAGTAGTTCAGTGCACTTCAGCTCGAGTCGTCAGTGTTCGAAGCATCGAATAATAACTAGTAATTTCTTGTCATAGATGTGATAATTGATTTCAGCGAGAATCATGCTTTTACTGTAGAAGATCATCGAATGAAGAACTTTCTCGTCATCATACTGAGATAGTATTTCATCTTTTACATAGTTCAAAGCATTGATCTTCAGAATAGCTTGTCGTTTGAGATCGAAGTGACAAAGTACTGAGATTGAGCTGATTTGTTTCTTTAGATTGTCAAAGACTTGAACACAGATCTCGTTTCAAACAAAAGACGTGTTTTTTCTAGTCAGCTGAATGAATGATTTGACTAGCTTCAAGAAGTTCTTAATGAAACAACGATAGAAGTTAACAAATCTCACGAAGCTTTGAATTTCTTTTAAATTGATCGAAGTGATTCAGCTGACTATGACTGTCACTTTGCTGAAATTCATACGAAGATCTAGTTCTGATATAATAACTTCTAGAAAGACAGTCTCTTCTACATTGAATTTGCACTTTCGAATATATCTGCAGTTCAGCTTCGCGTAGTTGATTCAATATTAGTTTGACGTGATCTTTATGTTTCTTTCTCATTTTGCTATAGATGAGAATGTCATCTAGATAGACTTGACAAAAGTCGTTCAGAAAGTCTCATAGAACATCATTTATATATTGCTGAAAGAAGACTGATTTGTTAGTCAGTTCAAATGATAGCATCTTGTATTTATATGCTTCTAAAGCAGTGATAAAAGTGATGTAATTCTCATTATCAAGATGCATTTGAAGTTTGTTGAACGCTGATATGATGTTCAATCTAGTCAGATGCTTGCAACTCACTATTTTATCAATGATCTCGTCTATCAGCGATAGAGAATATTTATTTCTTTTGAAAATGACATTTAGCTTTCAATAGTTCACGCAGAATTGCAGATCTTCATTTGCTTTGAGAATGAATAAAACGAAGAAGAAATAGAAGATCTGACTAGAAGTGATGAATTTCTTCGACAGATTCTCGTTTAAGTACTTCTTTACTTTCAGAAGTTTGACAGAGAACATTTGATAGATTCGACAGCAAGAGAGCATTGAATCACTGATGAGTTCAATTTTATGATCATAAAAGCGATGAAAGAGTAGTTTATTCAATTGAACTCGATCAAAAACATCTAGAAACTCATGATATTCTGATGACAGCTTGACTTTAATATCTTTCAAATTCTGAGTCGTTTCATTGATTGCAGAGTCATTTAGAACATTCAAATTGCACTGAGTATTGTACGCGATTTCTCTATCAATATCAGTCATGAATAGAGCAAAGACTTCAGTCTGATTCTTCTTTGATTGATTCAGTAAAGTTTTGAATGAAGCTGCATTTATGCTTTGAATCGAGAATGATTCTTTCTTAGTCGTAGTTGAAACAGATCGTTTGAGCATAATAGAGATTTTAGTCTGAATGATAGAAGAGAGCGAAGTTGATCGCGATCAACTTGAGTGCTTTGAATTGAGAAGAATTGAAAAAATCGAAATAGAAGTATTTAATTGATTCGAAAAAACAATGACGTCGTTTTGCATATTCAATAATATTTCGTTTTTGTTCATTCAGAGCTTACTCAATATGACTTCATGATGATTGATATCAGCTATCAGCATTGATACAGTCAATTTCTTATGACTTTTGATGATGAGATTGAGTAGAATTTTATGAGTGATGATCTTCTTAAATATCTTCTCATCATAGTCTCTTATTAACTTCTCTTTTGTCAGTGATATAGATTGAATTTCTAGTTTCTCGCATACTTTATTGACTAGATTAACGTGTATGAGCGTATGAGCGACTGAATCACTGTTTATCAGAGAACGAAGACTAAAAGATCAATTTTAAGAGTTGAGAAAAACGTTAATTAGAAACGACTTTTCAAAGTAATTCTCTTCTGATAGAATTTCGTCTAGTTTGCACAAAGATATAACTTCTATTTCTTCAATGACTTTTGAAGAAATGACTAGTTTTTTGAATTGAAATTTGAATTGAAATTGAACTCAAAACGATCATATTCGTTGTTCACTGCATTGATTCTAGTAGATCGATCAGAGCATTCTCTAAAGTTATGATCTGATTTATGACATATGAAACAGGTTTCGACTAGAACGTCTGCTTCTTTGACGCTAGTTAAAATCGCGTCATGTGACTTTAGATGATCAGATTTTGAATGATTGACTGACTGAGTAACAACAGCTTTATGAAAGATGATTTTTGACAGATCATTGATGCATTTGATGAGATTGACTTTGTTCTTGATTTTTCAAATGACTCACTGATCATTATTCAAATGAATCAGATAGAAATGAATTTCTTTGAGAAAATCAGGTTGAACTAATTGATCTATTTAAATGAATCGAAGACGAGAATTTATTTTATCTTTCAGATCAATAATCAGTTGCTTTTCGTGATACTTCAGATAGAAAGATAATCGTTAAAACTGAGTGTAGAACTCACTGAACTTCTTTGATTCTTGAATCAAGTTGTAGTATTTTTTACGAAAGTTGACTTTCTTATCTGAATCATTGAACAACTCAGCTAATTCTTTCAAAAGATCATCGATGATCTTATAAAGATTGACACAGTCACATTCGCATCTAGATTGAGCAACATCAGCTGCGTCATTGAATAATCTGAAATGTACATAGCTCAGTTTGACTCGTTCATTTGAAAAGAGATTGACGTTGATCTCTAGTTTATTCTGAATTTTGTCGTATCAGCTTTCTCAAGTAGAATTCTTTTCGTCAGTAAATCAGAGAGAATCAGATATTTTCTGAAATCTAAAACGCTCAGAGTAGATGAAATCAGAAGAAGTGATTTCTTTAGTTTGAAGTCTAGTTTTCAACTCTTTGATTTCGATATCTTGTTGATTACTCAGCTCATTGAGTTGATCTGTTTCTCTGTCGAGAATCATGCATCGAGTCTTTCAGTTTTCAATAGAAACAGAGAGTATTACTGTTTCAGTGAATGACTCGTCGTCTTCATTGATGAATGATTCAGCACTAAAGAATTTCAATGAATCAGTTTCAGAGATTTGAGAAAAGTGACTTTAAAATTCTTTGAAATGTTCTTTGATAGATGAACGTTTTGACATGATGAAATTTGAAGAAAGAACGAGATCGAGCGAATGACGATGCTCAACAGTATTAATGAAGATGTATGATCAAGTGTTTAATCTTCAGAAGAGAATGTTGTTGATTAGAGAAATATTTTTGATTTGTGAGTTTTTGAGTGATTCTCAAGCAATTCACGAAGAGTCTTTATCGTCGATTCTTTTAATCGAATTGAACAGCTTATTTTCACTCGTCTGTTTCATGAGAATGAGTTGATTCTCTTGATCGAGTGAACTTTGCGTACTTAGTGAGTGATAAGTTGTCTAGCGATTCAAACAGTTTCATCGTTGATTCTATCAAACTTTCTAGTGTTGTTCAGTCTTTTGATTGCGTCGATCATCAGATAAACGAATTTCTTTAGACTCATTCTGTCTGTACAAGTATGTTGAATGAGTAATGAGATCAGTATCGTGTGATTAATGAATTCTTAATATAATGTCAAAATTGTGTCTAGATGAGTCAATCAGCGAAAGTCAGAGTTGAATAGTGCTTGATTTTTAAAGATAGCTATAACTGAATATTAAGAATACAGAAGAAGATGAGTACAAAAGCTTCTATTTAAGTAATATTCAAAGACTGCGCTAAGCTTAAAGAAAATGTGTTTGTGACACAGATAAAATGTGATGTAAAAAGAAAAATGATGTTGAATAAAAAGATGTTGAGAAAAGAAAATAGAGACTGAGTCAGATCTGAGCTAGAGACACTGACTAGCTTTAATCAATACGCAGAGTACTCGCTAGCGTACTCTGCAAATTGATTAGAGCTTCAGTCTTTTTCAGCCTTGATATGCTCGTAACACTTGATCACATTAAAGAATGCATAAACTTTCATCATCATTGACAAGATTAAATTCTTTTCACTTCACTCATCAATTTATCTAATATTTTTATTTTTTTCTTTGATTTTAACAACAAGCTGAGTCTACATTGCACATCATGAAATTCAACAACTTCTTCGTCAAATGATGATCTGTTCTCATTCTCACTCGTGAGAACTGCAATCAATGATTTTCTTTCATGAAAAGATGATTTATTGAAAAAGACTTGTGATTCATTATTGAAGACAAGTCTGACTTGAACACACTCAACAGCATCATCAACATCATCAGTGAAATTTAATCTTTCAACTTTGAAAGTTAAAAGATTGACATGAAAACTCATTACTGACTGATTATCTGCATTATCATCAATGATCAAGAACACATTGCAGACAAGACATCAGCAAAAAAGATTTGAAATGCTTTGAGTTATAAATACAAAGAGAAGTTACAAGTCATTGAGAAATAATATCTGATGAACTTCATTGATTACAGAATGTCGACGAATATTTTCATTGAAAAGACATGAATACATCTTATCAAATTGACTTGAAAGATTGTTGTAACATAAAAAGACATGAGTGATTTATTCAAGTCAGAATGTTGCTTTCAAGTCTTACTTCAATCACTGTCAGATGAATACACAGTCATTCAAGATGTCATTGATGCACAGAATAAATCAGACATCAAGAAGAAACTTCAAAAGCTACAAGAGAAGAAAGCACAATTGAAAACAACAGAGACTGCGTTATAAGTCAAGCGAGAAAACGAACGCAAGCGCACTGATCATAAGCAGAACAAACGCAAAATCAGTCATCATTGCAAAAGTCTTTTAGACTTCAACAGTGATCAATCATGTTATTGTCAGTTGCAATGATTTTTAAAATGTTTTCTCTATGAAGATGAACATCATTTAGTCGATTGCTCTCATCTGTCTGCAGCTCAAAAGCTTGTGAAGAAATGCAAAGATAAAGATAAAACAAAGCACAAAAGCGTTGATGATTTTCAAACTTTCATTGAGCTTCTGAAGAGCAAGCACAAGAAACACAAAATTTACAATGTGAAAAGCGATGATTCTAAAATCTTTGATAACAATGAGAAAGATGAGAATGAGAAGAGCGAGAATATTGCAGTTCTGTCAAAGAACATTGTCAGTAAGATTTCTGAATTCAACTGAGTTGCAAATTCTGATGTTTTCTCACACATGACTGATCAACTTCAACTTTTTAATGATTCTTTAATTTGCATTAAAAGATGCATCATCAAAGTTAAAGAAAGAAAATTGTATGTTAATCATTGTGACACAGCAGTCATGCAAGATCATTATGAAAACTTAGTTAAACTGTTTTTTGTTCTTCATATTTTTAAGCTTGAAATGAATCTTCTTTTTGAAAGAAGAATGTATGAAAAAGATCTGCAAGAAAGTTTTAATGATAAAAATTTGTACATGCACAACAAGTGAAAGAAGCAAATGATTGAAACTTTAGAATGCAAAGATGTTTACATAGTAGAAAGAATTGCAAATGATCTTAATGAATTTGCATTACTATCAATTATGCAGCATAATGTTTTATCAGCATTTTCAGCAATGCACAGTTCAATGAATCTTGATGATTTAATGAATCTAGATTATTTTGCATCTCACATTGATGTGATTCATCATGAGAATGAGATCAAAGTTGATCACGATCAATTTAGTTTTGCAAATGACAAAAGCTTCAAGTTGTACAAGCTGTGACATCGTTGCTTCACTCATCTTGAATCAGCAAAGCTTCGTCAACTTCATAAGATCATCACTTTGAAAAAATCTATTCTCATCAACAACAGTCATGAGAATGTGTGTAAAATATGTGCGCTCATCAAGTTCATTAACAAACAAGAACACAATGTTAAGAATCAAAAAACAAGTATCTTGACTTTCATTTTCATAAACATTTGTGAATCACTATCATTGTTTCTTGATAATGAGTTGTACTTTCTAAAGATAATTGATAATCACTTCAGAAAGACTTGATGCATTTCTTTAAAGCAACGATTCAATGCATCAGATGCTCTGCAAAAATGAAAACTCAATGTAAAGCTTTACAATGATGTCAAACTTCTCTCAGTATGCAGTGATAACATCATGAAACTTAAAGTTATTTTGAATGACTGATATTTATCAATTGACATTGTCTCTTAATACATTGTTTCACACATGTTGATTTAAAATGAAGTAGTTGAAAAAGTCATATACATCACAGAAAACTCGATGCAAGTCATGATCAAGAATGCTGAACTTTTCATTAAGTTTTGAGTAAAAGCTGTAAAGATAAATGTTTATTTGCAAAATTGAATCATCACAAAATTCTTGATTGATGAAGTTCTTACAATTTTAAAGAAGATATTCATTGAGATCAAGTTCTCAATTGATTATATACAAGTATGAGAATGCAAATGTTACTCATACGTTGATCTCAAGTCATTGTCAGTCGAAAACAGATGAGACAAATTCATAAACAGAAACAGATTTGACATTTTCATGAGATATGTGAAAAATATTGACAAGCAATATCATCTCTGAGTCTCAGATTTCAATCAAGTTATCAAGAGTCACGCTGTCAAATTTATTGAAGATGAAAAAAATGAAAACATGAACTTGCAACTTTGCAAACAGACATTTAATGTTTTTTCAGAGCGAAGATCTGTAAGAAAATTATCAAAGAATAATATTTCAACTAACATTTTAAAATCTGATGCTTTCATGATTAATGTTTTATCTGAATCAACTGATGCATTAAAAACTATTATAATCAACTTAAATGTACTCAATTCTAAAATCACATCACATACATTAAACAAGCGCGAAGTTTATGCAAATGTTCAAATCATTCAAAAAGTCTTTGCATTAAGCATGTTTAAGTCAGCAACTTAAACATTTCTGCATGTAATCATCTTAAAGAGAAAAAGAGACAGCGAAGATCAACAATTGAAAGAATGTACATTCAAGATCTTGCAAGCTATGATGATCTGATTTGTTACAGAGAAAGTTAATGATGATGAGAGTGATTTTGACACAAGCATGTCATAAACATTATTCAATGTCAATGAATCTGATTCTTTTAAAGCAATAAGAATTCTCATGTTAAACATTTACAAAGATGCAGTGCAGAATTCAGTTTGAGAAAAACTTTGAAAAGAAGCAATTAATGCAGAATTTATGATGCTAGTCATTAATGAGATTTGACAAGAAGAAGTGTCGCTCAAAAAGATCAACATCATGACAAGCAAATGAATCTTCAAGTCAAAGATGCACATCAACAATTTTCTTGATAAACTGAAGACAAGATTGATAGTCAGAAATTTCTTTCAAATTTATGAAATTGACAATGAAAATACTTTTGCATCAATCATCAAGTTTGACACTCTGCAAGTCTTTTTAATCATTGCAACAATGAAGAATCTCAAACTTCATTAAGTCAATGTAAACAATGCATTTATTGAATCGTTTTTCAAAGAAATTATTTACATGTTTTTTTCATCAGAAGTGAAAGTCAGATTCAACTGTATTCTGAAAATTCTTCAAAGTCTTTATGATTTCAAGCAAACTGCATGAGATTGACATGATCATTGTGTAACAGCGCTGTCTGAACTCAACTTCGCTCAATGCGTTGCAGACTCATGTCTTTTGATTCATGAATCAAAAGAAATCATGTTGCTATTATATATTGATGACATAGTCATCATCTTCAAATCATTGAGCAACGTTAAATGATTTAAGCATGAGTTTCAATGTGTTTTCAAAGTCAAGAATCTGAGAAAAATGAAGAAGATTCTTGACATTCAAATTACTTGCAACAGAAATACATGAATCTTACAAATGAATTAAACTCACTATTTTCATGATGTTCTTGAAAGACTCAACATAAGACAAGATAAGCACAAGATAACAGATCTTTCAATGAATGAATATGATGTTCTTTGCTCAGCTGAACTTGAAGATGTGAGAATCAATCAACATGAGTATCAACAAGTTATTGAAAGTCTCATGTATGCTGCAATTCATATTCATTTTAACATTGCTTTTGCTCTCAATCAATTAAATCAATATTTCAATGATTTTGCAGAACATCATGAATATGCTTTGAAGAAGTTAATGCAATACATTTGTTTCATCATTGATCTAGACATCATGTACAAAGTCAGTGAAAGCATGAAGTTAGTAGAATACTCTGATTCAGACTACATTTCAGACAGACTAGATTGCAAGTTGATTTTCATTTATATTTACATACTTGATGAAGAATCAGTCTTCTGAATGAGTTGAAAGCAAAAGTTTGTTGTTACATTGATCATTAAGACAGAGTACATAACTTTATCAATCTGCATCAAGAAAGATTTATGAATCAATTAAGTGCTTAAGAACATGAATCTGACAAAGTATCTGAGCATCAATCACAGTCACGTTGATATTCTTGAGAAGATTACTCATCAATCTGTCTCATTTACACAGCTCAAAAAAGATAATCAAGCATCTCTTATGCTGATTAAAAATGCTTATATTCATAAAAGATTGAAGCACATTGATGTTACTTATCATCACATTCGAAATCTGCACAAGAAGAATCAGATTTCAATGAACTTTGTTTCTAATCAAAATATGATAGCAGATGAATTGATCAAGTTACTATCTTGACAGAACTTCAAGAGATTCATAAAACAACTGAAATTGAAAAGCAGTGAAAGTTGAGAAACTTGCAAGCATTAAGTGAGAATGTTGAGAAGTGCAATGACAGACTTGTTTCTAGCAGCTTATTGCAATAGCTCTGAATTCAGTCTAAATTCAGTCAGACTTGTTTCTAGCAGCTTTCTTTAAATTAGCATCAGAAATAAAGTCGTGCATTGCAACTTTGTCATGCATAACAGTATATAAATAGAGCAGTTTGTGACTTTTCTTCATAATTTAAAGAGATTTCATCATATGTGATACTGTTCACTCTATTCTTTCAAGAATTCTTTCTCTTTTGTTTAATTCTTTACTCTTTGATTTTTCTTTCTTCTTTAACTGTTGCTCTTTATATCATTTGCAACATCAATACATCTGTTATGCTGATTAATTCACTTGTGATTTGCAATGATTATATAAAAGTAGATGATGATGTAATGATTGAAAAAGATGTTGAGAAAGAATTGACATGCTTAACTTGAAATTTCACTATCATCAAAATTTCAATCAGCATTCTTGAAGATTTAGTAAGTGACATAAACTCATCATCTTTACTGATTGCTTCTGATCAGCATATTATATGATCAGCAGTCAATCAATGATGAATGTTTGACTCATTGATTCAACAATACTTTCTTTTATTGTGATAGTTTTCTTTGCAAATTCAATTCATTTGAAGAACTTTCATTTATTCTACAATGTTTGCATGAAGTTGATCATATTCATCAACTTTCTTCTTCAACTTTGCTGTTTAAGTGAGTGATATCTTTGTCGCTGAAAGTTCAGCTATAAGCGCTGAAAATGCAATATCAGTTTTATCATGATCAAAGATAAGTTTTAAATTAATGTTTACATTCTTTTTATCTGTTAAATACTTTTGTTGAATGTTCAAAGCTACTTTCTCTTAAAAATCATGCAGTGTCAAAATTATTCACTCATTCTTTTTTATTAAATATCAAATGATGATGATTTTTATAAATATTAACACACACTTTAAATCAATGAAATCAACATGCTTAAAGCATTTATGCATTTGCTCTTGATGCAGATTTTGAAGATTGACATCATTCTCATCATTTATAGTAATTTGCAAGATGTCATTGATGATGAGAGTGACTTCATACTTGACTGTCATGTTTATAAATGATCTGAGCAATTTTAGTGATAGCAATGATTTTGACTTCATTGATTTTCATCTTTTCATCAATGCAGTGAGCTTTGTGAATTGCTTTGAAGCTGCTTGAATCTTAGACTGATTATCATTTAAATTCTTCTCATTTTCATTCTCATCTTCAAATCAATCAAGCTTCGCTGATGATGACATTAATGATGATACACATGCTTTTCAAGTGACAAGAGTAGCAGCAGTCTTAACGACAAAGATCACAAGCTCACTTGAGATGAGTGCATTTACATTGACAGCTTGAGAGATCTGAGAAGTCTTAAGAAAGTTAAGCTGAGAAATCTTGAGAAGATTAAGTCTGAGCGAAGAAAGATCTTCTACATCTGAAAGCGTCGAAGATGAGAAGATCTCTGTCTCTGAAGACAGTATGATAGAATTCTTAGATACGAGAACGATTTTGCGTGCCTTAGAAGACTTGAATGCATCTAGATGAAGCAGAGCCTTGAAGGAAGCTCTTTTGTGTTCGATACGTCTGAGAAGCATTCTGACTATCTAGAATTGCCTTCGTGTAAGGCTGAGATTTGTATAGCTTCAAAAATGAAGCTTTGGGATGTTTTGGGAGTGTGGGGATGATATCTAGGTATTTGCTCTATTTGCACCAAATTTGAGGCTGATTTGTGGGTTTTCCCCGCCAAATTCGCTAAAACCCGAAAACTGAACCAGACTTTTGCATACAACGATAAGTTCAGCCTTGCGAATTTTTTGATTGGCTTGTTTTTGAAAGCTAGCAGAAGCTCTGGGTCCGAATCGTCGTGCGTCGCCTCTGTAGTGTCAAGCATCAGTGTCTGTTGGAACCCTTTGGGAGTGAGACCAACTTTTCTTTGCAGCTAATTTGTTTTTTTGATGTTTGTAACAGCACCGTGACCATGTTGTAAAGTATGAGGGTTGGGGCTAGAAGTGGAAGGATTTATAATCTGGTTCTGCATTAGCTCTGGCGCTGCTATTTGCCCTCCGCCTTGACCGTCTGGTGCACCTGCAAGAGTATCTGAGATTGCTCTTGATGCTGAAGTGCCGGGCGACATTGGTCGGACTATCCTAGGACCTTGGAACGATCCTCTTCGTCCCTTGGCTTACAGAACTTCCTGTCGACCTTTTTCATGGTTCCCTCATCTCCCACCAGAAGATTGGTGCCGTTCAGAAGGCCGTAATGGAGTAGCCCTCCAGCCACTAGATTGCTAGGATTGTGTGGCACGTAAACCTTGAAAGCTTGTCCATGTGGTGGTCGAGGTACGGGCACCGTCGCTTGGCTGTCCCCACACATAGTAAAATCTCTTCAGAACGTCAAGAGAGACCTCGTGAACAATCAAGGCTTTAAGGTTCCAAGCCAAAGGTAATACCTGGCTATCATATATAAGATAATGTAGTACTGCTATGGTTTAGCTGGAAGATGGGCAGTTTGTATATATAGGGTAGAGGATGGTGCGTTGAAAGTAGGAGAATAAGAAAACAAGAGGGAGAAATATAGGGTTCACATAGTAGTCGATGAACCGCTTTGAACACGATTCACCAATAATAGGAAGGATGATATATTATTCCAAATTCAAGTGAAGTGTGGCGAGACTTTATCATGTTTTATTTCATGTTGCACAACTTACGGTGTCAAGCTTGTCTCTCAGGTGATCTCCAAGCCTTCGTAGTAATCGGAAGTACTCATTGGTTAGGCCCATGGAAAAAAAGGGGTGGTGTTTCGGGCAGATTCTGAAGGTTTGAAAATCAAGGTTAGTGGGATTCCGGAAGGTCAATGCCATCGGTTCAATTGTCCTGGTCTTCATGTATCTATCACGGCTTGCGCAATATAGTCAGTG
>JAABUV010004439.1_pt1 | contig 16814 bp, 26 predicted proteins | sample 5559971 | NCBI WGS metagenome assembly JAABUV01 (sample SAMN10711881, study PRJNA513362) | rock metagenome | isolation source: Antarctica rocks | place: Antarctica: Victoria Land, Knobhead nord | collected 2015-12-19
GGACTGCACGCGGCGCGGCCGCGCTATCCGGCTGCGCGCGCGCGCGCTTGCCGCGGCCGAGCGTGCTGGGATCAAGCAGGGGCGGAGGCGCAGCGGCCACGCGCGCCGCGTCCACCAGCGGCTTGACGTCCGCCTCACCCGCCAGGCGCATGCTCTGCATGGACCTGCACCACCCGCACGGCAGTGACTTCATCTGCCAGCTCCTTCACGTGCCGCTCAAGTATGATTTGCAAGCGCACACCGACACACCGAAAGGGTGAGCGCCATCATGAAGCTGCATTTTGAATACATGCATGGCCAGCGTGGCATGGGGGTCCTGCTCGTGCTGCAGCGCACGCTGTAGGGGGCATGCCGGCCGGCCTGTTTGACGACGCGGAGAAGGACGCTCTTACCGCCGGCCTGCGCGACGAGGTGCGCCCTCCCGCTGTCCACCCGACGCGTGCAACCCAGCATACGCCATGCATTGCTCCACGCGCTCGCAGGCAGCACAGTTGCGTGAAATCATTACGTCCTTGTGCAGCTGGCATGACCCAAGGACGTTGTGCTGCCACCATGCCAAGCGCACGCATGGAGCACGCGTGGCGTCACGCCGGCGCATGCCCGGGCGCGCAGGCGGTGGCCCGAGGCGCCGCGGCGACCCCGGAGAGCCTGTGGGCGGCCTACGCGGCGCGCTGCCGCGACAACCTGCACGTCGTGCTGGCCATGTCGCCGGTCGGCGAGCCGCTGCGCGCGCGCTGCCGCAACTTCGCCGGCCTGGCGACCAGCACCGTGATCGACTGGTTCCAGCCGTGGCCCGAGCAGGCGCTGCGCTCGGTGGCGACCGCCCAGCTGCAGGCGCGCCGCGCGGGCATCCGACGCGCCGCGCTTTGCACTGTGCAGCTGGAGGAGCGGAGCATGCGCTGCGCGCAGTGCGCATGCGCCGCTGTGCGCGGCTGCGCCTGCCGCGACACAGGAAGCTGAAAATTTGACTCCGATGCGTCCCTGAGCATGGACGCTGAGCGCGCGTCTGTGCGCAGGAGGAGCAGCTGAGCGAGGATGCGGCGGAGCGCGTGGCGGCGCAGATGGTGCAGGTGCACCAGAGCGCGCGCGGCGCCGCCGCGCGCTCGCAGGAGCAGCTGCGCCGGCCGCTGTACGTGACGCCGAAGAACTACCTGGACTTTGTGGCCGCGTACCGGTCGGAGCTGCGCGGCCACCGCGCGGCGCTGGACACGGCGGCCGCGCGCCTCGACGGCGGCCTGCAGCGCCTTGTCCAGGCAGACTAAAGCCTATTGAAGCACAAGGGTCTCTCCTGCTGATATTTTGATGTCTTAACGCGACAAGGGCTGCAGCGTGCCGCAAGCAGGTCATTGACGCATGCCGTGACATGTGACTCAATTCTGCAGCATGGAACACAGACTGAGTTGTCGCTGTGCGAACTCACCAGCGTGTGCCATGCAGGCTGGGACGGAGGTGGATGCCATGACGAGCGACCTTACGGCGGCCAAGGCCGTGGTGGAGACGGCCACGCAGGAGTGCAACGCGCTGCTCGGCGTCATCGCATCCTCGACCTCCGAGGTCGAGGCCAAGCAGGAGGCCGCCATCCGCCAGGAGAAGGACCTGAAGGCGCGCTGCATGCACGGCGCTGCTGGCTAGTCTGAGCTCATGGTGTCAACTTGTGCATGCTTTTGCGTCAGCAAGAAGAGGAGCCCCTGGAGTATGTTAAAGACATGCTGTGTGCCTGCAGGCGTGCTTCTGGGACGCGCACGTGGCCAGTGATTTCTGCAGGACTGTAAGTCAGGGGCCAACCTGCCATGTCGAGCATTGCTGTGAGCAGGTGGTGGTTACAAATCTGTGCTCAATGCAGAAAAGAGGGCATAAATAGACTTGCCACGCCGCGCCCTGCATGCGGCAGGTGGAGGCCGAGGTGATCACCGCCGGCAAGCGGGAGGCCGAGGCCGCGCTCGCGGAGGCCATCCCCGCACTGCTGGACGCGGAGGCGGCGCTCAACAGCATCAAGCGCGACGACATCACCGAGATCCGCTCCTTCGCCAAGCCGCATGTCCTCGTCCAGCAGGCGCGCCGCACATGCTGAGTTCAATTGCATGGTGATTGCCTGCACTGTGGTAAGGCAGCTACATGCACAGCCAATCATATTGATGCACGGGGTTGCAGTGATGGGCACGTTCGCCCGGTGATAACTCAAACATGCGCCCATGACACTCCAGCATGGCAGGAGACATCAGCAAGTGCCTCGAGGTCAGCGGCACCGGCTGACAGCAGAGGGACACATTGCCAGGTGAGCAGGTACCAAGTGGTCCCACATGTGGAAAGGGCTGGCCTGCAGAGCTAGTGCGCGCAGATGGGTGCTGCACGGGGCGGCAGGTGTGCGAGTGCGTCGTCATCCTGCGCAACCTGAAGGACGTCAGCTGGGCGGGCGCGAAGCTGATGATGGCTGACACGCAGTTCCTGCGCTCGCTGGTCGAGTTCGACAAGGACAGCCTCTCCGAGAAGCAGGCGCGCGCGCTCGGCCGGCGCGCGGCCTGCGCAGTGGCCTCTGGATGCCATGGGACACGGCAGCCAGTGCACCCCGCCAGGGGCGCGCGCATGCCTGGCATGCCCCTCGGCACCTTGCACACATGGCAGCGGCGGCTTCATTGCACATGCACGCATGGTGGACCAGTGGAAAGCAATGCATTGACGCCCACCTCGACATGCTTCCTGGGCAACGACACCAAACAGCAATGACGCCCACTAACATCCGCTCGTATTGACAGACACGCACCAGCATGTGCAGCTCGGCAAGCAAGGCGGGCTATTCTGTCGAGAGTCGCAGCCCGCATGCAGCCCCACCAGACAGAGCGGTCAAGTGGTCGGGCCATGCCGCGCGCGCAGTACAAGCGCGTGAAGGAGTACATGGCCGACCCGCGCTTCACGGTGCGGGAGCTGCGCGCGGTGTCGCTGGCCGGCTCCGGCCTGCTCAAGTGGGTGCTGGCCATGGTCAACTACTTCGCGGTCGCCAAGGGCGTGGAGCCCAAGCGGCGCAAGGTGGCCGACGCGGAGCTCAGCCTGCGCGCTGCGCAGAAGGAGCTGGCCAAGATCAAGGCGCGGCCGGCGCCCGGGCCATGCCATGGCACTGCACCCGCGCATTGCAGCGACAGCATGCTCGACGTTGCGGCCGCATGCATGAGCCACGCTGCCAACGAGACGCATGCTTCCTGTGTGGCGCGCTGGATGGCTAGTGTGGCGTGCTGACAGGATGCGGGGTCTGCTTCAGTCGCGCTCTGCCAGTAAGGCCAGAGCACTGGACGGTGTGTGAGGGCTCTGCGCGCGCGCAGGAAGACATCGCGCGGTTGAGCGCACAGCTGGCGGTGCTGCACGGGCAGTTTGCGGACAAGACCGCGGAGCAGTTGGAGCTGCAGGTGCTGCCACGCGCACGCGCTTGCCGCTGACAGGCTGCATACGTGGCATGTCTGTCTGCTGGTTGATGTCCGAAAAAACACAGCAGCGGTGTGACGGCCTCTGCTTGAATGTGTGAGCAGGCACTGGCAGCTGAGCGCAGGCCCCGCAGCCCCTGCCCACATTTAAGGAGTCATGCGCGTGGCTGGCAGGCGCGCGCCGAGCTCATGGAGCGCCGCCTGGCCGCCGCCTCCAAGCTCATCATCGGGCTGGCCTCGGAGCGCACGCGCTGAACCGCGGACATGCAGGCAGCCCCCGCCTCCCTGCTGCACAGGACCGCGCGCGCAGCGTGGCCGCATGTCCGCCTGCTGAGTGCAATGTCGGCCGGCCATGCGTAGCACAGCGCCATATTGAGGCCGCGACCTTGCATCGTCAGGTCATTGCATGGATGCCGGACACAGGAGGCGGGCCGCCTGGTTATACCAGGCAGGTGCGCACACGGTGGCGAAACGCCCTGTACAGTCACTCACACAGCGTTCGCATGCGCCCCGCGCGAGCAGGAGCTCGAGGGGCGCAGCGCGCGGCTGGTCGGCGACTGCCTGCTGGGCGCGGCGTTCCTGAGCTACTGCGGGCCGTTCACGCACGGCTTCCGCGCCGCGCTGCTGCGGGACGCCTGGCTGCCCGGCGTGCTGGCGCTGCGCCTGCCCGTCACGGTGCCCTTCCGGCGCGCGCGCCGGCCCCGGCGGGGCTGAGCGAGAGGTCCTTTCTGCACTGGGCACACAGGCTGGTGACAGGCCACATTGTATTAGGCAAGTTCATCCGCTGTCCTGTAACCGATTGCTCCAGCTGTGCAGGCGCACCGCAGCTTGGGGGCGCAGCGCGCGCGCGCCGGCGAAGCGAGCACGCCGCGCGGCGCCCCGCGCAGGCTGGAAGCCTTCCTCACGAGCGAGGGCGAGATGGCGCAGTGGGCGGCCGAGGGCCTGCCGGCGGACGAGCTGTCCGTCCAGAACGGCATCCTCACCGCGCGCGCCAGCCGCTTCCCGCTGTGCATCGATCCGCAGATGCAGGCGCGGTCCCCGCTCCCCACCCCGGCCTCCACCGCTTGATCCGGCAGCAGGCCGGGCCGGAGCGCCTGCTGTCAATCAGAGTAAGCAGTAAACAGCTCCGTCGGCCTGAACCATCTAGGGCCAGCGCCTAGATGGCCATCACATCCATGCGTTGGCCCCCGCAAGACCGCGGCACATGAGAGGACACCCCAGCGGATGCTGGGAGCCTCCCTCATGTGAGCAGAGGGCACCGCCTCCAGGCCTGCCATGCCAACGGCGGACCGCTGCACGAGCGATGGAGACCCCCTGTCGCAGCGGCGCACGCAGCCATCGAGGCTCCCGGCGCGGAGTGGCAGGCCGTGGCATGGATAAAGCGCCGGGAGGGCCGGCAGCTGGATGGGCGCGTCCGGCTGCAGGGCGACCGCGACTTCCTGAAGCAGCTAGAGCTGGCGCTGCAGTATGGCTTCCCCTTCATGGTCGCGAGCGTGGACGAGTGGCTGGACCCCGTGCTGGACCCACTGCTGGAAAAGGCGGTCAGCGTGCAGGTGCATGCGCGCTGCCCGACGCTTATTGTTCCATGCCCAGTATGTCGTATTCACAGCCCTGACACACATGTGCATGTATTCATTCAGTCGGTAGTGGGATGCGCGCCGGGCGGCGCGGTACATTCGACTTACTGGGCATGGAACAATAAGAGGAGGTTCATATATACGCACTTTGGCAGCATCATCAAGCCAATGGACAGCAATGGCCTCGCGGGTGCATGGCAGGGCCAGCAGGAGAGTGCGACGACCCGCACATGCCAAGCGTGGCCGATGCTGTGCTGCAAGCCCCTCTCTAGCTCCCGTGCGACGTCCAGCCTCTAGAGCAAGACGCGGAGGGTCGCATGCGGCGTGCAGGCCGGCGGGCGGCGCGTGGTGCGCGTGGGCGACAAGGAGGTGGACTGGGACAGCGGCTTCCGGCTCTACCTGGTCACGCACCTGGCCGCCCCGGCCTTCGGCCCAGAGGTGGGCGGCAAGACCACGCTCATCAACTTCTCCGTCACCGAGCAGGCGCGCGGCGGCCGAAGCAAGCACGCCGACGCAGCTTTGTGAGTGCGCTGCTTGCATGGAGCAGCTTTGTGAGTGCGGGCACAGGTCCTCAAAGGCACGCCAGTCGCCGCCGCCGTCGCGCCAGAGCACCAGACGGCGCCCCAGGAGCTGAGCCGCGTGCGGCCGCGCGGCGTCCAGGTCATCCACTGCTGCCAATGGGTACCATTGCCGCGTCCACGAATACTGCAGACACGCAGGCACGTGAGCATTGTGAACCTTCTCATGTGAGGCTGCACAGATTCAGTTGCAGATACAAACCTCAAAGAGCGTCTGACACTAAGGCAGAAGCGGCGCCGCAGGTCAAGCTCCTCGCTGTGTGACTGACTTAGCATGAAGTGGCAAGGCTCAAGTCTACTCTGTGAACCGCAAGTCAGTGCAAGCGCTTGCCTGCTGCGGCACACCAGCACAGCCTTTCTGGGCCAGTCACCATACATGGCCGCGATTGCCAGGCGTCAATAAAGATACATGAGGCGCTGCCACACACACACGTGTTTGGGCTCCGCACCGTCTCCTGCTCAGGGCTCGCTGTGTGCTGGTGGGCGCTGCTGCTCTCTTTGGTGCTCTGCTCCCTGGTGGCCAGGACAGGCTCAGCAGCGCGCAGGCTGGTTGCTGCCAGCGCTTGCTTTCCGCCAGCGCGTCCCTGGTGCGCCTGCTCCCGGGTGCAAAAAGCCGTGTTACAATCGACACAAGCTAACCACAAGGGCATCACATGTCATAACTTACAAAAGCACACCCTGTCAGTGTTCTGCGAGGCTGAACAGGACTGCACACCTGACAGCATACGTGCGTTCCAGTCCTCCGCTGGAGAGACGTCTCGCGCCGCCAAGTGCCGGTCCTGCTCAGCTTGGCTGTCAGCACCCGCGCGGGCACCGCGTCTGGGCTCGCGAGCGCATGCGCGCTGGGCTGGCGGACAGAAGCCGGACCGGCACAAGTCAGCGCGCTCGTGCTTGTATGCATTATAATACACAAGGTAACTTCTTTTTTTGCGTGCTGCAACAAGCTCAGCTGTGCCGCAAGCTGCTACGTGACCTTGCGCAACGCAGTGCCAGCGCAAACACTTTTAAGCGCTTCAGGAAAACAGGCCGAGCGCTCGCAGGGTGAGCTGTCGCTACAGCAGCCCAAGTCAAGGATCACAAGCGCTTGTCAGCGCTGAAAGTGGTAAAGTGCAGTTCGAAGCAATGGGAGAAGGAGCTGAGCCACACAATATGACCGAGAGCAGCAGGGTTTCCTGCCACGCTGCAAAGAGCTTTCGGACGCGAGCTGCCCGGAGAAGAGAAAGCACAAAGAGACCAGGAAGGATGTCAAACGGTGCGGCAACCATCCATAAATTCCGCTTTTCTTGTGGCTTCATGCTCTGCTCATCACATCAGCAAGTTGAAAACTTCATTGAATTTATTAATGACTTGCTGCGCATGCTCTGCGCTCTGGCAAAAGCCCACGTGAGCTCAAACTGAGTAGCTTCTGCAGGGCATGCTGAACACGTGGATGTGGCAATCGTTGGAGCTGGGCCAGGGGGCCTGGCACTCGCACTTGGCCTGCAAACAGTTGCGCCTGATTTGAAAGTCAAGGTGAGCGGCGCTGAATTCTTGGCAGTGCGGACCGTGAGCGACAGGTTGTTGCCTGCACGTCTGAGCAAGCACTGCCGTGTCTGCAGGTCTATGAAAAAGCAAAGGAGTTGCACCCGATAGGAGCATGCATAGTGCGCCCACTTCTGTGCTCTGTTACCTCGAGCAGCATTGCGCAAAGTGTAAGAACTGCGTGTATGCACAGCCACGAAGTGACTTGTTAGTGTTTAGTAAAGTGACGACGTAACTCGCAGGAGCACTGAGGATGATACGTTGCTGTGGCAGAGTGTGTGATGGTTGTGGCAGAGTGTACAATGGTTTGTTCACATCTTGATACATAGCAAGGCTGACAAGCGCCCCTGCATCCCAGACGCTGCCGAACAATGCGACCGAGGCGCTGGAGAGCCTGGCCGACGGCGTGTACGAGCGCGTGCGCGACGCGGCAGTGCGCCTTGTTGCCTTCCGGCGATATGACGCGACCTCTGGCGACCTCCTCAGCGAGGCCAGGATGTGAGCCTGGCGCACTGGAACAGCTGGCTTCAGCTTGACCAGCGCATTTTCAACCGCAAGTGTTCAGCAGCCAGTTATGAGCCACGCGCTGAGAGAGTGAGCGAGCTCAAGCCGCAAAAACAGCTTCGCGGCGAGGCAGGCCTGTTGCTGTGCAGGCCAGCGGCGGGCCCGGGGCGCCCGCTCATCGCCATACGCTGGTTCGACCTGCAGCGCGTGCTGCTCGACTGCGTGGCGCCGAGCACCGTGGAGCTTGGCCGCCGCTTCGTGTCGGCAAGCCAGAACGAGGAGGGCGGCGTGCGGGTCGACTTGGAGGTATGCGTGGCAGGCAGTGGCCGCGGTGAGCCTGGGCTTTGTATTAACAGGTTACCGGTAAAGCAAGCGTATTTGCTGATAGCAGCTGCCGAAGCTCTAAAGCGCACCTGTTTGCCCACTGCACACAAACAAGCGACCGCGAGGCCGTTGCTGTGGCAGGCCGGCGCTCCAGTGGCGGCGCGCCTGCTGGTCGGCGCCGACGGCAACGCCTCGGCGGTGTGGGAGCACCTGTTCCCGGAGGCCCCGCTGCGGTACACGGGCGTGTCCGTCTGGCGCACCGTCATCCCCAAGCCGCCCGACTGGTTCGAGCTGGGCACGGCCGTCACGTGGGAAGGTGGGCGCTGCCCAGCGCTGGCGGACCTGGGAGCTCTATCAGACTTGGACAGGCTTGGACAGGACATGGTTGCCGTGGCTGTCATGCGCCACGCTGTAGGCTGTGTGGCAGGCTTGCGGGACTGCCGGCGGCCACCCCGGGAGCGCACCAGCAACCAGCGTGGCTGCTGCGCGCAGGCGACAGGGCCATCCTGTTCACGCGCAGGCGCGTGCGCATGTCCCGTCAATTGTGTTTGCGCCGTTGAGGGAACGCTCCCTTTCCAGTCAAGGGCGGCGCACTATGCTCAAAGGTGCTGCTGCAGGGCAATGTGATCTTGGAATCGTTGAAACAAGCATAGAGGCATCCAGACCTGCATGCAACCAGGATGCGAATGTTGAGAACATATTAATTTAGCATGCCACTTCTCTGTTGAGCTGGGAGGCTGTGCTGGGTCGCAGCATGGATGGATTCATGTCGCTGTCGGGCCTGCGCCCGTGGCCGGAGGAGCGCCTGTCGGAGTTTGGGCGCCGCCAGTACTACGGCGTGGAGGCGGGCTCCCACGATGCGCAGGGCCGCATCGCTCGGTGCGCACAGTGGCAGATAGTGTACCAAGGCCGCAGTGCGCTCGTGCAAGTGTTGTAATACAAAATAGGCACTTTGTTTTTGTGGTCTGCCTGTCTGTCCTGGGGCTGCTTGTACAGCCGTTCCGGGGAGCATCAGCCACATGCCAGCAGCGGCGTTGGCAAGGGCTGCGGACAGGCACACATGGACTGTCAACACATCCGTGTGCATCCAAGTGTGACGCAGTGGCTGGTGTGGCCAGGTTTCTGGAGGGCTTCAGCGGCTTTCCCGCGCACGTCGTCGACTTGGTGAAGGCTGCCGACCCGGCCACGCTGCTGGAGCACGGCATCTTCGCGCGGCCCGTGCGCGAGTGGGGCCGCGGCGCCGTGACGCTGCTGGGCGATGCTGCGCATGTCATGCCGCCAAACCTGGGCCAGGTGCTGGGCAGCCGCAGCCCCTCACGGCCCTGCCCATAAGGGCGCAGCTGCATTGCTGCCGGGCCGCCTGCGCCTCCTGCGCCTCCAGACTATCATCAACGGCAAGGCTTGCCCCACGGCCGAGTCTGCCAGTGGTGTGTGGTCCTCGGCTGGCGCGGGAGGATAGCTTCGGTATTGGTATCCATCCATGACTCAATCAGTGCCAATGCCATGCAGGGTACCGGCATGGCGCTGGAGGACGCGCACGCGCTCGCCGCCGCGATCGGCGAGCACGGCGCGACTGAGGCCGCGCTGCGCGCGTACGAGGCCTCGCGCGTCCCGCGCATCCGCCACATCTCTGACACCGTCATGGTGCGCGCGGCGCCTGCGCCGCACGGACTCCTGCTTCCAGCTGTTCCCTAGCCCTGACCCTAACCACCATACACCTTGCAGCAGACGTGGGCATGTCACATGTCAGAGTCGGGTGAGCGGTGCAGCTGTCGACTGTGAGGCGAGGGCTGTCACATGATGTTAGTCACAGCGCATTGCGCGGCGACTCCCTGAGCTGGATCATGACTCAGGTTTGAGCGCCAGGCAACCAGAGCGCACTCTAGGTCGCTTGTGAGTACCCTTCCACCTGCGTGGCCCCTGCTAGTCAGCCTGACCCCAATTCTAACCCCTTGCTTCCTCGTTGGCCAGGAGGGCAGCTTTGACTTCTACATCAAGGGCGACCGCGGCGCGTCGCCCATGGCAGCCAGCAGCCGCCCGGGCGCGTCCAACATTGGGGAGTTCATTGCGGCCGCGCGCTTCCCGCCGCTGAAAGCCCGCAGCGCCGGCGCCGCGCGCGCCGGCGCGGCGCCCGCCGCACGCGCCGGCGCGGCGCCCGCCGCACGGGCGTGCGGGCTGCAGGCGGGGACCCCACTGCGCGGCGGCGCGCGGCGGCGAGAGACCGCGGCCGGGCTGCGGCGCGCGCGGCCTGCAGGGTTCCGGCCAGGGACTGGCGGCGCGGCGCGGCGCGCAGGGATGGGGTCTGTGCCTGCGGGCGCGGCGCGGCCCTGTCTGCACGCAGTATGTCGATGACATGCGGCGAGCATCATTTCGCCGCACGGGGCGCTCCCGGTGTGGCAAAGGCACGCCTTTCGCGCGGCAGCCGTTCTGACGAGCAGGTGCCATGCGTGCGGGCTGAGCCAAGCGTGCATTCTTGGGGGGGGGGGCCTGCAGTAGCTCGCATGGGCTGGAAATGCGGGGTTGCGTATGTACACATCCTGCAGCAGAACTGCAGGATGTGGTGGTTTGCCGCTGTCCCCCACATGTGCTAGTGTGTGTAGAGCTGAGCTGTAAAACACTTGTATGGCTGGAAAGCACATGCACGCTTTGGACTGAATTTGACGAGAGCATCAAGCAAACAGGTGGTCGCAGCACATGGTGTCTGATTTACACTGACCCCAATTCCAGCAGCCGTGGACACTTCTGACCTGACGTGTTTCAAGCTGGCACATAGCAGACTGCATCCGGTCCATGCATCCAGCTCCAGGAACCAGCCTGAGGTCCACGTCAGTATATACAGCGACGCAAATACACTTGCCAATCACCCCCCCTGCCTGAAGATTGCCAGTGCCAATCCACTCGTGCAAGGTGCCATGAGCTTAGCAGCGCTGCAAAGCGTACCCAGGCCAGCCACGTCCACAGCGTGACCTCTGCCGCTGCCCCTCTGAAAAGGAGCTCACAGCAGCATGGAGACTCGAGCAAGGCCATCGGAACAGTGTGTGCAAAAACGGCTGATCCACCTGAGCCCGCCAGGCCCTCTACCACAGTACGCCGCCCCCCATGTCCACTGCTGCTGACCAAGTGCAGGGCCTGCCGACCCTAGCCCCTGCTGGCTCAGACGCCCGCGCCACATCTGCGCACTACGCGCCCATACACAGAAGGAACCCTGGTCGAGCGCCTGGGTCCATGCGCACGCGTGCCCTGCGACTGCCTCGCCCCGCTTCCGGGGCACGAGCGTGCCGCCGGACCGCGCGCGCGCCGGCGCGCGCGCGCCGTCGGTCGCGCGCCGGGCCGTCAGTCGCCCGCCGGGCCGGTGGCCGAGCCGGACTCGGACGCCGCGGGCTCCGCGCGCGCGCTCGCGCCGGAGGAGGGCTTCCGCGCCACTGTCGGCTGCGGCACCGCGGGCGGCTTCCACACGGGCGCGCCTGCAGGAAACGGCGCACAGGCTGCTGTGGGCGCATGTGCGCTTGAGCGGGCGCGGCGGGGCTGGGGCATGGGAGGCTGCAGGACTGCGCCGCAGCCAGACTATGAAAAGCCTCGCGCGCCCAACAAAGGCCAAGAGACCAAGGCCCATTGACAGGCCCCAAGCTCTTGACACCGTTGGGACGGGGTGCCGTGGCGGCTACACACCTGTCCGGACATTTGTACAGCGCAGCATTTGCACAGATGTCTGTCACCAACTCGCGACACAGACGTTTAATGGGGGTGTGGTGCAGGCGTGCGCGCGCCTGCGCCGCTGCTGGCGGCGCGCTCGGCGGGCGCGCCGTCCGCCTCCGCGGCCAGCTCGGTGATCTGCACGGCGCCGTCTGCGGACCGCGCGCCGGCGCCGCCGAGCACCCGCGAGGCGGGCGGGAAGCCGGCGCCTGAACCGGCGCCCGCTGCGGCTGCCGCCAGCGACGCCGCTGCGCGCCCAGCGCGCGCAGGCTCGCACGCCGCACCGGTCGTGGGTGCGAGCCAGGGGGACCGGCCGCGGCTGCCGCTCAAGGGCAAAGCCCGCAGCGCAGGCCTGCCGCCCGCAGCGCAGGCCAGGCCGCGCCGCACGGAGCAGGTGGGGAAGGGGCGCAGGGGGACGCGCAGCGCCGCACGCACCGGGTGGCGGCCCGGACGCGGCGCGCTCCCAGGGCTTGAGCCGCGGCGTCAGGCGCGCAGGCGGTGGCGGCGCGGCCGGGTCGGGCGGCGTGTCCACGATGTCGCCGCGGATGCCCGGCGGCGTCTCGCCCTTCTCCAGCATCTCCAGCACCTGCGCCACGGCAGGGCCTGACGGTTAGGTGGAACAGACCCTGCACCGCCCTGCCTTGCCCTTCTCCAGCATCTCCAGCACCTGCGCCACGGCAGGGCCTGACGGTTAGGTCGTAGATGCAGAATCAGGTTTGATACCCTGCACCGCCCTGCCTCGCTCGCCGAGTGCTGCAGCCTTCAGTGCACAGCACAGCCGCGCCCAGCGCAAGCGAGCAGGCCGCTTGTGCCCGCACGAGCCAGGACGGCAGCTTGCGTCCAGCACATCAACGACACGAGCCTGGAGGCTGCAACTTGACCTTATGTTTAGCAGCGCATGCGCGCCTAGGCGCACCTACTGCGGCGCACACGCGCCTTCTTGCATGCGAGCTGCGTCAAATCAGCATCCTGAGCAACGCGCGCATGCCTCAAGGTAAGGTAGCCCCCGCGGCGCGTGCGCACCTCCATGTACGACGCAGGGTGCGGCGGCTCCGCGAGCTGCGGCCCCGAGCCCGGCGGCCCGCCCATGCCCGCGCCCGCGGCCATGCCGTGCACGTGCGGCTCCTCGTCGTCAGGGCCCGCCCCGGGAGCGCCCCCCGCCAAAGAGGCCGCCTGCGGCACGCCCTCCCGCCCGTGCGCCGCCCACGGCGCCGAGGGCTGCGCGGCCGGCGGCGCCGCGGGCGCCGCGCTGCCGAGCGCGTACGAGCCGAAGGCCGTCGGGTGCGCGGGCGCCGCGCGCGGGGCGGCCGTCCCTGCGCCAGCCGGCAGGCCGTTGGGCCACCCGGGCGCCAGGCCAGACGCGGGCGCGGGCGTAGGCGCGGCGGCGAGCTTGGCCACGGCGTCTTTGAGAGCGCGTATCTCGTCCCTGGCCTCGCGCAGCTCGGCGGCCGCTTGCTTGGGCGCGGCCGGGTCGCCCAGCCTGTCGCCACAGATGTGTCGAGCTTGGTACCCAATGCACGCCTCGCTGCTTGTGACGGAGGTGCGACTCAGGGCCTTCTGGCCATGCCGCCATAAGATCCAAGCGCGCCGACCTCACCCCTGTTATGCCAGGCATGGCCTGCTCGCCAGGCACGAGGCGAGCAACGCTCTCTCCAAACGGGGCGCACTCGCTCAGCGCGGCGCCGAACGAGCGCAGCTCGGAGCGCAGGTCCGCGAGGCTCAGCGCGTCCGGCCCGCCTGCCGGCGCCTTGCCCTTCTCGGCCGCGCGCGCGAGCTCCTTCACGCTCTCAACCGCCGCGCGCACCTCCGCCGCCTGCGCGCGGCACGCGCACGGCCGCCGCTCGCTCGCCGAGTAGTAGTATACTCTGTCGCCTCGCCCACGCCGCCACGAGCAACCTCGCAGGTATGCAACCAAGCCTGGCAGCGGCCGCTCTTGCGGCGCAGCGGCGCAGGGCCGAGCTCGGCTGACGGCGCCTCGCTGCGGCGGCAGGAGCGGCGGCGCCGCACCCTCTGCGACGGCAGGAGAGTGCGCCGACGCTGGCCCCCGGCGCCCGGGAGGCGGGCGCACGCCCCACCTGCTCCTTGAGCGCGGCGGCCACGAGCTCGGCGGTCGCGCGCCCGGGCTGCGCGTCGCTCGCGGGCGGCGCCTCACCGTGGCGCCACGTGCGGTACCACCGCGTCACCCGCGGCGTCAGCAGCGTGTGCACGCCGTACGCGCCGGCGGCGAGCACGCCCGCGCCCGCCACCGCCTGCCGCCGCGCCACCCTGGCGCCCCTCAGGACCCTGTGTGCGGCTGTGAGCCGCGGTGGCACTCTTGCGCAACTCTGCAAGCCAGAGCAATGCGTTGCAAGTGCGGAGAGCAAACGTATGTCTGAGACTGCCTGCACGCTTACTGCGGGACAGCCGTCTCTGAAAAGTAGCTTCGCACTCGACAGCGTAAGTGTCACTGAAGCTGCAAAGCACCCCCTTGTCAGCTGTTGCATGGTACTCGAGGCCGCGGACCTGGCGCAATGCCTCTGGAGCATCATAGCGTTGGGACTTGACACTTCAGCAATGACCCTCTCAAGGACCGAGCTGGGCCTCCCAAGACGTCCATTGCCAGGTTGCACAGGACATGTTGGAACGCAACACGTGTTGGAATGCAAGCTCGGCAGAAGATGTCTGGGTCGCACCTGGGTCCAGCGTATGGGCTCCGGCGCCGCCGGCGGCGGAGGCGGCACCTGCGGCGCGGGCGCCGGCACAGGCGCCTGGTAGGGCTGCAGCGCGCCCGCGCTCGGCGTCGGGTACGGCTTTCGCGGCGCCGCACCTGTCGCTCGGACGGCATCTCAATGACGTGCTGCAGCCCAGTGCGCTGGCAAGCGTTTCGCCTGATTGCCACAGCGCTGCTACATGGCGCTCTGACTCAGCTCACCCGATTGGGGCAGCGCCGGCGCCGGCGCCTCCGGCACGCGCCGGAAGGACTCGTCGATCTCGTCGCCCGTCAGGCCCTTGCCCTCCAGGAAGGCGCGCTTTGATGCAACGGTCGACCCCCGCACCTGCGCCGACATCAACACTCAAACTGCTTCTCACCTGCCCAGCCATGCACGGGTGCCATCTGCGTGAGCAGCTGGGTGAGTGGTCTGGCCACCTTGGGGTGCGCCAGGAAGGCGATGGCGTTCTCAATCTGTTCCTCGCGCAGCTCCTGTGGCGCAGGCGCGTCCACGTCCGCGACAGCATCTGCCACTGTCTGCTCTGTGGCCTTTTCCTCTTCCTTGTCGGGCTTTGAGGGCGTCGCGATGCCCGCCACGGCAGCCTCGTCTTCAGTCGCCATGGCACCTGTCACAGGTAGCAACAGGGGTGCAATGGAACTGGCAGCTGAAACCGTTCACAGAGTTCCGCTCAGCTTTGCCTGCCGCAGCGCGTCCAAGCTGCTCCGCATTGCCATCAGGTCGCTGTTACTAGGGTTGATCCCTGTTACATTCCTGAGGTAAATGGCAGTTCTGCTGCACACCACCTTCCGCTGTGAGCTTACACGCCACTTTCTGCGCTCGGCTCACGCCTGGTTCAGCTTGCGCATGAGGATCTCATTCAGCGCGGCGGGGTTGGCGCGCCCTGCCGACTCCTTCATGACCTGCCTGCGCGCCCGGGCACTCACAAGCAGGTCAGCCACCGGTGGGGTGCATTGCTCCCAAGGCACAACCACTGATTCGCATAAGTCGATATGCGTCAGCACATGTCCTTGGGAGAGAGCGGCGCCGCAGAGTCCGGCCAGGCCCAAGCCCCAGTCACGCGCTCTGCACCAGGGCGCGCCTGCGCACACGCCCGTTCCGCACAGCCACCGCGCAGCAGCGAGCCGCGCTGCCGAGCGCGGGCGGGGGCGCGCCCGACAAAGTAGCCCTGCAGCTTGGTCTTCCCGCCGCGGTACTTCTTGAGCTGGTCGGGGCTGGCGGCGAGCACGGCGTCCACAATGGCCTCCAGCGCGGCCGGGTCCGAGATCTGCGCCAGGCCCTTGGCCTCCACCAGTGCGGCCACGCCGCTCGCGCCCTCGCCCTGCGCGGCGCGGCGCGACCGCCCCCCTCACCGCGCCGCCAGACACAGGCCTACACTGCAAGGTGTATGGAGCTGTGAGCGCGCGCGACAGCCAACACGAGTGACACCTTCTGGACGTCCAGCAAAGGGTTCTGCTCGGAGCGGGCGCGGGCGCGCGCCTGGAACAGATGAGACTAAGGTCAGGGCCCAGGGCAGGAACACGTGCTCGCCTGGAACTGATGGGGCAGGGTTAGGGTCCAGAGCGGGCGCGGGCGCGCGCCTGGAACAGCGCGGGCAGCAGCTGCTTGCCGATCTTGCCCGAGATGGTGCCCGCCTCGACCAGCGCCAGCAGCTCCGCGAGCGCCGCGGGCGCCAGCCGCAGCTCGTCCATTCGCAGCCGCTCCTCCTGCACCCGGCCTAGGGTTAGGCCATGACCCTAACCTACTATCCCCTATGCAGCTCTGCCAGTGCCGCGGGCGCCAGCCGCAGCGCGTCCATGCGCAGCCGCGCCTCCTGCGCGCGGCGCACATGTGCCTGGTCGAGCTGACTGTCCCCCGTTGCCCACATACGTCCACGTGCGTCCAAAATTTCATGTGCATGCCAGCGGCAGGCCGCAATCATGCCAAAACAGGGGGCGGCCGCGCCTTGCAGAAGGCCATAATGTCGCCCATGACCCAGTTGGCGGCCGGCTTGGCGGGCGCCCCGGCCTCCAGCACGGCGTCAAAGTATGCCGCGGTCGGCGGCTCGTCCGCCAGCACCACCGCGTCGGCCGGCGGCAGGCCCAGGCCCACGTAGCGCGCGCGCCGCGCCACCGGCAGCTCCGGCAGGTCCCGCTGCGCGCAGGCGGTCCGCCAGGGGGTCGCTGGCGCTACCTCGTGTATATTAACAAGTGCTCGGAGCGCGCCTTCAGGGAAGCCACCCCACACCCGTGGTGATGCACTCATGTCGAGCATGCACACTCCCATGCCCGGTCCCAGCGAACTTGCAACTGGGTGGCAGCCCACAAGCACGCAGAGGGTAGGGTGACCTAGGGTAGGGTCACCCAGCGCGCACCCGCATCTCCTCCAGGTACGCGCCGGAGACGTGCAGCGGCAGCAGGTCGGGCTCCGGGAAGTAGCGGTAGTCGGCCAGGCCCTCCTTGCGCCGCATGCTGTACGTGACGCCGCGGCCCTCGTCGAACAGCCGCGTCTCCTGCA
>JAABUV010004441.1_pt1 | contig 16802 bp, 11 predicted proteins | sample 5559971 | NCBI WGS metagenome assembly JAABUV01 (sample SAMN10711881, study PRJNA513362) | rock metagenome | isolation source: Antarctica rocks | place: Antarctica: Victoria Land, Knobhead nord | collected 2015-12-19
CTGTGCGACACCCTCGCCGCCAGCCTGGACGCCCACGGCCGGCCAGGACCCGACACCGTCCAACGCGTCCTCGACCAGGTCCAGGCCCTCGCACACGGCGTGCGCACCGCACGGGAACAGGCAGCGTGACGGCGGGCGGTGGCACAGGTCGCGTCGTGCAGGCCGCACCACGGTGAGCTGGCTCACCGAATACGTCAGGCCACGGATCCGCACCCTGCTGGGGCGGCGGGAGATACCGGACAACCTGTGGACGCAGTGCCCCGCCTGCGAGCAGGTGGTGTCCACCAGGGAGCTGGAGGCCAGCCTCAAGGTGTGCCCGAACTGCGGCCACCACCTGCGCGGCACCGCGCAGGAGCGGCTGGCCTGGACGTTCGACCCGGCGCCCGGCGTCACGGGCGCGGGCGACCGGCGCATGGACGGGGCGCGGCCGGAGGGGGGCGAGCCCGGCTTCACCCGCATCGAGCTGCCGCGGGCGCCGGCCGATCCGCTGGGGTTCCGCGACCAGAAGCGCTACGTCGACCGGCTGCGCGACGCGCGGGCGAAGACCGGGCTCGACGACGCCCTGGTGGTGGCGCATGGCACGATCGGCGGGCATCGCTGCGTGGTGGCGGCGATGGCGTTCGAGTTCATGGCGGGGTCGATGGGCGCGGCGGTGGGCGAGGGCATCGTCGCTGCGGCCCGGCTCGCGGTGCTGCAGTCCGCCCCGCTGATCGTGTTCACGGCGTCGGGCGGCGCGCGGATGCAGGAGGGCGCGATCAGCCTGATGCAGATGCCGCGCACCACGATCGCCACGCGCATGGTCAAGGAGGCGGGACTGCCGTTTCTGGTGGTGCTCACCGACCCGACCACCGGCGGCGTGACGGCCAGCTTCGCCATGCTGGGCGACATCGCGATCGCAGAGCCCGGGGCGCTGATCGGCTTCGCCGGCGCGCGGGTGATCGAGCAGACGGTGCGCGAGACGCTGCCGGAGGGGTTCCAGCGCGCAGAGTACCTGCACGAGCACGGCATCGTCGACATGGTGGTGCATCGCGGCGAGATGCGCGCCACGCTGGCCCGGCTGGTCGGGCTGCTGCGCCGGGTGCCGGACGCCGGGCGCCCCGCCGCAGAGGGTGCGTCCGGGTCCGGCGCGGAGTCGGGCGCCGCTTCCGTGCCGGAGGCGGCGCAGGCGGAACCCGCCGACGTCGTGGCCGACGCTCCGTGACGTCAGGGCAGGGCAGGGCCGGGCGGGGAAGGGTCGGGCGGTGAGTCGCGCCGAGGCGGTGATCGAGCGGCTGCACGGCCTGTATCCCAAGCTGATCGACCTCAGCCTGGAGCGGCTGGAGGCGCTGCTCGCCAAGCTCGGGAATCCCGAACGCCGCCTGCCGCCGGTGATCCATGTCGCCGGCACCAACGGCAAGGGCAGCACCTGCGCCTTCCTGCGCGCGATCGGCGAGGAGGCCGGGCTGCGCGTGCACGTCTACACCTCGCCGCACCTGGTGCAGTTCCGCGAGCGCATCCGCCTTACCGGCGAGCTGGTCAGCGACGAGGCATTGTCGGCGGTGATCGAGGAGGTCGCGGCCGTCAATGACGGCTCGGCGATCACCGTGTTCGAGGTGCTGGTCGCCGCCAGCTTCGAGCTGTTCGCCCGCGTGCCGGCCGATCTGTGCGTGCTGGAGGTCGGGCTTGGCGGGCGCGCCGACGCCACCAACGTCGTGCCGCCGCCGGCGGTGGCTGCCATCACCTCGATCTCGCTCGACCACCAGGACTTCCTCGGCGACACGCTGGCGCTGATCGCGCGCGAGAAGGCCGGCATCATGAAGCCCGGCAGCCCGGTGGTGGTCGGCGACCAGCCCGAGGCGGTGCGCGACGTGCTGCTGGGCCATGCGGCGTCGGTGGGCGCGCCGGTGCTGCTGCGGGGGCGGGACTGGGAGGTGGCGTGGACGGCGGGCGGTGCGGACGAGGCGCTGCGCTACAGCGATGCCGCCGGGACGCTGGCGCTGCCGGCGCCTTCGCTGCTCGGCGCGCATCAGCTCGACAATGCCGGCATCGCGCTGACGGCCGCGCGTGCCTCCGGCCTGGTGCCCGATGCGGCGCTGCGCGGCATCGCGAAGGCGGAGTGGCCCGGGCGGATGCAGCGTCTGCAGGGCCGGCTGGCCGCGTTGCTGCCGGGCGGCTGGGAGCTGTGGCTCGACGGCGCGCACAACGAGGGCGCCGGGCGGGCGCTGGCGGCGCATCTGGCGTCATGGTCCGATCGGCCGCTGCACCTGGTGGTTGGCATGAAGCAGGCCAAGGACGCCGGGGCGTTCCTGCGCCCGCTGCTGCCGCTCGCGGCCACGGTGCACGCGGTGTCCGAGCCCGGGCAGTACCTGGCGCTGTCGGTCGAGGCGGTGGTCGCGGCGTCCGGCGGCGTCGCCCGGCCGGGGCCCACTGTGGCGGAGGCGCTGCGGGCGGTGTCGCGCGAGGCGGCGGGGCCGGGGCGGGTGCTGATCTGCGGGTCGCTCTACCTCGCCGGCGAGGTGCTGAAGGCGGACGGCTGAGATGGCGGTGGGGCAGACAGCGGGGCCGGGCTCCGCCCGGACCCGCCAAGGGCCCTCCCTTCCAGGCATGGGGGCCTTTGGAAACCCATCTTCTAAGTCCAGGTTTCCAAAGGCGAGCCTTTGGCGGAGTCCAGAGGCAGAGCCTCTGGCCTTCCTTTCTTCTGCCGCATGATCGACAAGCTGGAGCTGATCCTCGCCCTGGCCCGCGAGCGGCATTTCGGCCGCGCCGCGGAGTCCGTCGGCATCACCCAGCCGACCCTGTCCGCCGGCCTGCGCCAGCTCGAGGACCAGCTCGGCATCCTGATCGTCGAGCGCGACTCCCGGTTCCGCGGCTTCACCCCGGAGGGCGAGCGCGTGCTCGGCTGGGCGCGGCGCATCGTCGGCGACACCCGCGCGATGCGCCAGGAGATCGACGCGCACCGCCGCGACGTCGCCGGGCACCTGCGGCTGGCGGTGATCCCGACCGCGGTGCCGCTCGTGGCGCTGCTCACCGCGCCGATGCTGCGCCGTCATCCCGCGCTGCGCTTCACCGTGCTGTCGCGCGCCTCGAACCAGGTGCTGGAGCTGATGGAGAACCTGGAGGTGGACGCGGGCGTGACCTACCTCGACGCCGACACGCTGCGCCGCGTGGCGTCGGTGCCGCTGTATCGTGAGCATTTCCATCTGGTGACCACGGCGGACGGGCCGTTCGCGGGGCGCGACAGCGTGACCTGGGCGGAGGCGCGGGTGCTGCCGCTGTGCCTGCTGACGCCGGACATGCAGAACCGGCGCATCCTGGACCGGCTGATGGGCCAGTCGGGGATGGGCCAGTCTGGGGTGAACCAGGCGGGGGGCGCGCCGACGGCGCGCCTGGAGTCGAACTCGGTGCTGGCGCTGCTGTCCCACGTGCGCGGCGGCGGCTGGGCCAGCGTGCTGCCCGGCGCGGTGGTGCGGGCGATGGCCGGCGGCTCGCTGGCGGCGGGACAGGACGACGGCGGGGCGTTGCGCGCGGCCGGGCTGTGCTCGGTGCCGCTCACGGATCCAGACACCTCGTTCGAGGTGGGCCTGGTGGTGCCGCGCCGCGCGACGCTGCCGCTGCTCACCCTGGCGCTGGTGGCCGAGGCGAGGTCGCTCGGCAAGGAGCCGCGCGCGCCCTGATGGGCCGGCGGGACGGGACGCGGCGGTCCGCCGCAGCCTGCCGGACCGGGACCGGGATGCAGCCGGGCCGTCGCGCGCCGAACTTTTGCCGCCGGCTCGGTTTTGCATGTGCGGCGGAGATCCTCTCCGCACCACGATGGAGTCGATGATGAAGCTCACCAACCTGATCCTCGCCGGAGCCGCCGCGTTCGGCCTCGCGGCTGCACCAGTCGCGGCACGCGCCCAGGACGCCGCGCCGTCGCCGAAGGGCGGCACGCTGAAGGGTGCCGCGGTCGGCGGCGTCGCCGGGCACATGATGGGCGGCCACACCAAGACCGGCGCCGTGGTCGGCGCCGCGGCCGGCCACCACATGAAGGCGAAGTCGGAGGACCGCATCGGCCAGGGCAAGCAGCCCTGACGCCGGAGCGACGCGGGCACGTGCCGCATCTGGGCGGGAGGCCCGATGCTGGCCTGCGATAGCGCAGGCGCGGGGCTCCGTCCCGGACCCGATGGGGACAGCGCCAGACACGCGCGCGCAGGAGATGGCGGCACACGGGGCAGGTGTGCCGCTGTTCCCGCGGCAGGCTTGCGGGTGGCTTGTCGATGGCAGAGGCCGAAGTCAGGTCGCCGGCCTCGCGAGCTGTGGCCGGTCGATCGCCGCGATCGGCAGGCAACGGGTACCTTGAACGACACGGGCCGCACTTCGCTCGTGCCTGCGCCGGCCGTCAACGATAGGTTTGTTCTATCGCAGCATAGATCGGACGCGTTGTTGATAAGGCCGTGTCGTGCCTATATCGGGGCCCGATCAAGGATGACGTTGAAGATGCCGGACGAGAATGGCTGGGATGCCACACGTGCAGACGAGATCATCGACCGGCACCGCACGATGCCCGGCGCGATGCTGCCCCTGCTGCACGCCCTGCAGCACGAGTTCGGCTATGTCCCCAAGCAGGCGGTGCAGCCGATCGCGCACGCGCTGAACGTCAGCCGCGCCGAAGTGCATGGCGTGATCAGCTTCTACCACGATTTCCGCACCGAGAAGCCGGCGCGCCGCGTGCTCAAGATCTGCCGCGCCGAGTCCTGCCAGTCGCGCGGCAGCGACGCGCTCGCCGACCAGGCGGAGCGCCGCCTCGGCGTAGCGATGGGCGAGGCGACGCCCGACGGCGCCGTGTCGCTGGAGCCGGTGTACTGCCTGGGGCTGTGCTCGATGTCGCCGTCGGCGATGCTGGACGGGCGCATCCACGCCCGGCTCAACCCCGCGCGTCTCGACGCGCTGATCGAGGAGGCCCGCGCATGAGCGACGCCACTGCCGCGGACATCCTCACGCTCTACGTGCCGCGCGACGCCGCGGCCCTCGCGGTGGGCGCGGACGACGTGGCCGCGGCGATCGCCAGCGCCGCCCAACGCTCGGGCCGGCCGTTCCGGCTGGTGCGCAACGGTTCGCGCGGGATGCACTGGCTGGAGCCGCTGGTCGAGGTTGCGACGCCCGACGGCCGCGTTGGCTACGGCGGCGTCACCCCGGAGGACGTGCCCTCGCTGATGGCGGCGATCCTGGGCGGCGCGTCGCACATGCTGTGCGTCGGCCCCGTCGAGGAGATCCCGTTCCTGGCCCGCCAGCAGCGCCTGACCTTCAAGCGCTGCGGCATCACCGACCCGCTGTCGATCGAGGACTACCGCGCGCATGGCGGCTACGCGGGTCTGGCGCGGGCGCTGGAGATCGGCGCAGCGGAGACCATCGAGCAGGTGCTGAAGTCCGGCCTGCGCGGCCGCGGCGGCGCAGGCTTCCCCACCGGCATTAAGTGGCGGGGCGCGGCGATGGCCAAGGCGGACCAGCGCTACGTGGTGTGCAACGCCGACGAGGGCGACAGCGGCACCTTCGCGGACCGCATGGTGATGGAGGGCGACCCGTTCTGCCTGATCGAGGGCATGACCATCGCCGGGCTCGCGATCGATGCCACCATCGGCATGGTCTACATCCGCTCCGAGTACCCGCACGCCATCGAGGTGCTGCAGGCCGCGATCGACACCGCCTACCGCGAGCGCCTGCTGGGCGACGCCATCGTCGGCGCGGATGGCGCCGGCACCGGCCGTCGCTTCGACCTGGAGATCCGCGTCGGCGCCGGCGCCTACGTGTGCGGCGAGGAGACGTCGCTGCTGGAGAGCATCGAGGGCAAGCGCGGCCAGGTGCGCGCCAAGCCGCCGCTGCCGGTGCACGAGGGCCTGTGGGGCAAGCCCACGGTGATCAACAACCTCGTCACCCTGGCCAGCGTGCCGGTGATCCTGTCCGAGGGCGCCGAGGCCTACCGCGACTACGGCATGGGCCGCTCGCGCGGCACCATGCCGATCCAGCTCGCCGGCAACCTCAAGTTCACCGGCCTGTTCGAGACCGCGTTCGGCATCACCCTGGGCGAGCTGGTGGACGATGTCGGCGGCGGCACCGCCTCCGGCCGCGAGGTCCACGCGGTGCAGTGCGGCGGGCCGCTCGGCGCGTATTTCCCGCGCGCCCTGTTCGACACGCCGTTCGACTACGAGGCGTTCGCCGCGCGCGACGGCCTGATCGGGCACGGCGGCATCGTGGTGTTCGACGATACGGTGGACATGCTCAAGCAGGCGCGCTTCGCGATGGAGTTCTGCGCGATCGAGAGCTGCTCGAAGTGCACGCCGTGCCGCATCGGCTCGACCCGCGGCGTGGAAACGCTGGACAAGGTGGCGCGCGGCGAGAACGTCGCGGCCAACCTCGTGCTGGTCCACGACCTGTGCGAGACGATGAAGTACGGCTCTCTGTGCGCGCTCGGCGGTTTCGCGCCCTACCCGGTGCAGAGCGCGATGAACCACTTCCCCGAGGATTTCGCCCTGACGCCGCTCCGCGTCGCGGCCGAGTGAGGAGCAGCGCCATGGGTCTGATCCAGGAAATCGACTACGGCACCAAGAAGCCGGCCAGCAACGTGCTCATCACCGTGACCATCGACGGCCAGACGGTGCAGGTCGCCGAGGGCACCTCGATCATGCGCGCGGCGATGGAGGCAGGCATCCAGGTACCCAAGCTCTGCGCGTCCGACATGCTCGACAGCTTCGGTTCCTGCCGCGTCTGCCTGGTCGAGGTCGAGGGCCGCAACGGCCTGCCCGCGTCGTGCACCACGCCGGTCGCCAACGACATGGTGGTGCGCACCCAGACCGAGCGCCTCAAGGCGGTGCGCAAGGGGGTGATGGAGCTCTACATCTCCGACCACCCGCTGAACTGCCTGACCTGCTCGGCCAACGGCGACTGCGAGCTGCAGGACGTGGCCGGCGCGGTAGGACTGCGCGAGGTGCGCTACGGCTACGAGGGCGCGAACCACATCGAGTCCGTCAAGGACGAGAGCAACCCGTACTTCACCTACGACCCGTCCAAGTGCATCGTCTGCTCGCGCTGCGTGCGGGCGTGCGAGGAGGTGCAGGGCACGTTTGCCCTCACCATCGAGGGCCGTGGCTTTGACAGCCGCGTCTCCGCCAGCGCCCACGAGGCGTTCATGGACTCCGAGTGCGTGAGCTGCGGCGCCTGCGTGCAGGCCTGCCCGACGGCGACGCTCAACGAGAAGTCGGTGATCTCGATCGGCACGCCCGAGCACTCCGTGGTCACCACCTGCGCGTATTGCGGGGTGGGCTGCACCTTTAAGGCGGAGATGCGCGGCGAGGAGGTCGTGCGCATGGTCCCTTACAAGGACGGCAAGGCCAACCACGGCCACAGCTGCGTCAAGGGCCGTTTCGCCTGGGGTTACGCCACGCACCGCGAGCGCATCACCACGCCGATGATTCGCGAGAAGATCACCGACCCTTGGCGTGAGTGCACCTGGCAGGAGGCGCTCGACCGCGCCGCCGGCGAGTTCAAGCGCATCCAGTCGACCTACGGCAACGGCTCGGTCGGCGGCATCTCGTCGTCGCGCTGCACCAACGAGGAGACCTTCCTGGTCGCCAAGCTGGTCCGCACCGCGTTCGGCAACAACAACATCGATACCTGCGCCCGGGTCTGCCACTCGCCGACCGGCTACGGTCTGATGACCACGCTCGGCACCTCCGCCGGTACCCAGGATTTCGATACCGTCGACCACACCGACGTGATGATGGTGATCGGCGCCAACCCGACCGACGGGCATCCGGTGTTCGCCAGCCACATGAAGGCGCGGCTCCGCAAGGGCGCCAAGCTGATCGTCATCGACCCGCGCAAGACCGACCTGGTGCGCAGCCCGCACGTCGAGGCGGACTTCCACCTGCCGCTGCGCCCGGGCACCAACGTCGCCATCCTGACCTCGATCGCCCACGTCATCGTCACCGAAGGCCTGGTCAACGAGGTGTTCGTGCGCGCCACCTGCGAGTGGGATGCCTTCGAGGAGTGGGCCGAGTTCGTCCGCGATTCCCGCCACAGTCCCGAGATCGTCGGCGAGATGGCCGGCGTGGACCCCGAGCAGATCCGCGGCGCCGCCCGGCTCTACGCCTCGGGCGCCAACGCGGCGATCTACTACGGGCTGGGCGTGACCGAGCACAGCCAGGGCTCGACCACGGTGATGGCGATCGCCAACCTTGCGATGGCGACCGGCAACCTCGGCCGACCGGGAGTTGGCGTGAACCCGCTGCGCGGCCAGAACAACGTGCAGGGCGCCTGCGACATGGGCAGCTTCCCGCACGAGCTGTCCGGCTACCGCCACGTCTCCGACGACACGACGCGCGCGCTGCACGAGGCGGCCTGGGGCGTGGCGATCGACCCGGAGCCCGGCCTGCGCATCCCCAACATGTTCGATGCGGCGGTCAGCGGCACCTTCAAGGGCCTCTACGTGCAGGGCGAGGACATCGTGCAGTCCGACCCGGACACGCATCACGTCACCCGCGGCCTGGAGGCGATGGAGTGCATCGTCGTGCAGGACCTGTTCCTGAACGAGACCGCGAACTATGCCCACGTGTTCCTGCCCGGCTCGACCTTCCTGGAGAAGGACGGCACCTTCACCAACGCCGAGCGCCGCATCCAGCGCGTGCGCAAGGTGATGACGCCGCGCAACGGCGGCATGGCGGACTGGCAGATCACCGTGGCGCTGGCCCGCGCCATGGACAAGCCGATGGAGTATGCCCATCCGTCCGAGATCATGGACGAGGTCGCGCGCCTCACGCCGAGCTTCGCCGGCGTCTCCTACGCCAGGCTGGACGAGCTTGGCTCCATTCAGTGGCCGTGCAACGACGAGGCGCCGGAAGGCACGCCGATCATGCACGTCGGCGGCTTCGTGCGCGGCCAGGGCCGGTTCGTCACCACCGAGTACATCCCGACCGAGGAACGATCGAACCGGCGCTTCCCGCTGCTGCTCACCACCGGGCGCATCCTCAGCCAGTACAACGTCGGCGCGCAGACGCGGCGCACCGAGAACTCGGTGTGGCACGAGGAGGACCGGCTGGAGATCCATCCGTCCGACGCGCTGGAGCGCGGCGTGCGCGACGGCGACTTCGTGCGCATCCAGAGCCGGGCGGGAGAGACCTCGCTGCGGGCGCTGATCACCGAGCGGGTGGCGCCAGGCGTCGTGTACACCACGTTCCACCATCCGACGACGCAGGCCAACGTCATCACCACGGATTTCTCGGACTGGGCGACTAACTGCCCCGAGTACAAGGTGACTGCGGTGCAGATCACCCCGTCCAACGGGCCGTCGGAGTGGCAGCAGAGCTACGAGGCGCATGCCCGGGAGAGCCGCCGCATCGAGCGCGCGGTTCCGGCGGCGGAGTAGACGCCGGTGATGGACACGACCCGGTTGGCCGCGATGGCCAACCAGATCGCCAGCTTCTTCGCGACCCAGCGCGGCGAGTCCGGCGCTCTGGAGGTGGCCGACCATCTGCGCAAGTTCTGGGAGCCGCGGATGCGCCGCGACCTGATCTCGCGCGTGGACTCCGACGGGGCGGAGGCCGCTGGCCTGTCGCCGATGGCCGCCGCCGCGATCGAGGAGCTTCGGCGCGCGCCCAGCGCCACCGCGCTGCCAGAGGGTGCGGTCGGGGACGGGGCGGACCGGCCGCCGCTCGGCAACGGCACGGTCTCGGACGACTCGGCGCCAGACGGCCCTGGGCTTTGAGCTGCCGGCGGGTTCCTGAGCATGGGGCGTCTGCGTCCCTGGGAAAGGTGGAGCTTCGTGTAAGCGGGGCATTGAGCAAGCAAGGTTGAGGCTCCGCCTCAAACTCCGCCAAAGGCTCGCCTTTGGAATCGATTGCTCAAGTAAATCGGTTTCCAAAGGGCTCGCCCTTTGGCGGGTCCGGGCAGGGCCCGGCCTTGCTTGCCTTACTCCGCCGCCTGCCCCTGCGCCAACGGCACGCGCCGCCGCCGCACTCCCCGCCCGACCAGTCCCGCCAGGTCGTCCATCGCCACGTAGAACGACGGCACGAACACCAGCGACAGCATCGTCGAGACAATCAGCCCGCCGATCACCCCGATCGCCATCGGCGCGCGGAACTCGCCGCCGTCGCCGACGCCAAACGCGGATGGCAGCATTCCCGCCACCATCGCCACCGTGGTCATCACGATTGGCCGCGCCCGCTTCGACCCGGCCTCCAGCAGCGCGGTGCGGCGCGACGCGCCTTGGGCCCGCGCCTCGATGGCGAAGTCGACCAGCATGATGGCGTTCTTGGTGACGATGCCGATCAGCATCAGGATGCCGATGATCACCGGCATGCTGATCGGGTTGCCGGTGACCAGCAGGGCGAGGATCACGCCCCCCAGCGACAGCGGCAGCGACAGCAGGATCGTGATCGGCTGCGCCAGGCCGCCGAACAGCAACACCAGCACGGCGAGCACCAGCAGCAGGCCGATGCCCATCGCCTGGCCGAAGCCCGCGAACACCTCGCCCATGATCTCCGCGTCGCCGCCGTTCTGCAGCCGCACGCCGGCCGGCAGCGACTGCGCGGCGGGCAACGCCGTGACCTGGGCCAGCGCCGCGCCGAGCGGGATGCCGGGTGCCAGGTCGGCGCCGAGCACGACACGGCGCTCGCGGTCGTAGCGCTCGATCGAGGACGGGCCCTGGCCGAAGCCGATCCGCGCCACCGAGAGCAGCGGCACGGCGTAGCCGGTCGCCCCTCCCACGCTGAGCGCCTCCAATGAACGCACCTGGCTGCGGGCGGCGCGCGCCACCTCCACGCGGATCGGGATCAGCCGGTCTCCGGTCCTGAACTTGGGCAGCAGCGCCGCGATGTCGCCCAGCGTGGCGATGCGCACCGCGTCGGCGATCGCCTGGGTGGACACGCCGAAGCGCGCCGCCTCGTCGCCGCGTGGCACCACGCGCAACTCCGGCCGGTCGAGCCCCGCGTTGGCGGCGACGTTGGAGAAACCGGGCAGGCGGCGCATGGCGCTCTCCAGGCCGGCAACGGCCTGGTCGAGCGGCGCCGCCTCGCGCGACAGCAGGCTGATGGAGAGCTGGCGCTCGCCGCGGTCGTTCACGTACCAGCCGCGCAGGTCGGGCACGCCGGCGAGGCGGCCGCTCAGCTCGGTCTCGATCTGCTTCTGGGTGCGGGCGCGCTCGGATTTCGGCACCAGGCGCACGACCATGTTGGCGCGGCGAACGTCGTTGCCCTCGCCGGTGGGGGTCTGGCCGCCCACGACATAGACGCCGTCCACGCCGGCCACGCCCCGGAAGGCGCGGACCACGGCGTCGGTGCGCGCCTCGGTGTCCTCCAGCGTCGAGCCGGGCGGCAGCTCCAGCGACAGCACGATGCGGCTGCTGTCGTTGGCCGGGATGAAATCGGAGGGCAGCGTGGTGGTCGACCACAGCGACACCGCGAACAGCGCGAGGCCAACCACCAGCGTCACGTAAGGCCGCGCCAGCGTCGCGCGCAGCAGCCGGGCGTAGCCGCGCATCACCGGGCCGTCGCGCTGCACCTCGGCGTCGTGCGGACGCAGCAGGTGCGCGGCCAGCAGCGGCGTCAGCAGCCGCGCCACCAGCAGCGAGGCCAGCACCGCGGCGGCGATGGTCAGGCCGAACTGCTTGAAGTACTGCCCGGCGATGCCGCCCATGAAGCTGACCGGGGCGAACACCGCGACGATGGTCAGCGTGATCGCCATCACCGCGAGACCGATCTCGTCCGAGGCGTCGATCGCGGCCTGCCGCGCGGTCTTGCCCATGCGCATGTGGCGGACGATGTTCTCCACCTCGACGATGGCGTCGTCGACCAGGATGCCGGTGACCAGGGTGATCGCCAGCAGGCTGACGAAGTTGAAGCTGAACCCCATCGCCTCCATCGCCAGGAAGGTCGGCACCACGGCCAGCGGCAGCGCGGTGGCCGAGACCAGGGTCGCCCGCCAGTCGCGCAGGAACACCAGCACCACCAGCACCGCCAGCGCCGCGCCCTCCAGCAAGGCGTGCATCGCGGCGAGGAAGCTGCCGTAGGTGCCGCGCACCGAATCGTCGATCAGGGTGAAGCGCACGTCGGGGTGGGCCGCGGTGAGCGCGTCGACGCGGCGGCGCACCAGGGCGGCGACGGCCACGTCGCTGGCGCCCTTGGCCCGGTGCACGGCGAAGGCCACCACCGGGCGGTTGCCGTCGAGGCGGGCGAACTGGCGCGGCTGCTCGAAGGAGTCCGTGACCTCGCCCAGCTCGCGCAGCCGGGTCTCGCGCCCGCCGGGCAGCACGATCCGCGTGGCCGCCAGCCCGGCGATGCTGTCCGCGCCGGCCAGGGTGCGGATCGCCTGCTCCTGGCCCCCCAGCTCGGCGCGCCCGCCCGCGAGGTCGACGTTGGTGGCCGCGACCTGGCGGTTCACGTCGCCCGCGGTGATGCCGAACGAGGCGAGGCGGTCCGGGTCCAGCGCCACGCGGATCTCGCGGGTGACGCCGCCGACGCGCTCCACCTGGCCGACGCCGCGCACGCCCTGCAGATCGCGCACCACCACGTCGTCGACGAACCACGAGAGCTGCTCCAGCGTCATCCCCGGCGCGGAGGCGGCATAGGTCTGGATCGCCTGGCCCACCACGTCGACGCGGTCCACCACCGGCTCCTCGATCGTGGCCGGCAGGTCGGTGCGGATGCGCGACAACGCGTCTTTGACGTCGTTCAGCGCGCGGTCCGAGCTGATCTCCAGGCGCAGCTCGATCACCGTGAGCGACATGCCATCCGTCACCGTGGACTGGATGTGCTTGACGCCTGCGACGCCTGCGACGGCGTCCTCGACCTTGCGCGTCACCTGGGTCTCCAGCTCGGCGGGCGCGGCCCCCGACTCGGTGATCGCGACCGAGATCACCGGTACGTCGATGTTCGGCGCGCGGGTGATCGGCACCCACAGGAAGCTCACCGTGCCCAGCACCAGCAGCACGGTGAACAGCACCAGGGCCGGCACCGGCTTCCTGATCGACGCCCCGGAGATGTTGAACGCCATCGTCTAGTGTCCCGTCCCGGTCGTTGCAGCCATCGCGGGCGCGGCGTCGGCCGACCCGGCGTCGTCGACCGTCGCGGGTCCGTTCGCGGGCGGGCGCTGCGCCGCGATCGGCGTCACGCGGTCGCCGTCGCGCAGGAACGTGCCGGACAGCGTCACCACCCGCTCGCCCGCCGCGATCCCGCCGTCCAGCTCCGCGCGCGCGTCGTCGCGCAGCCCGACGCTCACGGCGCGCACCTGGACGACCGGGCCGTCCGGACCCTGCGCCACCAGCGCGACATGCGGGCCGTCCGCCTGGAACAGCAGCGCGGACAGCGGCACCAGCACGCCCTCGCGCCGGGCCACCTCGACCTCGGCGCGCACGAAGCTGCCGGTGGCCGGCAGGGCGGCCGCGGGAGCACCGGACGCAGGCGGGCCGGGTACGGGAACGGACGGGTCCGGGCGCGGGGCGGTCGTCTGCGGCAGGGCCGTGGTTCCCGCACCATCCGGGTCGAGCGCAATCCGCACCCGCCCCAGCCGCGTGGCGGCGCTGACCTCGGGCGAGATCAGCCGCACCCGGCCCGGCCGCCGCACGCCGTCGACCACCAGCATCGCCGGCTGCCCGACCCGCAGCCGCGACAGCAGCGCCTCCGGCACCGCCGCCTCCATCTCCACGGTGCCGCCCGTCACCAGACGGAACAGCGGCTCGCTGGCCACGCCGACCACCGCGCCGACGCGGGCCATGCGCCGGCTCACCAGCCCCGCCACCGGCGCGCGCAGCTCGGTGCGCGCGAGGCGCACCGACAGTTCCTGGCGCTGCGCCTCGGCCAGCGCCCGGTCCGCTCGTGCCAGGCCCAGCGCGTCCTGCGCCGCCGCCACCCGCGCCGCTGCCACTGACTGCGCCGCCTGGCGCTGCTCGAAGGTCTCGCGCGACGCGTCGCCGCGGCCGATCAGCTCGCGGGTGCGGGCATAGGCGGCGTCGGCCTGCACCTGGTTCGCCACCGCCTCGGCGATCTGGCCTTGCGCCTGGGCGACCTGCGCCTCGGCATGGGCGATCTGCGCCGCGTTCTGCGCCAGCGACGCGTCCACCGCCTCGCGCGACAGCCGCGCCAGCACCTGGCCCTGCGCCACCCGGTCGCCCTCCTCGGCCAGCACCGCGGTGATTGCCAGACCGTCGAGTTGCGGCACCACCATCGCCTCCTCGCGCGCCACCGCCGTGCCGGTCAGCGTCACCCGCTCCACCAGCGTGCCGCGCGCCGCCGCCGCCACCGAGACCGACGGGGCCTGCGGCAGGGCAGGGGGAGCCACCGCCGCCATCGCCGACGCCGCGGCCACGCACAGCAGCGCCGCCGCGACCAGTCCTGCCCTGGCGCTCGTCCTCTCGCCGGAAGCGGTCACGGTGGTCCCCTCAAGTTGTGCAGGGTCTCGGTAGCACGGCGCACGCCCCGGTGTGGCAGATGGCGTGGCGGCGCGGCATGGGAAGAAAGGCCAGGGCTCTGCCCCATGACTTGGAAGCGGGGACCCGCCAAAGGCCTCGGCCTTTGGAAACCATCTTGCTGGGGTCGGGGCACGACGCCGGTGGGGTGCCTCCGGCCCGAAGTTGCGCCGGTCCAGGGGCGCCGCCCCTGGCGGGTCCCCGCTTCCAAGTCATGGGGCGGAGCGGTAGTGGGTCAGTTTGCCCCCATGATCGTCGTAGGGCAGTGCAAGGCCCGGAAGGGACGCAAGGATTGAGGCTCTGCCTCAAACTCCGCCAAAGGCAAGCCTCTGGAATCCGTCACTTAAGCAAATGGGTTTCCAAAGGCCTCAGGCCTTTGGCGGGTCTGGGCAGAGCCCGGCCTTGCTTGCTGCAAGGCTGCCTGCGCCCTGCCGCCGACGCGTTTCAGACTGACCCACTACCGGCGGAGCCCTGGCCTTGCTTCGCAGGTGCAGCGCATTCCTTGAGGCCGGGCCGGTTTCGTGGCATGGAGCGCGCCTCTCCCCGCACACGCGCGTGCCGCACCCTGACGCCGCACGGGAGCCCCTGCCATGAGCCTGCTCACGATCTCCGCCGTCACCCTGCGCATCGCCGGCCGCACCCTTCTGGAGGGCGCGGACCTCACGGTCGATCCGGGCCGGCGCATCGGCCTGGTCGGGCGCAACGGCGCGGGCAAGTCCACGCTGCTCAAGGCGGTCTCCGGCGAGATCAGCGTCGACGGCGGCGACATCCGGCTGTCCTCGCGCGCCCGCATGGCGCAGGTGAAGCAGACCGCGCCGTCCGGCCCGCAATCGCTGCTCGACACCGTGCTGGCCGGCGACGCCGAGCGTCTCGCCCTGCTCGCCGAGGCGGCGGAGGCGGAGCGCGGCCACGTCGCCCCCGACCGCATCGCCGCGATCTACGAGCGGCTCGGCGCGATCGACGCCGACACCGCGCCGTCGCGCGCCGCCACGATCCTCGCGGGCCTGGGCTTCGACGCGGAGACGCAGCTCCGGCCGGTGGACTCCTTCTCGGGCGGCTGGCGGATGCGCGTGGCGCTGGCGACGGTGCTGTTCTCCAACCCCGACCTGCTGCTGCTCGACGAGCCGACCAACCACCTCGACCTCGAGGCGACGATGTGGCTCGAATCCTGGCTCGCCCGCTTTCCCGGCGCGGCGCTGGTGGTGAGCCACGACCAGGGGCTGCTCGACCGCTCGGTGCACGCGATCGCCCATCTCGACCAGCGGCGGCTCAGCCTCACGCCTGGCGGCTACAGCGAGTTCGTGCGCATCCGCACCGAGCAGTCCATGCAGCAGGCCCGCGCCGCCGAGCGCATCACCGCGCAGCGCGCCCACATGCAGGCGTTCGTGGACCGGTTCCGCGCGTCGGCCTCCAAGGCACGGCAGGCGCAGTCCCGCCTGCGCGCGCTGGAGAAGATGCCGGTGATCGACACGGTGATCGAGGCGTCGCCGACGTGGTTCGCGTTCCCGGAATCGCCGAAGCTGGCGCCGCCGATCCTCTCGCTCGACGACGTCAGCACCGGGTATGGCGACACCACGGTGCTGTCGGGGCTGTCGCTGAGCATCGACCCGGACGACCGCATCGCGCTGCTCGGCGCCAACGGCAACGGCAAGTCGACATTCGCGAAGCTGATCGCGGGGCGGCTGGCGGCGAGTTCGGGGACGATGCGACGGGCCGGGAAGCTGCGCGTCGGGTATTTCGCGCAGCACCAGGAGGCGGAGCTGGTGGCGTCGGAATCGCCGCTGGACCACATGGGGCGCGCCCTGCCGCAGGCCGCGCCCGGCCTCCTGCGCTCCCAGCTCGCGCGGTTCGGGCTCGACGCGGACCGGGCGAACACGCCCACGGCGAGCCTGTCGGGCGGGGAGCGGGCGCGGCTGATGCTGGCGCTGGCGACGCGCGAGGCGCCGCAGCTGCTGATCCTCGACGAACCGACCAACCACCTCGACATCGACGCCTGCGACGCGCTGGTGCGGGCGCTGGGCAGCTTCGAGGGCGCGGTGATCCTGATCACCCACGACCCGCACCTGGTGGAGCTGATCGCGGACCGGCTGTGGCTGGTCAACGACGGCACGGTGCGGCCATACGACGGCGACATGGACGAGTATCGCGTGCTGCTGGCGAAGAAGGACAGGCCGGCGAAGAAGGAGGCCGGGCCGAACCGCAAGGAAGAGCGCAGGGCACGGGCGGCGGCAAGGCTGGCGGCGGCGTGAGGGGGTACGCCATAGAACGGGCCTCGACTTTGGCCATATCACCGGTCCGTGAGGTTAGTCGCGACCCAGAACGCCGGCTCGTCGGCAATAAAAACCGGGGCGTCGTCGAGATCGAGGACGGCACCGAACGGCCCTGTGGGACC